>Ga0101944_10001356_pt1 | contig 52028 bp, 44 predicted proteins | sample DewCreD2012metaG_FD_75245 | JGI IMG/M metagenome (GOLD analysis project Ga0101944, IMG submission 75245) | Hot spring sediment bacterial and archeal communities from British Columbia, Canada, to study Microbial Dark Matter (Phase II) - Dewar... ... | reverse complement strand
GGCTCATCGCATCCTGGGGCTGGATAAGGTCCCAAGGGTCGGGCTGTTCGCCCGTTAAAGCGGTACGCGAGCTGGGTTCAGACCGTCGTGAGACAGGTCGGTCTCTATCCGCTGTGGGCGTAAGGGATTTGAGAGGAGCTGCTCCTAGTACGAGAGGACCGGAGTGGACCGACCTCTGGTGTGCCAGTTGTCGCGCCAGCGGCATTGCTGGGTAGCTACGTCGGGCAGAGATAACCGCTGAAAGCATCTAAGTGGGAAACTCGCCTCAAGATTAGATCCCTGTATTCCCGCTAAGGGAGTAAGACCGCAGGTAGACCACCTGCTATATAGGCAACAAGTGTAAGCGCGTATACCTAAAGGCGTTTAGCTAAGTTGTACTAATGGTCGAGGGCTGAATCCTCGTGGTGCGGAGAACTTATTACTCTTCCGCAAGTTCGTCAGTTGCTGTTCAGACCAACCTTGTGAATAAGTCTCTTGGTGATTGGAGCGGCGGGGTCACACCCGGTAACATCCCGAACCCGGTAGTTAAGCCCGTCAGCGCCGATGGTACTTGGAGGGCGACCTCCTGGGAGAGTAGGTCATTGCCAGGAGACTTTTTCTTTAACAAATTCACGCGCACACTTCTCTTGCGTGTGCAAATCGTGTATAATATTTTTGCATCGGCTGAGGGATAGCATTGTCCCGTTTTTGAAAAGGAGCGTAAGCGTACACTTTGATCGAAGGATCAGCCTGTCGTTTCTTCCTGTGGTATTTTGTCCTCAGCCGAGAATCTTCCGCTCGGCTGATTTTTTTTGACAACTTCCATGCGGAAAGGAGGTGAATGCTTTGGCATCTGTAAATCTTCGCAACGGCGAATCCCAGGACTCCCTGCTCAAACGCTTTCGCAAGAAAGTCGTCAAGAGCGGTGTCTTGAGTACCGTTCGCCGCAAACGCTGGTTCGTCTCCAAGAGCGAACAGCGCCGCATGGAACGAAAGAAAGCAATCCGCCGCATCAAACGGCGGGCGTTCACCAAAGAAGGTGAATAAATCGAGAAAGAGGTTCTATGGCAAAAGAGGAAGAAAAAATTCGGGCAGAAGGGGTTGTTGTGGAGGCATTGCCTGGCACGCAGTTTCGTGTCCGCCTCGATAACGGACATGAAGTGCTGGCGTATCTCTCCGGCAAGATGCGCAAGCATTACATTCGCATTTTGCTGGGCGATCGCGTGGCGATGGAAATGTCCCCCTACGATCTCACCCGCGCCCGCATCACGTTCCGCCAGCGCAAAACGCCCGCTGCCGCCGCCGAATGATTGCCATATTCTCGAATTGAAAAGGCTCCCGATTGCTCGAGAGCCTTTTTGTTGTTAATCGTTGGGGCTACGGCAAATCCCGGAACGATCCCAATACCTTCATATAATTGGCGCGCTCGAACGCCGCAGGCTCCTTCACGGATTTTTGACTCATGCTCCCCTGCATCTGGCGGATGGATTCGTACTCCCGTTCCTGCATCCACGCCTCGAGTTCGGTCAACATCCGACCGACGACCTGCTCGCCGTTGTGGAGCAGATTCGACGCCATCATCGCCACCTTTGCGCCCGCCATCATCGCTTTCAGCACGTCCTGATGCGTGTGGACGCCGCTGGTCAACGCCAGGTCTGCCCTGACTTTCCCATGCAGAATCGAAATCCAGCGCAGGGGCAGGCGCAATTCCGCCGACGTGCTCAAATCGAGGCTGTGGCGAATCTCCAGTTCATCCAGGTCGAAATCGGGCTGATAGAAGCGGTTGAACAGCACCAGCCCGTCAGCGCCCGCCTCCACCAGCCGTTTGGCAAAGTTTGGGAGGGCAGTGACGAAGGGACTGATCTTCACCGCCAGCGGAATTTTGATGGCAGATTTGACCTCCGCCACCAGTTCCACCTGCATGTTCTCGATGTCGCTGGAAGTCATGTTCAAATCGGTGGGAATGAAATACAGGTTGAGTTCGAGCGCATCGGCGCCCGCCTCCTCGATTTTGCGGGCGTAACTCGTCCACCCGCCCTTCGAGACGCCGTTCAAGCTCCCAATGACCGGAATGGTCAGCGCCTTCTTCAGCCCGGCGAGATGGTTCAGATATTTTTCCGGGCTGATGCCATACAGCCCGCCATCCGGCAGGTAAGAGAGCGCCTCAGCGAACGACTCGCTGCCCCGGTTCAAGTAGTGGTCGAGTTCCAGGCTCTCTTGGATGATTTGCTCCTCGAAGAGCGAATACATCACAATTGCCGCAATGCCAGCCTCCTCCAGCCGCTTTGCCCGCTCGATCTTTTTCGAGAGCGGAGAGGCTGAGGCGACGAGCGGGTTCCTGAGAGGCAGACCAAGATAGGTCGTGGAAAGATCCGTCATATCCTACTCCTTTTTGTCGCCGTTGTAGTGCATCGAAGCCATCTGCTGGTAGAGCGTCCAGCGCGATTTGGCGTCCTGCTGCGCCTTTTGGATCAATTCCTCGGCGCGGGCTTCGTCCAGTTGCGCCAGCATTTTGTAGCGTGTCTCGTTATAGGCGTATTGGGTGATGGGAATGCTCGGCTCCTTGGATTCGATGACGAGCGGATTGTGCCCCTGGGCGGCAAGGCGCGGATCGTAGCGGTACATGGGCCAGTGACCCGACTGCACCGCCAATTTCTGCTGTTCGAGCCCCTTCGCCATGTCGTATCCGTGAGCGATGCAGTGACTGTATGCGATGATGAGCGACGGACCGTCGTAGGCTTCGGCTTCGAGGAAGGCGCGCAGGGTTTGTTGATCGTTGGCGCCCATGGCGACGCGCGCCACATAGACGTAACCGTAGGACATGGCAATTAAGCCCAGGTCTTTCTTAGGCAGGCTCTTGCCGCTCATGGCAAACTTGGCGACTGCCGCGCGCGGCGTGGCTTTGCTCGCCTGACCGCCGGTATTGGAATAAACCTCGGTGTCGAGCACCAGGATATTGACGTTGCGCCCGCTTGCCAGCACATGGTCGAGACCGCCGTAGCCGATGTCGTATGCCCAGCCGTCACCGCCGATGATCCACACCGACTTTTTGACCAGGTTATCCGCCACGCTGACGAGGTCTTTGGCGCGCGGGTCGCTGGAGTTGCCGAGTCTCGCCTTCAATTCTGCCACGCGTTCGCGCTGCGCCTCGATGCCCGCCTCGTCGGATTGGTCGGCGTTCAGGATGGCGTCCACCAGGTCTTTGCCGAGTTCCTTTTCGAAGAGCGGGAGCAGTTCGCGGGCGTATTCGGCTTGTTTGTCAATCGTCAGCCGCATGCCGAGACCGAATTCTGCATTGTCCTCGAACAGCGAGTTCGACCAGGCGGGTCCGCGCCCTTTGGAATCCACCGCCCAGGGCGTGGTGGGAAGGTTGCCGCCGTAGATGGAGGAACAGCCGGTGGCATTGGCAATGACCGCCCGGTCGCCGAACAACTGCGAGACGAGTTTTACATACGGCGTCTCACCGCAGCCGGCACATGCGCCGCTGAACTCGAACAGCGGGCGGAGCAGTTGCGAATTCTTGATGGTAGAAGGATTGATCAACTTGCGGTCGAGGTCGGGAATGCTCATGAAAAATTCCCAGTTTTTCGCCTCCTGCTCGCGCAGGGGCGGCTGGGGCGCCATGTTGATGGCTTTGCGTCCCGCCTGCGATTTGTCCTTGACCGGGCAGGCTTCCACGCACAGCGTACAGCCGGTGCAATCCTCCGGCGCCACCTGCACGGTGTAGGCGTAACCGGGTGAAAACTCCTTGAATTTCGAGGCGGTGTGCTTGAACGTCTCCGGCGCGTCTGCCAGCAATTTTTCATCGTACACCTTGTGGCGGATGACAGCGTGCGGACAGACCATCACACACTTGCCGCACTGAATGCACAGATCCGGCTCCCACACGGGGATTTCCAGGGCGATGTTGCGCTTTTCCCATTGCGTGGTGGCGGTGGGGAAGGTTCCGTCCACAGGCAGGGCAGAGACGGGGATACGGTCGCCGTTGAAACTAATCATTTCACCCAGCACATTGCGGACGAACTCCGGCGCCTCTGCCGGGACGGGAGGCCGGCGCGTGATCTTGGACGTTGCCTCCGCCGGAACCTTGACCTCATACAAATGCTCGAGCGTGCGGTCCACCGCTTCGAAGTTTTTCTTCACCACCGCTTCGCCGCGCTTCCCGTAGGTCTTTTCGATGGCGTGTTTGATTTCGGCAATCGCCGCCTCGCGCGGCAGGATGCCGCTGATGGCAAAGAAGGCGGTCTGCATGATGGTGTTGACGCGCCCGCCCATGCCGGTCTTCTCGGCGACTTCGTAGCCGTTGATGACGTAGAACTTGAGTTTCTTCTGGATGATGTCCCGCTGGACTTCCACAGGCAGGTGATCCCAAACTTCGTCCGGTCCATACAGGCTGTTGAGCAGGAAGACTGCGCCCTCTTTGGCGTACTTCAGCATGTCGAACCGCTCGAGGAAAGTGAACTGGTGACATGCCACAAAATTTGCCTGGTTCGTCTCGATCACATAGGGCGCCTGAATGGGCTTGGGACCAAACCGCAAGTGCGAGATGGTCATTGTTCCCGATTTCTTCGAGTCGTACACGAAATAGCCCTGGGCGTAATTATCGGTTTCCTCGCCAATGATTTTGATCGAGTTCTTGTTGGCGCCCACCGTCCCATCTGAACCGAGGCCGAAGAACACACAGCGAATGGTTCCCTCCTCCTCCACCGAGAAGGAAGGATCGTAGTCGAGGCTGGTATGGCTCACATCGTCATAAATGCCGACGGTGAAGTGATTCTTCGGTTCGGGTTTGGTGAGTTCGTCCAGCGCGGCTTTGAACATGGCAGGCGTAAATTCTTTGGACGACAACCCGTATCTTCCGCCAATGACCTTGATGTCTGTCCGTCCGCTTTCGACCAGCGCGTTCAGCACATCCTGATAGAGCGGTTCGCCGAGTGCGCCGGGTTCCTTGGTGCGGTCGAAGACGGCAATGCTCTTGACGGTCTTCGGCAGCGCCTTCAGGAAATGCTCGATGGAGAACGGGCGATACAAGCGCACGCGAATCGCGCCGACCTTCTCGCCGCGCGCCGCGAGGTATTTCACGGTTGATTCAGCCGTCTCGCCGCCGGAACCCATGATGACGGCGACCCGTTCCGCTTCGGGGTGACCGTAGTAATCGAACAGGTGGTACTGCCGCCCTGCAACCTGAGCGAACCGATCCATGGCTTCCTGTGTGATGGCAGGCACTGCCGCGTAGAACGGATTCACCGTCTCGCGTGCTTGGAAGTACACATCCGGGTTCTGCGCAGTGCCGCGCAAGACGGGGCGGTTGGGGTTGAGGGCGCGCTCGCGGTGGGCGCGAATCAGGTCCTCGTCAATCAGGCTGCGGAGGTCTTCATCCGAGAGCAGGGTAATCTTGTTGATTTCATGCGATGTGCGGAAGCCGTCGAAGAAATGCAGGAAAGGGACGCGGGCTTTGAGCGTTGCCATCTGGGCGATGGCGGCAAAGTCGTGTGCTTCCTGCACTGAGCCGCTCGAAAGCAATGCCCAGCCGGTCTGCCGCACTGCCATCACGTCCTGATGGTCGCCAAAGATGGAGAGAGCGTGCGCCGCAATCGAGCGAGCCGCCACGTGAAAGACCGTGCTGGTGAGTTCGCCCGCAATCTTGTACATGTTGGGAATCATCAACAGTAAGCCCTGCGAGGCGGTGAAGGTGGTGGAAAGCGCGCCGGTTTGCAGTGCGCCGTGAACAGTCCCTGCCGCGCCGCCCTCCGATTGCATCTCGATCACGAGGGGCACCGTGCCCCACAAATTCTTTTTACCTTTGGCAGACCATTCGTCTGCAAACTCGCCCATGGCAGAGGAAGGGGTAATGGGGTAGATGGCAATCACCTCGTTGAGGCGGTGCGCCACCGAAGCGGTGGCTTCATTGCCGTCCATCATCACTGTGGTCTTTTTCATGCTTACTCCTTTGGAAACGGGCTGTACTCCCGGATTTTTATATTCGAGCAAGTGTATCCCCCGTCAAATAAACCGTGTTAGTTATGAATGACTTAAATACCTGTGCCTGTTGTCATAATTTCGGATAAGAATGGTGGGCATTGAAATTATGTTCTCTGCGCCAGATAAGGACGCGCCATGAACAGCGCCGCCAGCGATTTGGCATCGGGAATCTCGCCTCGTTCCGCCCTGCGAATTGCTTCTGCCATCGGAATTTTTTCCACCGAAAGAAACTCGTCATCGTCGGCTTCCAGCGGATTGTGTTTCAAATCGGTGGCAAGATACACTGCCATGAACTCCGTCGAGTAGCCCGGCGCGAGATAGAACTCGCCGACCTTTTGCAGTTTGCCGGCTTCCATGCCCGTCTCTTCGCGGATTTCGCGCGCGGCGCACTCTTCGAAGGGCTCATCGCCGTCGCGCGTACCGGCAGGCAGTTCGAGCAGGTCTTGTCCGGCGGCATGGCGGTACTGACGAACGAAGAGCAGATTGCCCTCCTCATCCACAGGAATGATGACGACCGAACCGCCGTGTTCGATGATTTCGAATTTCGTCTCACGCCCATCCGGGGTCTTGAGCCAGTCGCGGCGGATTTTGAAGGCGCGTCCCTGCATGAGGGTTTCGGATTTGATGAATTCAAAAGTGGGCATGAGGCGAGTCCTTGGGTGTGAATGAGGCGATTATAAAACAAAAGCCCGGAGGTTTCGTCCGGGCTTTTCTATCATTTTCCGTAACTGGCTGCCCTGGCAGCAGCGCAACATTGATGTCGCGCTACTTGGGGGGATGAGGGGAGGCAATTAGGGGATGTTCAACGTTTGACCGGCGCTCAATGTGGCATCCACCGAAATGCCGTTGTGCTGTGCAATGACCGACGGCTCGATGTCGCCATAATAACAGGCAACGCCATAGACGGTATTGGTATCGTAGGTCACGCCGACGGTGAAGGTCGCCGGGTGGTCGTGCCAGGAGCGGTCACCGGGGAAGGAACCGCTTTGCGGAATGGTCAAAACCGTTCCCGCTGAGAGGCTATCGGCTTGAGCGGCGCTCAATCCGCTCAACCGCAGCAATTCATCCGGGTCCACATTGAAGCGGCGGGCAATGCAATAGGGGAACTCGCCTGGTTTCAAAACGTAGGTGGCAGGTCTCGAGCCGGACGGCACAGCAGTGGAGGTTGGCGCGATTGCCACTGCCTGTGTGGCGGTGGCGGTGGCAGGCAGGTTAATGATGGCGGTGGCTGTGACGGTCGCTCCGGCGGCAGGGGTGTTTGCCGGGGTTCCAGCGCCTGGCGTGGGTGTCACGATTGCCGCCGCCGCAGTTTGGGTCGTCATGTGTTCCACGTCTTGCATGCTTGTGGGTTGACTGGGAATGGGCGTCGAAAAGAAACTATTCGGGTCAATCGGCGTATTGGTCGCCGCAGGCGGCGTGGAGTAGGGCTGACGGCAGGCAGAGATGAGCATGGCAGCCAGGAGCAAGGTGGAGGCGATTATCGCGCCTCGTGAGTTTCGTGACATGGAATTCTCCTCAATATCGAACAAAAGTTTCAGTGATGGTAGCATATCCGTCTGGAAGCGTCAAGTTTCGAGGTGGGAATTTGGAGGGATGTTCATCCGAGCATCCGCTGGATGTTGCGAAGCGGCGTGGACGGGACTAAATCGCACCCCGGCCAGACCGCATCCACGCCCGCCTCACGCGCCCCGGTAACTGCCTCAACAACCTGAGCCTCCTCTCCCCGCCACAGGATTCCAACCGGGTCAATATTTCCGAACAGCAGCGTGCTTTGTACTGCCTCCCGTGCAGACTTGATGCTCGTCATCTCATCCACCGAAACCGCCTCCGCGCCGGTCTGCGCCAGCAGAGACAACACCTTGTCCATCCGTCCACACACCGAGAGCACGCGCGGCTTGGGCAGTTTCTCGATCAAAACCCTCTCCGACGGGAACACGAACCCCTCATACACTGACGGTCCCACAAACCCCGCCGACCCGCCCATGTCGTGGATGGTGATAAAGTCCGCGCCGGCTTCGCGGTAGATTTTGCCAATCTCGGCGAGAAAAGAGGCAAGATGAAAGAGGGCATCCAAAACCATTTGCGGCTCTTTCCTCATTTCCTTCACCATGTTGGGAAGATTGCACAGATATAGAAGCAGTGTGTAAGGTCCGGGGAGCAATCCTGAAATCACAACCTCCCCGCCAATCTCTTCCTTCACCAGCCGTATCGCTTCACAAATCAGCGGAATCCTGCCCTTCCCCCAATTACCAGTTACCCATTTACCAATATCCTTTGTACTCTCGAACACCACCCTCTTCACCTGCGGAAACTGCAACCTGCCATCTTCATAGAAATTCAACTCCGCTCCCAGCGCCTCGGCAGGCGCGCATAAATCCAAAGGCAGCGTTGCGGACGGCATCCCTGTCAGTTTGAACGTGCTCGCCGCCGCACGCGCCATCTTCCGCGCATCGTGATGGACCTCGTGCAATTTCAACCCCTCGCGCTCCAACCCCTCCACTGAGATATGAATCAACCCGCTGAAAGCAGGGATCGTGTCAATCTTTTGACCCGACAACAGCGAGAGTATCCTATCACGCATCCAGTCACCAATCACTGTTCACTGATCACTGTTCACTTTCCACTTTCCACTCCTCACTTTTTCACCGCCCTCACAATCGCCGCGATATGCTCCGGCGTATTCCCGCAGCACCCGCCGACCACCTTCGCGCCCAGTTCGATGTACCTCAGTGAAAACCTCGCCATGTCTTCGGGGGTCATGTCATACACGCCCTGCTCGGTCTGGATGTCCATGTGCGGGACGCCGGCGTTCGGCTTCACCCACAGCGGAACGTTCGGCGCGGTCGCCGCGTATTCCTTCACCACCGCTTCCATGTTTTCCAGCGTGGTTCCGCAGTTTGCACCGACCATTGCCGCGCCCATCTCCGAATACCTCTTGATGACATCCTTCGGCTTGACACCCATCATCGTGCGTGTGCCGCGGTCATAACTGAACGAGACCACGATGGGCAAATCGGTGACGGAGCGTGCGCCCTCGAACGCCGCAGTCGCCTCCTCGAACGCAAACATCGTCTCGATGAGCAGTAAATCCACGCCGCCTTCGGCGAGCGCCTTTGCCTGCTCCGCAAACGTCGCTTTTACCTCCTCCGCCTCCAGCGGACCGTAGGGTTTGATCAAAGCGCCGACCGGTCCCATCGAACCGGCGACCAGCACATCGGTCCGTTTGGAAGCGGCTTTGCGGGCAATCTCCGCCGCGCGGATGTTCACTTCCGGGGCGCGTTCCTGATATTTCGAGTCTTTCATTCTCAGGCGCGTCCCGCCGAAGGTACAGGTCAGAATGATGTCCGACCCCGCTTCGACGAAGGACGAGGCGAGTTTGAAAATGATATCGGGATCGTCAATGATGAGGTCTTCCGGTGGCTTGCCGGGCTTGAGACCCATCTTCTGCAAATTCGAGCCCGTTGCCCCATCCGCAACGAGAATTTCCCCGCTGTTCAGTCGTTCGAGAAATTTGTTCATGGTTCTCCTTACCTATCCCCTGCGCCCCTTCCCTCCCAGGGAGGGGGATGGGGGTTAGGTCATTTCATAAAATTCTTCGCCATCGGATCCGCCTTGCGGTGCGGAATCAGATGCGCAATATGCGGAAACGGCTCGCTCATGTGCGGGAAACTCGTGGCGAGCATGAACTGATTTTGAAACTCCGGGTCGGTTGGCAGTTCGAAGCGTTCCACCTTGCGCGTCACGTTGTCAATTTCGTTGCGCTTCTCGATGTTCAAAAGCGCAATCCGCGCACCGTCGCCTGCCGCGTTGCCCACTGCGTACACATTCTCCAGCGGGCAGTCGGGGATCAGCCCAATCAACATCGCCTTCTCTTTGTCAATGTAACTTCCGAACCCGCCCGCCAGGATGATTTTATCAGGGCTTTCCAAATTCATCCGCTTCAACAGCGTGCGCGCCGCCGTAAACAGCGCCGCCTTCGCCAGTTGGATTTGTCTCACGTCCTGTTGGGTAATGGGGATGTCGCGCCCGATGGACGTTTCCTCCGCCCAGGCAATGACATACTCCCAGCCCGACTCTCCCTCCCGCACACGCTTCGTACTTAACCCTTTCTTGAACCTGCCCCGAGAATCCACAATCTCCGCCCGGAACAATTCTGCCACCGCGTCAATGATGGCGGAACCGCAGATGCCCTTTGCCTTGCCCGTGTTCCACTCCTCCTCGCCGACGATTTTATATTTCGGCTCGAGGGTCCTTTCATCTATATGCACTCTTTCGATGGCGCCGGGCGCGGCGCGCATTCCATACTCCACGTGCGCCCCTTCCAGCGCGGGACCCGTCGGCGTGGACGTGCAAACCAGCCGCCGGCGGTTGCCCAGCACCAGTTCCGCGTTCGTTCCCACGTCAATCAACAACCAGTTTTCATCCTGCTTGTGCGGCTCCTCTGCCAGAATCATCGCGCTCGTATCCGCGCCGACAAACGACGCAATCGTCGGCAGGACATGCACATTCCCCGACGGGTTGATGTGGATGCCCAACTCCCGCGCCTTCACATCCAGCGACTCATGGATGGCAGGCACGAAAGGCGCCAGCCCCAAGTCCTTTGGCGGCAGGTTCAACACGAGGTGGTGCATGGTGGAGTTGCCGACCAGGACCATCTCCAAAATATCATCTACAGTTATCTCCGCTGGTTGAGTAGGTCGAGCGTTCTTCTCGACCGTATCGAAACCAGCAGTTTCATGTATTTTTTCATTTGCCGTCTTCACCGCCTGCTTCAACAATTTGTTCAGTGTGGCGATGATTGCCTTGTGCAGTTTCTCCAGCCCGTCGGGATGTTCGATGGTGTACTGAATCCGCGACATGACATCCTCGCCGTACACAATCTGCGGATTCATCTCCGATTCCGCCGCCAGCAGTTCGCCTGTCCGCAGGTTGCACAGATAGAGCGCCACCGTTGTGGAGCCGATGTCCACCGCCGCGCCGTAACTATCCTCCACATACCCCGGCTGGACTTGAATCACCTCGCGGTCGTTCCACACCGAAACTGTGACCTGCCATTTTGCCTCGCGCAGGGTTTTCGAGAGTGTGCGCAGACACTGGTAATCAATCTTCAACTCGTGCCAGCGCGGAAGTTTCTCCTCCGTCCCGCGCACCAGCGCCATCGAAGTTTCCAAGCCCTTCGCCAGCCGCTCCCAATCCGCAATCGGGCGTTCCAGCGTGGGCGGGCTCATCGAAACGAGATACTTCCGAATCGCCGGCTTGACTTCGATTTTCCTTTCCCGTGCAGTTTTCCGCACAATCTGCTTGTTACCGCGGCTCTCCTCCGGGACGTTGATCAGCACGTCGCCGCGAATTTTCGCCTGACACGAGAGGCGCACCTGACCGACTTCCCAGCCCTTATCTTTCAGCAGTTTTGGTCGGCGCTTGAAGTAATTGGCTTCTTCGGTGGAAACAGGGGAGAGGTGCTCGCGTTTCGAGTCAATGTTGTACTTCTCGAAGCGTCCCTCTTCGATTAAGACCAGGCACTTGCCGCAGGTGGCGTTCTCGGCGCAAATGGACTCGATTTCCACCCCCAACTCGCGCGCCGCCGTGCGGACGGAGACGCCTTCCTCCACTTGTCCGCGCCGGCCCGATGGCTGCAGGATGATGGTATGTTTCTTGGTCATTGATTTTCACTGCTCACTAATAACTGCTCACTGCTCACTGGTAACTGATCACTGATAACTGGTAACTGCCTACTTCCCGTTTCGGCGTGGAATCTCTATTTTTGCCGCCTCCGCTTCCAGTTCAGAAAGAAGCGTCTGCGCCACTTCTTCGGGCGTGCCGTCGCGTTCGGTCCAATCCCCGCGTTTGTATTGCGCGGCGTAAGCGGAGGTCGAGGTCAATCCCTCCACCATGGCATAGGCGTCTATCTTATCCTGAACTTTTTGCGAGAGTTGTTGTTTGATGGTGCGCCCCTCGCCTTCGACGACAAACGATTGCGGGATGTGCTTCCAATACGTGATGCGGTAACGAGCCATAATGACCTTTGTCTGGGTGGGTTGGTGAAGAATTTTACGGGGGTTTGAGTGCGGGGTCAATGCACATATTGACTTGCTGTTGGCAACGGCGGGAAAATGATTTCCATAAACTCTCAAACAGCAGTACAATCGCCTCATTCATGTCAAACCTGCGAGGAAAGAATGTACACAACCGAAGGAAAGAAAATTGTCTCCACCGAGAAAGCCCCCAAAGCCATCGGTCCCTATTCGCAAGCCATCCGCACCGAAAGCCTCGTCTTTACCGCCGGGCAGATCGGTTTGAACCCCGCCACCATGGAACTTGTGGAAGGCGGTGTGACAGCCCAAACCCGTCAGGCGTTGACCAACCTCAAGCATGTTCTCGAAGCCGCCGACTCGGGCTTGAACTTCGTCGTCAAAACCACCGTCTTTTTGCAGAGCATGGACGATTTTGCCGCCATGAACGCCGTCTATGCCGAGTTCTTCCCGGAGAACCCGCCGGCGCGTTCCACTGTGGCGGTGGCGGCTTTGCCCAAAGGCGCATTGGTCGAAATCGAGTGCGTGGCGCTTCTTTCTCCCATTCACGGTGACTAATCCTCCAGCCGCTGGTGGCGCTTGTTCGAAAAGTCACCCCGGCGGCTGGTGGTAAAATTGGCGTCCGCAACCGCGTGGGGCATGAAACGTTGTGCGCCATCCGCCTGCAAACTGCGATGACCAAAGTATCCATTATCGTTCCCTGCTACAACGAGCAAGCCACCATCCGTCTGTTGTTGGATGCAGTTCGGCGGCAGACCTTTCCGCTCGCCGAAATGGAAGTCGTCATTGCCGACGGCATGTCCACCGACGGCACACGGGAAGCGATTGCCGCTTTTCAACGGGACTTCCCCGACCTCGTTCTGCGCGTGGTGGACAATCCGCTTCGGACCATTCCCTCGGGCTTGAATCGCGCCATTGAGGCTTCTCGCGGCTCGATCCTGATCCGCCTCGACGCGCACTCCAAGCCCTACCCCGATTACGTGGAGCGGTGTGTGCAGGCGCTGGAAGAGGGGCGCGGCGACAACGTGGGCGGCGTGTGGGAAATTCAACCCGCCGCCGGCACGTGGATTGCCAAATCCATTGCGGCGGCGGCATCCCATCCGCTGGCGGTGGGCGATGCCCTCTACCGCCATGCCCGTCATGCCGCGGTTGTGGATACTGTGCCATTCGGCTCATTCAAGCGCGAACTGCTCGAACGCATCGGCGGCTTCGATGAAACCTTGCTTACGAATGAAGACTACGAGTTCAATGCACGCATCCGCAAGGCGGGTGGTAGAATTTGGCTCGACCCATCCATACGCTCGGTCTATTTTGCACGCGCCACCCTGAAGGAACTGGCGCGTCAATACTGGCGTTATGGATATTGGAAATGGCGCATGCTTCGACGCTATCCCGACACCCTTCGATGGAGGCAGGCTCTGCCTCCGTTGTTTGTCTCCAGCCTGATGGCGCTGGCGGTTTTTTCCATCTTTATCCCGTTTTTACGAGCCGCGCTGGCGGCGGAACTGCTGGCATATTTTACGGTCATGATCATCGCAGGGGTACATGCGGCTGTGCGGCGGAAGAGCCTGTATTTACTCCTTGGCTTGCCCCTCGTCATTCCTGTCATGCACCTTTCATGGGGAAGCGGTTTTTTGTGGAGTATCCTTAGGTCAGGTATGAAGCGGAATGGCTGAAAACGTTCGAACCACCCCCTTGCGTCTGCGCCCCAACGAGCATCGCATGATTCTCTTCATCGGCGATCTCGTCATGGGGTTTATTTCGGTCTTTGCCGCCATCGAAACGTGGAAAAGATACAACATCGCTGTTGAAGTTGCCAGGCTGGTCGAACGCGGCATTGCACTGCGGCGGGCTCAGCAACTCGTCGAAGAATTCTTTGTCATCAATGTCCCTTTTTGGTTTTACCTTTTGCCCATTGCCTGGACCATCCTGCTCGTCGAATTATATGAGCCGCATATTGCCGGCAGCACCCGCAAGACCCTGCGCGGCATTGCCGTTGCCGCACTCCTCGGCCTGATTGCCTTCTCCCTGCTCTTCGTCACCCGGCAGGATACCAACCTGCCGCGCGTCGGCGTCGGCGCCTTCCTCATCTACGCCTCCCTCCTGACCCTGATTTGGCGTTTGGTCTTCATCCGCATCTACAAACGGACCGGTCAAATGCGCCGCATCCTCATCGTTGGCGCAGGCAAGGCGGGGCAGACCCTTGCCGAACTTTACAACACCCTCGAGCCGCACTCCTTCAACATCATTGGCTTTGTGGATGACGACACCAGCAAAGTGGGCGAAATCTTCCACGATATTCCCGTGCTCGGCACCAGCGAACATCTGCTTGAATTAATCGAGGACAACCGCATCTCCGACATCGTCGTTGCCATCAACGGCGAAATCCGCGGCAAGACCTTTCAAATCATTTTGGATGCCCAGGAACGAGGCGTGGACGTGACCCGCATGCCCATCCTCTACGAGGAAATGACCGGGCGCGTGCCCATCCACCACCTCGAATCGGACTGGATCATCCGCTCCTTCGTGGACGGACTGCCCACCAGCGGCTTTTACGAACTCTTCAAACGCCTGATGGATATTGCCGGCGCTCTGGCGGGACTCTTCATTTTGGCGGCGGCATTTCCCTTCATCGCCCTCGCCATTTACATTGACTCCGGTCTCCCCATCTTCTATTCCCAACCCCGCCTCGGGCGTGGACGCAAGGTCTTCACCATTTACAAATTCCGCAGTATGCGCCGCAAAAACGACATGCCCAACGATGTGCGCGTCACCACCGAAAACGATCCGCGTGTGACCCGCGTGGGCAAATTCCTGCGCAAGACCCGCCTCGACGAACTGCCCCAGTTTTGGAACGTCCTGCGCGGTGACATGAGTCTGGTCGGTCCGCGCGCCGAAGTCCCCCGCCTGGTGGAGGAATACCAAAAACAGATTCCGTTTTACCGTGCCCGCCTGCTGGTCAAGCCGGGGTTGACCGGTTGGGCGCAGATCAACTACGGTTACGTGGCTACCGTCGAAGAAACATCCATCAAACTGGAATACGACCTGTACTACATCAAACACCGCACCCTCGCCATGGACTTCCAAATCATCCTGCGCACCATCGGCACGGTCTTCCGCCGCACCGGGCGCTGACGCCTTTCTCCTTTGCTCATGACCCGTCCCCGCTCCCACATTCGCAACCGCTTTGTCTTCATCGGCGACATCGCTCTCATCGTTGTCTCGGCGTTAGGCAGTTTTGCCCTTCGGCTGGATACCGGCGAACTGCAGTTTTACTTTCCCGCCGCCTTGCTGATGTGTGCTGTGGCGCTGGCGGTCAAAATCCCCACCTACTTCTTCTTCGGTCTCTACCGCCGTTTGTGGATGTACGCCAGCACAGGCGAACTGCGTTTGATTACCGCCGCCGTCACCACCGCATCCGTCCTGACCTCCGGCGTAATGCTCCTGCTCATCGGCGCGGGCATGGTTCAGCCTGGCATGCCCCGCTCTGCCCTGGGCATTGACTGGCTGCTCTCCCTCATCCTGATTGGCGGCTCGCGCTTTGCCCTGCGCATCCTTGCTGAACAGTCCACCCTCGTGCGTTCCGGCGGAAAATCCAAACGCGCCCTCATCATCGGCGCCGGCGACGCCGGCGCGCTGGTGGTGCGCGAACTGCAAAAAACATCCCAACTCAACCTAACTCCTGTCGGCTTCCTCGATGACGACCCCGCCAAACAGCGGCACGTCATCCACGGCGTCACCGTCATCGGCACAGTTGCAGACCTGCCCGCTGCCATCGAACAACACGGCATAGACGAAGTCATCATCGCCATCCCCTCCGCGCCCGGACAATTGGTGCGCATGGTCAACGATGTCTGCCGGCTGAAGGGCATCCCCTCCCGCACCATGCCCGGTATCTACGAACTCATCGGCGGTAAAGTCAGCGTCTCCCGCCTGCGCGAAGTGGACATCACCGACCTCCTGCGCCGCGAACCGGTCCGCGTCAATGACGAGGCGGTCGGTGCCGCGCTCGAAGGCAAACGGGTCCTCGTCACCGGCGCGGGCGGCTCCATCGGGCGCGAACTCTGCCGGCAAATCGCCCGCCGCAATCCAGCCGAACTTGTTTTACTCGGTCACGGCGAAAACAGCATCTTCGAAATCCTGCTCGAACTGCAAAACGACTATCCCAGCCTCCCGCTGCATCCCGTCATTGCCGACGTCCGCAACGCCGAACGCCTCAACCGCATCTTCACTGAGCGCCAGCCTCAAATCGTCTTCCATGCCGCTGCGCACAAGCACGTCCCCCTCATGGAAATCAACGTGACCGAAGCCGTCACCAACAACGTCCTCGGCACGCAGGTCCTCGTGCAAACCGCACTGGCGCATCAGACCGAACGCTTCGTCCTCATCTCCACCGACAAAGCCGTGCGTCCCTCTTCCGTCTATGGCGCAACCAAACGCCTCGCCGAACTCATCGTCCTCGACGCCGCCCGCACCTCCCGCCGCGCCTTCACCGTCGTCCGCTTTGGCAATGTGCTCGGCTCGCGCGGCTCCATCATTCCCATCTTCAAACAGCAAATCGCCAACGGCGGACCCGTCACCATCACCCACCCCGACATGTACCGCTACTTCATGACCATCCCCGAAGCGGTCTATCTTGTCCTGCAAGCCGCCTCCATGGAAAACGGCGGCGAGACCTTCGTCCTCAACATGGGCGAGCCCGTCCGCATCCTCGACCTTGCCGAAGACCTCATCCGCCTCTCCGGGCTCGAACCTCACCGCGACATCGAAATCACCTACACCGGCATCCGCCCCGGCGAAAAACTGACCGAAGAACTTTGGGATGAAGGGACTCCCCTCGCGCCGACCCTCCACCCCGACATCTTCCGCCTCGAAGACAACGCTTCTTTCTCGACCCTCAACCTGTCTCACGCCATCGAGTCTCTCTCCCGCCTCTGCCGCGCCAACGATACCGAGGCTCTGGTTGAACTCCTGGACGAACTCATCCCGAACTCCTCCATCCGCCGTGCATCCGAGTCAAACGTCAAAAGTCAAACGTCATTGTTGACTTTCGACCTTTGACTTGCGACTTTCAACTTTCATGATCGTTTCTCTCTCCGACTGGAATCGTTTCCTCCTCTCGCATCATCCCAACGCCCACCTCCTGCAAACCGGCGAGTGGGGTGAGTTGAAGTCCGCGTTCGGGTGGAAGCCGGTACGAATTATCAATGAAGAGGCAGGCGTGCAAATCCTCTTTCGCAGGCTGCCCCTAGGCTTTACCATCGGCTATATTCCAAAAGCAATCATCAATAATCAGTTCCTCAGTGAACAGTTTTGGAATGAGATCAACGCTGTCTGCAAATCTCATCGCGCCATCTTTCTTAAACTCGAACCCGACCAGTGGGAGAACGAAACGCCAATTACCAATTACCAATTACTACTCTCCCCTCACAACATCCAGCCTCCCCGCACCCTCATCGTGGATTTGCGTGACAGCGAGGAGGAAATCCTTGCCCGCATGAAGCAGAAGACGCGTTACAACATCCGCCTCGCCGAAAAGAAAGGCGTGACCGTGCGCGCCTGGGACGACATCGCCTCCTTCCACAAAATGATGCTCGTCACCGGCGGGCGGGATGGGTTTGGAGTCCATTCGCTGGAATACTATCGCCGCGCCTACGAGTTGTTCCATCCAAAGGGCATGTGTGAATTGCTGGTTGCCGAATACGCGGGCAAACCCCTTGCCGCCCTGTTCGTTGCCCGTCACGGAAATCGCGCCTATTATCTCTACGGCGCCTCCACCGATGAGGAACGCAACCGCATGCCGACTTACCTCCTGCAGTGGGAAGCCATGAAATGGGCAAAAGCGCGCGGCTGTGAAGAGTACGACCTGTGGGGCGTCCCGGACGAGGACGAAGCGACCCTCGAAGCCAGTTTCGAGACCCGCCGCGACGGCTTGTGGGGCGTCTATCGCTTCAAACGCGGCTTCGGAGGTCAACTCAAACGCGCCGCGCAGGCGATGGACAAAGTGTACAATCCATTGTTGTATCGGGCGTATCTAAAATTCATCGGGAATAGAGAGTAGAAAGTGGAAAGCAGTAACTGGAATTCGATCATCTCGAAACTGCCGAATCCACACTTCCTCCAAACCTACGAATGGGGGCAGGTGAAGGCGAAGTATGGGTGGGAGCCGTTGTATGCAGTGTGGGATGCGGATGGGAAGTGGAAAGTGGAAAGTACCCCACATCTACTTTCCACTTTCCATTCACCAATCGCCGCCGCTCTCCTCCTCAAACGCCAAATCCTCCGCAGCGGCTTCGCAGCGCGATTGTCCATTCTCTATTCGCCGAAGGGTCCCTTGCTCGATTGGACGAACGAAGTGCTTCGCAATCGGGTTTTGAACGATCTACAATCCTTCGCAAAAAAGCAGGGCGCGATCTTCCTCAAAATGGACCCCGATGTGGTGCTGGGAACGGGAGTCCCCGGCAGCGGGGAGGAGGCTCAGGATTCCAGCGGGCAGGCTCTCGTCGCGGAGTTGAAGCGCCGGGGGTGGGAATATTCCTCGGATCAGATCCAATTCCGAAATACCGTCCTCATTGACCTGGCTCCATCGGAAGAAGAACTGCTTGCCCGTATGAAGCAGAAGACGCGGTACAACATCCGCCTCGCCGAAAAGAAGGGTGTGTCTCTGCGTGTAGGCACGAAAGAGGATTTGGGGATGCTGTATCGAATGTACGCTGAAACCTCGGTGCGAGATGGGTTTGTCATCCGTGACGAAGGATATTACCAAACGGTTTGGGAAACCTTCCTGGCGAATCAATCACCAATTCTCAATTACCAATTACCAACCGCCGAGCCTCTCATTGCCGAAGTCAACCACGAACCCGTTGCCGCCATCTTCGTTTTCTATTTCGCCGGGCGCGCCTATTACGTCTATGGCATGTCGCGGGAGGCGCATCGTGAAAAGATGCCGAATTATCTCCTGCAGTGGGAAGCGATAAAACGCGCCAAAGCAAAAGGCTGTACGGTGTATGACTTGTGGGGCGCGCCGGAGGTCTTCGATGAAAGCGACCCGATGTGGGGCGTCTATCGCTTCAAGGAGGGATTGGGCGGGAGGGTCGTGCGCACGCTCGGCGCTTGGGACTTTGCCCCCAGCCCGCTTTGGTATAAGATGTATTCGGAAATCATCCCGCGCGTGCTGGATTTGATGCGGGCGCGGGGAAAAGCCAGAACAAAACAAAGCGTAGGTGCGTAAGGTAATTGGTAAATGGTAATTACCAATTACCATTTACCAACTGGAAAGGAACACTATGAACGAAGTTTCTCGTTTGCATTTTGCCCATCTTCCCACCCCCATCGAAGAACTCCCGCGTCTTTCCGACCATTTGGCTGGTCCGCGAATCCTCGTCAAGCGCGACGACCAGACCGGTCTCGCCTTTGGCGGCAACAAGACCCGCAAACTGGAATTTCTCGTCGCCGAAGCGCTGGAGCAGGGCGCACGGACGCTCATCTCCGGCGGCGCGATACAGTCCAATCACTGCCGTCAGACTGCCGCCGCAGCAGCGCGGTTTGGCTTGGAGTGTATTCTGGTTTTGACCGGGGAAATGCCCGCACAGCCCTCCGCCAATTTACTGCTCGATGAACTGTTCGGCGCGAAGATTGTCCATGTGCCAGACCGCAAGGACCGCGACCGCATTTTGCAGGAGACCTTCGATGCCGCCGCTGCCGAGGGCAGGAAGCCCTACCTCGTCCCTTATGGCGGCTCGAGCCCCACGGGCGCGTTGGGATACGCCTTTGCGATGGAAGAATTCATGAGGCAGAACGTTCACGCGGATTGGATCGTCTTCGGCACATCGTCAGGCGGGACTCACGCCGGGCTGGTGTTGGGTCAGCGCGTGTTTGGTTTCAAAGGCAAAGTATTGGGTATCAGCATTGACGAGTCGGAGGAGTGGTTGAAGACCCATGTCTCCAAACTGGCATCGGAGGCGAGTGAAAGGCTGGGGGAGCGGATCGAGTTCACCCCGGCTGAGGTGTTGGCAAATGCCGATTACTGCAAAGCAGGCTACGGCGTGTTGACCGACGCGGAGCGCGAAGCGGTCAAGTTGTTTGCCAGGTACGAGGGGCTTCTGCTAGACCCCGTCTATACGGGACGCGCCGCAGCAGGGATGATTGACCTCATCCGCAAGGGATTTTTCAGGAAGGATGAAACCGTGCTGTTCTGGCACACCGGCGGACAGCCGGCGCTGTTTGCGGATAAATACGTGAATGAGATCTAAAAGTGATTTCCAAATCTGCTATACTTAAAGCATAGGAAAGCAGGCAAATATGATTTACCAGTTCAAGCAAAGTGAACTTCCCAAAAAATTATGGAATTTGATTGATGCCGCATTGCGCGGTGAGCCGGTGTTTATCGAACGTGACGATAAGGCATTGATCCAGTTGATTCCGCTTAAACAAATGTTCCGCCCGCGCAAAGCAGGGAGCGCCAAAGGCATGGTCCACATGTCGGATGACTTCGATGCGCCGTTGACCGATTTTGCCGAATACATGCCATGAATATCCTGCTTGACACACATGCCTTTCTCTGGTTTGTGGATGACGATTCGCGCTTGAGCCAGCCAGCGCGGGTTCTGATCGAGTCAAACGATGTTCAGCCTTTTATCAGCATGGCGAGTCTGTGGGAAATGGCAATCAAGATCAGCCTTGGGAAGTTAGTGTTGACAGAACCATACGAAAAATTCATTCCTCAACAATTGGCTATGAATGGTATTGGGGTTCTGAACCTTTCCATGGAACACGCCGCGGCAATTGCCACCCTGCCGTTTCACCACCATGACCCGTTCGATCGGTTGATTGCGGTTCAAGCGAGTATCGAGAAAATGACTTTGGTAAGCGCAGACCCGGTCTTCGACGCCTATGAAATCAAACGGCTCTGGTGATTGGAAAATGCAAAAGCAAATGGGATAGACCGTCCCGAAGGTTCAAAACCTTCGGGACGTTGTTTTATCCCACTGAAACGCCGATCAACTTGCCCACGCCATAGGTCAGCGCCGCGGCTGCCATGCCAACCAGCACCTGACGAGTGCCGGAGAACCAGATGCTCTTGCCCGTCATCAGGGTGATTGCCGCGCCGATGATGAACAAGCCCACCGCGCTGACAGCAAGACTCAAGCCGATTGCCAGCGTGCCGCTCCAGAAAAGATAGGGGAGCATGGGGAACATGGCTCCAAATGCAAACAAGAAGAAGGATGTAAATGCGGCTTCATAGGCTGAACCGCCGAGTTCTTCGGGGTCAATGCCCAATTCTTCACGGGCGAGCGTGTCGAGGATGCTGCCCTTGTCTGCCATCATGTGCGCGGCGAGTTCCCTGGCGCGATCTTCGGGCAAACCTTTGGACTGGTAGATGAGCGCCAGTTCCTCCTGCTCTTCTTCGGGGCTTTCTGCGATCTCCTCTGCTTCGATCTTAATCTGGTGTTCGTAGAGTTCGCGTGAACTCTGCACGGACAGCCATTCGCCGAGCGCCATGGAGCCTGCGCCCGCAAGAACGCCCGCCAGACCTGCAATCAAAATATCAGGGCGTGAGTTGGTCGCGCCTGCCACGCCCATTGTGAGGCTCAATATCGAGACCAGTCCGTCGTTTGCGCCGAGGACCGCCGCACGCAGAGCGTTCCCGCCGCTGGCTTTGTGACGTCCCTCGAGTTGGGCGACGGTCACACCGGGCAACCCGCCTGTGGAATGGGACGCCATGGCAAGCAAACGCGCATGGGATTTTTCCTCGAGCGAAAATTCCTTCGCTTCTTCATCGGGCTGACCGTCGTATGCCTGGCTGTCGGCTTTTTCGTTGCTGGCAATGGTGGGCAGTACAAATTGCGGACCGAAGCGCTTCGCCAGCCAGATCATCGCGGCGGTACGCCAGGTCGGTTTGCGCGGCGGAAGCGTGACCTTGAGGTCGGTTAGTTTCTTCTCCCAGGCGGCGGCGTGTTTCTCCTCGCTTGCCGCCAGCTTGAGATAGACTTCCTTCATCTGCGGCTGTGCTTCGGTTTCAGCCAGTACCCGGTACAATGCCGCCCCGTCAATTTCCTTTTGCCGATTGGCAAGATAGCGTTCGATGTCGCTTTGACTGGACATGGTCACTCTCGTAACATAAATGTCATTGCGAGGGTTGATGGTCGAGTAGGCTCATGGCGTATCGAGACCATCAAACTCGAAGCAATCTCCTGATTCGCAGGGGATTGCTTCGTCGTGGCGCAAGACGCCACTCCTCGCAATGACATGGTTGTTTATTTCAGCGCGTTCCAACCAGCGTACTTTGCCGTATCGCCCAATTCCGCTTCGATGCGGAGCAGTTGATTGTACTTCGCCACGCGGTCGGAGCGGGCAGGAGCGCCGGTCTTGATCTGACCGGTGTTCAGCGCCACTGCCAGGTCGGCGATGGTCGCGTCTTCGGTCTCGCCGGAGCGGTGCGAAACCACCGTCCGCCAGCCGGCGCGGTGACAGAGTTCCACGGCTTCGATGGTCTCGGTGACGGAACCGATCTGGTTGAGCTTGACCAGCAGGGCGTTGCAGGTCTTGTCCTGGATGCCGCGTCTGACACGTTCCGGGTTGGTCACCAGCAGGTCGTCGCCCACGATTTGAATCCTGTCGCCCAGTTCGCGGTTGAGCAGCTTCCACGATTCCCAATCGTCCTGCGCGAGACCGTCTTCGAGGGAAACGATGGGATAGTCGGTGACCCATTTCTTCCAAAATTCCACCATCTGCTCGCCGGTCAGTTTCTTGCCCTCTTTGCGCAGGTTGTAGAGTTTGGTCTCTTCCTCGAAGAGTTCCGAAGCGGCAGGATCGAGCGCAATGGCAACGTCCTTGCCGCGCCCGGCTTGGAAGCCTGCCTTTTCGATGGCGGCGAGGATGACCTCGATGGCTTCGTTGTTGGCTTTCAGCGCGGGAGCGTAACCGCCCTCGTCGCCGACGAGCGTGGCGTAGCCTTTTTCCTTCAGCACCGATTTCAGCGCGTGATAAATTTCCACGCCCCAGCGCAGACCTTCCGCAAAGGTCGGCGCACCGAACGGCATGACCATGAACTCCTGCATGTCGGTGGACTGCCACGCCGTATGCGCCCCGCCGTTCAGGATGTTCATCATCGGCACGGGCAGGACGTGCGCGTACACGCCGCCGAGGTAGCGGTACAGCGGCAAACCCAGCGAGTTCGCCGCGGCTTTGGCAACCGCCATGCTCACGCCCAAAATGGCGTTTGCGCCGAGTTTGGATTTATTCGGCGTGCCGTCCAGTTCGAGCAGAACGGCGTCAATCGCCTTTTGCTCCGCCGCGTCCCAGCCGAAGAGCGCGTCTGCAATCACGCCGTTGACGTTTGCCACTGCCTGCGAGACGCCCTTACCGAGATAGCGCTTCTTGTCGCCGTCGCGCAGTTCGAGCGCCTCATGTACGCCTGTGGATGCGCCCGACGGAACCGCCGCGCGCCCCCATGAACCGTCTGCCAGCGTCACTTCCACCTCGACCGTCGGGTTGCCGCGCGAGTCGAGGATTTCGAGGGCTGAAATTCCTTCGATGATTGTGTCCATTGTGTTCTCCAGATGCAATTGGGATGTTCAAGCGCACCGATGCGATGCGCCGATTTGTTCATGACGCCGGCAAGTATAACCCACTTCCCGGCGGGACCTCACGCCGGCGCGCCGCCTCCTTCCCCGCCTCAGCCTGGTTCGCCTCCCTCCCGCTTTTTCTACTCCCTACTTTCCACTTTCCACTCTCTCTCTACGGCACCGGCAGTCCCTCGCACAACACCCGATACGCCTCGCCGCTGAACAGGTTGCTCCACTGCGCCTGCGAAAGATTTGTCGTCAACCGCGAACACGCCGCGGCGGTCAAATCCTGCGAAGCGATGACGGGAATGGATGCCGTATCCCAAAACTGGACGACCCGCTGCGCCGCCGTCGCCATCATGCTGCCATCGGCGGAAAAGGAAAGACCGCTCACATCCCCCGCCAGCGATACACGCGAGGTCTCCTGCATTGTGAACGGCTCGAGCAGGAACACACTGTTACGCGACCCGACCGCCAGCGCATCGCCTGACGGGTTGAACGCCAGCGCACTGACGAATTCCTTGCGGAGTTCGCCCATCTCTCGAAAGGTTTGTCCTTCCACCTCCCACACTTGCACCAGTCCCGCCGAGTTGCTCGCAGCAAACAGCGAACCGTCTGCGCTGAAGGCAAGCACCGATTGACTGCCCGGCGCTTCGAGCTCCGCAATCAGGCTGCCATCCGTCTCCATCATGTGGATTTTGTCCGTCATCCCCAGCGCAATGTAGTTGGGACCTGCCGCCACCGCCACAACGCCTGAGCCATTCGCCGCCAGATCCGCCGTCTTGCGGAAGGATGCCAGGCTCCACAACTCCACAGCGCCGCTCTCATTGGAAACAATGAGATGCGTGCTGTCGGGCGTGAACGCGATGTGATGCGTCAACGCCGTTTGGAAGAGCGTGCGAGGCTGGCGGCTCTGCAGGTTATAGACGAGCACCTGCCCGTTGGAAGTGGTCATACCCAGCCAGACCGAATCCGGGCTGAAGAGCAGTTCGGTCACGTCGCCGTTGAGGGTCAGAAGGGATGGGTCGAGCGTACCAGCCGTCAGCGTGGAGAGACGCGAGGTCTTCAGCAGCCAGACCCCAGGTCCGCTGGAGGCGGCGATCCATTCCCCGGAGGGGCTGAAGCGCACATCCCCTGCCGGGTCAGTAAATTGAAAATAGTTTACAGGGGCTGGCAGGGAGGAAATATCCCACAAATTGATTTCGCCGCTGGCGTCGCCTGCCATCAGACGCGTCCCATCGGCATTGAACCCGATGGCGTTCCCCGTTCCCTCGAGCGGGATTTCGAAGACCTCGGTGCCGGTGGATGCGTTCCACACGCGCACAGTGCGGTCGGCGCCGGTGGTGGCAAGCCATTGACCGCTGGCGCTGATTTCCACGGCATTGATTTGTCCATCCTGCGCCATGCGCAATCGTTCATCGCCGTTGAGCGTATTCCACAGGCGGATGCGCCGGTCGGCGGAGACGGTGGCGAACCATGAACCGTCTTTGGGGTTGAAGGCAATATCGGTCACGCGGTCTTCGTGCAGGTGGCGGTAGAGTTCCCGCCAATCGCTGATTCGCATGGCGATGGCATAACCGTCTGCCCCGCCGCTGACGAGGTAGCGGCTGTCGGGGCTGAAGGCAAGGGCAAGCACTTCGCCCTTATGCTGCCCAAAGGAGAGGGGATCGCCGCCCGCGTTGATGTCCCATACGGTGACATTCCCGCTGACGGCGCCAGCCGCAATGTAACGCCCGTTGGGGCTGAACAAAGCCACACGCAGACGCCCAACCGCCTGCAGGTCGTATTTTCGTTTGCCGGTTTGCATCTCCACCAGCGTAATCCGCCCGTCGTCGAACGTCACCGCCACCTGATCGCCGCTGTTGCGGACGTCCAAATCGCGCACGATGCCTGCCGCTCGATCCTGATACGTGTACAGGACTTCCCCGTCTTCCATGCGGATGAATTGGACCAGCCCCGATTCGTCACCGGTGACGAGCAGTGTGCCGTCGGGACTGAAGACCGCATCATTCACCGACTTGGGGCTGGTGCGGCAAAACAGCAGTTCCCCATCCGACGCTTTCCACACGCAAGCGTTGCCGTCTGCCCCGGCGGTGACGTACACATCTCCCCGCGCATTGAACGACAACGTGTTGATGCTCCCCGTGCGCTGTGACTGACGGAGGGGGATGGGCAGGAGGCTGATGTTCTTGCGCAGAATCTCTTCGGCTTCTTCCGAGGGCGCCGTCGTCCACGAAGCGATTGCCAGCAGGGTGCTGGTATAGAGTTCGCCGGGCTGGGATTGATAAATTTGCGCCCGCGCCGCGCTCTGCTGCGCCACGGCAAAGCGGGCGCGTTCCTCGGCGCGTTTGCGTTCCGTCTCGGCAATGTTGCGTTGAATTTCCGCCTCCTCCTTTGCCGCCAGTGCCTCTTCCGCATTCCGAATAGCCAGCGCTTCATTTTCCTCTGCTTTTTGTCTTTGCTCGTTGGCGAGTTCGGCGTTCAGGTTTGCCCGCTGCTCGTTGAGAAGAGCAAGGCTGCGCTGATACAGGGCAAAGGTGGTCAACGCCGCCAGTACGACGATGACCCCCGCAACAACCGACCAGAAAACACGCCGGCGCTTGTCGTTTTTGAGGCTGTACTCCAGGAACATTTTCTGGAGGGGAATCAGTTTGGGTTCCTTGTCCTTGGCATCCTCCACCTCCTTCAGCACACGGCGCAATTCATTCCCATGCAGGAGCAGGCTGGCTTCCTTGCCGTGATGCCATTCCAGCGCCTTGCCCAGCAGACGGTTATGACGGGCGACCCACTCGAAATCGAGTTCCATCGCGTCGCGGAAGCGTTTCAGCCCTTCTTCGAGATTGTCCTCCTCGCGGATGTTGATCCAGTTGAAGCGGCGGATGGCTGGGTTCACATCCTTGGCGGGCGTATCGCGCAGGACGATGGGGATGATGCGTTTGTTGTATTTGGCGGCGTGGTTGACTTCGATGTTGCAGACTTCGGAGGCAGCCGAATCGGGGCTGAGGAAGAAGACAAAGGTATCCGACCCTTCGATGCCGCGTTTGATTTGGTCGAGCCAGTCGGTGGCGGGGGGGATGTCCTCCCAATCCACCCACACTTCGTAGCCCATCTTTTCGAAGGCAGGGACGAGGATGCGGGCGCGGTCCTTGTCTTTGCGGGAGTAAGACACGAAAATTTTGGCATTCATGGCTGCCTCTTCTCACTCTAAAATTTGCAGGCGCGTTCAATCGTATCCTGCCGCCGGCTTTTCATGCGCCTGATGAGAATTATTTTCTCACCTTACGCAATTTTCTCGTAGCGCGACATTCATGTCGCGGGAGTGTCCAATGTCGTGGGCTTAGCCACAGAGAGCGCAGAGATTTTGAGATTTTTCTCAGAGATCTCTGTGAGCTCTGTGGCAGAAAAATCTTTAGCCCATTCTTTTAGACGCTCTCCATGTCGCCTGAAAACACGCAATACCCTTCGGCAGGGTTTCGACAGGCTCAACCTGCCAGCTCAGGACAAGAATCTCGCGCTACCGTGTAAGGCGACTTATTTTCTCACCTTACGCAGTTCCTTCGTAGCGCGACATTTATGTCGCCCGAAAACGCGAGATGAATCTCGCGCTACCGCGTAACATCAGTTATTTTTACTGAGTTTATCCAAATTCTACCCGATAAAGGTTTCGCGTTACATGACGCCTTCATTTCCAAAATGTCTCACCCGGCATAAACCGCTGAAAGCAGGGGATAAAATCAGGCTTCCGAAATCTCACAGACTTCGGAAGCCTGATGGTCGTCAGCCATACAGTTCTTTTCTGAAGAACTCCGGCAGGGCAAACGCCGCCTTGTGAATTTCAGGGTTGAGGTACTGGTTCACGCCGGGCGGATAGGGCGTCTTTAAGCCGTTTTCCCAGGGCGTATCTGAAACGTACATGAAGCCGATGCCGCCGCCGGGGTAGGTGGGGATGTTGGCGTAGTAATACGCCGGGTTTTTGACCAGCGCCTTCGCCGATTGGTAGATTTGCTTGATGAGGTCGGTATCGAAGAAGGGCTGTTCGCATTGCGTTGCCGCCGCGCCGCGGGGGGCGAGCGCCCGCACCATCAACTTGTAGAACTCATCCGAAAACAGCCGCTCCGCCATGCCGATGGGGTCGGTGGTGTCGGAGATGATTACGTCGAATTGGGCGGGATTTTCCTCGAGATAGCCAAAGGCGTCCCGAACGAGCAGTTTGGCGCGGGGATCAGACCAGGGGTCCCCGAAAGAGGCGGCGAAGTATTCGCGGGAAAGTTCCACCACGCGCCGGTCCAATTCGCAGACCACCGCCTCTTCCACAGATGGGTATCTCAACACCTGCTGCAGTGAGCCGCCGTCGCCGCCGCCGACAATCAGCACGCGTTTGGGCTGTCCCACCGCCAGCATCGGCACATGGACGATCATCTCGTGGTAGCCCATGTTGTCGCGCTCGGTCAGTTGAATGATGCCGTCGAGGATCATCGCTCTGCCGAAAAACTCAGTTTCAACGAGTTGAACGTGTTGGAACTGAGTCTGTTCATCGGCAAGGATTTGTTTGACGCGCAGTCCCTTGCGATAGTAGGGATGCAATTCTTCTGTAAACCAGATACTCATTCGATTTCCTTTTTTTGCCTTTGCCGAAAAAAAGGCGGTCACAGACCGCCTTTGAAAGTTTGCAGTGGGTTAGTGGGGCAATTCCTGTGTGCTGAACACGGGCGGATGCTCCAGCGTGTAAACGGTGGTCTCTTTCGCAATCGCCTCGCGAATGTGTTTGGGCGAGTTCATCAGCCCCAGCAGGGTCACGCCGTCGAACATCTTGAATTTGCCGTTGGTCTTTTCGGCGAGCAGTTTATCCACTTCCTCGGGAACGGGGCGGGTGTTGATGGGCGAATCGCTGGCAAGGATGAATCCCCACGGATGCCCAAGCATCGGCACATGGATGTGATACGAATGCGCGTACTTGAACACCGCCTTGAGCGTGGAAACGAGGCGGATGTGCATCGCCATCGAAGGCGGCGAGACGGGACCCGCCTGCAGGAGGAAGTACCCGCCGGGGCGGAGCGCCTTTTGCGCCTTGGCGAAATATTCTTTGGTGAACAACTTGAACGAGGGCCCATGCTCGATGGGGTCGGTGAGGTCGGAGATGATGACATCCCATTCGGCGGGGGTGGCATCCAGATAGGCAACCGCATCTTGAATCACCAGCTCCACGCGCGGATCGTCGAACGCGCCCTGGTGCATTTCGGGGAGGTGTTCCTTGCAGGCTTCCACTACTTCGCGGTCGAGGTCCACCATCACCACGCGCTCCATGTTCTTCCACTTGAGCAGTTCGCGGATGGTCGCGCCCTCGCCGCCGCCCAGCACCAGTCCGCGTTTCGGGTCGCCATGGTGGACGCAGGCAGGCTGTACCAGCGCCTCATGATACAAAAAGTCGTCCCCGGTGGAGGACTGCCAGATGCCGTCGAGAATCAACCCTTTGCCATACGTCCCGCAGTCCACGATCCACATTTCCTGATACTGGGTGTGCTTGTGCAAAATGACCTTATGCACCGCATGATTCAGGACATCATCGGGGGTTAAATAGTCGGAGATCCAATAAATGGGCGGTTTGGCTTGCGACATGCTCCCTCCTTGTTACATCGCGATGGGCATTTCGGTCTCCACCGACGCATCACGGTCAATCTTGCGCAGGGAAAAATCGTCCGCGCCAAACGCCTCCTTGATGCGCATCAGCAGGGGCATCATGTCCATGCCGATGGCGCAGGTGAAAATGTCAATGGCGCAATAGCCGTGTTCGGGCCAGGCATGCAGACTCGCATGCGACTCTGCGAGGAGCAAAAAACAGGTAAAGCCATGCGGGCTGAACTTGTAGAAGCCCTCGTCCACAACCGTCAAGCCGCTTTCACGCACGGCTTGCGCAAACAGCGAGTAGGACCGCTCGCTATCCAGGAGAATCTCCTGGTTGCAGTTGGAGAGATCGAAAATATAGTGCTCTCCCAGTTTCAAAGTCGCGTTCACTCACACCTCCGGTGTTAAAAAGATAAAGAACCCGCCCGAAAGCACGAACTTTTTACTTCAAAACGATCCGCAGGATGTTTGCCCTGTGTAACGAATGAAGCGCCTTCGAACAGACTCTGGTGGGGCATTTATACTACGTCCGGCCGGATTGTCAATCTTTGCAATGTCACGAATTTTGTCATGGTTTGCGCGCATGAGGCGGTCGCTGACGCCGGGCAGGTATTTTTGCAGCCCAGCGGCTATAATCTCACCGATGCTTTACTCCCTCTACCTCCACATTCCTTTTTGCACACACCGCTGCGCCTACTGCGACTTCAACACCTACGCCGGGCAGGAGACGATGATCCCCGCCTACGTGGACGCCCTCATCCGTGAAATTAACTTTATCCGCCGACAAATTACCAGCGACCAATTACCAGTTTCCACCCTCTTCTTCGGCGGCGGGACGCCCTCGCTTCTTTCCCCGCCTCAATTTGACTCCATCCTCTCGAGCATTCGCTCCGCCTTCGCCTTGACCCCCGACCCCGAAATCACCATCGAGGCGAACCCCGGCACGGTTACTTACGAAGACCTGCTGCGCTTACGTGAGATAGGCATCAACCGCATCTCCTTCGGCGTGCAATCTGCCAATCCCTTCGAACTGCGGATGCTCGAACGGACGCACACCTTCTTCGATGTCATCCAGGCAGTGACCTCTGCCCGCAAGGCGGGCTTCGGTAACCTCAACCTCGACCTCATCTACGGCTTGCCCGAACAAACCCTCGCCTCCTGGCGCACCACCGTCCGCCGCATCCTCGACCTGCACCCGGAGCACATCTCCGCCTATGCCTTGACCCTCGAACACGGCACGCCCTTCGGTCGCTGGGCATCGAAGGGACTGCTCCCCCTGCCCGACCCCGACCTCGCCGCCGAAATGTACGAATGGCTGGAGGAAACGCTGGAAGCGGAGGGGTATTTCCATTATGAAATTTCAAACTGGGCGAAGGACGAAAGTGGAAAGAAGAAAGATGAGCCGCGTGCCGAACCTTCATCCTTCAGCCTTCAGCCTTTATCCTTCCAGTGCCGTCACAACCTCCAATACTGGCGTTCCCTTCCTTATCTCGGCTTGGGCGCCGGCGCGCACGGATATGCCGGCGGCTACCGCTATTCCAACGTCCTGCGCATCAAAACCTACATCGAACGCCTCACCAATTACCAATTTACCAATTACCCATTTCCTCTTTCCCCCGCCGCCGTCAACCGCCACCGCCAAACGCTCGAAGACGACATGTCCGAGTACATGCTGAACAACCTCAGGCTGGTGGAGGCTGGGGTTGCCGAAGCAGATTTCAGGTCCAGGTTTGGACGCGGGCTTTTGGAGGTCTATGGCAGGGAGGTGGAGGAACTCCTCCGCAGCGGTCTGCTCGAACATCAGGAGGGGGTGTACCGTCTCACCCCGCGCGGACGCCTGCTCGGCAATCAGGTCTTTGTGCGGTTCGTCTGAGGGGGTGTTTTAAAAGTCCCTTATTTTGTATCATGTGCGTAGGATGCGCTCTCTTGCGCATCCGCAGGCGACGTTAGAGAACGTCGCTTACGCACAATATCAGTTTTCAGACACTCTCTGAGGGGGCAAGCCCTAATCCTGCGTTTATCGCGCTCCAACGAAAAATTAACAGTGGCGGCATATAAATTTTTGCTGGACATTCGACCAGCAGGCGGACTCTGACTGGTCAACGAAAAACTCACAACTTCAAATCAGGAGGTTTGCGTCTATGCTGCGCACTCGATTTGTTTTGCTCGTAACGTTGTTGTTCGGGTTGTTGTTCAACGCGGTAATGCCCGTCCATGCCCAGGAGGGGGGCGGGTTGACCATCAGCACCACCTACCCCAGCATGGTGGTGGGCATCGGCGAAACGGTCACCATCAGCATGGACATCCGCTCAGTCACGTCGCAGCGGGTGGACTTATCGGTCTCGAACCTGCCCGCCGATTGGACCGCTGAATTCCGCGGCGGCGGACGGGTCATCGGTTCGGTGTATGTGACGGAGGGCAACTCCTCCAAAGTGGAACTGCGCGTCACCACACCCAAGACGGTGGCGGCTGGGCGTTATTCGTTCAAAGTGGTTGCCCAGGGGCAAAACGGGCGCGCGGAGTTTCCGCTGGAATTTATCATCAAGGAAAAGGCTCCCGCCCGCCTGTCGTTCGAAACCGAGTTCCCCACCATTCGCGGCGGTTCGGAAGCCAACTTCAACTTCAGCGTAACCCTCAAGAACGAAGGCGATGACGACCTTACGGTCAGCCTGCTGGCAGACGCGCCGCGTGAACTTGCCGTCACGTTCAAATCGGCTGGCAAAGACATCACCAACCTTCCCACCGACGTGAAGGCTGGCAGTTCGGTGCGGATTGATATCACCGCTGCGCCGCTCACCTCCCTGGCGGTTGGGAAGTATCCCTTCACTGTTACTGCGCAAAGCGACACGATCACGACCTCCATCGAGTTGACCGCCGAGGTGGTCGGTCAGCCGCAGTTGAGCCTCACCACGCCGGACGGGCGTCTCTCCGGCACGGCGTATATCAACCGCGATAATCAAATCAAACTCGTCCTGCGCAATACCGGTAACTCCCCAGCCGCGGGCGTGAAATTGACCGCCTCCGCTCCCACCGGCTGGACGGTGACCCTCGACCCTGAAACCGTCGTTGAAGTGCCGGCGGGCGGCGAAGTGGAAGTGACCGCCAACATCAAGCCTTCCGACAAAGCCATCTCCGGCGATTACGTTGTCACCTTCCGCGCTCAGCCCAGCCAGAGCGCCAGCAAGTCTGCCGACTTCCGCATTACCGTGCAGACCTCCACGCTGTGGGGTGCAATGGGCATTGGTTTGATTGCTGTGGCGGTGGCTATCGTGGGTATGGCGGTCTCACGTTTCGGACGCCGCTAATCTCCTGCGCCCGCAAAAGGAGGCAGGGATGAACGACCTTGTACTCGAAACCAGGGGGCTGACCAAACGCTACGGCGATTTCACTGCCGTGGACCACCTCGACCTCAGCGTTCGCCGTGGCGAAGTGTTCGGCTTGCTGGGTCCCAACGGCGCGGGCAAGACCACCACCATCCTCATGCTCCTCGGGCTGACCGAACCCACCGAGGGCGAAGTGAACGTGCTGGGGTTCGACCCGGCGCGCCAGCCGTTGAGCGTCAAAAAGCGCGTCGGCTACATGCCCGACCAGGTCGGCTTTTACGATGACCTGACCGCCCGCGAAAACCTCTTCTACATCGCCAAACTCAACGGCATCCCGCGCGACCAGATCAAGCGCCGCGTGGAGGAAGCCATCGAACGCGTCCGCCTGAGCGAGGTGATAGATAAGCGCGTCGGCGCCTTTTCACGAGGGATGCGTCAACGCCTCGGACTGGCAGACGTGCTCATCAAGAACCCTCAACTCATCATCATGGACGAACCGACTCAAGGCTTGGACCCGGAACTTGCTCACGAATTCCTGAGCCTCATCCACAGCCTCAAAGAGGAAGGTACAACCATCCTGCTCTCTTCGCATTTGTTGCATCAGGTGCAGGCAATCTGTGACCGGGTCGGGCTGTTCAGCCGCGGACGCATGGTCCTGCAAGGGACGGTGCCGGAACTGGCGCGCAAAGTGCTGGGCGGCGCCTACCGCATTCAACTCGAAACCGAAGGCTCGGCGGCGAAATTCCGCAAGGCGCTCGAAGGCTTGCAGGATGTCAACGCCGTCACCGTGAAGGACGGACGGATTATCGTCGAAGCCCAAAAGGACATCCGCGCCGATGCGGCGGAGGCGGTGGTCAAAGCCGGCGGCAGACTCCGAGGTCTGAGCGTGGAATCGCAAAGTCTGGATGACATCTACACGCGCTACTTCGAGGAGGCGAAACATGAAACCGTCAACTAGACGCATGAAAGTACGCGACGAACGCGAAGGCTCTCCGTGGACAGGGCTGGGCGCCGTGCTGACCAAAGAGATGGCAGACCATCTCACCGGCGTGCGGATGTTGATTCTGGAAATGCTCGTTTTACTCACGGCGGTTGGCACCATTTACACCGCCCTGCAAACCATCCGCCCCGGCAGCAATGACGAGTTCCTTTACCTGCGCCTGTTCACCACCGCGCAAGACCCGCTGCCTGCTTTCGTGTTCTTCCTGGCGATCCTTGTGCCGCTGATTGCCATTGCCTTGAGTTTCGACTCCATCAACGGCGAGTTCAACCGCCGCACGCTCTCGCGCATCCTGGCGCAGCCGGTCTACCGCGACGCATTGCTGATGGGCAAATTCCTCGGCGGCTTGCTCACGTTGACGATGGTCTTCTCCGCCATCTGGCTGTTGATCTTCGGCATCGGTATCCTGCGGCTGGGCGTGCCGCCCACAGCCGAAGAGACCGGTCGCGCCCTGTGGTTCCTGCTGGGGACGATTTTCTACGGCGGCATCTGGATGGCGCTGGCGCTGTTGTTCTCCACCGTGTTCCGCTCGCCCGCCACCGCCGCGCTGGCTTCGATTGCGGTCTGGGCATTCTTCATCTTCTTCTGGAATATCGTAGTGGGAGTCATTGCCCCTCTGCTCGGACCTAAACAAATCACCACCCTTGATCAGTTGGTGGCGGCGGGGCAGATGCAGATGATTTTGACCCGCATCTCGCCCATTACGCTCTACGCCGACATCGCTACCATCATGCTCCAGCCCACCGAGCGCTTCCTGGGCTTTGTCCTGCCGGTGCAATTGGACCGCGCCATTCAAGCCCCGCTTCCGCTGGCGCAAAGTGTGCTGGTCATCTGGCCCCAGTTGACCGGTCTCATCGCCGCGACGATTCTGCTCTTTGCTCTGGCGTATGTGCTCTTCCAGCGGCAGGAGATTCGAGCATAGGATGAGTTACTCGCCTTACGCGGTAGTGCAAGATTCTTGCCCTGAGCTGGCAGGTTGAGCCTGTCGAAACCCTGCCGAAGGGTATCTCGTGTTTGCAGGCGACATAAATGTCGCGGCACGAATAACCTGCGTAACACAGTGAGTTAATCTTGACTGACCATCTTCCAAATCGCCGGCGCGATGTGCGTCAAATCAGTCATCCCGCGCGTGAACTCCTCACGCGCGGTTTTATTTCCAATCACCAGCGCAGGGACGGGGGCGCCCGTGTGCTTCCTCGTAGAGAGGTCCTCCATGTTGCCGTGATCCGAAGTCACCACGACCAGCATCTCGTCCCACCTGCCGCTTTCCACTATTCCGCCCATCACCCCATCGAATACCTCCATCAACCCCACCGCTGTATCCATCTGCTGTTTGTGACCGGCGTAATCGCTTGCCCAATATTCGAACATCGAGAAGTCGTATTCCATCGCCAACGAGACCAGTCTCCGCCCTGCCTCCTGAGGCGTCATCAGCGGCGCATCGGGAAAACCGAGCATCGTCCGCCAGCCTTCGCCGGTGAAATCCGCCGAGAGGGCGCGTCCCTCATAAAAATCCTTTTCTGTGAACAGTCGCAAGTCGGCGTTCGTCACTGCCAGCGGAATGGACGAATACAAGCGCTTGCCCGAATCGATGCCGTGAAAATAGCGCGGCGGGTAGGCGTTCAACAGCGCGGCTTTCCTGCCGTGTCTCACACATTGCGAGAACAGAGTCTCCCCGTTCAGATAGGCGGCGACCTCGGGATTGGGTTTCGGTCCGTAGTGATAACCCAGTTCGCGTGGAATATTCCTCCCTGTGAGCAGAACCGCCTGTCCGGTGGCGGATTGCGGCAAGCCATCCACTCCCAAAGCAGGGTCAATTGCCAGCAGGGTGGCGTGTTCTCCGCGAAACGGCGCGTTGGTAGCGGTCAGGCGCCTGCCCTCGAGGAGGCGCATCAAATTCGGCATCTCTGCCCGCGCCAGCGGATTGACCTGCGGATCGTTGTCACCCAAACCAATGCCGTCCAGAAAAATGAACAATAATTTCATGAAAGGAATTATACGACTATTGTCTTTTTGAGTTGATTCATCAACAATGTCGCCTTGTAACCTTATCATAATAATTCAGTGATAAATGTCATTTGAAATCGAAAATCGAAATCTCAATAATAAGAACAGCGCAAGTCAGACCTTGCTTTGCTTTAACGTTCCATGTTGTCGTTTGTGATTCGCGTTCCAACCCACAACCCAAGAAAGGAGGCTCAAGTTCACGTAACAACTGGACAAGACGGCATGATGATTTGTAACAAGACTCTGGCAAGTCGAAGCAACATCAAAACCAAACAACAAACCCAGTGGAGGGGTTCTATGACTACAAGCCAAACCCGACGAGTGACAACCTTGCTGGTTGTGCTCGTTGTTTTGTTTTCACAATTTGCGACCCCGGCTGGCGCCGCCCCAAAGGCGCTTCCTGCCAGCCCGGTAACCTTCACTATCCTGCATACCAATGACTTTCACGGTCAATTGGAACCGTCCGGCAGTAACCCCGGCTCCGCGCGTATCGCCACCTATGTCAAAAACGTACGGACTGCCGTTGGCGCCGATAAGGTTTTGTTGGTGGATGCAGGGGATATCATGCAGGGAAGCCTGCTCTCGAATCTAACCCAAGGCGAAGCGACGATTGCAACCTACAATGCCCTGGATTACAAGGTTGCAACTTTTGGCAACCATGAATTCGACTGGGGGCAAACTATCCTCAGTAACCGCACCGCCCAGGCAAATTTCCCCTTCGTGACCGCAAACATTGTGGTAAATGATACGGGCAACTGCGCCACCGCCGGCTGGACGCCTCCAGCCTTTGCAGATGCTCCCTACCAAATCTTTGAGATTGGCACCGCTCCCAGCAATGTAAAAGTGGCGTTCATTGGCGTGACCACTGCTGAAACTCCCACCATCACAATTGCCGCTGCCACAGCGGGCCTGTGCTTCAAAGACGCCGCCGAATCCATCCTGCATTACTACGATGCCATGAAAGCCGCCGGCGCAGACGTGATTGTCGTGCTCAGCCACCTCGGCTACACCGACGGCGGCTACGGTTATGGCATTCCCGTCTATGGAGATCAAACGCTGGCTGCCAAACTCAACACCGCTGGCAAAGCGGTTCACCTGATCATCGGCGGGCACAGCCACACCAATCTGACCACTGCCACTACCGTCGGTTCTACCAAGGTTGTCCAGGCGTACTACAATGGACGGCGCGTGGGACGCGCCGACGTCACTGTCGGCACGGATGGCAGCGTAACCATCAACTGGATTTCACAAGCCATTGGCACCACCGACCCCCAGGATGCCGACATCCTCGCGGTTGTCAATAGTTACGCAACCAACCCCGACTATCTGGCGCTCATCAACACCCCCGTAGGATACATTCAAGTAGATCTGTTGCGCAACTACAATGGCGACAGCATGATGGGCGATTTTGTGGACGACGCCATCTACAACTACCTGAACACCGATGCCGAAACCGCCAACGACGTGGATATGTTCTTCAACAACCCGGGCGGCATCCGCATTGACTGGTGCGACAAGCCCGATGGCGCCGGCGGATACATCCTCTCCAATTCGGCGGCTGACTGCACCGGCGAAGGCGTGTGGGATCATGATCCGCTTCTGCTCACTTACGGACACATGTTCCAGATTCTGCCGTTCGGCAATGCCACCGTTGTTGGCAGTATGACCGGCGCGCAAATTCTGGAATTGCTCCACCAATCCGCCACGCTGTTCAGAGGCGCCATCCAGCCCTCGGGCATCCGTTACTCCTTCTTCCGCTATTCCGATTCGTTGCCCGGTCCCCAACCCTATGGATGGGGCGCGTACAATGTGGAAGTGTACAACAAAGCGACTCGCACTTGGGAACCGCTCGATCTGACCAAAACCTACCGCGTCGGCACCAACGAATTCCTCGCCCCCGCCGGACAAGACGGCTTCACCCCCTTCAAGTACATGACCAACATTTCATACTGGGGTGACATGCTGAACGCCGTCAACGCCTATGTCAATGCAAACTATACGTTTGACAACCCATACCGTGGTCCGGATGGCGACGGCACCCTCGACGGGCGCATCACCCGCAACGGCGATGGCGATGACGTTTACGAGGAAGGCGAAATCGTCCCGTTAACCATCCTGCATCACAACGACTCGCACGGCAATCTCGATAAGACCAGTTATGTCGGCTACACCCAACTGGCGGCGTTGATCAAGCAGGAACGCCGGCACAACCCGTCCCGCACCCTCTTGCTCAGTTCCGGCGATAACATCCAGGGCGACGCAATGAGTTATTACTTCAAGACCGCCCCGACCGGCTTTGCCACCGACGGAACCCCCATCCCCGATGCGGGCATGCACATCCAGCCTCTCATCAAAGCCTTCAACGTCATGGGCTACGACGCCATGACCCTGGGCAACCATGAATTCAACTTCGGCAAGGATGTGTTCACCAGCGTTCTGGGGCAGGCAAACTTCCCGCTTCTGCAGGCGAACGTCACAGAGGATCCTGCCAACCCCTACGGGCTTGCTGCCGCGAACATCAAACCCTATGTGGAAAAGACTCTGGGCGACATTGATGTGGCAATTCTTGGCATCGGCAACCACCGCATCCCCAATTACGAACTGCCAAGCAACATCCCCGGCTTGACATTCTCCAACCCAATCGCCAAGACGCAGGAACTTTCCGACCTGCTCCGCCCCACCAATGATGTGGTCATTGCACTGACCCACATTGGCTTCACGGAAAACCCCGCCTCGGTGGAGGTGGATGCGAATGTGGACACCAACCTGGCGAAGACGACCACAGGTGTTGATGCAGTCATCGGCGGTCACAGCCACACCGATCCCGCTGTGGGCTTTGGCGCATACAAATACCTGCCGGCGATCATCCCCAATGCAACCGGTCAACCTGTGGTGGTTACCCAAGCCTATCGCTACAATAACACCCTCGGCGAGGTTTCCATCGGTCTGCGCCCGCTGGGCGGAGGCAACTACGAGGTCGTCAGCCAGACGGGACGCTACATCAAACTTGCCCTCACAGATCCCGAAGACCCCGAGATTGACGCCATCGTCACGCCATACACCAACATGCTGGCTGCCTACAACAATACCGTCATTGGGCAGACCACAGTGGCAATTGACGCCCTGAAAGCCTATACCCAGGAGACCAATGCCGCCAATCTGCAGGCAGACGCCTCGGTGTATGAACTGGAGGTCAAAAACGGCATTCCGGTGGACTTCCACCTCTCTGGCGCCATGACCAACCGCGCCGTCGCCACCGTCGGTCCCTATCCCGTCTCCCTCAAAGTCAGCGACATGTTCACACTCATGCCTTATGAGAACTCGCTGGTTGTCATGGAGATGAACGGACCCCAAATTAAGGCGGTGTTGGAACGCGCCTACCGCAACTACTACTACTACAAGTATGTTCCGGGCTATGGCGGTTACTCCTACTACACCACCTGTATGCTCGACATCGACTCGGTGGGCAGGATCACCTATAACGATCTGTATCCAGCCCCCTACGACCCCGCCAAACAATACGTCGTGTCGCTCTATGTGAATGGAATCGGCGAAATAGACTTTGAAGACGCCAATACCTACTACCGCGTCTCCACCGTCAACTACCTTGCCGCCGGTTCCTGCAACTTCAACAACGGCGGCGTCAGCCTATGGCCCCTCAACCAGATCGTGAACGATACACAATATTACGTCCGCGACGCGGTGATCAACTACATCAAAACCATGGGGACCGTCTCACCGGCGATTGAAGGCAGGCTGAACTTCATCACGGATACCACTGCCCCCGTCATCACCATCACCTCGCCGACCGCTTCCACCTACCTGCATTCTGATTCCCTGACCCTGAATTTCACTGCCGCCGACGATATTGCCGGAGTCAAGAAAATCTGGGCAGACTTGGACGGCACGCCGGTCACAAACGATCAAGTGATTGATCTCCTCACGCTTGCTCTCGGCGAGCACACCCTCACCGTCTACGCGATGGATAAGGCGTACAATCAGAGCAGCGCTTCGGTCACCTTCACCGTGACAGCCACCATCGAGAGCCTGCTGAAAACCCTGGACCGCTTCTACCAGGACGGCAGCATCAAGAACAAGGGTGTCTACCTCAGCCTGAAACACTTGCTCGAAGCCGCCGCAAAGAGTACGAAGCCCGAATACACCAGTTCTCTGCTCAACCAATTCATTCACCTGGTGAAACTCTACAGCGGCAATCTCATCAAGGCTGAAGCCGCCAAACTGCTCGTCACCGACGCCCAATTTGTCGTCACTCACCTGCCAGACACCACCGCCCCCTACATCGTCATCCTGTCGCCGCGCCCAATCACCTATAAGAGCTGGCAGCTCCTGAGGATCCGCTTCGATGCGTTCGATAGGATCACAGGTGTTATGGAAGTCACCGCCACACTCGATGGTATGCCCGTCAGGGACAACCAAGTGATTGACCTCCGCACGCTGGCGTTGGGCGAACACACCTTCGTCGTGCAAGCCACAGACTACGCAGGCAACACAGCCACGAAAACGGTCAAATTCACGGTGGTCAAAGCCAAATAAAACGTAAATCGAACCGGACTGCGAACTGCCCATCGTTAGGAGATGGGCAGTTCCTTTATGGATACAAAACCTGGACTACAATTTGCCCATGCTTCGCATTTCTCTTGAACGACTGAATACGCATCGCACGCGGACCTTTCGATGTGCTCAAGGCGGCGCCTTCAACCTGCCGCCCGCCAAACCGCTCACCACTCCCGCCCAGGCTTTGCGCTTCGTCAATGAGCGCGGCTTCATCTTCTTCTGGCCCATCTCAGGCATTGACCTCCCCAGCCTGTGGACAGCCGTCGCCGGGGACCGCCCTGTCGCCGATGCGCACGATGACCCCGGTCACATCACCTGGCGCTGGAAGGACGACGCGCTCGATAAGAAGATTTGGTATTACGCAAAAGTGCTTCGCAAAAAGGCAACCATCATCTCGCTCGATGTCGCCCCGTATTTCTATGCACTTTCGGAGAATTACGACTCACCCGAGGAGGATTACCTCGTTGCCTATGAAGAGGGACGTCTTCCGCAAGCCGCGAAGCAGGTTTACGAAGCACTGCTCAAGGAAGGCGCGCTGAACACCATTGACCTGCGCCGCGCGGCGAAACTGGCGAACGCAAAGGAATCCGAGTTCAACAAAGCGCTCGAAATTCTGCAAGCCGATTTCAAGATTCTGCCGGTGGGAGTGGCGGAGGCAGGCGCATGGAAGTATTCCTTCATCTACGAAATCGTCCCGCGTCATTACCCCGACCTGCCCGAACGGGCGCGTCGAATCGGCGAAGGCGAGGCGCGGATGAAACTCCTCGAGTTGTATTTTGCCTCCGTCGGTGCGGCGCGGGAGGCGGATGCGGTCAAACTCTTCGGGTGGCAAAGGGAACTCGTGACAAGGGCAATTGCCGGCTTGGTGCAGAAGCGGGTTCTCGTCGAAGCGGAGCACCCCACATTCAAAGGCATCTGGCTGTCGCTGCCAAAATTAGTCGAATGAAACCTCCCGCTCCATTTTCCGTATAATGGAGTTGAACCCTCACGCGTTCCAAAGGAGAATCCCCATGAGACAAAACCGTACCAATCTAGCCCTCGGGCTGATCTTGCTCCTCGTCGGCGGGTGGCTGCTGGTCACTCAACAGGTGCCGGCGCTCCGCGAATTCACCGAAAACATGACCGGCGCAACGTGGACCATCGCCGCCGGGGCGCTGGTGCTCCTCATCGGCTTGCTGACCGGCGCGCCCGGCATGGCAGTGCCAGCCTCCATCATCGCCGGCATCGGCGGCATCCTCTACTATCAGGAACAGACCGGCAACTTCGCCTCTTGGTCTTACATGTGGACGCTCATCCCCGGCTTCGTGGGTGTGGGTTCCATTTTGGCGGGACTGCTCGGCGAAAACACCCGCCGCAGCATCGCACACGGGCTGCGGCTCATCGTCACCAGCGCCGTCCTCTTCCTCATCTTCGCCACGTTCTTTGGCGGGCTGTCCCTGTTGGGTGATTACGGATTGCCCATCCTGCTCATCCTGCTCGGACTGTATGTCCTTGCCCGTGGTTTCGCGCGCGGCGGAAGGAGAGACCCCAATGAGGCGTGACAACATCTTTTGGGGCAGCGTACTCATTCTGCTGGGAGCGCTCTTTCTCCTCCAGCGGCTGGGCATCATCGCCAACGTCGGGATGTATCTCTGGCCCCTCGCTCTCATCTTCTTCGGCGGGTGGTTGATCCTGAGCGTGTATTGGCAGCCCTCCTCCGCCGAAAGCGAACGATTTTTCATAGCGCTGGGCGGCGCGAAGAGCGTCAATTACCGCTTCGCTCACGGCGCCGGGCAAATCGTCATTGGCGGCGGCGCGCCAACGGGCAGGGCGCTGGTGGGGTCGTCGGCGGTGGGGGTGAAGGAAACCTCCCGTTCGGACGGAGACCGGCTCGAGGTCCGTATTGAAGCGGGCGCGTCGTTCATCCCCTTCGTCGGTCCCGCAGACGGCACTTGGCGTTTCCAACTCACGCAGGAGGTCCCTGTCACGTTGCAGGTGGAGACCGGCGCCAGCCAGTTGAAGATGGATTTGAGGGATGTCTCTGCCAGACACGTCACCCTGAAGACGGGCGCCAGCAGCGCGGAGGTGATCATGCCCGCCCGCGGCGCTTCCTTGCTGGACCTGGAAGCCGGCGCCGCTTCGATTGATATTACCCTCCCCGAAGGCGTTGCCGGGCGCATCCGCATCAAAGACGGCTTGACCTCGCTGAACGTGGACACACGCCGTTTCCCCCAAGTGGATGACAGCCTGTACCAGTCGCCCGATTACGACACCGCTGTCAACCGCGCTGAAATCAACCTCGAAGCCGGGCTGGGTTCGATCAACATCAAGTGAGGAGACCATGCGCAAATACGACCCGCGATTGATCATCGGCGGATTGCTGATCTTCGGCGGTCTGCTTTCTCTGCTGGAGGTGATGGGCGTCATCCCCAATGCCGGCGGAATCTTTTGGGGCGTCATCTGGGGCGCCGTGGCGCTTTACTTTCTCCATCTGCTTTCGGTGGATAAGGTCCGCAACTGGTGGGCGGCGTTTCCAGGCTTTGCCCTGCTTGGCATGGCGGCTGCCGCCTTCCTGCCAGATTCGCTGACTGCCTTCGAAGGACTGGCATTCCTTGGCGGCATCAGCCTGGCGTTCCTGTGGGCGTTCTTCACCGACGTTCGCCGCTGGTGGGCAATCATCCCCGCCGGCGTGCTGCTCACACTGGGCGTTACTTCTACGCTGGATGAACTTTACAGCATGGATACGGGCGGAGTCTTTTTCATCGGCTTGGGGTTGACCTTTGCGCTGGTCGCCATTTTGCCGGGCGGCAGTCAGCGCACGTGGGCGTTCTTCCCCGCCATTGCCCTGCTGATTTTTGGAACGTTCCTTGCCCCCTCCCTTGCGCTGACCTCTTACGCAGTACCCATCGTGCTGATCCTGCTCGGCGCATACTTCGTCTTTCGGTTTTTCAAGCCCAAAAACGACTAAAGTCGCCACAGGTCATTCAAGTTTTGAAACCGTGATTTACTGATTCACCTTAGCGAAACGTCCCGAAGGTTCTCGCAAATTGCGCCTGTTTTCCAGCCAAACCTTCGGGACGGTGCGCACCAATCTTCGCGAATTTTGAACAGATTAGCAGGGATTGGCGGATTAAAACCGGGTGCTGCGTAAATCCTATTACCTTGAGCGAAGCGAAGAGTCTCCACCACTAAACGCAAGAGACACTTCGCTTTGCTCCCTCAGAGTGACATGTTTTAGGGGTTCGAGATAGTTTCTTAGCCGTCCATCCCGCTTTTGATGACGGCGCGAATCTGCTGGTGTGCGTCCTTCCAGCGCGTGGAAACGGCATCCGCCAGACGGTCCAAAATTGCCTGCCCGGCTTCGGGGTGTTCCATGCACAAACGGCGCAAATCACTCCCGCGCACGCGCAGCGCCTCGATGTCCTCCACCGCGACCCCCGACGAGGTGTATTGCGGGCTTCCTACCACTGCCGACCATCCAAACAAACCGCCTGCCTCCACATGGGTAATCGTAATGGACTCGCCGTCATAGGGTTTATAACAAATTGCAATCTTCCCGTGTTCGATGAGATATAAATATTCCGCTGCGTCCCCCTGCTCCACCACCTTCGCGCCGGCGGCAAACCTCACCCGCTCGAACAGCGGGCGCAGCAGTGCGAGGTGTTCCGCTTCCAAACCGCGAAAGAGGGGCAGCAATTCCAAATCGGGAACCATTTGAACGCATAATAGCCCCGGCACAAATCCCCATCCTAGTGGCAAACATCATCTTTTCAAAGACGTTCATCCTAACTTAATCATGACCGCCATGCGCCGGGGTATACTCTGTAACGCAAAACTATAGACCTGCACTACAACGCCAAAAAGGGTAAAGATTTGCGAAAAACCATTCCCTATTTTCTGCTTGGATTGGGACTGGCGCTGATTGCCGCCTCCGCTTACCTCATTCTGCAAAGTTCGCCGCCTCCTGCGGACCTCGAGGTGGTTCCCGTCCAAACCGCCTTTCCCTCCCCCGAACTGACTCTCACCGACCTGCAGGGCGTCACGCATTCCCTTGCCGATTATCGCGGGCAAGTGGTGCTGGTCAACCTATGGGCGACGTGGTGCCCGCCCTGCAAAGCGGAGATGCCCACCCTGCAGGCATACCACGACAAATATGACGACCAAGGTTTCACCGTTATCGCCATCAACGATGGTGACCCAACCACCGACGTGGTTCAATTCGTACGCGACTACCGCCTCACCTTTCCCGTCTGGCTCGACCCGACCTACATCGCCACGGAAAAAGCCTTCAAGACCATGAACCTGCCCAGTTCCTTCGTCATTGACCGCGAGGGGACGGTTCGCCTGTTTTGGGTCGGCGAGATCAGCGCCAAAATACTCGAAAAATTTGTCACCCCCATCATCAAGGAGGAACAATGAAAGCCACCGTAGTTTGGAAAGAAAACCTTGCATTCGCCGGAGAGACCAATTCCGGCTTTCCCATCCCGCTCGACGCTGACGCTGAAGTTGGCGGCACGAACAGCGGACCCCGCCCGATGGAATTGATTGCTCTCGGGCTGGCGGGTTGTACGGCAATGGATGTCATCTCGATTTTGAGGAAGAAGCGTCAAGACGTGAGTCGCTTCGAGGTCCGTGTGGATGCGGAGCGTGCGAATGAGCATCCCAAGGTGTTCACCCATGCGGTCATCACCTATGTCGTTTCAGGCAAAGGGGTGGACGAGGCGGCGGTACTGCGCGCCATCGAGCTTTCTGCCACGCGCTACTGCCCGGCGCAAGCCATGTTAAGTTCTGTCGTGCCGATGGACTTGCGCTATGAAATTTACGAGGACGAAGGAGGGACGGAACGCCTGACCGCTCAAGGCGTTTGGCAGGAAGCGGCGGGATAAAACCTATCTAACGTCGGTTCGAGATAAGGACTTTCTCACCGCAGAGGCGCAGAGAACGCTGAGACAAGCCTAAAAAATCTCTGTGAACTCAGCGTCTCAGCGGTGAATTTTCGGACGCGAATGTTTATCCCGAATGGAGGTTATCTATCTCGTTTGCCACGGCAGGCATTGTAGTGCAACATTAATGTCGCGCTACATCAAGGCAGGCAATTACAAACGGTCAGGGAAGTTCGGATTGAATCTGGCTGGCTTCATCGGCACACTCGCAGGCGGTCACGGTGATTGGTCCGCGTGTGAGTGTGCCTTTGTATGCCTCGACGCCGTTGTGCGCCACCCAGCCCTCCAGATTGAACGCCAGCGGACCGTCGGCGAGGATCCATTCGCCGTTGTATTTGCGCGCCACGTGGACGTGCGTCCCTGTGGAGGAACCGCCCTCGCAGGAAGGATAGCCGATGGGGTCGCCAGCCTGGAGTTCCTGCCCCACGCCGGCGCGTCCTTCGGCGGCAAGGTGCAGGTAGAAAAGCACCCAGCCGGTACGTTCGTCGCCGTCCTTGTCGAGGTCGAGGATGACGCCATCCACATCGGAGCGCACAACGAGCCCGTCTGCCATGGCGACGGCGAATATGTCGCGGGAGACGATGTAACAGCCGGATTTGTCGGAAGCGGGGGCAAAGTCCACGGCGGCGAGGGGTTCGCCGCTGCCCCAGCCGGTGTGAGGTCCGCCGGTGTACGCCCAGGGATGCCCGGCGCGGAAGGGAAGCCGCAGAGGCGGCTGTTGGAGACTGCCGGGGATGGCGAAGTTGGCAGAGTCCAGCCAGGGGTCGCCGAAGAGGCTTTGGTAGGTGCGCGCCAAGCCGTCGGGTCCGATGGATGCGTAATAGTCATCCCCCGAATAGATGCGTGAGAAGTAGTATTGAAGCGCTACCGAGCCGGCGTTCTGCCAGGGGTCGGGGCGGGTGAGGGAACCGTCGGGGAGTTCGAATTCGGTCAGCGTGCCTCTGCGCCAGCCGTAGTAGCCATTGTTGAGGATGTTAGCGGCGACGACGAGTTGCAGATAGGGAGTGTCGTAGAAAGCGCGGCGGAAACCGAGCAGGTATTTGCCTTCGGGCGGTTCGGGCTGGGTGAGGGCGCCCGCTTGATATTCGAGGAGCGCCAGCAGGAGGCGCGGACTGATGCTGTAGGTGACGGCAACATAGTCCACCATTTCGGCGCCGCTGCGGTTTTTGCCGCCGGCGTAGGCGCGGTAGTTCTTGAGCCAGCCGCTGGTGGAGGCGACAAAGGCGGAGGTGTTGAAGCCCACCTGCGCCGGTCCGTTGACGAAGGCGCTGTCGGGAATGCTTTGGAAGTCGGTGCCCCATAGCGGCAGGTAGTAGATGGGGATTTGCATGGGGAGACCGGGCGGCATGGTGGTGGCGTCGCGCGGGATGATGGGATTGGCTTGCAGGATTTCGGCGACGGTGGTGTTGAAACGCGCCGCGAGGGCGGGCAGGGTATCTCCGCTTTGGGCGGTGTAAGCAACAAGTTCGCCGGGGTTGTAATGCGGGCGTCCTGAGGTGGGTGCGGGCAGAGGCGTCGGCGCGAGGGGGGTGATCATGCTCTGGAGGACGGTGGTCGAGCCGGGCGGCGCACAAGAGGCGAGGAGCGTGATGAAGAGGAGCAGGGCGGCAAGCACCCTGCGGGCGGGATTAGGGCGCATTGTCTTCCCGTGTGATGAGCGACCAGGATTGTCCGTACACGTCGGCAATGATGATTTTGTCGCCGTTGACCAGTTTGCCCAGATAGGGCTTGTCGCCGGCAACGACCGTCCAGCCATCCAGCACGAAGGGAATGGGACCCTCCGCCGGTATCCATTCGCCGTTGTATTTGCGGGCAATGTGAACGTGCGTGCCGGTCGCCATGCCGCCTTCGCAGGAAGGATGCCCGATGAGGTCGTTTTGATCCACCCATTGACCGAGCGCCGCGCGGTCACGGTTGGCGATGTGCAGGTACATGATGTTCCAGCCGGTTTGTTCGGAGCCGTCGCCGTCCATATCCACGACGACCACGCCGTTCCCCGAACGGACGACCAGCCCAGGCGCGATTGCCAGCACCCACTGGTCAGTGACAAAACAACCGGGCTTTTCGTTGCGAGGGGCAAAGTCTATTGCCGCCAGCGGACTTCCTCCATTAATGCCCCAGGCGCTGTGAGGTCCACCGGTGTATGCCCAGGTGGCGCCCGGTGCAAACGGCAGAGAGAACGCCGGCTGTTGAAAAGCAGGCGGGAAGAAGTTGCCCAATGCGTCGGCGCGCGCCCAGGGATCGCCGAACATGTCGCGGTAGAAAGCAGGAAAGCCGCTGTTGGCATCCATGATGCGGAGCCATTCGTTGAGGGTGTGATGGCGTGAGAAGAGAGTCATCACTGCCACCGTGCCGGCGTTGAGCGTGGGGTCGAGGCGGAGTGAAACGCCATCCTTGAAGGTCAGGTAGGTGAGGTCGCCTTTGCGCCAGCCGTAGTAGCCGTCGTATAACTGTGCTATGCCCCATGTCAACTGAGCGAACAGTCCCTTGTTGCGGTAGTCTTCCTGTCCGAGCGGGTAATCAATGCGGAATTGATTTTCCGGTCTGCCGCGCACCCAGCGGGCTTCGTAATCGAGCAGCGCCAGCAAGAGCCGCGGGTTGACCGAGTTTTCGTATGCCAGCCGCTCGATTTCTTTTGCGCCGCTCGTCCAGGCAGTGGTGCCGAGCCATTCGCGGTAGGCGGCAAGATAACCGCCGGCGCTGTTGATATATTCTTCGATATCGAAGCCTGCCGAAGCCGCCGAGAAGACCACTTCGCTGTCGGGCATGAAGCGCAGGGCGGGCGTGTATTGGATGGTCTTGTCGAGGCGGTCGGGGATGATGAGCAGCGTGCCGGGATCGAGGAATCCCTGCTCCGATAGGGTCTTGGGGGATTTGATTTCGGTCACACCGACTTCGAACCTGCGCGCCACGGCGGGGAGCCAGTCTCCGCTTTGGGCGTAATACAGGATCGTGTTACCGTCTGTGGTGGGGGCAACATCGGCAGGCGGCTGGGTGGAGACTTCGCGGGTGATGAAGTGTGCCAGCGGCGTGGGCGTGGAGGTGGGGAACGGCGTCACCGTGGGGTAGAGCGGGTCTGAGACGGGCGGGTCAGTGTGATAGACCTCCGGCGCAGGTGTATCCCCTGCCCAGCCGCGCGGGGTGGGCGTGAGGTATTGCCCCCATAGCGAAGTATTCCCAATGCAGGAAGATAGAAAAAAAGAAAAGACAGCCAGAAGAACGATGAATTTTTTCACGCAGACATCCGCACGGAATTATACCTGTGTTGATTAGGGGACACTGAGCCCTGCAACACAGCCGTCATTATCGCGTGATGAGGTTGACGCCATCGAAGACCCCCTCTTCGGAGTGAAGAACTGTTGCGCCGCGCGTCAGGTAGCCGTCGTAATAGATGCCCTCGCCGCTGGAGACCCAGCCGTCCATGATGAAGGGCAGGCTGCCGTCGGCGGGAATCCATTCGCCGTTGTAGCGGCGGGCAATGTGCAGGTGGGTGGCGTTCGAGACGCCGCCCTCGCAGGAGGGATGCCCGATGCGGTCGCCGGCATAGACGTAGGTCCCAGCCGCGACGCGTTCGTTCGAGTCAATGTGCATGTAGAGGACGGTCCAGCCGGTTTGTTCGTAGCCGTCGTTGTCGAGGTCTTGAACCACCGCGCCGTTTCCCGCGCGGACGATGTAGCCGTTGGCGACTGCCGTCACCCACAGGTCGCTGGAGGCGCAGCCGAGTCCTTCGAGGGGCGGGGCAAAGTCGAGCGCCGCCCAGGCAGAACCGTCGTCCCAGCCGCCGTGCGGTCCGCCGGTGAATGCCCAGGTCACGCCCGGTTCGAAGGGTAACTGCATGGGCGGTTGAGTCAGGCTGAGGGGAAGGAGCGAAGCCAGGTCGTAGTCGAAGGGGTAGCCGAAGAGTTGGTTGTAGGTCTGGAAGAATCCCTGCGGGCTGACGTCGAAGTTCCAGGTCGTGCGGTCGTTGAAGAGCGAAAAGAAGTATTGCACGCCCAGCGTGCCGGCGTTGACGGCGGGAGAGAGAGGCACATACGTGCCGTCGCTGAGCGGCAGGGCGGCGATGGCGTTGACGCGCCACAGATAGTAGCCGCGGTTGAGATTATCCGCCGCCCAGGCGAGTTGGCGGTAGAGACCGGCGTAGTAGTCGGTGTAATTGCCAAGGGGAAAGTCAATGTTGGCGGGGTAGGGGTTGGTCACCCAGCCGCTGCGATATTCGAGCAATGCCAGCAGAAGGCGCGGGTTGACAGAGTAGTTTTCCGCGATGCGCTGGACGATTTGCGCTCCGCTCAGGGTTTCGCCGTTCACGTCCTGCCAGTAGCCGGCGAGATAGCCGCCCTGCGATTGTGTGAACGCTTCGACATCGAAGCCGACGCTGGAGGGGCTGTACACCAGTTCGGAGTTGGGGATGATTTTGAATGAGGAGCCGGGGACGGCATCGGCGGTGACGGGCGGGATATTCAGCACCAGCCCGACCGGAATAATGCTGGATTCGTTCAAGCCGTTTGCCTCGAGAAGCGCCTCCAAACTGACCCCATACTGCTGTGCGATGCTCCCCAGCGTATCCCCCGCCTGAACCGTGTACTGGTCGGTGTAATCGCGTGGCGAGGGCAAGGGGTGAGGCGCATCGGGCGTGGGCGTGGTGAGAGCGAGGCTGGGGTTGCGCGGCGGCAGGGTCACGGAAAGAGGCGCGCGGGTGGGCGTCGGTGCGCCGGCGGGAGGGCGGGTGCCTCCATTCGGCGCGCCTGGGAGGGAGGTCACCGCGCCCAGCGGGGCGAAGGGGTCATAGGTGGGGACGGCTTGCGAAGAGGCGGGCGCACAGGCGGAGGCGAGAAGCGTCAGCAGGAGAAAAGCGAAAAAGGTGCGGAACGTCATGCGGGACATTCTACCAAAAGGTCCCGCCGCGCTCATGCACCTTAAGGGGCAATGCTTGAATTTAATCCACCAATCTTCGCTAGTCTGCGCTAATTCGTTCAAAATTTGCAAAGATTGGTGCAGGTTAGCGGATAAGAAAGCAGTTTTGCGTAAATCCAGTGCTGCTAACTCGCGAAGCCGGAAGCCATGATGTAATTTTCAAGACCCTTGATTTCGCTCTCGCGGTTTTCCAGCACGGCGGTCATCACGTCGCGGATGGAGACGATGCCCACCAACTGGTCTTTCTCCACCACCGGCAAGTGACGGATGTGATACGCCTCCATCAGCGCCATACACTGTTCCACCGATGTGTCGGTGGTGACCGTGTACATGCCGGCGGTCATCACCTCGCGGAGCAGCGTGGTCTCGGCTTTGCGCCCCTGCAGTTCGCCTTTTTGCACATAGTCGCGTTCGGTGTAGATGCCGACGATTTTTCCGCCCTCGGTGACCAGTACCGCACCGATGCGTTTTTCCGCCATGAGTTTCAAGGCGGTCAGCACCGTGTCATTGGCGGAGACGGAGTAGTTGCCGGCATCTCCTTTGCTCTCGAGAATCGCACGCACTGTGGACATGAAAACCTCCTTTCTTGTGTGGCAGGTACTTTATCGTATTGTAACCCCGGCTGGGAATTGTGGGATGGGGGATTTGTCAGTGGAAAGTGGAATGTTGCGCCGCCAGCATTCCCTGGATGAAGGCGGCGTCGGCGGCTTCCTGCTGTTCGATCCATTGTCGGCGCGCCTGTGCCTCAGCCAGTTCCTGCGCTGCTTTGATTTGCTGTGCCAGCAGGTATGCCTGTGCCTTGCGGGCTTCTTCGGCGGCGTTCAAGACGTTTCTTGTTTTTGACAACACCATCAACCTTAACGTCAAATTGGGATAAGAAAAAATGCCTTACCTGACAAGAGAGTATTTTTACGCAGGGATATGCTGGATGCTCTAATGTTCATAAGCGAGTATTCACTTCCGTCTTTTTAGTACCCGAAAAATCAAGATACCCAACCAAGCACCAAGGACGCCAAAAAACCACATGGCAGCAAAAGGAATTTGTTTCATTACTCTATCTCCCGCATCTTCCTATAAACCTTCTTTCAGTTCTTGAAATGTTTTTTCTACCTGCCGTCTCAAAGATTCGGGTAAATCTTCTTTATGCTTCAAAGCGTAGCGAAGATCCTCTGTTGCGGTCTTGCGATCTTCCTTTATTGCCCGTAGAAGGCCTCGTTTGGCGTAGGCTATAACATTCGTCGGCTCTATTTCTAATACTTTTGTCCATTCTACAATAGCAGAAGAAGTATCGCCTTTTTTCTCCAAGATCACAGCTCGATTGTTATGCCCCATCTTAGATTCACCGAACTCAATCGCTTTCGCTGTATCCTCTAGCGCCAGAACGTACTCTTCCTTGTCTGAAAGAACAATGGAACGAAATAAATAGTATCCCGCATCTCCTGGCGATAGTTCGATAGCTCGATTCAGGTCGGTTAATGCCAGATCTTTTTCCCCTAACGCCATCCAAGCTATGCTTCGATTATAGTATGCCGTGTGATTCTCTGGATCTCTTTGAATGACATAATTCAAATCATCTAAGGCACGCTGATATTGGTCAATATCAATATATGCGGTTCCCCGGTATAAATAACCACCCAACATATTGGGCTGCGCTTCGATAGCCTTTGAGAACATGATAATGGCGGTATCGAAATCGCCTTTCGCCACTTTCCTAAGCCCATCATTCAAAAGCTTGGAAGATTTCCATCTCGCGAGTAGTTTCTTCATAAAAAATTCCCTTCATAGTATGACAGCGAAATGTAAGATTCCAAAAGTTTTTTAGCCACCAGACAGTTTTAAAAAAAAGGGTTGATCGGCGAGCAAAATCGAGTAAATTTGTTTTTGCAACAAAACGCTTTACTTGGAGATGCTTATGCCGACCAACCACCTGTATCATACTTGGATGCGAGAAATTTGTGAACTGCGGCCGAACGAACGGATCACCCGCTTGCGCAACTTTGTCTGGCTGATCATCGGAATCTACCAAAGCCGTTCGGTGCATTTGAGCAAGGTGGCAGGGAAGATTCCTGGACTTGCCAACCTGGTGAGCATCACGCGCCGCTTGAGCC
>Ga0101944_10001355_pt1 | contig 52052 bp, 49 predicted proteins | sample DewCreD2012metaG_FD_75245 | JGI IMG/M metagenome (GOLD analysis project Ga0101944, IMG submission 75245) | Hot spring sediment bacterial and archeal communities from British Columbia, Canada, to study Microbial Dark Matter (Phase II) - Dewar... ... | reverse complement strand
AACACTGATATGCCTCTCATTTATATTCACTTGATATGTGTTGATATTTATCAAGTTGATAGAAGTTGGATATTTATCAACGCTGATAAGACTCTCATTTCTATCAACACTGATATGTTTTGAATATTTATCAAGTTGATAGAAGTTGGATATCAATCAACTTGATATGTGTTGGATATCTATCAACTTGATGACTCTCATTTCTATCAACTTGATAGGTTTTGGATATTTATCCACACGAATACGTCTCCAATTTCTATCAACTTGATATGACTCCATTCTATCAACATTGATATGCCTCCAAAATCTATCAACTTGATGGTTTTGGATATTTATCCACACGAATACGTCTCCATTCTATTCATGGAAATACGTCTTGGATATTTATCAACACTGATATTTTTCCAATTTATATTTCCACGAATACGCTTTCGATATCTATTATCTATCGACATCGATAGATTGGATATTTATTCATGTTGATAGAACTCTCATTTCTATCAATACTGATATATTTTGGATATTTATTTCTGGGAATATGTCTTGGATATCTATTTCCACGAATAAGTCTCCGATTTCTATTCATGGAAATAGATTGTATATTTATTTCTGGGAATATGTCTTGGGTATCTCATTCCTTATAAATATAAATAGATTCGAATAAAGTAAATCCGTGAGACTCTGTAAATATACAATAATTCGGAAATATTTGATAATTTGATTTGATTTTGAAACTTTTCCCAATTCGAGTTGATTAGGATTGATAGACCCGTCGCATCTTCCAATACCCGGGAAAACTAGGCCGGAACAAGTTCCCGTAAGACTCGTTTTCCTATGGGAAAAGATGCTCTATCGGTCTTGATCATCAGTAAATTCCACTTTTCATCTCCATCTGCACGTTTTCCTTTATCAAATGAATTCCCACCATTTCAACAATTACAAACACTCAGATAAGAGGTATTTTCACCATTTCAACAATTACAAACACTCAGCTAAGAGGTATTTTCACCATTTCAACAATTACAAACACTCAGATAAGAGGTATTTTCACCATCTTGATTATTACAAAAACTAAGAGGGATTGTCGATATATATAAAGAATACTTCGAAAGGTAGGAGATCACCGTCATCTTGATTATTACAAAAACTAAGAGGGATTGTCGATATATATAAAGAATACTTCGAAAGGTAGGAGATCACCGTCATCTTGATTATTACAAAAACTAAGGGATAGACGTCACATCAAGAATAATTCGAAAGGTAGGGGATCTCCGCCATCTTGATTATTACAAAAACTAAAAGGATTGACGTCACATCAAGAATACTTCGAGAGGTAGGGATCTCCGCCATCTTGATTATTACAAAAACTAAAAGGATTGACGTCATATCAAGAATACTTCGAGAGGTAGGGGATCTCCGTCATCTTGATTATTACAAAAACTAAGAGGGATCGACGTCATATCAAGATACTTCGAGAGGTAGGGGATCTCCGTCATCTTGATTATTACGAAAACTAAGAGGGATCGACGTCATATCAAGATACTTCGAGAGGTAGGGGATCTCCGTCATCTTGATTAATACAAAAACTAAGAGGGATCGACGTCATATCAAGATACTTCGAGAGGTAGGGGATCCCCGTCATCTTGATTATTACGAAAACTAAGAGGGATCGACGTCATATCAAGATACTTCGAGAGGTAGGGGATCTCCGTCATCTTGATTAATACAAAAACTAAGAGGGATCTCCGTCATCTTGATTATTACGAAAACTAAGAGGGATCGACGTCATATCAAGATACTTCGAGAGGTAGGGGATCTCCGTCATCTTGATTAATACAAAAACTAAGAGGGATCGACGTCATATCAAGAATGTCGACAATCCCTCTGTTTGTAATAATCGAGATGGCAGAGATCCCCGATCCCCTACATTTCGAAGTATATAAAGAATTACAGATTATTCCATGGGAGAGGGAATCGGTGGGACTGAGTGATGTGTCAATGGAATTGGTAGATTAAGATTTCATTACATCGACAAAGAATGAATATGGAGTCAATGTCGACAAGTATGGCATGTCGACATTGATGTTTATCGGATAACCGATTTAACTTTGAGTCGATATATATGTTAGACGATTAAGTCTAACAATATCGAATATGTCCTGAGAAGATCTAAAATTTTCTTCAAAGTTTCTAAAGTCAGGGGAAATAGCTGATATCGAATCTTTTTGGTCAACTGAGATTTATTGACTTAATTTGGTTGTTACGATTTTAGTCGATTGGTTAGATCTCACTCGACCAATTCGATTTTAATTGCTTAGCAATATATCTTTCGATTGATATGATTTTCACGAGAAATATACGATCGTATCAGTTGTTCGACTAACGGGATATTATTCGATTGACGATGGTCGATTGATAAGAATTCAGTTGACGTAATTGGATTTAACTCAATTGATACAATCTCGATTGACTGAGATCTTATTAATCGATTAAATAGATTGAAATCATTTGTCTGATCTCATTCTACAGACTATATTTAGTTGACTGAAATCGAGCTAACCAACTAACATTGTATAACTCGAGGATAATCCAGATAGTCGAGTGTGATTTCCTGATTTGATCAAGAGTCTATCTAGTCAATTGAGATCTATTGAAGTCTGTTGAATCATTCTACGAAATTGTATTTCGTAGAATGAGATTCATTGCCACAGTTTGTAATTGATACGATAACAAGTCGGATGTGATTTTCCGACCTACTTTGGAATATATTTGGTTAGATGAGATTCATTAATCGAGTTTGGAATTCATTTCGTCGACAGAAATCTATTGACTGGATTTGGATTATACAGTTGATCGAAATCCATTAACTTGATCTGGGATTGCCTGATCAATCGATTGAGATCTACTAATATAATACAGAATCAATATCCGGTAAACTACAAATCAATCGAATGGATTTCATTCGATTGATTGAATAACCAGATAGATCACGAACAGAGTCAGTAGATTTCAGCCGCCTATTCCAGCCTATTCCATAGTAGATGAATAAATTTGTACATGTCTGTGAATCTTAATTGGCTGAATATATTATTCATCAAGTCAGACTTGAGATTACAGAATGAGTTTAGATTATCTATGTAATAGTGTTATCAAATAACAAAAGATATAACGTGTTACTAATACAGTGAAATATTTCTCTCAAAGCGAGAGAAATGATGTGTAATTAATGATCGTTTTTCTTTTCTTCCGTTTTCTCGTCTATCTTTTTCATGACGTCTGGATTAATTTTCTCAAAGAGAGATGCGTATCGTGGTCCCTTTAATGCACGAGACTCTTTATCAGTTGATATAGCTGCTGAGAAAGCATTCGATGGGGGATAACAAAATTTCGCATCGAGGGGCCAAGCGAGAGATGGTGGAAATGGAATTGTCTGATAACTTGGTAATTCTGGAGACTGACCACTGTACTGTCGAGACCAGAGAATAAGAGGCTCCAAATTAATAATACGATCATCTGCGATATACATCTTCCAAACATACCATTTGTGATGTTTCTTAACCCAGATGAAGTCGTAATCTCCGATTATGAGAATGTTAAGATCAACTCCAGGAGCTGCACTAACACGAGCAACTTCATATTGAAAAGCTCTCATACGGGCAAATTTACGATTATCTCCCTGAGGTGCAGGATGTGGAATTGCCTGAACATTGGTCATTCCATGAAGAACATAACCTGCATATGTCTGAGTGGCATCATTGAAATAATAATTACGAAGTTATTCTTTACCCGTTATAGTCAGTGGATTTCGCTCAAGAGTTATCAGGTCAAACGTTGTAAAATCTTCAGCGAAGTTATCCATAAGATTATCGAGAAGACAGTTAATCTGATCAATAGACCCACGACCAGCACGGAAAAGAGCAGCAGTATCATACATTAAATCGTACATTGCACTGGCGATTTTCACATTTAGCTTCGGATTAAACTTCATATTACCCAACGAATACTTATTAAAATCTTCATCGTCATTATATGTACATTCGTTGTGCATTGTGTTTTATTTTTATAGATATGAGGAAAAAAAATAAAGGTTTCGTTCGATCAGATTGAAATTTAGATAATCTAATGTTTTGATTTAAGATTGTCTAATTCGTCTCTTGTTAGATATACACCAGTCATTTGACTATTAAGAAGTTAATGACTAAGTAAACATTTAACTTTTTTCTTTTAAATGATCTTTAAACAAGTAAAAGGGTAGATATACTCAAGAAGAAGAGTATATCATCTGAGGAAATAACCCAGATGATATCAAAGGTCTCATAATTTATATTCCAAAAACGGACATATCTTAGTCGATTGTTTCGATCCTGAGTTAGTGAAATGGGATAATTCATGTTCTGAAGTGTGCCTCAGTGGATACATCTTCCAGATTATTTCAAACGGCTTAATAGTCTATATTCCAAAACTGGCTAACACGAATATGACTCCAATCTATTCATGGAAATATGTCTTGGATATATATCAACGCTGATAAGACTCCAACTATCAAGTTGATAAGATTTTAGTCGACTGATTTGATCTCGATCGACTGAAATCTTATCAATCGGTTTAATAAATTTAAGTCATTTGTCGAATCTCCTACGAACTCTATTAAGTTGACTGGGTCTCGGTAAGCTAACTATATAAATTTAGATGACTGAAATCTTATCGAGTCACTCAGCAGGAATCCAATTAAGTTAAATGAAATCGTATCAATCAAGGAAAATCGTATTAATCAAGGAGAATCTTCTCGATTGAGGAGAATTGCATCAGTCGAGGAAAAGTTCATTGACTGAATATCAGATCTATTCAATCGACGAAAATCTCTTGACCAAATTTGGATTTTTGTCGACGGAAACCAATGATTGAATTTGAGAAATATTCTGTTGAGGAAGAGTCATGAACTTTGTTTATATTGGGTCGATTCTAGATCTCTTGATTTGTAACCTAATTTATTTCGTTGGCGAAGATCTACCGACTTTAATTGAAATTCCTTGACCGAATTTGGATCATTGAATCTATCTGATCAGTCCGATAAACTACTGATTAGATATCAACATGGATAGAAATTAGATTTGTATTTCTGGAAATAGAAATTGGAGTAATATCAATGTTGATAGATTGGAGCCGTATCAACATGAATAAATATCCAAGACATATCAGTGTTGATAGATATTGGATATCTATCAACATGAATAGAAGGAGTTGTATTTCCATGAATAGAAATCAACTGACTTAATAGACATCAGGTGAATAATTGGACATTACTCGATGAAATTATATGCCAAATAGGAAATAGACACAGCTGATAACATATACATAGATATTATATGTTATATGAGTGAATGTATATTAAATGAATAAGACTGTGACCGATGTATGATCAAAGATTTCGGGAAAAGAGAAATAGAGTTTAGGACTCTCGATAAATACTTAAAGAGTATGAGACTTTTTTAAATAATAACGGAAATGTCAATAAAAACGGAACCGATTGGGAGTCTTCCACGGCCATTATCGCTCTTAAAATCAAAGCCGGATCTGGATCTTCAAGAGGAGGTGGTACGTGAGACTCTTCGAGAACTTGATCAGACTGGATCTCCTATTCTTACAGATGGGGAGCAACTTAAACCGAGTTTTCTTACCTATCCTTTGTCTCTGGATGATAATCTAGCTTCCGGTGGAGTTCTTATCTTCTTTAAAGATGGTCATACTCGGGATCTTCCCAAGTTAGTTCGAGGGCCTTTTCGGTATGCTCACTATGCAGTCGAATATTATACTTTTGCTTCAAGGTGTTTGAGAAAGGAGGGTATATCTTCAAGCCCTTGAAACAGGCTGTTATTGCTCCCTCAGCGCTAAGTCTTTTGTATCCGGAGGAGGGTCTTGCTGACTATTCTCGGGAGCAGTTTCTGGAAGATCTTCTTAATGAGGCGGAAAAGGACATTCGTTTTCTTCTTTCTGCGGGTGCCTATAAAGTTTCATTGGATTTTACGGAGGCGAGACTCTCACTGAAACTCGATTCGTCGGGGAGTCTCTTGAAACGGTTTCTTGATTTGAATAATCGACTTCTGGATCGTTTTTCTGAGACAGAGCGAGAGAAACTTGGAGTTCACACATGTCCAGGAGGTGACTGGGACTCGACACATAGTGATGATGTACCTTATAGTCAGCTTCTTCCCCATCTGTTTGAACTTAAGGTGGGGAACTTTTATCTGTCATTTAAATCGGAATCGAATAAAAAGGAGGTGCTTTCGTTAATTCAACAATACCGTCCTCCGACCGCGAATGTCTTTTTGGGTGTGACGGATGTTCTTACTTCTCAGATTGAGACGCCGGAAGAGATTTGTAATGTGCTGTTAGAAGCCGCAAACTACATTCCAGTCTCATATCTGGGATCGACGGACGACTGGAGATTCTCTCCATTTGCCGATGACACCTCAACATCTCGACATGTCGCTTTCCAAAAGATTCGGGCTCGGATTCTCGGGACTCGCCTTGCAGAGGCAAAGTTGACTCAACGTCACATTTAGTTTTCAGAAGTAACTTCGTTGAACTGAATCAAAGAACGAGGAATGGGATGATATCGACTTCCTGAAACGAGAGTTTGTCGTTAACTCTTCTGGAAAATCTTCTGGAAATTCTTCTGGAAATTCTTCTGGAAATTCTTCTGGAAATTCTTCTGGAAATTCTTCTGGAAATTCTTCTGGAAATTCTTCAAGAAGAGTTTCCGAGGAAACCGATGACATGATTAGAAGGGAGATTTGGTTTCTAGTAATATAAACTTACGTTTTCGATATTTTCCTTTTCTCCGGAAGAGAATAATAGGAACCGGATTTAAAGATAAAGAGAAGTGTCGAATATGATGTTGTTCTCGACAACATCATATTCGAAGATTGTTTCTACTTTCGAGAGTTACAGATTAGGATCCAGAGTCAAACCGAGATTGTCGAGATCACGAAGGAAAGGAGAGTAGAAAACAGGACCGACGTTCCATTCTTCCGAGGGAGTCCTTGATTCTTCGAGTTCCATAATTCGAGCCCATGCGTAAGACGAGATACTTGGTTGACTTTCCATTTTTAATAAGTCGGTGTCGATATGGATACCCCTTCGACGCAGGAGTCTCTCCTCGTCCTCGGGGAGTTTTCCAACCTTGTTCCCATCGATTTTTCCCAAGATCGTTACGGTTGGAATGGGATCTCCAATTGGAGATCCTGAAAAAAGACTGACCTTGTATTGTTCTCGAGGCTGGACGAGATAGCCATCACTTGTGACGGCAAGAAGTCCGAATCGTCGAATGATACGTTTGGCAATCTCGGATGAGGCATCGATGGCTTCATTGTATTGACGAGACTGTTTTCCCTTTCCCATGAGTGTTCGTTATTTGTTTTCGATATTGACAAAGGAATATCTATCGATAGATAGTTCATTTTTGGATGAATATTTAAACTTTAATCGAGGACTGTATCTGAGATCTCTTATCATTTTACGAGGACGGACTAAAATGGAGGAGCTACCGTATGAATTGAAAGTTTATATTGCCTCCTTTCTTGATTTTTCGTCGTTATTATCATTGTGTCAGGTTTCTCGGAGATTTTCCCGAATTACCCAGGATAATGTTTTTTGGCAGGATCAGTTTAAACGGAATTTTTCCGTGTTTCTTTTTGCGGCGGTGTCACCTCTCTCTTCCGATAGAGACTCAAGGGAGATTAACTGGAGACAACTCTATGGAAAGGCATGTCGGAATCTCATCTATAATTCTTCTTACTTTCGGAAAATTTTTCAAGATATCCAGAATTACTATCCCCATGTGCAGTTCTATGATCCTGTTTTGGATTCTGTTGTGTCCTTTCCGTCTTTTAATGGGGAGAAAACAGAGGTTGATGTATATCTTTACTTAAATCGATGTTCTGATGATGAGGATATTTATCAGAGTATGATATTATGTCTGTACCAGAAATATGACATTTATTCGTTGATTTCGACGGGGTACCACTTGACAGTTCCGAAGAGAAGTAACATTATTCTCTTAAGCGGTTTCATCGAGGGAGAGTGGATACCCTATAAAAGTAAGAGAATCCGGGACTCAATTAAAACGGTTGAGCCTGATCGGATGTTTTTTCCTTTCTAGACGGGGAAAGAGCAAATTGATGAAAGAAGAATGAAAAAGAGATAAGACAGAGTATAAACGACAGAGTATAAGATGCCTCTCTTTTACATTTTGATTTCAGGAAAGAGGTGTGTTGGGAAGGATACTGTAGCCTCGATGCTTCATCGAGAGATTCCGGATAGTTTTGTTATGGGATTTGCCGATATTCTTAAGTATCAGTATGCGAAGAGGATTGCTCCCGATCAGGTTGAGGAGTGTTACGAACGACTTCTCAATGACTATGAATTTAAACAGAAGCATCGGATGGGTCTTATTGAGTTAAGTCAGGAGGAGAAGAGACGTTATGGAAATGATATTTGGGTTCGACGTCTTCTGAATTATGTTAGGGAGGTTTATGGTTCAACTGAGAAGTTTGTGACTGTCATCATTGCAGATACACGATTTCGCTATGAACTGGAACATCCGGCATTTGTCCGAGACAATTCTTTGAAGATTCGGGTGGAGTGTCCAGACAATCTTCGAGAACAGAGGGGTTGGACGTTTGATTCTCGATACGACTGTGATGAGAGTGAGACGGATCTTTCCCTGACAAATTCTGCGTTTGACAGAATTGTGGTCAATGATGGAACTCTTGACGACTTGGAGCGAAAGTGTGTCGAGATTTTGTCTCATCTGAAGTTTCTGAAAAGTGGCGATGATCTTGATTGAGATCATCGACATTTCAGAAGAAACAGTTAGAGGATAAGACAGTGACATATCCGTCGAGAGAAGTTTTTGGACTCCTCTTGACGTTTAGTGGACACATTGGATTCGGTGTTATAGGTGAGTAACTGACCATAGGTATTAATTGGACTGGAATAGGCGGGAGTAAATCCTCCTGTATAGAGTTGTGAATAGATATGGAAAGATTCATAGGTGCTCATTTTCAAAGAGGAATATTAAGATTTAAGATGGGAGTTTTCATCTAACGATAGAAGCGGAGAAAGAGAAAAAGTCCAACAAGAAATAGAATTATGAACAGAATGAAGAGAATGAGCCAGACGATTTGACTTGACCGAGTTACCTGAAAATTTCTCTGACCTGGACAGGGACAAGGACACAGACACCCGGTAAGTCCCGAATATCCTCCCGGAAGTATCGTCGTTGACGGAGTTCCCAAAGGTGTACCATTCGTAGGACCCAAAGGTGTACCATTCGAAGGACCCAAAGGAGTTAAAGGAGTACCATTCGTAGGACCCAAAGGTGTACCATTCATAGGAGTTAAAGGTGTACCATTCGAAGGAGTTAAAGGAGTACCATTCGAAGGACCCAAAGGTGTACCATTCGAAGGACCCAAAGGAGTTAAAGGAGTACCATTCGAAGGACCCAAAAGAGTACCATTCGAAGGAGTTCCGGAGAGAGGAGCCATCATAGGTTCAGAAGGAGAAGGTCCGGTAAGTCCCAAAAAACCGGAAAGGTCTGGAGTTTCAAAGAGACCCATGTTTCCTTGGAGATTTTGACGGATGACGGAGTCTGACAGATTATTGGGTTCAATAAATCCGAATCCATTGGTAGTTTGTTGATGAGTTGGCATGGAGGTTGAAGAAAAATTTCCTGACAGAGCTCGTCCGCCAAAGGTTGTTGCCCAGTACCACTTATATGTTGAGTTTGGGTTGTATGATCGCCCGATGCCAATGACAGTGTAATTGGGACTTAACATGTTCATTCGGTGAGCGTAGGTACAACGTCCAGATCCATTGGGATCACAGGCGGTTTGCCATTGAGTGAAGGCTCCTTGGGCATCGGAAGATCCAGCACTAATGTTTTCACCTTTGGTGGAGTCTGTATAACCGAAGGACGTGAGGCGATCGAAAGTGTTACGTCCCAGACTATCTGTGTGACTGAGGTAGTTTTTTGATGCCATGTCCCGAGCCAGCCACTTGGCGGCATTTGTGAGGGGAATTGATAGTGAGAGAGGTGGAATATTGTTTTGTCTTCGAAAGTTGTTAATAATGGTTAAGAGGGCTTGTTCTTGGTCATCGAGAATTGCTCCTGACATCGACATTTATCTTTAAAATATAGATCGTAAAATTAAACCGCTCTTCGAAATTATTTTCTTCTTGGAAGAGTCTTTGTTTTGAAATAAAAAGAGAGAAAAGAAAGATATTTTCAGGAACATGTTATGGATAGTAATTTCTGCATTAGAAGTCCTCTTGGAGGAGTCTCCGATTTCTTTTATTCCTCGTTTGAGTCGGATTCTTTGCTGGAATCGGAGAAGTATGAGTGAAGCTGATTACAGTTGGGACATAGATAGAAGTTATCATTCTCCTCTTGAGATTCCAGGTCGGACTTGGATAAGAGGGGAACGATATAAACAGGTGAGGACATCAGAAGAATAAGATCCGAAGAGAGGAAATTCATTTTATTTAAATTTTAAATTTTTTATTGTCTCTTCTTTTCTTTCGAGAAGAGAGAGAATTGATTTTCCTACGATTTGACAGAATTTAACTGGTAATATATCATGAGCGATAATTTAAACTTGAAGGGGAAGGAAAGGGTCCAAGAGAAGAAGTCTCCGGTTGACTCGGTCGGAGACATTGATCTTGAAAAACAGATTGACATGGGAGATGAGGTGGAGCGCAGCTTAATTGAGAATCGGAAGGGCTGGGTGACAGTATCCCGAATTTTAACATTCTACTTTCCTGACTGTCTCCTTCATCGATGTCTTGGAAATAGCGAGAGAGTTCAAGCCTGGCGAGAAAAGGTGGCCATTCTGATTATTATGACGGTATTAAGTCTCTCCTTTTTAGCTCTTTATATTCTTACGCCCATGTATGCGTGTAAACAACCTCCGGAGTACCGGTGGAGAGAGATACATGGGAACTATCACGATCAACCGTGGGTGGTTATTGATGGGTACATTCTTGATCTGACAGAGTTGATTCCGATGCATCCGGGTTCCCCGCGGTTGATACAAGATTCCATTGGTCTTGACATATCGGGATACTTTTATCGGCGGCCTCTCAATCAAGTTCCTCTGGAATGTGCCTTCACGAATGAAAGTGCCCTTGAATATCGTCAATATGAACAGATGCGCTGTACCGGGTACCAGTTTCGAGAACGAGAACGTCGAAATGAGACCTTTCCAGGAAATGAAACCTTTCCAGGAAATGAGACTTTTCCAGGAAATGAGACGGAAACAACCGGCTACTGTCACACGTATGTTGATCCTCCTCTGTCGAGATATTATCACGGAAAGATTGTCTACACGTGGGAAGATCTGGCCTTGCTCAATCGGGAACAGCACTGGCTCGTTATTAACGGGATTGTGTACAATACGACTGACTACATTAACGGGGACTACCACTTTCTGGATTCGATGTATGAAGCGGTCATCTTTGATCGAGACAAGGAGGATGCGACGGGACTGTACTACTATTTCTTTAAGAATGATCGGTATTTAAAGTGTTTCGACGCTCTCTTCTACGCTGGAAAGATTGATAAAAGGAGTTTTCGAAGTTGTTTTGCGGCAAATGCCATCTTGTTCTCGTTTCTAGTTCTCGTTGCAGTCATTGTTGGAGTTAAGTTTATCTTGGCTCTTCCGGCTATTGGGACCACCTGTGATGATCTGAAAGAGGAGCGCTATGTCATTATCAATATTCCGTGTTATACGGAGGGTCTTGACTCGATGGAGAAGACGATAAAAGCGGTGGCGGAATCGACCTATCCAAATACACATAAACTTCTTATTGTTGTATGTGATGGTATGGTGACGGGAAAAGGTAATAGTCAGTCCACACCGGCATTGGTACTTGAGATCTTTGGACGGACCTTGGACGAGTGTCCTTCCGTCTACTCCTACTCCTCTCTTCGGGGAGACAACTCGGCGAAGGTCTATGCCGGATATTACAAGGAGATGCCTTACGTTGTCATAGTTAAATGTGGAAAGAAAGGAGAGAGTGGAGACACGGGCAATCGAGGTAAGCGTGACTCACAGATTATTCTGTTATCGTTCTTGAACAAGCTTTTCTACAACTCCACGAGTCTGGATAAGAGGAATTTCCGACGGTATAATGAACTTGAACAGAGACTGTCCGAGATCATTGAGGAGACGTTTAAGATTGATCCTCGTGTCTATGAGTATCTCGTAAGTATTGATGCGGATACTCACATTGAAACCAGCTCTCTCTCAAACATGGTTTATAGTATGGAGAAAGGAAGAAAGAAAGTCATCGCCTTATGTGGAGAGACGCGACCCGAAAACAAGTGGGATTCCTGGGTCACTGCCATTCAAGTCTATGAGTACTGGCTCTCCTATAATTTAAACAAGGCCTTTGAGTCATGTTTTGGAGGCGTCTCCTGTCTTCCAGGATGTTTCTCCATCTTCCGCATCAAGTTTGTTTCACATCGACATCCGAATGAGCGTCAGAAACCCGGAATCATCGATGACCGCATTCTTACAGCGTATGCCAATCGAAATGTCAATAATCTTCACACGAAGAATCTTCTTCATCTCGGAGAGGATCGATATCTGACCTGTCTTATTCTTCGCTTCTTTCCATATTTGAAGACGAAATATCTGCCTGAGGCAAAGTGTACTACCATTGTTCCTCGATCTTGGAGTGTTCTTCTCTCCCAGAGGAGACGCTGGATTAACTCGACCATTCATAACCTGATTGAACTTCTTAATATTCCCATTTTACGAGGCTGTGGCCCGTTTTCCGTCAAACCCATCTTCCTTATTGAGCTGATTTCAACGTTTCTTCTGCCAGCCTCTGTTCTCTATCTTGGCTACCTCTTCTATAGTATCTTCTCTGATGAAATTCGTTTTCCTCTTATTCTTATTGTCTCCTCATCGGTTATACTCGGGTCTCAGCTTCTTCTCATTATTATAAAACGTGACTACAGTTATCTCTTCTGGTTTGTCATCTACATGCTCTCTCTCCCCATTTGGTTTGTCATCATTCCACTTTATGCCGTCGCACATATGGACCAGTTTTCCTGGGGCTCAACTCGACGTGTCGTTCAGGAATCTTCTCAATCGAAGTCTTAATCGAAGTCTGAACATTTGTTATATCTGTCTGTTTCGACAGATATAACATCGCATCCGAAATTCCTCTTATTTCTTCCGGAAGAAAGTCTAAGAACTCGAATCACATCGCCCAAACGTCTTTCTTATAAATTGAGTGATCGACTCGGTATCGTGACTACTTGAAGTCGTGATAGAAGACTTCTCTTTCTTTCTCCTCCTAACTCGATCAATACACACTTTGTGTTTGGGCCGAACCCCAAGAACATGTACCACCGACTTAAGTCTTGCCAATAATCTCTTCTCAAGTCGTTGCTGTTTCTGTAATTGTTGTTGCAATTGTTGTTCCAGTTGTTGCTGTTTCTGTAATTGTTGTTGTAACTGCTGTTCCAACTGTTGCTGTTTCTGTTGTTGAATCTGTTGTTCCAACTGTTGTTGCATTTGCTGTTCCAACTGTTGTTGTTTCTGTTGTTGAATCTGTTGTTCCAACTGTTGTTGCAATTGTTGTTCCAACTGTTGCTGTTTCTGTAATTGTTGTTGCAACTGTTGTTCCAACTGTTGTTGTTTCTGTTGTTGAATTTGGAGTTCCAGTTGTTGTTGCATTTGCTGTTCCAACTGTTGTTGTTTCTGTTGTTGAATCTGTTGTTCCAACTGTTGTTGAAGTTGTTGTTCGAGTTGTTGCTGTTTCTGTAATTGTTGTTGCAACTGCTGTTCCAACTGTTGTTGTTTCTGTAATTGTTGTTGAAGTTGGAGTTCGAGTTGTTGTTGTTTCTGCAATTGTTGTTGAATCTGTTGTTCCAACTGTTGCTGTTTCTGTTGTTGAATCTGTTGTTCCAGTTGTTGTTGTTTCTGTAATTGTTGTTGCAGTTGTTGTTCGAGTTGTTGTTGTTTCTGCAATTGTTGTTGTAATTGCTGTTCTAACTGTTGTTGTTTCTGTTGCTGAAGTTGTTGTTGAAGTTGTTGTTCCAACTGTTGTTGCAATTGTTGTTCCAGTTGCTGTTGTTTCTGTTGTCGCAGTTGCTGTTCCATCTGTTGTTGTTTCTGTTCCTGTCCTTGTTGTTGTTGAATCATGATCTGTGGACTCACCGTGACACTTGGTGTTGGCGAGGCACAAGTACTGGGACACGGATTGGGACAAGACTGAAGAGTCGACAATAAGACTTGAAGTAAGGAACATGCTGCAGCAATCGCCGCTGAAGGATCTCCACTATTATCGATGGCCTCTTCAATCTCTTTAAATCGCTCCTTGATCTGTTTAATCAGATCGGTAACAGGAGAATAATTAATACAGACGCCACAGGAAATTAAACATGGAAGAGCATAAAGAATATTATCGAGATCGGTATTAAGAGTGTCAATAGCTTCTTGATTTGAGAAAGTTGATGGAGTTTCAGTATCGCAGAGAGCTGGGATATCATTAGCTAACTTTGACGTAAGTGTAGCAAGGTTACAAGCCATATTTTAACTAGATAAAAAAATAAGTCTCCTATATTGATTGCATCTTATTTTGGATATGTTGAGATTTAAAATTTAGGGAAAGGTGGGAAGTATTTACACGGATCTGGTGTGCATTTGACCACCTTTATATGTGAGTATTTCTTTGAGCACTTATTTTTTTTACACGGTTTACATATTAATTCCTGGAGAGACGTCATCAGGAGTCGCAGTAAACCGCAACCGAGATTAACGAGTGATTGAACCAGAGAAGACAGAGTTGGTTCAGAATTGTTATTGTTATTGGTAATAATGTTTAAGAGAGCTAGAATCTGGTTAATCAAGTCAGTGATGAAGAAAGTTTTACAGGGATCACACTTTGTTAATTCGGGGAAACGAGTTAAGAGATTAAGTTCATTCGTCAAACTGGTAATAGCTGATCGCAAGGCACTTGGCGTTGTCGCCGTGCAAAATGCGGTAATATGAGTAGGTAGGGTTCCAGGAAAAGCCAGGCATTGACAACAGGCACACGAGGGCATTTTTTTTAAGTGACGTCAGAAAAAAAAATTGTCTTTTTTGCTCAGAGAATCAAGATTTAAAATCCAAACTTGGGAAATGGAGGAAAGCTAAATTGCTGTTGCTGTTGCTGCTGTCCTGGATTCGATGAGGTTGAGAAAGAGAAGGAACGAGAGAAGTTTTTGCATGGGTTACAAGAGGATTTTGCACAGGAATTGGAAGAAACTGTCTGAGGATTGCAGACGATATTTTGGATGTAACCTAGGAGGAAACGCAGAAGTCCACAGGCGATATTTACTAGGGGTTGGATGTCTTGCACAGGCAGGGAAATGAGGTTGTCCCTTGATTTAGAAATAATGAACGTCAATAGAGCTATAAGCTGATTGATAAGTTCCGTCAAGGAAATGGAAATACAAGGATTGCAACATGACAAACTTGGAACCTGTGTCAATAATGTATTAAGATCAGTTATGAGTTTATTGGCGGCATCTGCCACTTTAGTTTTATAATTATCATCTAGTGTAGTTAGATTGCAAAGAGTGGTAATATCGTCTGGGAGAGTCCCAAGAATTGCAAGAGGATTACACTGAACACAACAAGAACTTGACATGGTTTTTAGATAGGAAAGAAAAAAAAATATAACAATCTTTTTCGTCGAATCTTCTTTTCTTTTGAAGAGTTTCGAATCCGGAAATTAAGACGAGATATCCGAAATTCGGATTCGAAACTCGGCATGAATAGGAGAAATCCTAATAATATGGACGATTTATCGGTCCCTGTTTCAATCAAATCGAGCTCCAAAGACGTCTCGAATATCTTTTTCTCGAAACTCTTAGAAGGAGCCGAAGAACGATGAAAATAGGTCTGAGGCCTTCGATGTTAAATTGTTACAAGGGTCACACGAGGTATTACAGATGTTACCACAAGGATTTCCTGTGGACGTCGGTAAAGGACACCGCAGCATCGTCAAAAGTTGTTGAAGAAGAGAACAAAGACTATTAATGGCGGGAGGACTTGGTTGATTAGCAGTAGTACCAGGATCGTTACGATTATCGATAATAATTAAGAGACCAAGCTGGTTAGCGATTTTTACGATAAAATTAAAGACTTGGAGGAAACAGGAGTCACATCGAAGAGGACCCAATACATTAATAACGTCACTCAGATTTGGTAAGATGGCATTTGCAGCATTAGTAGCATTACCTCCACCTGTTGGAAGATTACAGAAAATGTTAATGTAAGTATTAAGAGAAGTTAATATTGGAGCTAATTTAGAATTAAGGCAGCCATCGGAGGGTTGACATGAGGGCGTGCAGGGATTACAGAAGCATCGAAGAATATTATCGAGCTGAAGACCAAGATTACCAACAAAACTAATAAATGGTAACATATTCGCCGGATGGAGAGGGTCTTTACCTTTGGGGGTACCACTAGTAGTCAGATCAGTCAGATAGGTCATTATGATAATAATGTAATAACTCTGAATGACAAGGCCGAGCAATGTATTAAGCGGAGTAAGTGTTGGATCACAAGTCCGTCCAAGATTCACAGCATTAATGATTTTTCGTATATCTGTGAGAAGAACATCTACATATCCTCTTATTTCGGCAGAAGTTGTAGCTCCCGACACACCTGATAGATTTTTATTATTCGCTGAGAATGAAGTTAGAAGTGGCGTCAAGGTAACTAAACAACAAGCCATAGTTTTTTTTTTTTAGTTGGACTTGAAAATTTTTTCTTGTAATTTCATCATTCGAATCGTTCGTTTTATCTGAAATCTTATATTATATTAAGATAAGATTCTCTGGATAGAAGATAAGATATCTTTAACATTTTAATATTGTAAGTTGAGACGGAGATAAAAGTTTCTCGATATTATATGTTGGATAGTTTCCAACATATAATATTTGGTATTATAGTTAGAACAACAGGACAATATCGAGATTAAACGGAAAATATAGAAATGGAATTTTGTTTCAAAGTTTACATTTAACGGAAGATGATAGTCGAAAGGGTCGGATCTCGAAAAGTGATACGACGCAAATATTTTCTTATCTTAACAAAAACTATGACTGCGACTTCCTATAATGTGTCATACTATTGGACAGATTGGTCTGTCTATGCCCGTAAGTATTTTGTCGCTAATATTCCCATTGACTATGTTCCGGAAATTAACTATGCTTTCTTTGATCTCAAACCCAACAGTCAAGGTTTCTACGTCCCAGCGCTGTTAGATCCATGGGCCGACGTCGATCAGCGATATACTAATAGTGGTGTCCCTCCCTTCGACTCTTGGAATGACACCAACCCTAATAACTTCTACGGGGCCTTTGGTCAGTTTCGCAAGTTAAAGGCCCAGGGGAAGAAGTTTAAGCTTCTTGCCTCTGTTGGCGGATGGTCTCTTTCCGCTCACTTTAGTGATGCTGTCTTGACACCGGCGTCACGACAGGCTTTTGTCGATACTCTTCTAGCTATTTTTAACAAGTATCCGATCTTTGATGGTGTGGATCTTGATTGGGAGTATCCGTCATGGAATGGAGTTAACTTTGGGGCACCAGGAAATATCGCCCGGCCTCAAGATGCAGCCAACTTTGTTGAGCTGCTCAAACTTCTCCGAACCACCTTCAACCAAATCGGCCGTCCAGAATGGAAGGTTACAGCTGCGGTAACAGCGGATCCAGCGAAGATGTCTGGTCTTCCCGTTGCTCAGATGAATCAGTGGCTTGATGAATTTCGCATTATGACCTATGACTTCAGCTCCTCGGCCTGGGGATCGACACTCGCGGGACATCAGACAAACTTATATCCGTCAAAGAGAACACCAAGTTACACTCCCTTCTCCATCGATGAAAGTGTTAACGCCTGGATGAGAGCTGGGGTTCCTGCTCATAAGATTTACATTGGCGTACCCCTCTACACTCGAGGATTCGCTAATACATCAGGTCTTGGACAACCCAGCAATGGCACCGTGTCGGGAGGAAGTTGGGAACCAGGCATCTGGGATTACAAAGACACACCTCCTCGTCAATCTGTCGAACAGTGGGATGATGTCTGTAAGGCCGCTTATGCATATGACTCTGTTAACAAAGAGCTTCACTCCTACGATAATGTCCGAAGCGTCATTGAAAAGTGTAACTATGTTAAACAGAAAGGTCTTAAAGGTGTCATCGTTTGGGAGTTAAGCGGAGACTTCCCAATTTCCGATTCCCGTTCTCTTGTCAAAGCCCTCCATGATCATCTTCTAGCTGTCTCAAGTGCTCCCGGACCAACGGGAGGCTCTGGATCGACGGGAGGATCAGGACCCATTTCAGGACCAACCGGGGGATCGGGACCTATTCCAGGACCAACCGGTGGATCGGGACCCATTTCAGGACCGACGGGGGGATCGGGACCCATTTCAGGACCAACCGGGGGATCGGGACCCATTTCAGGACCGACGGGGGGATCGGGACCCATTTCAGGCCCAACCGGGGGATCGGGACCCATTTCAGGCCCAACCGGGGGATCGGGACCCATTTCAGGACCAACCGGGGGATCGGGACCGGTTGATAGTATTCGGGAGACCTGTCAACAGATTTTATTAGGGGTGCAACAGATACAGGGACTGTTAAGTGACATTGGTCAACAGGCTTTAGGGGTACCCGAGACGGTGAAAGAGCCGTTGATGGGGGCGGTTTCTCAATCGCAGCGTCTAAGTCAAGAGATTATTCAGCATGTTTCGAACATGAAGGTGGAGATTGTCCGGTCGAAACTTACATTTGGCTGTCAACAAATTATACATCTAACACAACAGATGCAACTTCAGATGCTTATTGTTCAGCAACAGGCTCTTCTTGTGGCGGGGGCAACACAATCAACACTTATCATGAAAAGTCAACAGATTATTTCCCAGACACAACAGATTCAAACTTTCGCTCTTGTTATTTTGCAACAGGCGTCTCTTTTACCGTGAGGTTTTTAGATGTATCTTGATGTTGTTTTCCTTTCGAAAGGAAAACAACATCACTCATTGATTAAAGAGTAAGATATTGTATCTGATCACCGTCGAGAAGTGTTACTTGTTTCAAGCGAGGACAGTATTGCTGAAGAAGAGGGAGAAGACGTTGGTCGATGGGAACATCGAACACTTCCACATGAGGAATATCGGGAAGAACTCTTTCGAATAAGGATCTCATCTGATGAAGATCTGTGGAATATGTTGGGAGAAACTTTTGGAGAAATGGATCTGACGAAAGTCGGTAGAGAGATCGAATAATCTTTGCCTTCTTAAGAAGGCAGCTACACGATGAGAGAGAGTAGGGAGTGTTTATGTAGTACTCATACTCTTCGAGTTCCGGGGAATCGAAAGAGATGACAAATCCGACGAGGAGGGGGTTGGAAATGTGTATGGAACGTAAAGGGACATACATTTGGTATTTAAAGATCAGATGCAAGATATTAACGTTACATTGGAGGACACGGCGGGAGTCTTGAATACAGCGGGAGAGAAATTTAAATCCTCCTTGATCAAAGAGAATCACCTGTTCCCAGGATGGGAAGTAGAAGGAAAACATTCGTTCTCCTTTCCGAATTCCTGATAAATAGTACGTTTTGACAAACTTCATTGCGATTTTAAAGGCTTGATCCAGCGTGAAAATGGGTATGTCAATGGTGAAGTAGGCCTTCCGGAGATGGGGAAGACGGGCCAGATCGATTAACGTTTTAATTGTCGAGACTTGGATAGGCAGATCCAGTTCTTCAACATGGTCAAAGGAAAGTAAGATGTCACTGAATACGGGATGTTCCTTAAAGAGATCGTTGGAGTTAGTGATTCGACGAACAAATGCTGACATCCATTCGAGTAAAACCGGTTCCTGTGTTTTCTGTAACGTTGTCAAGACATTATATTCGGTTACATAATCAAACAATCGAGAAGCCAGTTCAGGAGGTAATGTTAACATTCGAAAGTTCCTATTATAAAAGGGACTTAACTTGGAGTTAGAAGAATCAAATGTTAGATTTCCCGACAAGATTTGGATTAATTTTTAATTGAGGCTAAATAGTAACCCATGACACCTCCGATTAGAAAGATTCGACAATGATGAAGAAAGGGATGGTCCGTGTAGTCAACATAGGAGAGGAAACTTCCTGCAAATGTTCCAAGAATAATAACCAACTGAATCAGACCGCGATGCATTTTCCATCTTAGACCGGACTCGTCGAATCGGTTAAGACGAAAGAAGGAGGAGGATTTTCGAGAGAGCCAAAAGTTCAGAGATATTCCGAGAGTGATTGTAAGAAGAGCTCCGCACAAGAAGTCTCCCACAAATTTCAAAACGAGATATGTTCGGCTCAGCTCTGATGTTGGGCTTGAGACGGAGAAACACAACTCATTTCCTTGACCGAAAATGAGGGGACAGAGGATGCTAAGATGATGCTTTAACTGTCGAAGAAGAAGGTTCATTTTCCTCTCTTGAAGATGTTCATCGGAAACGAATCACAATTCTTGTTTTTATCATTTCTCTTTCCAGTGGAGATGATGTTTTTCACTGGGTTAAATTGTTTGGAACACAGAAATTTCTTGGTCTTGGATTTGGTGTTAGTGATGATACAACACTTAAGTGAAGATTTAGATTGGTGCGTTGAAATGTTTTCTGGGAAGAGGAGTTTATGTATAGAGGTTAGTTGAAGTAGAGGGCCATTTCGATACCTTTGAGAGTGAATCCACATTTTTCATAGAAGGGTTGATTACAGATCGAACAGTTGAGAATAACTTTGTAACATCCTTTATCCTTGGCAATTTGGACGAGGTCTTCGATAAGTTTTCGACCATAATTAAGTTTTCGGTATTGAGAGTGGACGACGACATCTTCGATATGACCGACTCTTCCACACTGATGAATGAACTTGTCTTCAAGAAAGAGTGTTGCTGTGCCAATGATCTTATTATCACGTTCGATGACGCGAATGATGGTTCCGGCACGTTGGATGGCTTTGAGTTGTTGATCGAAGTCGTCTTTTGAGATTGGGCCAACCGTGGTTAACTGTGACAGAAGGTCACAGTAACCTTTCTCATAATCACTTGAATGGAGATCTCGGATTGAAATCATAGTACTTAATAATGAGAATGAGAATAGAGGTTTCAGAATCAATTCTAAGTCTCGATGATATATTTCAAGAAGACTGAGACGGAGACGGAAAAAAAGAGTTTTTCTTCTTTATTTCTTAAAGTTAAAAAGAGAGAGGGGGAAAACTTGAGAAAATAATCTTTCCAAAGAGAAAATGGCATGTGCTCGGAGTCAGTGGACCCAGTTTGGATGGGATGTGGAGGCGTCTCGACATAATTCGGATGAGAAGAAAATAAGTAGGAAAAACGTTGCTTCTCTGAGAGAGAAGTGGAAGATTGAGTTTCCGAATCGGACCTCCGTTGGATCTGGCTCAATTGCGGATGGAGTTGTGTATTTTCCGGCCAACTATTCGATTGTGGATCCTTTACCGGCAACATTTTATGCGGTCGATCGGAAGACGGGACACATTCTCTGGCAACGTCAAACCGAGGAGGCTGGAAGAGTCATTTCGGTGACACAGCCGGTGGTTTCCCGAAAACATGGTTTGGTCTACTTTGCGTCCTCGTTTAACGAGACGAATCCACAGATGTATGCTCTTCGAATGGAAGATGGAAGTGTGGCTTGGAAGACGACGGTTGATACACAGCCCTTTGCTTTGATTTTGGGGTATCCTGGACTTGTTGAGGATCTTTTACTTGTACCGATTGATAGTGTTGTTGTATCGCTAATTCCTCCTCCCTATACGACACGAGGAGCTGTGGTGGCTCTTGATGCAAGGACGGGAGAGATACGGTGGAGGTTCGTTACGGCGCCAGAAGGATATGCAGCGGGATCTGGAGTATCGACAGGATTTTCCTTTGATACGAAGAGAAAACTGGTTTTTATTGGAACGGGACAAAACTATGATTCAAGTAAGCCGTCGTCACCTTACAGTGACTCCGTTTTGGCACTTCGATATGACACGACAAATCCAAATGGGGAACTTGTGTGGAGTCGGCAGTTTACAACTGGAGATGTCTTTAACTTTGAAGAGAAAGGTGCTGACTTTGATGTTCTATCAACACCGATTGTGGCTGATATTCTCGCTCCGACGATGAAACGACAAGGAGAGAAGAGTGTGGTTACGTGTCGACAACTTAAACTTATCCTGGTCTCAGATAAGAAGGGATACGCGTATGGTCTAAATCGGAAGACGGGAGAGATTCTATGGAGTCAGTTCATTGTTCCGGTAAATCCACAAATTGGTGGGTTTAAAGGGTGTAATGCTCAGAATGCGTATGCGGAGGGGATTTTCTATGTGACGGGACATCGTCCCATTCCGCCAGAGGTTTCGATTCCGGATGAGATTACGATTGGAGCTGTCGGTGCTTTAAGTGATGTCTATGCTCTCGATGCCGCGACGGGGACCATTCTCTGGAAGAAACTTGGGATTCCGGGAGGTTCCGTGGTGGGAATGACCGTGGCAAATGGACTTCTTTATCATGCGACGACTGCAGGTATCATTACAATCTTTCATGCCAAGACCGGAGAGATTGTGCACCAGTTTACCGCTCCCGGAGATGATGTCTTCCAGAAGATTATTCTGACCTCTCTTAATGTCGCCGAGGGAACTCTCTTTTTTCGGAACTGGATTCGGTCTCACTCTTACGGTCTTTCGGGCGTGGCGGCCATCGAACGACTCTTTCTAAAGAGAATCTTAAGGTATTATTTATTGGTTCCGCCAATAAATAATAGGAAAAGAGAATCGAGGAGATGACTCTAACAATCGGGAAACGTGATTTTTCGAAACTGGCGAAGGGTAATGTCAAATTGACATTTTCCGGGTAAACTTGACGTCGAGAAGATGTTACAAATTTCGTCGATTGACGTTTGACAAGAAAAGGGAACCTAACTAAATTTTATTACAGAAATATTATTGAGATGAGTATAAAAACAATACGGCCTTTTTAAAAAGGATGGCCGAGAATTCATTTGAAAATGATGAAGAGCTTGCACGAAGACTCCAATTTGAAGAATATCTCGATTTGGGAGAGAATCGCCAGAATAACTCTTCTCCAGGGAGTGTTCGTGTTATTCCGATTCTCGCGGATGCTTATTTTTACTCGGGGAGTCCTTTTCCCTCTGGAGGAGAGTCGTCTTTTTCTGAGGAACAAGATGTTCCCGATGTTTTTCAGAGATTTAACACACTGCTGTCTCACTTATCACAGGTTCTGAATGATGTTAACGTTCCCATCTCATTTCATGGAAATCCGGCGAATCTTCCGGACGTGGAGGTGCCAGGAGAAGTTCCTCAAGAGGGGAGTGTTGCGAGTCAGAATCCCCTGTTGGCGCTTCGGTTGATGGCAGGGAACAATCTTTCCTATGAGGAGTTATGTCTTCTTGATGAGTTGAACGCGCCGGTTCGGCGAGGTCTTTCGCAAGACTATCTTGATCAACTTCCTCGAGAAACATATACGAAGGAATTAACTGACGTCATCTCATGTCCCATCTGTCTATCCGAGTTTACGAATGGTGATGTTTTAATTCGGATTCCTTGTTCTCATGTTTATCATGGGGATTGTATTTTGACCTGGTTGAAGACGAATGCGACATGTCCCGTCTGTCGGAAAGAGTTGAAATCTTCATCTCTTTCGAATTCCTAACATCTAACATCTCAATATTTGAAGAAGAAAGGAAAAGAAACTTGGACGGAAAAGTTAGAGAAAATGACAGCTCTGTTGGTGAAATGTGTGGTTGTGGGTGATGGAGCTGTGGGAAAGACAAGTCTTCTCTATGCATATACTCAGCACACGTTTACATCGGAATATGTTCCGACGATCTTTGATAATCTTTCTGTGATGACGACGATAGATAATCAGGTAATCCAGTTGAGTCTTTGGGACACCGCTGGACAAGATGACTATGATCGTTTGAGACCTCTAAGTTATCCTCAGACGGATGTGTTTATACTGTGTTATTCTGTTGTTTCCCCGCCATCCTTGGCTCATGTGAGATTGAAGTGGGTTCCAGAACTGAGATACTACTGTCCGCAGGTTCCGATTTTGTTGGTTGGGACAAAGATGGACTTGATTGACGATCTTGAGATGTGTCGACGACTCCAAAATCGAGGGTATCAGCCTCTTTCCTTGAAGGAGGGGGAGAAGGTGTCGAAGAGTCTTCAATTGGCGGGACATATGTGGTGTAGTTCTTATACGGGAGTTGGTGTTGATGAGGTCTTTTCGAGAGCCATTCGGGCTCACCTCTTAACTCGAAAAGACTCTTCGGTTAAGAACAGGAAGACGTTCGAGCGGATTTCCGGTTGCACTCTTCTCTAAGTTGTTGGACTTTTCTCTTTATCCGTCAAAGATAAATAGAAAAGTTAGGTTAGAATGAGAGAACGACGACGACATTGATCATAGATCTCACGGCGAGTTCTCCATCGCCCATGATTAACTTCCTCAATCATCTGATGAAAGCCCTCGGTTAAATGGGAAAAGAACTTTCCTTTCCGGGTCTCCTTAACAAGAGACTCAAGTTCTTCGATCAAGTGTTCAGTGATTTCTGACAGATTCTTTGAACAATAGTAGCACCGGTTGAGCATCCGAGCGCACTCTCGACAGTAATCTTTGGCCACGTCTGAACTCAAACCACACTCCCGACAAGACTCTGATATCTTTGGATTAAGAGATAAACAGAGTGCGTCATATAAACACTCATCCATGAGGACGCGTTTTTAACTTTCGGAAAAAAAGATGTTCCGTTGGATCAAAAACAACGGAAACTTCTATCCAAAAAAAGAATTAAATAATAATAAAAGATATTAAAAGGCGAGATGTCGAACGACGACAGAAGTTCTGATAAGGACACACAGACGCAGAACATCTTTCCGACGATCTTGAAACAGATTAAGATTGGTGACAAATCGATAATGGAAGTCATGACAAGTGTTATCGAAAACACGCAGGAGGTGATGAATGAGATGTGTAACGAAACCAGAGTCGAGGAACATCCAGAGATTGTGTCAATGACAGACCGTTTCATTTCAGATCCGACCGAACTTAAAGAACTTGCCATGAAGTCTGACGATGCCCGAGTCTTCAAAGCGCTGGGAGAGGCTCTGAGAGAGAGAAAGATTTACTTGGAGGAGAAGACAGATATAATGTCAGTTCGGGGTCGGGTGGCGGATCTTGTCTCTCTTCTTGACCTGCCCCAGTTTAAAGATGTCAAGTTAAATTCCTCTCTTCTTGATAAAGTTAAGAAGATCGTACGACCTGTTAACGATATCTTGAATCTCCTTGATCTGAAAGATATGCAGATTCTCTTCGATTCGAGTTAAACGTTCTGTTATTATTCGGTCGAATAATAACAGATTAACATTGGAAAACATTAAAGATCGGTACTTCCGGGAAGAAATGGTTCATTTGGAGTTCCATAGTTTGGAGAATTTGTATATGAAGAAATGGGCTTATTTTCCTCCGACCGACAGGAAGATAGAAGAAGAAACGGAAACAGAAGACTGGTGCAAATAACAATTACCGTAACACAATAAGTCAAAATAAAAAGAATCTGAGAATTGCCGACTAACAAAGATGTAATGAGAAGACTGATATAGACGAAACACGCAAAGACCATGACAAACAGACTCCACTTGCAAATCTTCGTCTGCTCCTCTTCCTCATCTTCTTCCGACGAGAAGGAAAGAGATGTTGACTCGGATTCTAACATTTAGTTTCAAAAACTGTATCAAAGACTTCGAGATCAGTTTTTATTCGTTATAAGTAAGATGTTATATTTGGATGGATTATTGTCTTGAGTCTCATCTTGACAGTCTAATGTTTTCTCTCTCACGAGGAGCCTATCTTTCGAAGGGGCTGTATCTTCTTATTTATCCAGAACGAGTTGCGGTGAATTTCTACTCAACTGTTCCAGATGATATTTTATCGACGATAGCATTACTTCCTCGACGGAGGTACTACTTCAAACTGGTTCGGAGTGAGGGTTTTCTTTCTATCGTCACGGTTCTCATCTTTGATGTGTATTGTCGTCTTGTCTACTGGATGACGTTGAAAGAATCTCTCCCGATGAAAGCTTCGATAAAGCAAGTCGTTCAGGAATATCTTAACTCGCACGCTCCCCAGTTTAAACTTAAGACTCTTCCAGTCGTTTTCGATTTGGAGGACGAGTACTATCTCAGTCGACTTCTCTTTCTTGTTTACCAGTTATCGCATCAATCAACTTCTACAGATATCTTGACGCTTCTTTTTCAGATTCGAGATTCCGATTTCGAAGAGTGGACTGTCGACCTCTATGATCTTCTATCTCAAACGTCGTCCTGATTTGTCGTTTTCTCCCACCGAGAGATCTTTTTTGTTTGGGCGAGTCAACCGTCTCCTGTCCTCCGTCTGTCGGGAACATCTTATTAAAATCATCCGTTCGTGGTCCGATGTGTAAAGATATGACAGGGGCCATTTTTGCCTATTATCGCCCGTTTAACAATATTATTTGGATCAAGTTGACTTATCTCGGATTTCCATTTAGATCTTTTCCAAGAGTGTAATTATCAAACACTCTTAACGAATGAACATCTTGTTTCCGAGAATGGTCTTTTCGATGGGACATCATTTCTATAAGGCTTGAAGGAAGAAGACAATCCATTGGACACTGTTTCTTCGTGTCCAATGGAAATCCAAAACCGGAGAGAAAAGAGACGGAAGAAACGTTATCAATCAGGCAAGTTCGTTAATACGATTGACTTGCCTAATTTCATGGGTTCTTCCGGGATTCTTCTCACGGGTTGGGGGAAAGATAGGTGGTGAGAAAGCGGTCGACTTCTTCGGGAATATAACCGAAGGGTCCGGGGCCTCCTGAATAGACGATTTTACCTTGGTCAATAACATAGAGACGTTCAGGCCAGGCTTTATACAGGTGTTCGAGAGAATTCTCGATACCGTCGACAACGAGAGGACTGGAAAACTGTGTGTCATGGGAAAATTGGAGAGCGACGCGAATTCTCTCAAAAAGAGTCGAAGGTTGACGAATGGAGGAGGAGACGGGATCTCGAGCCCATCGCCACTCATTGCGGGGATGAGCCTCACGGACATAGATGGTGAGAAAGTCAACTCGTCCTTCATACTTTGCTTCTAACTGTTGAAGGAGGGAAACTTTCTCACGAAATGGAGGTCAAGTGTAACTACCAAAGTTCAAGACGAGAGGACGTCCTTTAAGAAAGAAGGAGAGGTAGGTTTTCGTTCCCTCAAGAGTGTAGACAGGACCATCGAGAAAAGGTGAACCAACTTTTGGACCCTTTTTTGCTTCTCGAGAGACATAACGCATGCCTCGAATGATACCTTTGAGTTTTCGGGGATTCCAGATTCCGAGAACGAAGAGACGGACTTGTTCCCAGAAAGTTGGATGGTAGCCCTCTTTCATTCGGGGATCATTAACGCGAAGAGAACATGAGGTCATTTTTAGTCATAGGGAAAATATTTAAGCTTAATCCGCATCTCATTTCCATTTCGATGAAGAAGTTCATAATATAACTGGGAGGTCCACTGTCGCTCAGAGCGAAGAGGAGACTGCCATAAAACTAAGGTTAGTCGGGGATACCGTTTTAAAAGAGAGTCGATCATCATGAGGTGTCGAAGAAGTTCATGATGATCATAATAGGGAGATCCGATAAACACTCCAAGAAGTTCAAGGTTAGGATTGTTTTGCATAACATCTTCGATAAAGTTCGGATCAACGGGAAGATTGGCAATACATAAACTTGATGAGTGAATATTTCCTAAGAGAGTCGTATTATCTTGAATTGCGGGAGCGAAACCAATGACAATCTCCTCGAGAACACGTATTTTATTCTGTGATAACAGGGAACTAAGTCCACCAATAATGAGATTACCGTTGATATATTCTTCCGAGAGAGTTTGAAGAATGATCGTATCCAACTCCGGAACTGTCAACAGAAATGAGATAACGTCATTGTCGATGGCTTGATTGAGAACCAGACCTCGTAAGGCACCAAACTCCGCCAAACAGCGGAGAAGAGGAAGAAGAATCGAGAAATTGTACTCCGAGGTCCCCTGTTCAAATTCAAAGATTCCCCAACTCAACAGAAAGTATGAATCTCCAAAGTGGAACATAAAATCAACCTGAAAAAAGTCGAATCCGTAATGTTGAACGATCTGACAAAGAAGTCTTCCGACTTCCTCAATATCAGACGTATACGTTATTAAAAAGGAGGCCTCGCGAAGAGTTCGAGGAAGTTGAGACACATTCTCAGGAGAGGAAATTAAAATAGTACCATGTTCCAGAGACGAGAGACGTCGAAACGGGGAGATAGCTTTAACGGAGACTTCTTCATCGGCCGACAGGATGATATGAGTAACACACTGATGAGCCAACTCTTGAAGATATGCTGACGATAACATGACATTTCTCAAGGTTCGACTATCTATCGGACGAGAAAGGATATCACAGATAATTTCTGGAGGTAGATATGGCTCCATTTTAAGAGTATTTCAAAATTTTCTCTCTTAATCAACTCCTTGAGCGGCAACTTAATTAAGAGAGAATTTCGGAATCCAGTTGTCATTTTGTCTGTTAGAAGAGAAACAGACGATCCATTAAAGGAGAACCGAACTTAATAACTGTTAAAAAACTCCGATGATTCTAAATTTAGAAATTTCCAAAGATTGCGATATGTGTCTACGATTTTTTTTAATGATCTATTAAAAAAAATGCCGTCAAGAAAATCGAGATACTTTGGGGTCAACTGTGAACCAAAGTCTACGTGTGAACGAATCATATGTCAATGTCTTCCTGGACCCAAAGGAGATAAGGGAGACAAAGGAGATAAGGGAGACAAAGGAGATAAGGGAGACAAAGGAGATAAGGGAGACAAAGGAGATAAGGGAGACAAAGGAGATCAGGGACCCAAAGGAGATCAGGGACCTCCTGGAGTATCAGATACATGTTTATGTAAGAATTCAATCGCGTCAATTGTCGAGTGTTTAGTTGACATTGCCCTTTACAAAGACGCAGACCTTAGAATCGAAGTTTTCGTATCGCCCGATAATTCAGTTACTGGAAAACCTGTCCAAATTATAAAATACGCGAATACTCCTGCTATTCTTGTTCTTAAAACAAGTACTACCACTACAAATTATGTTAATATTTGCCAAATTGCCGCAATAAAAATTACTAATCCATCCAAAACTCGTAATTTCTGTGTTTCACCTTATGACGTTTGTATCAAGAATCTTCCGGATTCCCCACCGGAAAATTTTGGCTGTGCTTTGGAGTGCGAGGAAGCTATTCGTAATTTATTCATCGAGACATTGAATCCAGCAACTGACATCAAGATTGTCGTAGATGGTAATAATTTCTATGAAGTTCTTCCGAATGGACCTGTTAAATTTGGTATTGCCGTAGTCTCATCAAATAGTTCTGATTCTGATGATACATGTACTATATTTGACATTGTAATCAATCTCTGTCTCGTTGAAACCATTACAACTCCCAGTCCAACCCCAACCCCTGCCTCCTCCACCATTGGATAAGAATCGAACGATGGGGAACTTACATACTTTTATACTTTTGGGAAAAGTATAAAAGGATATCGAGATGATTTAGATGAAGGCCAGATTGATTCCATTATCTCGTTGAGCCAGACGTATACCTGTCCATCGACGATTTTGTTGTTTGCCCAGTCGAGCCACGAGTTCCAGTTTGACCGTGGGACTGTCGGGACACTTGGCTCCTGGGAATGACTCTCGAAACCAGTTCTTAAATTCACGATAGACATCACCGTGAGTGAGAGTTGCGTTCGTATCAGGTTCAAGTTCTCCGGTTTCTGGATTGGGACGTGTCGCGCGGACGATGTATTCTGTGATAAACTGTTGGTAGATGTCATTATCTTGCCAGTAGTTTTCCGTTGCTTGAGCGATGATGGCGGGTTCCTGAAGTCCTTCCGAAATATATTTTGGATAATATTCAACCAGAACCCACATAAATGCTTTTGCCAGATCGGGAATCTGACGATCAAAGAACGGATCCATTTTAAAGAGTCGCCGACTATATTGTTCTTCTTCCGTGGGTGGAGGATTAACAACCCAGGTTGACAGAAATGGAATGATACGAGTTCGGTTTTTGACGGCCTTGCCTCCGGTTGGAATGGATGGGACCTTGTTACACATCAGAATGAGTTTAAACATTGCCTGAACCTCTCCGCCATTATCGTGGAGGTATCGAGCGAAGAAGGAGTCTCCACCTGTCAATTCTTTAAGAAGGCCTCCACGAATGACTTCATCATCGTCAGGTTCTTGGAGAAAGGCGACACGTGTTGATTTGGAGCGCGCCATTTCTGGAGTTGGGGCCGAGGATTGAGATCGTTTTCCAGTGAGAGTTGATGTGGGAAACTTGATGCAGTAGACACCGAAGCACGCCTCAAAAAGTTTAACCAACATGGACTTGGAGTTGTCACCTTCTCCTGTCCAAATGGGAAAAATCTTGTCGGCGTTTTTACCCTTGAGACAGGATGCACTCATCTTAAGAAAATAGTGACGAAGATCATCATCAACAAAGATTTGTCGCATCCAGGTCATTAGCTTCTTAACGAGAGGAGCTTCCCATGTTAAATGTCGAAGATATGGTAATCCGGTACAGAGAGAAATATAGTCTTCAGGTTTACCTGGACGAGCAATGGCCTGTTTTCCCGACACGTCGATGACACAGTCAAGCATTCCGAGAAGATCTGGATTTGTGTCGATGATTCGAAGGAAGTTTTCATCATGGAAGTACTCCATGACAGCTCTCATAATGTTGGTCTTAAAGGTGACGGTTTTGAGTTTCTTGATGAGTTCACAAACTTTCTTAATGAGGACGTTTCCAAAGTCTCGATCTTTATCATCCGCCGACTCTTGGACGCGTTGACTCATTGTTGTTCGAATCTCCACATATCGCTGAAGAAAGGCTCCACTCAACTCCTTACGAAGTTCAACTCCTTGATCAAGTTTGACCCAGCGGTGTCCTCGAAACACGTACCATTGTTTCTGATCCATTGAGGCGGCGATATAGTCGAGCCAGTAGACGCGATAGACCGCGGCAGCAACATCTTCATGAAGAAGTGACAGAGCGTTTTCCATCGCCGGGAGACACCAGGCCTTATGCCAGGCGTTATAAGCCTCCGGAGAGTCTTCCTTTGCATACCAGGCAAGAGTCTTAATCGTTATATAATTGTTATCTCGAAAGTTGGGGTAGAGATCTTCACACTCCTTTCGAGTATGGATGTTGGCCTGTTCGGTAAACCCGATCCAGAGGTTTAACCCTCGGATACCACCTTTATCTGATGTATAGAGAGCCTTTCCAACATCGAGCCAGTAGTGATCTCTCTCAACTCGTTCCCGACTCAACATCGGAAGAAGACGTTCGGCAATGTCAATGGGATCCTCCTCCGTTCCATGAAATCCAAACTTGAAACTTGACGTCGTTGAAGCCGGACTGGGCAGAGTACTGGCACTGGTCGAGAGAAGATCCGGCTTGGGCAGAGTAACCTTTGTCCAATAGTTAACCGATGTAAAGAAGGGAATCCAATAATGAATATCCTCCTGATCGTTGAAGATGGCCGGAGAAATAAGATCCTGTTGAAAGTGAAGATGATTCGTTGGTCGAAAGACATCCTCAAGTTCGAGATGCTCATATTCTCCCGACTCATACTGTTCATGTGCAATCGGCCCAAAAATATAGTTCAGAACAAGTTTAGGTCGGTCCGGTTGACTTGTACTCTTATACATGAGAATGGGTTGTTGAAGATTAATCGGATCAATGATCTGTTCCCAGTCCTTTGTCGGTTGACATGGAAGTCTTGAAAACACATTCAGTGTTCTCAATCTCTGAATGAACCGAGGTCTCAAAATCCTCAACTGAGTCGGAACATCCGTCTTACAATAGGGAAATTGAAGTCGAAACTGTGTCGTCAAAAGATTCTCTTCCACCCAGTGTCTCTCCGCCTCAAGAACAATACAAATGAGCTCTCCATATTGATCACTCACTTGAAGCGACTCGAGAATGATCTGCTGTGCACAATAGACCATCGCAATAAGAAAGTCCTCATCATATAAAATGGATGTTTCCGGATTCAGACCGTCAAATTGCAGTTTACACTCATAAATAACCGGCATATGCTCCTGTGGACGCTCAGCAAGACTGTAGTTTCCATTCCCCTGATAAACAATATCACAGTATCCTCTCCAAAACTCCGCCAGTTTGTTTTGAGCAATGTTCCACCTCTCATGCGGGCCATACATCGAAAGATGAGTATACGGTCTCGAGTCTCCGCCAATCCCAAACTTATTATCCGAATTCATTAAACCCCGCCCCTGAGAAAAGTGGAAGGCACTACGCTCGTTAGATCCATCAACTCTTGTATTCCGCAGTAGATCAAGGAGTCTCGCGTCCATCTTTTAAGACTTTCGAAATTTTCATTTTAAATCTCGAATCAAATTCATTGATGAGAATTCTTTCCTTTCATCTCCCTCCTCTCTTCGACCCTCGATTTTCCCTCTTCCTCTTCTTCTGGAAGAAAAGGACCTCGATAGGTTCCCTACCTCTCTCTCCTTGTCGGATCTCCTGTTCCCTTAACAAGAACTTCTGACACCTTTCTTTCTCATAACATCTCTGTCATCCTCTCCTCTTAACATGTGAAATCCAGTTTTCGAATTCGGCCTGTTAAGAGAAGAGAAAGAGTTTTTTTTTTCGTTTTCGATCGTATCGTATTCTGAAACACGATGGAGATTGAGATTTTTCTTTAAGAAGAGAACAGAACCTTCTTGAAAAGATTTTTCCGTGGGAAAAATATCTCTGACTTAAAATTAAATCGATGTCCTATTCCAACCAGAAGCTATTTACACTTGAAGAAGAGGTCTCTTTCTGGGGTCTTCAAGTGGCCGAGCACTTCTATCTTCTCTATCTTCTTACAGTTCCCGAAGGTATTATTCAAGCGAATCTTCCCAAAGTTAATAATATGGATCTTCGTCAAGAGGCCATCTTCTACTATAATCAGTGGAGAAATCTCATCTCCGGCTCATGGACTCTTGAGAAAGTCAAGAATCTGATCCTCTCCTCACGAGATTATAAGGAGCGGCTTCTCAAGTATCTCTCTTCTGGAATCTGGATTGGATGGATCTCATATTCCATGGTCAAGCATATGCTGTCGGAACTGGAGTACTTTTGGAGTAAGATTACCGGCGCTGGTTACAATGTCCGGGATGAGCTTCTTTTCTGGCTCTTTCACGATGAGACCGAGACTGCCGCTTTAGAAAAGCTAATCGATCCCTCGGAAGAAATAATCTCTTCACTTCTTCGAGATTATATCGCTCGTACTCAGAAACTTTCTCAAGATCTGTCCGATGAACGGAATCCTCTTCGAAAGGAAGGGATCGACTTCCAACTTGAATATCGAAATATCGTCGCTGAACTTGAAGAACGTATCTCTTCCAAAACTCTTCTCTCGAATATTCCTCATCTCTTAACTGCTCATGTTCTTCGAGAAGCCCAACACTCTCTGGAAATCTTTCAGCGACTTGGCTATCGTCTTAACGTGTAACTGTTGAACATAATATAAGAAGAGGAAGAATGTTCTTTCTCTTCTTATATTATCTCGAAACGCCAAAGGTGTTTTCACTACTATATATTATATATAAGAGGCCATCCTCATCTTTCCATCGATCATAGATCTCACCCATCATCATATTACATGGCGGTAACATATTATTTACAAATAGAAAGATGGCCTGTTCGGGACGAAGATACATATTCTTCCGTATCTCATAGATAAACTTACTTAAAGTTATGTCACGAGGAACAATATATTTCGGTCGAGGTAATTCAGGAAGACGCTTGTCTCCCTTCATCACAATTATGGGAACTCGGTCCGGATATTTCTTAATAACCTGGTTCACGATTGATCGACGAGCCTCAAGTGAGTATCGTCGTTTAAATGCAGCAATTAAATCCATTCTTTTCTTTCTCCCATAAATTAAATTTCTCTCGTTCAAAAGTTCACTCGATCATGACTTGACTTTTCCGAAAGTCTGAAACAGCTCTCGCATATCGATAAACCGTCGCCTTCGCCTTAATAAGAATATCTTTTGCCTCCGGATCTCTCAGATTGACGTTGATAATAACTTTCTCAAGAAGTTTAATCAGTCTCTCGTTATCGAAGTTTTCCTTGGTTATCGGAACGTCTCCAATGTTCAGAAGATAGACGAGAGTCACAGCTAACATCGGCATATTCATATATCGAATCTGTTCCATTCCCGAAAACTCATATCGAAATTGGTTGCGAAGCTCAAGACTAATCTCATCTGAAAAGAAATCAAGTGCCTTCGACAGTTCCACAAGAACCTTTTCCGTCTGACTTTTCACTCTCTTTGGAACATAAACCTTGGGAGTTCGTCGTGGTGTCCGTGGAGGTCTCGGTTGAGATCTTCGAGATCTCTCTCCAAAAGCCGTATACATCTTTCTCTTTCATTTTCCAAAAGATTAATTTTTCCAATCAATCTTCCTTCCTTAAAGTTTTCTTCTTCTTCTAACAAACAGATGTCACTCCAACGAAACTCTCATCCCGATCTCTCCTCCTGTCTCTCTGACATTTCGCTCCCCCCTCTTCTCTTGTCAGAAGAGCAGGACGTCATCGAGCAGCACTCTCATCAGAAATCAACCTATGCAGGAACAATCTCCTGGTCAGATGGATATCTTCTTCTTGGAACTCCAAGACAACTTTGGTCTCTCTGTTCTCAATATCCAACTCTCGAAAGTTTTCTTTCATCCCTCTCTCAACCGGATCTTCCATTCGATCGAAAGATCGTCATCTTTTCTCAACTACCCCAGCGAGGTCAAAAACACATCTATCTCACCTTTGATATCTACAATCAAATCTCCTCAATCTCTCTTCTCTAATTCTCTTCTCTCTCGAAATATTTATCTCGAGAAATACCACTCTCATCCCTATTTCTCCAAAAATCGTATCAACATGGATATGTATTCCTGTTGATACGATTTTTATATTAATGCGTGTTGATATGATCTTATTCCTATCAACACGAAACAACACGAAACAACACGAAATAGAATTCCAGCTCAATTTCCCTGAAGACCACAGACCTTAAAATCAGACTTTACAGGACAGTAGGCAGAGAAGGCGTGTTTAACTGAAGAACTAAATACATCTTGAGTTCCAACACAACTCATGACCATGAGAAGAAGAAGAATCTTAAAGATGAGAAAATCCTTGGGAAGATTGTCAATATGTTTAATCGTGAAGAAGAGAAGATTATCCAGATGACCCAGAGTATGATAGTCAAAGGTGGCGACGGTTAGAAGGTTATCTTGAAGGTCTCTCCGACAGTCATAGAGATCATCGACAAGTTGGAAACAAGCCCCAAGATTATACCCGTCATCGGAAATAGGAAGATGAAGAAGAGTCTCAATAACAGACACCGTCTTTCCACCTTTATCAAGACACAGAAATAAGTACTCATCTCGACTCTTCTTTTCATTCAGAGAGGTCGTTTGAAGAGAGGTGGTGAAAATTTCAAGATAGAAAAGAGACATGAGAGGAACATAAGACGCAGGACTGATCTGTAAGATGATGCGAATATGTGTGAGAACATTTTCAACAAATGAGTTCTCTGAGGTGGCAAAGGGATTACGAAGTGCCTGAGACATCTGAGAAACAAATTCCTCTTTATCTTTGGAGAGAATTGATGGATCATCCAGATAATGATCAACCAACATATAAAGAGAGGTAAACGAAAAGAGGACTCGACACCGATCCTTCAGTAATAGAGGTGAATTCTTAATAATGGCTAAAAGTAACCCTGCATAAAAACAAAGAGCTCCACTCAAAATAATATAAGGATCGGTTATACTTCTCGTGACGGGATCCTTTCGAACAATCTCTTCAAAGGAGGTGCGAAATTCGAGCAACAGAGACGAAAAAGATTGAGAAACTCGATTCCGCTTTGAGTCAGTCCACGAGGGTAACCATTGAGTAACTATTTTAAGGGCACCTTCCATGACTTTCCTCTTTCTTTCCTTTTCCCTTTGAAAAAGATAGATGAAAAAATCATCTATCTTTGAGATATTCGTTCGCTCAACTTGAAGATGAAATGGACGGAAGAAAATTCTCTGACGACATCTTATAGGAAGACTTCGGCTTCTCTTGTTCTGTTTTTCTGGAAAGACAATCTTTTTGTTTTCTTTGTTTTGTTTGTTTTGTTTGGTTATCAAGACATGTTGATACCGAGTTCTCCTCGTTTGAGGAGAATGAAATCAGTTTGGCCTCAATTCCACGGTCTGTCTTTAAGAACTCGACACATCCCAAAGGAGCCACACTCCGAATATGAGTATTGGTAAAGAGTTTCGTCATCTGAGAAATAACAACTCCATGACATATAAACCACACAACCATCGATGACGAATCAAAATCTTTCACCATATCATTATGATGTTGTAACCTCTGTTTAAACTGATACCACCTCTCCGGATGTGGAGGCAACTTGAAGACCTTTGTCTCTGGAGTAATATCTGGAGCTTCGTCTTTATGGTTTCCAAGATATTCCGACAGATTAATATCACATTTTATCTTGACCGGTTCTTTCAATACAGACGCCATCACACACGCTGTCTCTCGTGTCCTCCGATAAGGTGAACACACAATAATACATGGTGGCCCAAACTTCTCAACAAGAAGTCGGGCCATCTTACGCGATTGAACAACACCATCTTGAGTTATGGGAGGATCATGTTTAAATGAAAATCCCTCCCCTTTTTCATATTCTTTTTCGGCATGTCGAATATATATACGAACCATAATCAGTTAAACTTCAATCTTCTTGAAAGAATTAAATCTTTCTCTTCATTTTTTTATTTATATATATTTTTCGCTATTCTCTCTCCTTTCCTCGAGAGAGAATCCAGACAATTAACACAATTCCAAGAATGATTAATAATATTCTCCACTTACACAGAAAGAAGTTATAGACTTGTGTATCCCAGGATGTCCAACTTGATCCTTCCAAGGGTCGAATATACGCTCCCGGACGATTACAAACACTGTCACAAACACTACAGGGAGAGATATAACTTCGTGGAAGAGCCCCATAAACAATATTACTACGTTTAACCACGCGATTTAAAGCAATCGGTCCAGTGGAATTCATCACTTGAATATGTTTTCCAATGGCCCATTTCGGAAGAGGTTTCTTCATCTCCTCGATCATCTCATACCAAATACGACATCCAGGTTTCGACGCCATAAAGGAATTTGTAATATATCCTCCAATGTTTCCACTTTCAACAAGATAGAGCTCATTATCATTCTCAAACAGTTCATCAAGAGGTTTGAGCAGTTCCATATCAAGATCCATATAAATACCTCCATGTATCGCTAAAAAACAATAACGAATGGCATCCGCTCGTTGAATCGCATAGGGAAATGCATCATAATAGGGAAGAAAGTCGGGAAAATATCTCTCGACAAATTTGCGGTTGTCCTCATCGGTCATCAGAACATATTTCCATGTCGGCATCCAGCAACGAATCGATTTGGGACTCCTCTTCCATTTTTCCGGGATATCTTTGTTCTTCCATGTTTGCATGATTATCTTTGGTATTTTGGGTTGGGGGTCTTCTTTCTTACTCACACTTCTTTGGGCGTTCGATGTCATCTTCACCCTATCTTATTTTATTCATTTAAAAAGTTTTATATTTTTTTCCCCGCTTCTTCTTTAATCCAATTCCGTCCTCTCCCCCTAACTTTATGAATTAAACGAATTGTGTATCTTTAATTCGTTTAATTCGTTTAATTCGTTTAATTCGTTTAATTCGTTTAATCGTAAAAGTTCATTAAAAAGACAAAGTTCTTTCCAAAAGATGTATTCTCATCTCCGTCACCTTTCAAGAAGTCCTCGTAAAAAGACCGATTCAATCTCTCTCAGAATTTCGGAAGAAAAAGATATTTCGACAAGTCTCAGTTCCTCCACCACTCTTTATCTTGACTCTCTCTCTTCCCGCCGAAAAAGGAAAACTTCTCCCCTCTCTCCGACGAAATCGAAACCCCGTCTCGTCGATCAAACATCGCCAAAATCTAAAAAGACTCTCCCCAGGTCAAAATCCAAACATAAGGAATCCCATCCTTCCAATCCTAAATCCAAATCTCAGAGAAAAGATACCTCCTTAAAATACAACTCCAAACATACCTCCAACGATAACTCTCCTATCTCCGCGAAAAGAGATAAACACGAAAAAAGAGATAAAAAGGATAAACTGGCATCTTATTATAAACCTCCGGCAAATAAGGATCCTCTTCAAACTCTTCAGACACTTCCCACCGTTACTTCTTCATCGTTCCCGCTTCCCGATTCCTCAAGAAAAAGAGAAACCTCGAATACATTCATTGGAAGAACGGGCCCAAACTCTCCCGGAAAAAGAATGGAGATAGACTCCATTCCAAATCCGGCCCCGGTTAACGATAAGATAAAGACGAACGAGGAATTTCCGAAGAAAAAAGAGGTACAGGGAGTTAAAGAAGAGTCAAGGACAACATTCGAACGTTTGACTCTCTTGGATGATGGAAAAAGATGGTTAACATATACCTCAACTGGTAAAAACAAGGACATCATTCATCCAAATATTGAATTATATCCGATGTACTCGAGGAAGAAGGACTTCTTCCTCGAACAGGGATGTTACGATTTATCTCTTCAGGCTCTTCTCGAAATCTCAACGGAAAATAATACTCCTGCTTCGATTTCCTTGATGCTAGCAGTTCTTCGACAAGGGAAAAGTCCAAAACTGGAACCGGCTGATGTTTCTCAACTTTCGACGAAAAACTCTAACAATGAATCAAGTATAAATCTTTCAACGCTTTTTCCACTTCATGATACCATCTATCATCTTCAACCTGGGATTAACCAGGTTAATATTCGAACCTTTGACTCTCTTTTCCAACATGATCGAGTTTCGTTCTGTTTTTACGGCTCCGGAACCTTTAAAGTCAGATTTTTCACGTTAAATCTCTTAATTTTCCAGATCGGCCCCTATTATCCTCAAAGTATTCCCATTCCATCGGAGGCCGGAGACCGGTCACGTTTAAGAGGTCGATCCCGTTCCATCTAAATAGGCGAAAATTCCGTCACCTTCTTCGTCTGTTTACGTCGTTGCCCATCCCAATATGTTATCTGAACAGAGCTTCTTTTATCGAGAAGAGGTCGAACAAAGTTGAAATCGACTTTTCCACATCGGATGATGAGATGTCTCAAACAAACCCAGGAACTAAACATCTCCAAATTCGATACAAAGTTTCGAGACAGAGATACCGTAATTTCCAGATTCTTTAAAGACTCCATTCCCGACAGAACGGAAAGAGTATGTTTAAAGTACACGTTCAGATGAAGTGTCTTAAGATTCGGAGGAAGATGTTCTCTTTTCACGAAAGACTTGGTTGAAGAGAGACTTAATGTTAAATGTTGAAGAGATGTCAGATGAGACAGAAAGACGGAGGAATTTACTATCAGATGAAGTTCCTCAATTTTATCGCAAACGAAAGAAAGGTCGTCGGCGTCGATGGGCTGGAGAAGTCGCCGGAGTGTCGGTCTCGACAGAAGAGTTTGACGACACCGACGAGGCAGATCCCTCACTTGAAAATCAAGTTCCCGTAGAGGTTGATTTGTCATCCAACTCGTGACAAAAATATCCCATTTTAACGATTTCTTCTGTTGGTCCTCCGGAATAACGTAACGCTGCGACAGAAAGGACAAATGAGAATATCCGGATAGAAGTCTTGGAGAATAACACGTTGACGTTAAAATGAGTCGACTCGCTAACTTAAACACGTTATTCCATAAAAGACGACACGTCGAGGCAAGAGCAAGTTGATCCTCAATTTGAGGAAGAAAGGTTAAAATCTTCCAAATAATCTCATTTGGAAGAGAGACTAACAAAAGAGAAGAATTCATTCTCTTCTACTCTTCGAATTCTCTTCTTTTTTTTCGAGAGAAGTCTTTTTCTATCATTTTTAAGATAATTTAAAAGAGATCGAAGGAGAAGAACAGAGAAGGAGAAAGTGATTTGAGAAGCAAAAAGAAAAAGAAGTTTTTAATTAAAAGGAAAAAAGAGTGACATGCTTTATTGTACGTCTCTGGATTGTCTTCCGAAGACATCATTGACAAATAAATGTATAGTTCTTGATCTCGATGAAACACTTGTTCACACTTGGGATGAAGAGGATATTCCAAAGATTCGAAGTCTCAACTTGTTTCGAAATCCTCATCTTCTGGACATTCGACAAAGGACATATCATTTCTTTCTTGAAGATGTCGGGGGAAGAAAGGGCGAGGGAGAACAATGGGAAGTCTGGGGAATTACACGGCCTCATTTGACTGAGTTTTTAACGTTCTGTTTTTCCTACTTTCGAGTCGTAGCCATTTGGTCCGCCGGACAAAAACAATATGTTGAGGCAATCTGCGATTATATCTTTCAAGACATTAAGAGACCCCACCTCATTTACTCGTTCTATGACTGTGAAAACATCCACTCACGGGATTTCCCGATTTCAAAACCTCTTTTGAAGATGATCGAATCTGAGCCTCATCTTCAGTCGTATATGTCTCTTTCCAACACCTTTGTTGTTGATGATCGTCGGTCAACATTTGAAAAGGTTAACCCGTACAATGGCATTCTTATTCCGGAATACTCTCCTCGACTGACTCTTGAGAGTCTCCGAGAAAATGATACCGCTCTGATCAGTCTGAGAAACTGGTTTCAACGACCTGAGGTTATGGCTGCTCCTGACGTCAGAACTTTAAATAAATCGAGAATCTTTCTTTCTCCGTAGAAGTCGAAGAATTGATTAAAAAAATCGGAAATTCTCTTAAACTTGAATGGACAAGAAGCTACTAATTCTCGATCTCGACGGAACTCTTCTTCATTGTCTGGAAGTTCCCAATCTTATATTTGATTTAAGTCCGGAGGAACCGACAAATCCGTATTCAAGTTGTCCGGAAAAGAATGAAGATAGTTTTACCATTCGAGGACGTCTTTTCTGGTTACGTCGGCGGCCCTATCTTGACGAATTTTTACGATCTCTCTCCTCCTTCGGCTATGAACTGGCTATTTGGACAGCCTCCGATCCAACCTATGCTTTTGCCGTCATTCACCGCATATGGCCAAATGATATTCCTCTCAAGTTCATTTGGACATTTTCTCAATGTGATCTGATGCCAGTTTCTTTCTCTCGGCAACAGAAACCCTCCGAGAGGAAATTTTTGATTCGAAAGGACTTGCGGAAGGTTTGGCGTCACAAGTCGTGGGGGTATAACAAGTGTAACACATTAATTCTTGATGATACACCGTCGACCTACTCTCAAAACTATAATAATGCTATCCCCATAAAGAGTTATCTTGGAGAAAGTGATGACACCGAACTGAAACGACTTCTCCCGATATGTGAATCTTTGATGAAAGTATCAGACGTTCGTTCGGCCCCAAAGTGTTAAGATGTGCTTATTTTTTGTCTTGTATCGGAGACAAAAAATATAAAAAAATCTTTGATCTGTTAAAAACTCATGAGACACTCCTCCTGTTCCGACAAAAAGAAAAAGAAAACGAACTATCCTCGAAAGAACTATCTTCTTCTCAAGAAGTTCCTTAAGGAAGACTATCCAAACGGAATAATGCGCTCCTTCAAGCCATCTTGAACGAACTTCAGAAAAAGAAAAAGTGTAAGAACTAAAGACCTTCGATCTCTTATCATTTAATCACCGATTGTGGTTAGATGATAGTCACATATTCAGGATAACTGTCTAACTCTGAACCTCGTCGGAAGGAAGATGGCTTACACTTCTTCCGAGCTCGCTCTCGCTTAAGCATGATTCGTCGCCGATGAAGTTCTGTCTGAACGATCTGGGCAAGTTCCTCAAGTTCATCTAGCGTTAATTTCTCAACACGTTTCATCTTCTCTTTTTGTTCAAAAAAGAGAAAAGACATAAATTGGAAATCAATTTTATCGAAGGATGTCGCGTTTTTTTTTAACTCTGGTTAATGTTTATATCAGAAGCTTCTTTGAACGCCAGGCTTCCTGACGTGACTGTTCATTAACAGGTCGAGGAGGAGGCTTCCACTGTGTCGCTCGTTGTTGATTCCGAGGATATGGAGGAACGGCATGCACTTCTTGAGTTGGGGCTCTCTCTCCTGGAACGACTCCTTGGTTGTAGGAAACCATGCCTGGCCATGAAGGCTGACCCTGGGGACGCAACCCCGGTCGATAATAGAATCGAGCTTGGTCCGATTCTGGACGAGGAAGAGGTTCTCGTTCAGGATGATGAAATGATGGTGGAAGAGGCGGAACGGTAACGGCGGGTCGGAACTGGCGATTTCGCGAACACGCCGGACGACGGGAACACATCTGCTGTTGACGCCGCACAAAGAGGTTATCAGCTTGGTCCTGGGTAAGTAAAATCTGATCACTCGTTCGAGTAATAATAAGATTGAAATCGGTCGAGAAAAGAGACGCCCGTTCCGGATCCCACTGTGTCAGACGATTTACCGCATCGATAATTCGGTTAATATCTGCCATTGGAATGATTGCCACACCTTGATGTCGATAATTTCTTCCGTCAAGCTCAATCTCAAAAGATCGCGGAAACAAATCAAGAATGGGACTGTATGACCCAACAAGAATACTAACCTCCTCCGGAAGTAAGTTGTGAGACTGTGGCGGTAGAACCGCCAGTAACTGATGAACCGGGTTAACTTCAAGTTCATCCTCCGGTCGAGACGGAAACTCAAACTTCCACGTTCTGGCAATGGCCGCAAGATCAACAAGAAGAGGTGCATAGTGATACTCATAATAGTAGTAACTTGAAACCGATCCAAGTCCCTGAACATAATAGGAATACGTCCAGGCAAGTCCAGTCAAATACGATTCCACCATCTGTCGAACCCGCTCAATCGTGACCGGATAGGGATTATAAGAAACAAGATTAGACGGAACATACTTTGGCCCCAGAGCATTTTGATACCAGATCCCACGAAAACGGTCAAAGTCAAAGCGTGTCGTCGTGCTACGAAGATAGAAGTATGTCTCCATTGGATTAAGGGGACTCGGAGTTGATAAAATTTTTATCGTGGCAAATGCAAACATACGAGAGGGATACTTCGTCTCCTGACCTGATAATTGAGTCAGAAGTTGGACCTCCTGTTTTGAAAGACTCTCGATAAAGGCAGCAATAGCAGGACCATTTAATGACGCCCCATTTGTTAGAGGCTGTTTAAGAGTCCGATACACATTCAACATTGTCTCAATGGCCAGTGTCATATCGTAGAAAGATGGCGTCGCCGGAAGAAAGTCATTTCCAACAAGATACATCATAAAAACAAAATCATGAAGAGCCGTCTGTAGAGGTACACCCTTCGGCAACGGAAGATCCCTATACAGATACTCCTTGAGAATATCAATACTAATAATGTTATCAACATCTTTCCTCAGAAGATATATCCGATCCACGGGAGCAACAAGAGACAACATAACAAGATCAGCATCAAGCCCATATAAAATATGGGCTCCCTCCCCTGAAATATCTCCAGATCTCATGAGATCAAGAATCTTATGTTCTCCTTCACCCGGGACAAGATGACTACTATAAATAATCTTCGGCGGAAGCAAAAATACGTTCGCTTGCGGAAGTTTAAAGTCTCGGTGGCTCCCCAACCAGTCCCGAAGAAATGCATCAAGACGTCTCATGAAATCTGTCCCCGGTGTAATCGCCGCACTATCAAAAGGAGAAATCTCCGATATCTCCTCCTCCTTCTCCTCCTCTTTCTTCTCCTCTTCTGTTCTCTTCTCTTCTGTTTTCTTCTCTTCTGTTTTCTTCTCTTCTGTTTTCTCCGTTTGAACTCCATCCGCTTTCGTTTCCTCTGATTTCTTCTCCTCCGATTTCGTTTCCTCCGATTTCGTTTCACTCTTTTCTTCGGTCGGAGTTGGAGTTGGGGTCGGAGTTGGAGTTGGGGTCGGAGTTGGAGTTTCTTCTGTTTTCTCTTTTTCTTTCTTTTTTTGTTCGAGTCTCTTTCTTCGCTCTTCTTTTCTTTTCTCTTCTTTCTTTTTCTTCTCTTCTCGTTTCTTCTCTTCCTCTCTCTTTAGTGCCTCAGCTTTCGCATCATCTTCTCTCTCCTTCGCCGTCCGGTATCGTCTCTGTCTTTGTTGTTGAATTTTAGCCATGGGAGCCACTCCATCAACGGCAAGTGTTAGAACCTCTCTCGGCTGAACTTCCGTAATTATCTGCATAATTTCCGAAACTAAAAGCTGATAAAACTCTCTCTCAAGCACCTCAAAGCTCGTTTTAGCAACATATCTCGATCTCGCCTCATTCTTATAATCACCATATGACCATGTTATTTGAGCACACCGGTGAATCAAACTGTTAAGATCAAAGTTGAGACTTGAAACATACTTCGGGCACCGATTTAAAAGAATCCGCGGATATCTCTTACTCAAAACATACAGAAAGAACGGTATACCCATTCTTCAAAAAAAATATAACTCTCTCTCTTTATAAGAGGAGTTATATTTTTAGAGAATCAATATATCTCTCTCTCTTTATTTATATAAAAGAAAAAAAAAAAGTTCGAAGAGAGAAGAACTCTACGATTCTTCTCTCCTTTCGCCGTCTCTTGATGAGAAAACAGAAAAAAACAACTCTTCATTAAAACATTTTATTCGAAATAGTAAAATAGGAAAGGAAAATGGTAAAAATCGCCTTCCTTTTCCTTATCTATGACCGTATTAATTTGGAGAAGGCCTGGCTTGATTTTTTTAATTCTGCAGACCCGAACAAATATACCATTGCAATTCATCCCAAATCTTTAAAAGATGTTAAATTGTCTCCCTTCTTTCAGAGATTTGTTATCCCGGAACACGTTGAAACCTCTTATGCCCATATTTCACTGGTCAAAGCTCAAAATCTTCTCCTTTCCTCGGCTCTCCGAGATCCTCTCAATATGAAGATGATTCTTCTGTCCGGAGCTTGTATTCCTGTTAAATCGTTTGACACCATTTACTCCCTCTTAACACGAGATAACCTGAGCTACATCAACCTCTTTGTGATACAAGATAGCGCGATCGGACGTTGCGAAACTGTTCGCCCCTTTATTCATCGAAAACACTTTAAGAAACAATCTCAATGGTGTATTCTTAATCGTCATCATGCGACCATTTTAACAACTCGTCTGGAATATCTCTCCTGGTTTAAAGATGTTTTTGCTCCCGATGAGCACTGTTATATCACCTTTCTTTCTCATCTGGGAGAAATCTCTAATCTTAAACTCATTTCCATGGCCGAAGCAACAGACACGACAACTTTCACTCTGTGGAAGTCTGAACCTCAAAATTACCCCTTTAAATCATCAAAAGATCAAATAAAGGAACCTCATACCTACTCCAGTATCTCTCTCGACGAACTCCGATATCTTATTCAAAGTAAATGTCTCTTTGCCAGAAAGTTTAATCCAGACTGTCAACTCGTTCATGGAAATAAGAATATTCGTCTTGATACGTCCCTGATTTCGCTCTTGAAAGATCCGTCATCTTCTCCTTTTCCGAACGATCTCTTTCCACCTTCAACGGGACTCCCGAATTATCTGGATTTTTCCAGAATTAATTGGAACTTTCTCAATAAATACTATCAGATAACGTCTCCGCCTAACCAAGAGAAAAAAAAATAACTCATGAAAATCTCCGATCATGGAAAGTCTGACAATTCCGACCCAAACGTATGATAGAGAATCATAGAATAGAGAAAAGAGTAAAAAATCACATAGACTGATAATATAACTTGACGAAATTCACTCTCCGTCAAAAATTGTTGGGGTAACATCTTTCTTGGCGGAATGATTTTGAATTTGATTCTATACCTTTAAAACGAATCGTCGTCTGATACTAAAGATGTCTTTAAAAGATAAAGATGTCTCTTCCTTTATCGGAACCTCTTTTAAATCTTGCGGAAGTAGTAACGACTGTGTTCCTGTACCAACACCTTCAACGGGGTCGTTTCCGTCAAATGAAAATACCTCCCCTTCTGACAAAGACTTCCTTAAAAAGAAACTTGGATTTAAGATCACAATCTTGGAACAGGAACCCCTCGGTAAAGGAACCTATGGTCGAGTTTACAAATGTTATGATGAATATGGTACAGTGATGGCCATCAAGTGTATTTCAACAGATCATACCGGCATCTCATGTCTGATGGAGGCGTCAATCATGTCAGCCATTCATCATCCCAATCTTCATCGAGCTGTCCGTATTCATGCCACTCCCAAAACACTTTACATCGTCTCCGAACTTGCTCTCTCCGATCTGTCTCACTGGACACGTCGAGATAAAGGCGGCACTCCTCCATCTCTTGTTCAGCTTCAGCGCTGGGCCTATGATCTTCTTCAAGCCGTTGCCTGTCTCCATCGACATCATATTATTCATGGTGATATTAAAGCCTCAAACGTCCTTCTCTTTCCCGATGGAAATGTTAGACTCTCCGACTTCACTCTCTCCACCAAAATGTGGCCCCAAATTGACCGCCGTTACACCGTATGTACTCACACTCATCGACCTCTCGAGGTCCTTCTTCATCAAATCTGGGACACCTCCGTTGACCTCTGGTCTCTCGGTTGCACCCTCTATGAAATCGCCTATGGAGAACCCCTCTTCCCCTCTCAGGGAAAAGATAATCTTCAAATCCGTTCTCGAATGATTAATCTTCTTCTTGACTGGGCTACCAATGGACCTCTTCAACAAAACTTTCCCAATATCGATCGCCCAACTATTGACTTTGTTCCCTGGAAACTCTCTCCTCTCTGGTCCCACAACGACTACCAGCTCTTCAACTCCGTCCTCCTCTCTCTTCTTCGAATCGATCCCAAGGAACGCACTCCCGCTCTCAATCTCCTTAAACACCCCTTCTTTTCCCCTTTAAAGGAACTCGGTACATCTTCTTACACCATTATAAGCACTCCTTCTTCCAAACTTGACGATGATACTTATACACGTTTACAACAAACCTGTTCCCGATACACCTCCTCTCGTGTTCTCATTGACTATGCCATTGATCTCTACAGTCGTCTTCTCTCTCTTTCTCAGATTAATGATACAACAAAAATCGCCTCCTGTCTATGGATCGGTTCCAAACTCATCCACCGAACTCCCCTCGTCATTAACGATATTCCCCTCTCTCACATTCTGTCAGCTGAACGCCTCATCTGTATTCACCTCTCCTTCCGACTCACCTGTCTCTCCCTTCCAACAAAAAACCTTTAAAAAAAAAGAAAAGAAAAAAGAAAAAGAAAACTTTAAGTGAAATTATCATCTCTTCAAAGCAAACATTTCCTCTTCTCTTTTAAAGATGTCGTCTCCTTCACCTCCTCCCATTGATCTTGTTACAATTCTCGCCAGTCCCAAACTTCCTCCTCCAACTGTTCTTCTCCAAACCCGTATCACTCCCCCTCAAGCTACACAACTCTTACGCTCGGGGGCCCTCAATGAAGAATGTCAACTTAAACACGAACAAATCTCAGATCTCATGAAACACTCTCTTGAAGAACTCGATCTCCTCTTCTCTGAATGGGGTATCCCTGTTGACGGTCTGACAGAAAAAGAAGACTATATTCAGCGCTATTTTGACTACATGGTCACTCTCGCCCCTTGGGGAACTCCTTCTCAGGAAATCACCGCTCTCTCCCCACCTCTCTCCCCAAACTTCACCTCTATGTCCGATCTCCTTCAGTCCTGTCCCCTCCCCGATAAACCTCCCCCCTCCGAAAAACCTCCCCCTTCCAAAAAACCCAAACTCCCTCCTCCTCCCTCTCGTTTCCCTCGAGTTCCCCCCTCTTCTCCCCCTCGTCAACCTTAATTTTCTCTCATCTTCTCTCATCTTCTTTCAGAGAAGATGACTGACTCTAATTCCATTTTCTTATCTCGTCCAACACTACACGTCGAATATCCCCCATCTCATTTTTAACTCCCTCTCGTATCCCTGATGATATACTCGCCGTAAGATTATCCATTATATTCCGACCAAACATTCTCAAAAGTATCCCCATTAGTCCCGCAAAAACAATTAATGCTAAAAGCACCCCAAAGAAAACCGTCGCAAAGAAATTCATTTCTTTTTATCCAAGAAAAAAAAAAGAAAAATGCAACTCGCCTCCTCCTCCTCCTCCTCCTCTCTTCGTTCAATTCTCCGTGTCCCCGACAGTGCCTATCCAAAATTTCCAAACTATAATAAGCAACGTGACTGTTTCGTCTTTCGTCTGAGTGTTATCAACTCCATCTTGGCCAAAACTGGCCCTATTTCCTATCAAGAACTCTACCAAGAGTTGTCAAATAATCCTCAGTTGTGTTATATCTCCCGAAATCTTCGGAGTGACCTGAATATCATGATTAATCTAGGCCTCCTTTGTCAGGATAAAGACAACAGAATCATGTGGCCGGACATCTTATCCTCTTCGAAGACAGCTTTTGCCAGTGTTTCAGATAGTTCTCCAGAAGTATCCGAACAGGAGGATATATGATAAACAACACCTCTCTATTAATTATCTTCTGATCAAGATCGAGAACTCTCAATACCTGCCCCTGAGTCAACCAAACAAGAGCTCGATTTTCATGATCTATATGTTCCGCCGCCCGTCGAGAAAACTCTTCTCCCGGTTCAATTAAGTCCGTCACATTAACCGGCAATAACAACATCATGGTATATCGATCCTCATCCACTCTCGTATAGATAGCCTCCAAATTTAAAAGATCCGAATATCGAATATTCCCAAATACTCCCAAACTCTCCTCGTAAAACTCTCTCAACGCAGTTTCCAAAATATCCTTGTCCCTTCTATCTCGACGCCCTCCAAAATCTGTCAAGTCGGCCGATGAAGAATCCAGTGCAAAACAGTAAAGACGTACTCCATCAATCACGGTATATGGAAGAATACCTCCTCGTCGAAACTTTCCATCACTCCAGTCTACCTGTCGTGACATTCCCGGTTCCACATATACACTCAATCTCTCTCTTCTTGGGTCATAATACTCCATCCACCTTTTAGAAAAAATAATATAATCTGACGTAAATTTTAGAAGAATTTAAATAAAACACATACCTCAAACATATAACTTCTTCCAAAAGAAAAAGAAGTTATATGTCATGTCATCGGAAACCTACTTTCAATCTGAAGTCTCACTCTGCTCAACATAAACTTTTATCCCAACTCTTTTACCAACTCGAAGCTTCAATCCTGGCGCACACAAAACTTCTTTTTCATTGTAATCGGAAAACCTCGTAACATCGTATCCGGGAATGTCCTTCGCGTCCAAAATTAAGATTATACTCTTCTCACATACTCGACAATCCGCAACATCATATTCAGTTGACCATGATGTAAATCGATTCGTATAGTCAATGATGTCACCCTCTTTTACCTGTGTGAGAGGTTCATAACTCGTCTCTCGATACAGTTTCCCAGTATATCTCTGTTTTAAAAGAAACTCCTTACATCGCAAAAACTCCTCCGGTCTCTCGTAAATCGTCGGTTTGTTCTCACGACAATATCTCTCAAGTATCTCTCTCACCTCTCTATCAACCATAATATCTTGTTCAGAGAAACTAAATCAAGCTAATGTAATTCCTTCAATTTTATTCTTGAATCTCTCTTTCTTTTGAAAACTTGGAAGTCGTCAGACAAGTCCTCCTACACCATCTGAAGAATCCAAACTCTTCTTCTATATATTCCCCCTCTCGACAACATACTTCCGATTTCGACTAATCTCTTTATCAGTTTCAACCAACCTCCCAAATCAAACTCTGTCAATCGGATTTCGCTTGATTTGAAATGTTACCGACTTCCTAAAACAGCTGAGTCTCAGTTTCCCAAAAAGATTCACCCTTCTTCCGTTAAACGAAAGGAACTTCTGTCGATTCTTCTCCCACAGTCATTCCAATCCATCGACGTTAAATATTGATCAGCTCCTGTTATGACTTAAATCATCGGAAAAACAATGTCCTCCTTGACATGTATCGCGATTGGAGATCCTCACTTTAAAACAGACAATGTTGTCTTCACAGATGAGTTTGTTGACAAGGCTCTCCCTCTTATTCGTCAAAAGAATCCTGACTTCATCGTCGTCCTGGGTGATATTCTTGATCGTCACGCTCTCATTCACGTCAACCCACTAGAGCGATCAATCCGATTTCTGAAGAAGTTAAGTGAAATCGCCCCTCTCTATGTGTTAATTGGAAACCATGACCGACCGAATAACTCTAACTTCTTAACAACAGAACATCCCTTTAATGCGTTGAAATATTGGAATTCAACAAAAATCGTTGATGTGGGACTTATTGACACAATTAAGAATCGGAAGTTCATCTTCCTTCCCTATGTTCCACCGGGACGATTCTTTGAAGCCCTGGCCACACTCTTCTCTCCGAAAGAGAAGAAGGATACTCTTCTCTCGAAATATCAGGAAGACGTCGAAAAGATTAAACAGGACTTGAAGATTGACAAGAAAACCTCCCTTCTAACAGAGACGGAAAAAGAAATCTATCGTCATCGTCATAAACAATTAGTGGAAGAACTCTTTTCTCCCTCCTTGAACGATATCACGGCTGTCTTTGCACATCAAGAATTCTATGGAGCTAAAATGGGAGCCATCGTATCAACGGAAGGAGATGAGTGGCCACTGTCCTTTCCATTTGTTATCAGTGGACATGTTCACGACTACCACTATGTTCAGGATAATCTGCTATATATTGGAACACCCCTTTCTCACGCTTCCAATGATCATGAGATCAAGACTCTGTCCTACTTTTCGTGGACATTCGATAACTCTCGACCGGTTGAGGAACGAATCGACTTAAATTTAACCAAACGAATCGTCGTCACAATACCCTGGGATCAAGTCGCCACCTACGTCCCCCCACCTAAACATTTCGTTAAACTTATCATCACAGGCACCTCAGCCGAACTCAAAACCGTCCTCAAAGTCCAAAATATTAAGACCTTAACCGCAATGGGAGTCAAGATCGCCTATAAAAATCTCCCATCTCCTTTAACAGAAGTTTCGCAACAACAGGAACAACATAAAATGTTGGGATATAAAGCCAGACTCTATCAGGCCGTCTCTCAGAATCCTGAATTAAAGAACACCTTTGTTAAACTCTTCGGGAATCTATCCCTTGATCCAACCAACTCCTAACATTCTTTCACTGTCTTCATGAAAGTCCAATGAATCTACCCTTCATCGACTTCAGATCCCAATATCCGAATCGAAACTCGTTCTCGCCAACTCCAACTTCAGTCTCAATCTATCCCATTTATTTCCCTTCCCTGAAGAAATCCTCATTCCGTCGAATCCCTAATCAATCGAAATCTCGACGAGCTGAAATATGTCATAATCAAGTTCAGACAATCTAATAATCTAATTAAGAATCGTATCAACACTTATCAATATCCAAGACATATTTCTGGAAATAAATATCTAATCTATCACTGTTGATAAATATCCAAAACCTATCACTATCACTGTCGGTAAATATCCAAGACATATCAAGTTGATAGATTTCGGCAGCATATTCACATGAATAGATTTCTAACTTCTATCAACTTGATAAATATCCAACACATATCAAGTTGATAAATACCAAAACATATCAACTTGATAGAAATATTGGAGTTGTATCAACTTGATAAATGTCCAACACATATCAAGTTGATAGATTTTGGAAGCATATCAATGTTGATAAATATCCAACAAATATCAAGTTGATAGATTTTGGAGTCATATCACTGTTGATAAATATCCAACACATATCAATGTTGATAAATATCCAACAAATAT
>Ga0101944_10001354_pt1 | contig 52098 bp, 52 predicted proteins | sample DewCreD2012metaG_FD_75245 | JGI IMG/M metagenome (GOLD analysis project Ga0101944, IMG submission 75245) | Hot spring sediment bacterial and archeal communities from British Columbia, Canada, to study Microbial Dark Matter (Phase II) - Dewar... ... | reverse complement strand
TGACTGGACCAATCGGAGCCTTCATGGCCCATGACGGCGATGTTCCGGACCCGGTTGAAACCAGGCGTGTCCGTGGGCACGATCACCATGCTGGCGCGAAGGTAGGGAGGGGCTTCAGGATTGGTCACGGCCATAACGATGGCAAAGGCCGCTCCGTCGGCGCTGGAGGTGTACCATTTCTGCCCATTGATTACGTAGTCGTCCCCGTCTTTGACGGCCGTGGTTTCAAGCATGATAGGATTGGAGCCGGGCATTTCCACTTCGGTCATGGAAAAACAGCTGCGGATCTCGCCCGCCACCAGCGGCTCCAGATACTTCTTTTTCTGCTCCTCTGTGCCGTACAGGTGCAGGATTTCGATGTTCCCGGCATCCGGCGCCTGGGCGCCGAAGACATAATGGCCCAGGGGGGTCCGGCCCAGAGATTCGGACACGAGGGCAAACTCCATGAGATTGAGCCCCATGCCCCCATATTCCTGAGGGTGCTGAGGCGCCCAGAGCTCCATTTCCTTGACCATTCGCCGCTTTTCATCCAGGACCGGCAGCAGTTCCCGGAAGGGTCGCCTCAAGAATTCAGGCTCTAGGGGGATGAGTTCCCTTTCCACAAACTCATCCATCATCTCGATCACCGTCCGCATCTTTTCCGAAACTTCAAAGTCCATAAGGGCCTCCCTCTAAGAATTTGCGGCAGTGCTTTGCTGCGTTCGTCTTTGTGTCATTTCGAAGGAGCGACGCGACTGAGAACTCTTTGATCCAGTTGGGAAAGATCTCTCCCTCCGGTCGAGATGACAAGCGATTGCCGAGACACTACGCTAACGGTAAGTCAACAGGTTCCCGTCCTTTTCCAATTCAAGGTGCCCCACAGCATTGAACGACGACAAACTGAATTGCTTCAGGTTGTACTTAAAGGTGGACACGGCCGTGTTCTGGATCTGCCAGGAAAGCTGGATGGTTTTTTCGTCGGACAAGTCCAACGCCAGCTTCATCACTGCGGAGATGGGCCCGCCGGAAGTGAACACGGCGATCGTTTTATTCTGCCCGTTCTCTTTCATGATCTTAGCCACTCCCTGGTGAACCCTTTGGATGAAGGAGGACCAGGTCTCAAGCCCTGGAATATCGATGTCTCCGGAGACCCACCGCAACACGGCGCGCTCAAAAATCTCCTGAAAGAATTTTCGGTCCCTGTAAAGTCCTTCGACTGACTTTGAAAACGAAGGGTCTTCTCGGATCAGCTCGGCCAGTTGAAACTGGATGATCGCCGACGAGTCATATTCGTCAAATTCGGGAAAAACCTTCACATCGGAATGCGGGAGCCCGTCGGGCAACCGGGACAAGACGGTTTGAGCGGTATGAATGTGCCGTTCCATGGTCCCGCAGTAAACGGCATCGAATGTCAAATTGCGCTGCGCAAAGTAATCTCCGAGAATTTTCGCCTGTTGGACTCCCAGGTCCGAAAGCCGATCGTATTCATCATGGCCGAAAGAGGCCTGGGCATGTCGGACAAAACAGATTTGGCTCATGGGCTTGATCACCTGCCGAGAAGCGGTCTGGGAAGAACCTTAACGAGCCGCGCCAAAGAGAGTCAAGGAAAAACAGGGGTACAAAGGGTTTCCCTTGAAAAAAGAAGGACTCTGGTCTAGCCTCTGAAACACTCGGCATCGCCTGCATCCGTGGCCACCATGAAAATACTCGTGTGCGTAAAAGCCGTTCCTGACCCTGAGTCACTCATCACCGTCAACGATCATGAAAAATGGGTGAACGCGGACCCATCCGTTCCTCTGAGGATGAATCGATTTGACGAGTTCGCACTGGAAGAAGCCCTTTTGATCAAGCAAGCTTTTTCCCCCACCGTTATTGACGTGATCACCGTGGGATCGGCCGAATCGGAACCTGTTCTGGTTCGTTCTATGGGCATGGGCGCCGACCACGGGATCCGCATCGCCTGTGAGCGCAACGGGTACATGAGCCCCAGCGTGGTGGCATTCCTGATCGCAGCCTGCACAAAAGGCAAAGGCTATGACCTGATTTTCACAGGCATCATGGCCGAAGACGACCTGTCCGGTCAGGTGGGGCCCATGATTGCGGAACATCTTTCCATGCCTCATGCAACGTCAGTGGTTCTTGAAAAGACATCCCCTGAAAAAAAATCCGTATACGTGGAAAGAGAAATGGAAGGGGGCCAAAGGGACTGCTTGGAACTCCCTCTTCCGGCTCTACTTACAATCCAGTCCGGTATCAACAGGCCTCGGTATCCCTCCTTGTCCAAAATGCTAAGAGCCAAAGCACAGCCGTTGGAACTCATTGATGCCGGGCGACTGGAAAGACGCGAACCCCAGGAAGAGGTCCTGCGCGTGGGCTATCCTCAGAAATCGCGCTCCAGAAAAGTGCTCCAGGGCAGCCGGCAGGAAAAGGTTGCCCGGCTATTGGGTATCCTTGTGGAAAGATCGTTCATCAAAAGGGCATGAGATGGAGCGGAGCATCGTCGTCGTTGCAGAACATTTTCAGGGGGAGATCACGCCGATCACCTATGAACTGGCTGCATTCGCCAGGCAGCTCCAGCAGCTCCTTGCGGCACCTGTCAAGATCCTGATCCTTGGAGACCCGGTCAGGGAAGTCGCTCAGGACCTGGCTGAGAAGACCGGACGGGAGGTGGTCGGTATCCAAGCGCCTGGCTTGCGCTCCTACACGTGCGAAGCGTACAAAAAACTCCTGGGCGATTTTCTCCCGAAGATAAGCCCTTCTTATGTCTGCGTCCCGCACACCTCGACAGGATGGGACTATGCCCCTGCCCTTGCCGTGCGCCTCGGAGCAGCCTGTATTACGGCCGTGGAAGGTGTTGTCCGGCTCAATGAGGGCATCGCCTTCACTCGATCCTTCTTCAATGGGAAGATCACAGCTGTTATGACCTCGAAAGTGCAAACCACTGTTCTCACCCTTCAGCCTGGCAAAATAAGACCCCTTGAGCCTGGTTCAGCCCGACCGGGCCCGATAACGATTCACAGTGTTGAGAGTCCTTCTCAGCTGTCCCGGTTCATTGAACGCAAACAAAGGAGAGAACAAAGCAGCAGTCTCACAGAAGCGGAGGTGATCGTCTCCGCCGGAAAGGGCCTAAGAAAAAAGGAAAATGTGTCCCTTGTCTCAAGGCTTGCCGACTTGTTCAGTCGATCGGCTGTAGGTGGGTCCAGGTCCGCCTGCGATCTGGGGTGGATCGAGCACAGGCAGCAGGTGGGCACCACTGGCGTCACAGTGACCCCGAAACTGTATGTGGCCTGCGGAATCTCAGGAGCTTTTCAACACCTGGTGGGGATGAGCGGCTCAGGGTTCATCGTGGCCATCAACACAGACCCAAACGCCCCGATTTTCAATGTGGCGGATGTCTGCATCGTCGATGATCTGACGGCCTTCATTCCCGCTTTCATCGAGGCTTATGAAAGGAGATTGATGGCCTCGTAAAAAGTCGCGTTCACCCTTCGATACCCTGGTCGCCTATGGCGCCGCCAAAGGCGGGTAAACCTCAGGGCGAACGCATTTTAGCGTCCCTAAGTGTCTGAATTCCCGTTCATGGTGATGTATAGAACCCTGAACGGAAAGGCGCTTTGTGACTTTTTACGAAGACATCAAGATTAGGAAATCCTTCATGACAGGGCGTTCCATCGGGACATGATAAATCTTGTTTCTCGCAACGAGCCCTCAGCCTCGATTTCCTTCCCTTCGAGCTTGGCTATCGTTTCATCCCAAAAGGGATTCCCGCCCTTGCGCTGCAGCTTGAACTCCCCTTCGGCCGTGACCAGAACAAGCCCCTCGTGCTCGCTCTTGGTGCCCGCGTAAAGTTTCTTCTTGATAACTCGCCCTGAGATTCTCACGCTCTGAACTCCGTCAAACTAGTGATCAGTAAACAGTGATCAGTTATCAGGAAAAAACACACAACAGACAAGAACAACAATCAAATAGATCAGGAACAGAACTTATCGGCCTTGCTCATCATGGAATTCAGCATTCGACCGATTTCCGATAATTCATCGTTGATCTCAACTGCCTTTGATGACGTTATATATCCACAGTCTTCGGCTGTCTCTATCCAGTGCTGGGTCTCGAGTTGCTCCCCATCAGCATCGCTGAGTTTGCTTACAAAATGCCTTTCATAACGTCTCTTTGCCCACGCTTCAGCGATTTGAGCCCCAATAGAGCGTGATGACCGCCGCACCTGGTCGGTCAAAGAATATAGCTCTTCCTTTGGGAATTCCTTCGAAAGCTCGAATATTTTTTTGGCGACCGCACGCGCTTTCTTATAGACTATTAGATCTCTGAAGCTCTTCGCATGGGACAATTCACTCATGGGAACCCTCCCTTATTATTGTTCACTGTTTACTGATCACTGACTTCACTGTCCTGGCTTTTCTACTGTTCACTGTTCACTGTTCACTGATTACTGATCACTGGCTTCACCTGCTGTGCAGCCGTCTCATGTGAATCATCTCGCCGTTCTGCACTGTGGCCACGATGGCCACCACACGGCCGGGAGCCTCTCTTGGTAAATCTCTCTTTCCGATGACCATGTGCAGCGCCCTTCCCTCGCGCATAGGGGCAAAGCGCTTCATGGCCCCTGCCATTCCCTCTTTTCGATAGGTCACTTGAAAAGATCGGCTCCCGAACCCTGTGACCCCTGATTCCTCTGCAGCAGCCTCGAGAATCTTCGCGACATCGCGCGGCATCCCCTCCTCTGAACTTTCCGGGACTCCAAGACTCTTCCACAGGTTTGTGCCTGTCCGAGCCGCCCGTTCCCTTCGCAGCCTGCGGGTCCCCTTCACATTTTGAGCCTCCCTGAAGGCCATTTTGAAAGCCTTTGCCTTTGAAAGGGCATGGAGTACGGGTGCCACCGCGTGGATCGAGGGATCTCCGAGAAGGTGGAACTGGACCATGGTCTTGAGATCGGTCGGATCAAGATGCGTATAGGCCTGGGCAAAACGATGTCTTGCTTTCAAGGCGGCCTCCCCCAGCGACGCCCCGTCGAGCACCTCATCGATGAAGTACTGGCAGATGAGGTCAGCCTGCCCGTTTCCCTCGCTCGGCCCATAGGCTATGGTGGAACTGCCGAAAAACCCGTAGGCGCCGTCCCGGAGATAGGTGCTGCAGATGCCCGGCTCCATATCCGCATCAGCCGGGTCATAGAGCTGAGCCCCATAACAGCACTCCACGGCGATGACGGTTCCATTCATGATTTTTCTCACGAGCTTCCTGGCTGTGTGCGCAACGGGGTAGCTCCTGCCTCGCTGTCCGTAGAAGTTGGGATCCTCCGGGCTTCCGTGGCAGTTGATGAAATGGACCCGCCGACCGAGTTCGGCGCTCGTCCAGCCTGGCCCTTTGGGTGGAGACGTGGCCATGGAAGCGCTTGAGCCGAAGATCTTGGTCAGGCTGAGCGCGGTGGAAGCCTTCCAGACCTCCGCGCTCACGCTGAAATACTTCTGGTATTCCGATCGGGTTCGCGTCCTGTGCCGTGCTGCGGTCCCAAGAAGGGAAACGAGGTAGGCGGGGTCACTGGAGCGCACCAGGTCCGGCACTCTTCCCACCACCCGTGTAGGCCCCACAAAGTTCCCGGGTCTGGTGCTGTAGGGCGCCTCGCAGGCATAGGGCATGTCGCTCGGCACCACCCTGTCTTCATCTCCCCGAGGGTCGTAGACCGGGTTTTTGAGATCCTGGTGCGGCACGATGTCCTGTGCCCCCAGGATCAGGATGTAATCCGGCGTGTAGGCATCGTACACGGCGTCAACGGCTCTCTTGACCGCCCTCTGGTCCTGCTTTTCCTTGACCGCCTTCCCATGAACGGCGCCCATATCCGCTTCTGAATCGATGGCCACAAGCTTTGTATCCAAACCGCGTCTTTGATCCGCTCTGATCAGGCGTTGGATCGCCTGATCGACCCGGCCGAATTTCTCGTCATACTTTTCCTTCAGGGCCCCAAGGTTGGTGATGATGACCTTGTCCAGCTTCATATCTCCTCCTTTACAAACCTATGGTCTCGTAAAAAGTTGCAAAGCCGCTATCCGTTCATGGTTCGATACCTCACCAGGAACGGAAAATCAGACATGTATGCTTGCTTGAAGCGTTAGCCCTGAGGTTTACCCGCCTTTGGCGGCGCCATAGGCGACCAGGGTATCGAAGGGTGAACGCGACTTTTTACGAGTCCCTCAAACTTACTTTCTTAGACGCAATCAGGAAATTCCCCGGTAGGTTCCCTTGCCTGCCCGGCTCACAATCTCCTCGGGAACCCGCTGATCTCGGTCCGCACGGCAAGGCCTTGCCATTCCTGCGGTACCTTCGCCAGAACCGGACTCGTCGTCTCCGCTACAAACACAACGATTTCCGGCCGGCCGGCGGAGCCGAGCGATACCCCTACTCCCACAAACCCCTGCTCCTCCCGAAGGAATTTCGAAAGGCCTCGCTTGGCTTTTTGAAGTTCGGACGACGATGACTGGATCACCTTTTCCTCCTCGAGTGTCATGCCACCCCCACCTCTCCTCCCCCGTCAAGGGGGAGGAAGCTCTAGCTGTCTCGAACACTTCCCCTCCCTTGGAGGGAGGGGTTAGGGGAGGGGGGACCTCGAAAACCTATTCACCGAGTTCTTGAGAGACGACACTACGTTGCAATGCGCACCTTCAAGCGTCGGAGCACGCGGTTGATCGGGGTAGCGAAAGTTACGGTCTCACTTCCGGCAAAGAGTAACGCCACCACCCTTCCTTGCGGGTCGACCACGGCCGACCCAGAGTCCCCGGGCTTACTGAAGGACCCTGAAGTCCCGCGAATGACGATGACATCATCGACGCGTACCATTCCCTGCTCGTAGCTGATGTTGAATACATCGAAATTCATTTCCCGCACGATGCCTTCCGTAAGCCCGCTCGTTCTGCCTGACTTTCGAACAAGAAGCCCCAGGGAAGGATTTCCCGATCCTGTCGGCCTTCCTATGCCCACCAAACTCCTCTCGGCGATCTCGGGATTATCGAATTCCGCTGCCGCAGCATCCATCCAGTTCCTTTTGTTGTTGAATTTCAGCGGAACATACCGGGACAAACGCGCAATCCGGTCTCCCTCTCCCCCGCCGTCAAGCGTTGCCGTCTGCACCACCGCAGCCCCCATTTTGACCCTGTTTTCATCCGCCAGCACATGATTGTTGCTCAGGCCAAAAACGCGACCTGGATCTTTGCTGTCGACAACAACCACCCCGAGGGTGCCGCCGAACCGGAAGTCGACCACGCTCAGCGGCAACCCCACGGAGACTCCACCCGGAACAGGACGGTGACGCTTTCTTTGGGGAATCTCAAACTTGCGCACATACCCCACCCCTTCGATGTCGGTGGGAATTTCGTCGATCCTCTCCGGCACGAGTTCACCGGGTGGGATCTTCCCTTTCGGGTACTTTTTGGCCACAAAGACCTTCACGCACATTTCGCCGGTTTGCCGGCCCGCAGCGAGTTTCTCGCCGATGCCGACCCCCACGAGGTTGACCCCGATGGCTGGATGGAAGCGTCTTGTTTTTCGCAGCGACAAAGCCTGGGGAATCGCCTGTTCCGCGGCTCCGAAGAGCCGGTCCCGCAATGCGTTCTTGGCCGCCAACACCGCATCCGGAATTCTTCCAAAGAAGGAACTGCGCACTCCCTCGACTGATCTCTCACCCATGTTGCCCTCCCTCCCTGTCTTGACGCGACGATGCTCTCCTTTTCTCTTCCTGGATCAACCGGGGTTCACCCGTTTTCCATAGCTTTCAAACTTCTTGATCACCCGATCCATTTCCTGATCGGAAAGGACTTTGGGCTCGCCGAGGGTCTTGGCTTGACAGTAAACACGGGCCACGTATTCGATGATCTCCGCCGTTTCAAAGGCCCTGGCCAGGGTGGGCCCAACCGTGACCACTCCATGCCCTTCCATGAGGACGGCGTTGTGTTCCCCGATCGCATTGGCCACGTTGCGGGCCAGTTCCTCGCTCCCGAAAGTGGCGTAAGGGGCAAGAGGGACCTTTTTACCGGAATAGGCCACGAGATAATGGAAAGGGGGGATCTCCCACCCCAGGCTGGCCAGTGTCGCGGCATACACGGAGTGGGTATGAACTACGGCCTGAATGTCCCCGCGCTTGCGGTAAAGGGCCAGATGAAAGAGGAGTTCGGAGGAGGGGGTGTACCGAGAGGCGTCGACTGGCTCGCCCTCCATTCCAACGAGCACGATGTGCTTTGGGCTGATTTCAAAGTAATCCACGCCGCTCGGGGTGATGGCGATCAGATTCCTCTTTCGGTTCAGAATGCTCAGGTTTCCCCCTGTCCCCGCCGTGAGCCCCGAAGTCACCATCTTCCTTCCGAAGGCCACGATTTCCTTCCTCTCTTTTTCCAAACGCATCCCCATCTCCTCATTGGCGTAGCGCATGACCTTTCATTCGCCAAGATTGGCTTAGTAGCCGAGCCTTTGAGCCTTCTGTTGGGCCTCAAGGCCTGACATATGATAATCTAAAGTGAATGCTTTTAAAACAAAGATGATGCGTTCGTAACAAGCCCCATTTTCATGTCATTTCGAGCGAAGCGAGAAATCTTGAAGTGGTATTACGCTGAAAAGAGAAAATTTCTCCCTGCGGTCGAAATGACAGATTCACCCCGCAGGTCTTTTTACGAATGCATCAAGATTACCATGCTGAGGCCGGCACCAAGAGCAAACTCGGCGCTTGACCCTGTTCTTTTTTGAGACTAATAGAGTCCGTTGACTCCCCCTGGTTTTCCCAAACGTCTTCCAGGAAAGGCGGCGACCCATGAACCGCGAAATCATCAAGGCCAACATCGTCGTTTTCATCGCGAGCTTCTGCACCCTGGTGATCGAACTCATCGCCGGCAGGATCATGGCCCCTTACATCGGGGTGTCTCTCTACACTTGGACCAGCATCATCGGTGTCGTCTTGGCCGGGATCAGCGTGGGTGCTTATCTCGGGGGGGTTTTGGCGGACCGCTATCCCACACAGACCACCCTTGGAGTGCTCCTTCTCCTTTCAGGGCTTGGAGCCTTTGCCATATCCCCCCTGACAAACCTTGCGGCAGGCACCCATTGGAACACCTCCCTGATGGTCCGCATTCTTCTCCTGACGACCATCATTTTTTTTGCCCCCTCTTGCGTGCTGGGGATGATCTCTCCGGTGGTGGTCAAGCTCACCCTGAACAACCTCAACAAGACCGGCAATATTGTGGGAAAGATCTACGCCTTTTCCACCCTCGGATCCATCCTTGGTACCTTTGCCACAGGGTTCTTTCTGATCTCCTGGATGGGCACCCGCTCCATTCTCTTTGCTATAGGAGCGATCCTCATGGTTTCAGGCGTGGTCTTCGGTGGGTTCTTCGTGCGAAAGAAGATCCTGGTGGCCGTAGCCGTTTTTCTTTTTGTCCCTCTCCTGTGGGCCTTTTATGGTCACGCCTATAAGCCGCCCCTTGACGACGGCACCTACTTCTTCAAAGAGAGTGACTACTACACTATCAAGCTCAAGAAAAAAAACGAATCCGTCAAAGGATTGACCCTGGAGGCTCTCATTCTAGACCACCTCATCCACTCTTATACGGCGCTGGATGATCCTTTTCACCTCGAATATGAATACATCCGCCTCTACGAGGAACTGGTGAGGTGGCAGACCGAAGGAAAAGCATCCTTCAAAGTGCTTTTCATCGGCGGCGGCGGATACACCTTTCCGCGCTTCCTTGAAGCCAAATACCCGGGAGCACAAATCGATGTGGTTGAAATCGATCCGGAGGTGAGCCGCGTGGCCAGGGCGCATTTGGGCGTCCCGGCAACCACCAGGATCCGTACCTACAACGAAGATGCGCGGTGGTTTGTGATGAACTGTAAGGAGACCGGCACGTACGACTTCATTTTCGGCGATGCCTTCAACGATCTTTCCATTCCCTACCATCTGACGACCAAGGAATTTGCCCTTGAGCTGAAGCGGCTGCTCAAGCCCGATGGGCTTTATTTCGCCAACGTGATCGACAGCTTCAAGAAAGGCCTGTTTATCCCCGCCTTCATCCGGACACTGGAAGAGGTATTCGGCAAGAAGCAGGTCCATCTGGTGACTGCAAACACCGATTACGCCGACATGGGAATCAGCACCTACGTTGTCGTGGCGAGTGCCAAAAAACTGGAGCAGGAGGATTTTATCGAAAGCATGAGGCGCATGGGAGACACGGATTTCATCGGCCTCTTTTTCCCCCAGGCGCTTCTTCAGACCTACCTCAAGGGCCAGAAGCCCATCCTTCTCACCGACGACTATGTGCCGGTGGACAACCTCATCGCCCCCATCTTTGAAGAGCGCTACGGCTATCGGAAATAATAGCAGGAATACACTGAGGAGAGGCGTCGTGACAGGGAAGGGATAAAGGAATTATCTGACGATGCAGACCCCGGAGGAGCAGTCCACTGTCTTGCCGCTGATCCGCTGCCAGAAAGAGGGCTTGGGTCCGCTGGAAGGCTGAGAAGGTTCTTGAGGAGAATGGGTTTGCTTGACCGCGCTTGAATCCGGGTGGACCGCTACGCTTGTTTTGATCGCACCGGCATAGGATGAGGCAGATGGAACCATGGCCGCATGGTCAGAAGCCGAGATTCTGGCCGCGGCCGGCTCTGCGTATGCGTTACCCCCGAAAGGCCCGGTGTTGAAAGCGAAAAGCAGGATAAAGCACCCCATGGCAGATCTCATTGTGCACCTCCCCTGGTATCCTTGCCCCCTTCGCATTAACGGAGTGGTAATTCCACCACACCTCTGAGGAAGGTGATTGCAAGAATTCTGCCATGCCATGAGACTTGTCGTCTCATGCAGCCAATTGAAATTGTTGGCTTTTTATGTGATTGACGAGAAGCGTCCTTTTTGTCTGGCCGAAGACCCCGGACGATTTTGAGCACCCTGTGACTATTTGTGCTCTTTTTCCTCTTCGAGCTCACTCAGATAAATGCACAGGTGCTGGGTTTCAAAAGCAGGCTTTTCAGGGTCGAATACAGTCACATGGGGCGGCATTTCCGGCTCCGCTTTTTTCCCCTCCTTCTTGTTTTCCACGATAACGCACCTCTTCAACCAGATTCTTCATGACCCTTTGGCTTTTTCAAATCGTCACAGGAAAAGGCCACCCATTTCATGAAACTCAAGTGTTGCTTTTTTCCAGACCAGTCAGTGTTTGTCCGGCTTCAACAGCTCGGCCAGCTTTGCAAAGGGCTTGTGGGTGGCAGGTCCCCCCTTGTCCTCCTCCTGCCCTGCGCCCGCTCCCGCCTCATAGTCGAGATAGCGCCTGTGCTCATTGTCATGGCAGTAGAGACAGAGATTTTCCCAGTTGCTGCCGTCCGACGGATTGTTGTCGTGGTTGTGGTCCTTGTGATGCACCGTCAGGAGGTGAAGGTTCTTTGCAGTGAATTCCCTGCCGCACCGCGCACAGATCCAGGGATGAATCCTCAAGGACTGCTCCCTGTACCCTTTCATGCGCTCATCCAGACTCTGGCGGGCCCGCGCGACGATGCGGTCCAGCTCCTCCCGGCTCTTTTGTCCCCCATCGGACTTCTTTTGTCCAGAACCCATCCTCCCCCTCCTCTTCGCTCTCAAGAAACCCTGGCGTGTCAAAATTCATCTACACCACCCTCAGGGAGGAGTCAAAAGGGAAAACAGAAGAACAATACAATGACGCGATGGGGTTTGACACTCCCCTTGCCCTCCTTTATGATTCCTGCTCGAAAAGATTCGCAGAGCGAATTCTTTCAGCAAACAGAAAGGAACGATAATTCCCATGGCCGAGAATCAAAATCTTCTCATGGTGATCGTCTCCGGAAAAGATCGGCCCGGCATCACGGCGAAGTTCACCCGGATTCTTATGAACCACAACGTCGAGGTGGTGGACATCGAGCAAGCCTCGCTCCAGAACCTCCTGGGTCTTTACTTGGTTCTCGACCTGACCAAGGCCAGCCACTCCCAGGATAGCGTCATCAAGGACCTGCTCTTTGAAGCCAGCCGCATGAACCTGACCCTCAATTTCCGTCTTTACTCAGCGGAAGAGATGGAGGCCCTCAACCAGCGCAACCTCTACGTGCTCACCCATTTCGGAGGCACCCCTGCCCTGGCGGAGTTTTCCGCTATTCTGGCTGAAGAAAATGTCAACATCGAGACCATTTCCTCGACCACCCATCACGGATCCCGCTCCGTGGAAATGACCATCAGTGTCCATCGCGTTTCGAGCATCGATCGCCTGAAACAAAGGCTCATGGTCAAGAGCCGCGAGCTGGGCGTCGGCCTGGGTCTTCAGAAAATGGAAGCCTACCGCAAGAACAAGCGCCTCATTTTTTTCGACATGGACAGCACCCTGGTGGACATGGAGGTGATCGACGAGATGGCCCGGTGCGCAGGGGTCTTTCGGGAGGTTTCCCGCATCACGGAAAAAGCCATGCGAGGAGAATTTGACTTCGAGACGTCCCTGATCCAGCGGGTCGCCTTGCTCAAAGGGTTGAGCGAAGAAGACCTGACGCGAATCCGGGACAGCATCCCCCTGTCGCCGGGAGTCCAGGACCTGGTGACCACTCTGAAATACCTGGGCTACAAGCTGGGCATTGTGACCGGCGGCTTTGATTTCTTTGCAAACCACATGAAGAACAAGCTGGGATTTGACTTCGCCTACGCCAACCGGCTGGAACTCAAGGACGGCAAGCTCACGGGAAAGGTTCTCGGAGAGGTGGTGGATGCGGCCAGGAAAGCGCGCTTCGTGAATCAGACGGCCTGTGATCATGCCATCCTTCTGGACCAGACCGTGTGCGTGGGAGACGGAGCCAACGACGCGCTGATGCTGGCCCAGGCCGGGCTTGCCATTGCCTACAATGCCAAAAAGGGCCTGGATCGCTTCGCCAACGTGGCCCTGGCCAAGTCAAGCATGACGGACATTCTTCATCTCCTGGGGATCACCGAGGAAGATATCCACGAGGCGCTGGCGTGCAAAAGCCCTATTTGAAAGCGCTGATGTCTATGCCCCGCTCGCGGGCCCTCTGCTCATACCACTCCATTTCATCCGCAGGAGGCGGTACGCGGTCTTTCTTCTTCACCAGTCGGATGGCCTCCGCAGGACAGGTGCTGACACACAGCCCGCACCCGATGCACTTTTCCTCCACGACCCGGTAAGCCTCTTCCCCCGACTCGATGGCGTGAACCTGGCAGCGCTCCTCCGCACAAAGGCCGCAGGCCGTGCACTCTTCCGGATCGATCACCGCATAGTAATCGGAGTCCACCACTTTGGACGCCGGTATGCCGAGTTCGTTGATCCCCCGGAGCACCCCGCAGCAGCACCCGCAGCAGTTGCAGATGAAATAGTGGCCGTTTTGCACGTTCCACGTGAGGTGCACCAGGGCCGCCTTTTCAGCCTTCTTGACAATCCCGTAAGCCTCTTCCTTGGAAATCACGCGACCTGTCTTGGAGTTGTCGAAGAAGTTGGCGACGGGCGCGATGCCCATGCAGATGTCCAAGGGCTTTGCGCATCGGCGATCGAGAAGTCCCTGTTCCTTTTTGCAAATGCAGTCCATAATCAAAAAGGATTGGCCAAATTCGATGATGGAAGAGACTTTCTCGTAGTTTAGGGCCTCATGCCTGGCCGGTATCTCCTTCTCGATGGGGATTACCCTCATCAACTGGGGCTTTTTGTCGAAGAACTGGCTTCCGTAGGCCTTCATGAATTCCTCGCACATCTCGGCCATCTCCCGGTCCATGAAGGGAAGCTGCAGTTCATAGATTCCAAAAGCCCAGGGAACCATCCTGAAAAGCTTCGTGTCGCCCAGCTGCACTCCGAAGACCTGGCCCTTTTCCCACATGCTTGTCAGTTTTTCTTCCAAACCCTCCAGGGGCCGGCCCGTGCGACGGGCGATCTTCTTGGGGGTTTCGAAGCTGAGTTTCAGATCACAAAAGAGCTCCGCCTCGTCCGGCTGAAAGATTCTCTTGAGCAGTTTGATCTCCACCCCGCTTTCCGTGGACGGAAACCCGTTTGGAAGGGAATCGAGCACCTTGGCAAGTTTGTAATAGGCTTCATCACTCATGGTTTCCACCTCTTGGTCCAACGATTTGAAAAAGGAGCTTCTATTTCTTCTCGTAGTTGGCCAGCAAAGAGCAAGCCGAAAACCAGACCGGCCGTGAGCTGCTCTCCCCGGATCACGATCCCCCGAAGCGACGCCGAAAAATGGGGAGAGAAAAATGACGGCTCGTCCTACTTCCGCAGCGTCTCCAACACATGCCTGGCGAGCGCCTGTCTCTCCTGCCGGTTCCCGGCAAAAGGCGGCATTTGAGCCTCCTCGGCTCCCATCTCGTCAAGAACGGAGTCAAACTCTGCGACCGTCATCCCACCGGTGCGTTCCAGAATGTCGTTCCTGTATCCTCCCACAGAGTGACAGGAGATGCAGAGCAGCTTGAACAATTCTTCGCCGGCCTCCGCCTGGTTTGCGGGAGTGACCGCCTTGTTCTTGGCCCACCGGGCGACTTTCAAGACCCCTTGCTTCTGAACCTCAGGCAGATCGGATTTAAGAATGCTGTTGGAATACATGTACCCGTAAATGATGTAAGGGCGCCGTGCCGACTCTCTCACCATTTCAAAGGAACCCAGGTACACAAAGGCCAGGATCATGAGAACAAAGGAGAACCCCTGCTGGAAAGTCTTGGGCAGCCGAAGCGTCATGAACAGTCCTGCCAGGAAAAGGAGGGGCGTCAGCACCAGGAACGCTTTTCTCACCGTATCGACGGTGAGTTCCGGATCGCTGATCACCGCCCTGGCCTCAGGCGGAATCACCCCCAGGTACCACCACGCCGAAGGAACGAGCAGAACAAAGGGCGCTGCGAGCCAAAGCACGCAGTAGCGGACCATCCGCTGCCGCAAGGCATCGTCCTGAATCCTTGTCGACGTGATGAGGCCATAGATCCCTGCGAGACTCAGGGCAATGAAGGTCCTGAAAAAGAGGGAGGCACCGAAGGACGGGTTGAAAAAACCATCCCAGAAACTCTTGGTTTCAAGCCAGCGGCCCGGTGTGAGCATGAAGGAAACAATGCCGTTGATGACAAACAGGGAAAGCCAGGCGAAGATGAAGTAGATCCATCCCACGATGAGGTGGTTCCGGGGTTCCATCCTGTTGAACGTGTAATAGTAGATCAGCAGAGAAGCGATCTCCACCACAAAGAAAACCCATTCCGTGGCCCAACCGAACACGAAGTTGTGGATCAGAATGGACGTGGCGGCAGGACTGAGAAGAGAGATGATGAGCCATATTCCGAACCCGGTGAGGGCGCCGAAGACCATGGTGACGAGGAGAAAGAATTTCGTGTGCCCACGCACGTAATCCAGGATTCGCTTGTCCTTCTCGCGATAGGCCTTCATTTCCGTGATGACCAGGAAAAGACCGCCTCCCACGGCAAAATGAGCCACAAACACGTGAAGGGTCGCGATCACCGCGACAAGGACGCCGCCTCCAAAGGTCGCCAGTTCCCAAACCGGATAGTTCATAGCTGGGACTCCTTTCCTGGCCTGAGCGCCAGTTTCAGGAGGTACACGACGACGGCTGTTCCTCCGATGAGTGCCGCAATAAACAACGCCATGGGACTGAGCTGAAGGACTACTTCAGCCCTTGCCGCCGGAAGATAAGACTCGAGATAGGCATTCTGAACCGCATATCGAAAGAGCACCATGAAGAAAATCGTTGCCACCGCGGTCACCGCCGTGTGCCATGGTCTGTCGCTCATGCCGTAAAGAACGGAGCACAGGGCGGTGGCTATGGAAATCACAAATACTGCCATGGCCGCCGTGTTTTCAAAGGCTGCTCGTGTCAGGACCTGGTTGGGCAATGTGCCCAGATAGAGCGCGCCCACGAGAAACTGAAAGAGCGTCGCAAACGCATAGACGCGCAGTCCTCGGGTCATGGTCGCCCCCCCATCGGGTTCACCCTTCCTGTTTTTCCACCATCCGAGCAGTCCCATAACCAGTCCGCCCATGGCCACGGATGAAACCACGAAGTGAAGGTAGCGGGGAATGAGGTTGGGTTCACTGAAGTGAATGAGCGTGCCGGCCGATCGGTCAAAATAGGTCGGCCAGACCTTTGGATCCGTCATGATGAGCAGGCTGTTGGTAAAAAAGAAACCCACGGCGAGCATCAGGAGCACCGAGATGACCATGACCCAAGGTCTGGACCCTCCCAGCCGGTCATACTTCATGTTGTAGAGGTAAGCGCCATAGTAAGCGAGAATGATCAGCACGAAGATGGACAGCCAGTAAACCGCCATGAGCATCGTGCTCACATAGATGAAGTTTCCGTAAAGAACCTGGAGGAAAAGGAGCGGGGGGATCCCCAGGTTCACGGTCAGAGCGATGGTCATCGGGAGTTTCGGCGCAATGTCCCTGTGCATCCTCTCCCCCTTGTGTTTTTGCTCCCCCCGCTTCAGCCATTCCCCCGCCAGGAGCATGATCCCGCCGCCCAGCATGACATTGGCCATGATGAGGTGGAGGGTAAAGGTGGCGACGAGGAGAACGTAAAAAAGCCACCATGGCGCCGGCAGAATGTCCGGATATGGGATCAAACGCGACGGATCCATGGTTTTCCTTACCTCCTCTCCATAAACTCAGCTTTTACGCTTGCGAAAAAGCTGAAAACTCGAAATCCGAAGCACGAAATTCGAAACAATCTCAAATCAGCAAAATCCAAATGCTCGAAACAATACCATCAAACCAAGTCCCTTCTTCGTTTCGGTCATTGGGATATTCGAAATTTGCTTTTGTTTCGAATTTCGAGATTCGAATTTATCTCTACGCTGAAGTCACACTGGAACCCTTTAGCATAAGAGTCCCGTTCCTTCAATCGAAATGCCTACCCAGCCCAGATAGGCGCATGCTTGTCGAACCAGGGCCGAACCTTTTCCAGTTGCGCAGCCAGCCGGAAGAGCATGGCTTCCTCTCCAAAAGGCGCCATGAAATGAACGCCCACAGGCAACTGATCCGGGGTCCAGTGAAGAGGCACGGACATGGCGGGCTGGCCTGTCAGGTTAGCAAGCTCGGTAAAGGGCAGCTTGGACAAACTCGCCTCAGCCATTTGATCCATAATCCCTGTAGCGGTGAGGAGCATCCCGAGGCCCAGCGCATTGACCACTTTCATCGCCATGCGCTCATAGGGCTTTGGCTGAAGATCCCCGATTCGCACCGGAGGATGTGCAAGGGTCGGTGTCATGTAGAGGTCATACTTCCGGTGAAAGCGTCCCATGGCTCTTCCAGCGATGCCCCATTCCCGTTTGGCTCTGGCAAAGTCCCCTGCAGACAGGGTCCGGCCCAGGAGCCCCATGGTCCAGGTCAAGGTCTCCAGATCAGAAGGTTTTGCTTTTCTTCCCAGCACGGTTCTCATTTCCTCGATCACGGCAGCCGTTTCACCGAAGCACATGGTGAGATAGCTTTTCAGAGCCGCTTTGCCGTCCATGTCAGGCTGCGCTTCTTCCACCTTATGGCCCAAGTTTTCCAGGAGCTTTGCCGCCTCCTCCACCGCCTTGACGCATTCCTGGTGAACAGGCGTCCCGATGGGCGAAGTGCTGGTGAAAGCAATCTTGAGCGATCCGGGATCCCTTTCGATTTCCTCCAAATAAGGCCGCTCAGGGGATGGAATCACATAGGGCGCACCGCAATCCGGCCCCTGGGTCGCGTCCAGCATGGCTGCGCTATCGCGCACAGAACAGGTGATCACATGTGAAACCACGGCCCCCTGCCAAAGCTCTCCGACCATGGGGCCGAGCGGATTGCGGCCCCGAGTCGGCTTGAGCCCAAAGAGCCCGCAGCAGGATGCAGGGATGCGGATCGATCCTCCGCCGTCGTTTCCTGAGGCCAGGGGCACCATTCCGCTCGCCACGGCCGCGGCTGAACCGCCGCTGGATCCTCCGGGAGTGTGACCGGTATTCCAGGGATTGAGAGTCGGTCCGTGCAGTTCCGGCTCCGTGATGCCCAGGAGCCCCAACTCCGGGACATTGGTCTTTCCGAGGATCACCAGTCCGGTTCTCTTGAAACGGAGCACGATTTCGGAGTCCTGAGCCGGAACGTAGTTTCTAAAAGCCCTGCAACCCATGGTCATGGGCACTCCGGCATATTCATCGATGATGTCTTTGAGAAGGAACGGCACCCCTGCGAACGGTCCTTCAGGCAGGCCCTTCTGAATGGCTTTTCGGGCGATGTCATACATCGGAGTGATCACGGCGTTGATTATGGGGTTGACCTGCTCGATGCGCCGGATGGCCTCCTCGCAGAGTTCCGAAGGGGTCACCTCTTTCTTCCGCACAAGCTCCGCCAGTCCCAGTCCATCATACCGGCCGAATTCCTTGAATCCGTTCATCGAATCCCTCCTTCAATAAGCTTCTCAGGTGCCCTTGAATCGGGGAGGTCTCTTTTCCATGAACGCGGCGATTCCCTCTTTCACATCCTCTGAGAGCATGAGCCGCTCCACAAGCTCCGGCTCGCATACGTAAAGATCCGACATCCTGGCGACTGACGCCGCGTTGACGACCTTCTTGCAAATGCGCAGCGCCAGAGGCCCCTTTTTTTCCATTTTCCGCACCAGATCCTCGCAGGTCCTCATGAGCTCTCCTGGAGGCACAACCTTATTGACCAGGCCGATGGCGAGCGCTTCCTTTGCCGAGATATTGTCGCAGGTCATGATCATTTCTTTGGCCTTTGCCGGGCCGATCAGAGCAGTAAGGCGCGGCGTGGCGCCCCAGGTGAAAAAAATTCCCAGATTCGCTTCAGGAATGCCGAAAATTGCGTCTTCGGAAGCGATTCTGAAGTCACAGTTCATGGCCAGGCAGAGCCCTGCACCCACCGCGGCCCCATTGACCGCTGCTAGGGTCACCTGCTCCAGATTCTCCATGGTATGCATGAATTCCTGGCCGAAAATCTGCCATAGTCTCTCGCAGGACAGCTCGGGCTTTTCGTACCGCTTCTCCATCTCCTCTCGGCTGAATTCAACCCCGCAGGAAAAAGCTTTTCCTGCACCCGTGAAGACGACAAACCGGGTCACCGGATCCCCTTTCAACCGAGCCAGCAAGTCCTTTAATTCGAATGCGAGAGCCATGTTGATGGCATTGAGCTTTTCCGGACGGTTCAGGCGCACGACCATAACACACCCGGTTTTTTTTGCGGCAAGATGAGCGTACTCCATTTGAACCTCCAACTGTCTCGCCCCGTGGTAAACCTAATTTACTCGCTTTTTTCTGCGACTTAAACTATAAAGGTTTTGATGAAAAAGGTCAGCACAAAAAAAGGCCTTCAGTTCCAGCCGCCCATGCCGGAGAAGCTCAAAGACCGACTCTACCCTGCCGTGCTCGATCTGTTTTCTCAAAAGGATTTTCACCAGGTTCAGATCCGGGAGATCTGCAAGCGCTCAGGCCTGAGCCCCAGCACGATCTACAGGTATTTCACCTCCAAGGAAGAACTCCTTTTCACTATCCTGGACGAGAGCATCAGCCAAATCGTTTCCCTTGTGCGCGTTCATCTCCAGGGGCTCGAAAGCAGCCAGGAGATCTTCAGGAAGATTTTCTGGGTCTCCATGGACTACTACGACCGGAACCCCGGGGTCGCCATCACGGCGTTCATCACAGTCCCCATGAGGACCTGGATGAAGGAGGCGTCCTTTGCGAAAAACGACTTCCTTTCCGTGGCTCGGGACCTGATCCGGCTCGGCCTCAAGCGTAAGGAGATCGACCCCCGCGTGCAACCTGAACAGATCAGGGATCTTTACTACATGTACTGCCACAGGCAGATTCAGCTCTGGTACTACCACGGTATGAAATGGAAACTGGTGGAAACAATCCCACGTTTTTTCGGACTCTTCTGGAAGACCATCGCCGCCCGGCCACCGGGGAAAAAATAGAAACATAGTTTTTTTTATTGACATATTATCGTAACAATGTTTCTATGTTCTGCAACGCTCCTCTCAGCCTTTGCTAGACCTCATGCTCGAACTCAACAACATAGAGATCGTTTACAACGATGTCATTCGGGTCGTCAGGGGCATCTCTTTTGAAGTCCCGGAGAAGCGCATTGTCGCCCTCCTGGGCTCCAACGGGGCAGGCAAGAGTTCCGTTCTCAAGGCCATCTCCGGCCTGCTCGACATCGAGGAAGGCGAACTCACCGAAGGCTCCATCACGTTCGGCAAGGAGCGGATCGACCGTCTCTCCCCCGAACACATCGTTCAGCGGGGCATTGTCCAGGTCCCTGAGGGAAGAGGGCTCTTCGACGATCTCACCACTATAGAGAACCTTCGCATCGGCGCCTATGCCCGAAAAGACAAGGATAAAGTCCGATCCGACATGGATCGGGTCCTCAATTATTTCCCTGTGCTGAGAAGCCGCCGCCATCAACCGGCCGGTTACCTGAGCGGCGGGGAGCAGCAGATGCTCGCCATTTCAAGAGCCCTTATGTCCAAATGCCGGCTCATTATGCTCGACGAACCCTCCCTGGGTCTGGCCCCGCAGGTCACAAAAGAGATTTTCCGAATTCTGCAAGCCATCCACCAGCAAGAGGGGACGTCGATTCTTCTCGTGGAGCAAAACGCCCGGATCGCCCTGTCCATCTCAGGCTACGGCTACATCATGGAAAACGGAAAAATCGTCCTCGACGGTCCTAGCACCAAGCTTTCGGAAAACGAGGATGTGAAGGAGTTCTACCTGGGCCTAACCGAGGTGGGAGGCCAGAAGAGCTTCCGCGATATTAAGCATTACAAGAGACGCAAGAGGTGGCTGTCATGACCCCCCCTCCGGCCCTGCAGGTGCTGAACCTCTCCATGCATTTCGGCGGCATCCAAGCCATCCGGGAAGTCAGTTTTCAGGTGGGACAGGGAGAACTCTTCGCCGTGATCGGCCCCAACGGCGCAGGAAAGAGCACGATTTTCAACTGTGTGAACGGCCTGTACGCCCCGACACAGGGAAAGATCCTTTTCCAAGGAGAGGACATCACCGGGCTCAAATCCCACAAGATTGCCCACAGGGGAATCGCGCGCACCTTTCAGAATCTTGCGCTTTTCAACCACATGACCGTCCTAGACAACCTTCTTCTGGGCAGAAACCCTTATCTCCATGCCGGTGTCCTTTGGGGAGGCGTTTTCTTCGGCAAGGCCCTTCACGAAGAGCTTGAAAGCCGACGGGCTGTGGAGGAGATCATCGACTTCCTGGAGATCGAGGGGTTCAGGAAAAAGGTCGTCGGTTCCCTTCCCTTCGGAATCCAGCGGAGGATCGAGTTGGGACGGGCTTTGGCCATGAAGCCGAAACTGCTCCTGCTGGACGAGCCTGTTTCCGGCATGAACGCGGAAGAGCGGGAGGACATGGCCCGGTTCATCTTGGACATCAAGGAGGAGCTCGGGACCACCATCGTGCTCATCGATCATGACATGGGGGTGGTCATGGACATCGCGGACCGGATCGTGGTTCTCAACTTCGGAACCAAGATTGCAGAAGGACACCCCGAACAGATCGCGAAGGATACCATGGTGATCCAGGCTTACCTTGGGGAGGAAAAGCTGTGAGCGCTTTCCCTGAAACCCTGCCCGGTCTGCTTGCGGCCAACAAGCAGCGGTTCGCGGAGCGTACGGCCCTGAGAGAAAAAGAGCTGGGCGTTTGGGAAGAGGTCTCCTGGAACGAGTACTACGACCATGTCAAATATTGCTGTCTGGGATTCCTGGCCCTGGGTCTCCGGAGAGGCGACAAAGTGGCGATCCTGGGCGATAACTGCCGGGAATGGCTTTACGCGGACCTCGCGGCCCAGGCTGCGGGCGGAACGGCCGTCGGCATTTATCCCACCAATCCTCCCAAGCAGGTGGAATATGTACTCGATCACTCGGATTCGGTTCTGATCGTGGTGAGGGACCAGGAGCAGACCGACAAGGTCCTTGAAGTCAAGGCAAGGCTCACGCAACTCAGAAAAATCATCGTCATGGACATGAAGGGATTACGGAACTACCGCGATCCCGACACCCTGTCCTTCTCGGAACTGGAGTCCCTTGGAAAAGCTAAGGACAAGGCGAGTCCGGGATTGTTTGAGCATCTCCTCGACCAAACCAGGCCGGAAGACGTCGCCCTCATGGTTTACACCTCGGGCACCACAGGGCCGCCCAAAGGAGCCATGCTCACCCACAGCAATCTTGTGGCTCTGGCAAGGAGCTTTTCCCAGGTCACGGAGATGAGAAACGACGATCAGGTCGTCTCCTATCTCCCTCTCTCCCACATTGCGGAGCGGCTTGTTTCCCTGATATTGGCCCTCCAGGTGGGGTACACGGTCAATTTCGCCGAAAGCATCGACACGGTTCAGGAAAGCCTCTACGAGATCGCTCCCACTGTTTTTGTCGCTGTGCCGCGCATATGGGAAAAAATGCATGCCGCCATTCAGATCCGCATGAAGGATGCCTCCTGGTTCAAAAGGATGATGTACGGGATCTGGATTCCCCTGGGCAAGAAAATGGTGGATCGCGAGCTTCGGGGAGAAAGGAGCGTTTTGCGAGGAGCTCTCGTCCGGGCCTTAGGCTACTGGTGCCTTTATCGTGCCATCCTCGACAAGCTGGGTCTTCTCAGGGTGCGGGTCGGCATCAGCGGCTCTGCCCCCATTGCGCCGGACATCCTGAAATTCTACCGTTCCCTGGGGCTCAAGATCAGCGAAGTGTATGGCCAGACAGAGGGCTCTGGCGTCTCTCACATCCACCTAGGGAATGACACCAGAATCGGTTCGGTAGGTAAGCCCTTGCCCGGGGTGGAGTGCCGGCTGGAGGAGGACGGCGAGATCCTGACCAGAAGCCCCATGGTCTTCGCCGGGTATTACAAAGACCCTGCCGCCACCCAGGCCGTGCGCGGCGACGGATGGCTGCACTCGGGAGACGTGGGCGTCATGAGTCCAGACGGGTATCTCACCATCACGGACCGCAAGAAGGCTATTATCATTACGAGCGGAGGGAAAAATATCGCACCTTCGGAAATTGAAAACCGCCTCAAGTGCAGCCCCTACATCAATGAGGCTGTTGTGATCGGCGATGCGAGGCCCTACCTGACCGCCCTCATCCAGATCGAGTACGACACGGTGAGCCGATGGGCTCAGGACCGGAACCTCTCCTTCACCACCTTCAAGAGCCTGGCGCAGCATCCGCAAGTCTATGAGCTCATCGATAAGGAGGTTCAGGAAGCCAACAAGGAGTTTTCCCGGGTGGAGGGCATCAAGAAATTCCTGCTCCTGGACAAGCAACTGGACCATGACGACGAAGAACTCACCGCGACGCTCAAGGTCCGGCGCAAGAGCGTGGAAGAGAAATTCAAAGACCTCATTGACTCTATGTACGGGAGGAGGTGATGGCTAAGGCATGAGATCCGGTGTTTTTTTGACGGGTTGTTTGACATCTACCACCATCGTCCAATGAAAGGGAGGTGCATCATGAGAGTTCTGTCCAAGCGGTTCGCGTATGTCCTGGTCGTGGCCGGTGTCCTGACAACGAGTTTCGCCTTTGCCGAAACCGGCGTGACCCAGGATACGATCAAAGTGGGAGTGATCAGCGATCTCACAGGCCCTGCAGCCATCGGAGGAATCGGAATGGTCGATGGCCTTACATCCTTCTTCAATGAACTCAATGAAAAAGGAGGGGTCCACGGAAGAAAAATTCAGGCCATTGTCGAGGACTGTGCCTACAGTCCGGCCAAGGCCGTGACCGCGGCCAAGAAGCTGATGACCAGCGACCAGATTTTCGCCTTTGTTTCGCCCTGGGGCACTGCGCCCACTACCGCCCTCTTCCCCATCGCCGAGAAGGAAAAGATCCCCATCGCTCCGGCATGCAGCCTTTCCACAAGCATGTACGACCCTCTCAAGAAATACGTCTTCGCCCTGGGAACCAACTACGTGGATCAGTCGATTCTCATCGTGGAGTACATCCTGAATGATTTGAAGGCCAAGAACCCCAAAATCGCCCTCTTCTGCCAGGACGACGACTGGGGCGAAGACCACAAGAAGGGGCTTGAGATTGCACGGAAAAAATACAACCTGCCTCCGATCGCCGTGGAAAGCTACAAGTATGATGCCGTGGATTTCAGCTCCCAGGTCATCAATCTCATGAGAGAGAAGCCGGATTTCGTGATCCTCGCTTCGGCCATCAAGTCCGGCGCCATGTTTCTTAAGGAGGCCCAGAAGCTTCAGTGGAAGCCCACCTTCATCGGGTCCAATACCCTGGGGCTTATCGCCACCCTGCAACTGGCCGGCGAACTGGGCCAGGGCCTCATGGTGCTCAACATCTTTGCCATGCCGGATGAAGACATCCCCGGAATGCAGAGGCTGGTGGCTGCCTCCAAGAAGTATTTCGGCGACAAGTGGATGCCGGCTCCTGAAAAGATTCACCCTTACTATGTCTACGGCTGGCTTAATGCCATGGTCTTTGCAGAAGGGGCCAAGAGGGCAGGCAAAGACCTGACCCGCGACGGCCTGGTCAACGCCATGGAATCCATTCAAAACTTCGATCCTGAAGGGATCATGGGACCCATCAGTTACTCCCCCACCTCCCACGGCACGCCCGGTTTTGCCAGGATGACCAAGGGGGACGTGGTGGCAAAGAAGTTCATTCCCATCACCGGGTGGAGAGCGGTGGGGAAGTAAAACAAACAGGGAACCGACATGGAGAGTGTGAGCATCAAGATCTTTTTCCAGCTTGTCCTGAGCGGCGTCATCGTGGGGAGCATATACGGGCTCATCGCCCTAGGCTTTGTACTCATCTATAAGGCAACGGATGTAGTCAACTTCGCCCAGGGCGAGCTCATGATGCTCGGGGCCTATTTCTGCTACTACCTGATCGTGGCCTTTCAGATCCCCTTTGTTCCCGCGTTCCTCATGACGCTCCTTTTTTCCGCCGTGCTGGGCCTGCTCATTGAGTTCCTGATTCTGCGGCCCATGATCGGAAAACACGTGTTCTCCGTGATCATGGTCACCGTGGGCCTGGCGACCCTTTTGAGGAGCCTGGTCGGGCTCTTCTGGGGGCACGACACCTATCGGTTCCCTGCCCCTTTTTCCGAAACGACCATCCATGTCCTAGGTGTCTCCATCCTGCCTGTGGAATTGACCACCGCGCTGGCAGGCTTAGGCCTCTTCGTGCTCTTCTACCTCTTTTTCAAGTTCAGCAACCTGGGCCTTGCCATGAGGGCCACGGCTTTTGACCAGAAGTCCGCCTTTCTCATGGGAATCAGCGTAAGAAAGATCTTTTCTCTGTCCTGGATCTTGGCCTCGGTGGTGGCATCCATCGGGGGAATCTTTCTGGCCAGCCTCTCGAGCCTTCAGAGCAACATGAGCATGATCGGGCTCAAGGTTTTCCCTGCCGTGGTGCTCGGCGGAATGGACAGCATCGCCGGCGCGATCCTCGGCGGGATCATTGTCGGTTTGACGGAAAATCTAGCAGGAGGTTATCTCTCAAAGATGTTCGGCTCAGGGGTCAAGGAGCTTTCAGCCTTCTTCATTCTGCTTGTGATTCTCATGATCCGACCCTACGGGTTGTTCGGCAAGAAAGAAATCCTTCGTTTGTGAGGGCTTATGACCTGCGGCCAGTACAAAACCAGTTACCGTGATGACATGAAGATCTTCCAGACCGCCTTCGTCAAGTTCTGGCTGGCGGTGCTGGTGATCTCCCTCCTTCTTTTTCCGTTCCTGGCAAGCCGATACTTGATTTACACGGCCAACCTCTGCGGCATTGCGGTCATCGGAGCCCTGGGACTCAACATCCTTTCGGGTTTCACCGGCCAGATTTCGCTGGGCCATGCCGCCTTTATCGCCATCGGCGCTTATGCATCGACACTCTTAACATTAAAACTTCACCTTCCCTTCTGGGCTTCTCTTCCCCTGGGAGGACTGGCGGCGGCCCTCAGCGGCCTCCTCATCGCCATTCCATGCCTCAGGCTGCGTGGGCTCTATCTTGCCATAGCGACCTTTGCCTTTCACTTCATCGTGGAATACGTGATCGTCCACTGGAACCAGTTGACCAACGGGACCAGTGGGCTGACCGTACCGTCGCCTTCGGTCTTTGGAATGGAATTGGATTCGGAACGCGAGATCTACTTCTTGATCCTTTGCCTTGTGATCGCATCCCTGCTCTTTGCCAAGAACCTCTTTCGAACAGAAGCCGGCAGGGCGTTCATCGCCATACGGGACAATGACCTATCGGCGGAGGTGATCGGCATCGACATCACGGCTTACAAGATTCGATCCTTCATGCTCAGTTCCTTTTATGCGGGCATTGCCGGAGGGCTCTATGCGATCACCCTTTCGTTTATCGGGCCGGAGCACTTCACGTTCCTCATGACTATCGAGTATCTGGCCATGGTCCTTGTGGGAGGCGTGGGCACCATTGCAGGAACGGTTTTCGGCGCCGTGTTCATGACTCTTTTGCCCGAAGGCATCCGCATGGTCAAGGATGCCTTCAGTCACGATTACCCTGTCTTGGTGACCCGAATGGCGGATCTCCAAGCGAGTTGTTACGGGCTTGTCATCATCCTCTTTCTGATTTTCGAACCCACCGGACTCTTCGGGGTGTGGATCAGGGTGAGGAACTATTGGAAAGCGTGGCCTTATCGCTATTAGGGGCTTAGGAGTTGGATTGCGCTCAAATGTGGCACCATATTTTGGGATTTCGGATTTCGATATTCGAATTTCCGGTTTATCCGGGTTAGGGGTGTACTGTGCCCATCGAGACCCTCACACAATCCTAAGGAGGGATGAGGACTGGGGACTGAGCAAAACGCAAATGCAGATGTTTTGATTTGAAATATAATCAGTCCTCATGCCTCATCCCTGCGTCGTTTCTTTAAGAGGAGAATCGCACGATGATACCTGAAACTATGTCTAGCAGAGAGCGCGTCCAGGCAGCCATTGCCTTAGAAAAACCGGACCGGACCCCGGTCATGCCGCTCATGGTGAGTTTTCCCATACGACACCGCGGGATGACTCAGGGAGAGGCCTGGAGAGACCTGGACAAAGCCTTTCAGGCCACCCTCGACACCTACGACGACCTGGGAGGCTTTGACATGCTTCCCAAAACCAATGTCTACTGGCCCATGCTGGGAGGCAAATTCAGCAACGCACCGATCCGGAACCTTGTGCCCGGCCGGGACCTTCCGGAAGACTCCCTGGCGCAAATCGACGAAAGAGTGCTCTTTGAAAGGAAGGATTACGGCCGAATAGCCGCCCTGGGTTGGAACGGTTTCTGGGAAGAACACTATCCAGAAATGAGCGGCAAATCCCTGCAGAAGCTCGCCGCCATTCAGAACCGCCTTCTCGAAAGATACTGCAGGGAGAAGCAACTCTGCGAAGACAGGGGAATCCCCGTTCTCCTGGGTGCTGCCGTGGACTCCGTGCTCATGGCTTTTTCTCTCTGCCGCACTCTGACCCAGTTCACCATGGATCTCTATGAAGTTCCCGACAAGGTCCAGGAGGCCATGGATGCATCCTGCGACGACTTAATCCAAAACACCCTGCAGACCATCAAGATCACGAAAACCCCCCTGGCCTTTATCGTCCTTGAAAGGGGATCAGGCGCCATTTACCGTCTCGACATTTTTGAGCGCTTTGAATGGCCCTATCTCCAGAGGTTCGTTGACGCGTTCCTGTCCGAAGGGGTCACCCCCTGGTTTCACCTCGACACGGACTGGAGTCTTAACCTTCCCTATTTCAAGACCCTTCCCAAAGGCAAATGTGTGGCGGACCTGGACGGCACGACGAATATCTTCAAGGCCAAGGAGATTCTGGGCGGCCACATGTGCATCAGCGGGGACGTGCGTGCTGACTTGCTCACCCTGGGAAAACCGGAAGACGTGCGTGAATACTGCTGCCGGCTGATCGATGAAGTGGGAAAAGGCGGTGGATTCCTTCTCACCACCGGATGCGAATGCCCGGTGGACGCCAAGTTCGAGAACGTGAAAATGATGATTGACACAGCCAAAACCTACCGCGGCAAAGAGTAAAGAGGAGCTAATCCTATGGAAGAACAATTGAGGGCGGCCTTCCTGGGCATGAGGCGTCAGGAAGTCATGGATCTGGTCAAAGCGGAAATCGAGAAAGGGACCGATCCCATGGCCATTCTTGGGGTTTGCAGAAAAGCCATGGAAGAAGTGGGCAAGCGATTCGAAAAGGGGGAATTTTTCCTGAGCGAGCTCATTTATTCCGGCGAGGTCTTCAAGGGGATTAATACCCTCCTTGAACCGGAGCTCAAAAGCAGCCGCGCCGCAGACAAAACCGAGGGGGTCGTCGTCTTTGGTACCCCCAAAGGGGACATTCACGACCTGGGGAAAAATATCGTTATCACCATGATGAAAGCCCACGGATTCACCGTCCACGATCTTGGTGTCGACGTCCCGCCGCAGAAGTTCATTGAAGAAATCAAAAGGACTGATGCTCCTATCCTGGCCATGTCGGCTCTGATCACACCGACCTTCAACAGCATGAAAGAGATCATCTCCACGCTTCAACAGGAGGGTCTTCGAGAGAAAACCTACGTGATCATCGGAGGCGCGGTCACATCTGAGCTCGTTCAAAAACAAGTGGGAGCCGATGCTCAGACTTTGGATCCGGCAGAAGCCATTCGGCTCTGCAGAGGCTTCCTTACAGCTGCAAAGGGGTGAAGATGACACTCACCGATTATGACGTTTGGGCTATGAGAGTGAATGAGGAGATTCGCTCAAGGGATAAAAAACATGAGGCGCCGGAGAAGGCTCATCCCCTGAAGCAGATCCTCCTGGAATTCGCCGCAGAATCCGTGGCCATTGCCGGGGCCATCGGTCGGAACATCGACGGGGTGGAGATCCAGGGAACAGACCGTTTCAACACTCTGGACGGATTCCTGGATGAAATGCTCAAATTCAAAGATTTCTCTCTTCTCGAATATCGTTACAAGCTTCCTTCACAAAAACAGCCGGGCCTGCGTTTCAAGGTAGAGACAGAGACGGCCAGGATCACCGTTCACTACTTCAAGGACCTGGTCTTTTGGGATGTGGATCAACAAGGCCGCCGCATACACTATGAGCCGATCCGGTTCGACCTTTCCCTGGGCAGAATCAAGGCCCTTCCCCACCCTGCACTGGCTGAACTTTTAGCAGGCTGCACCACCTGGCAGCTCGCTTTGCGGGAGACTCTGACCCTCCCTTTCAGGCATCTTTTTGACACACGGGATTTTTCTTTGCCTGCTGCAAAGCCGAGTGCCGACCGTTGACGGCTGACCGCTGGTAGCAGACCGTCGACGGCTGACGGCCGAACGCCGAACCATCCAAGTCCACGTTATGCTTCGTAAGCCAGCACGCGGATGAGGCCGATGGTCGCGCCCGTGTTGTCGGTTGTGGCCGTGTCGCTGACGGAGATCACCTTTTTGACGCCACTTTGCACGATGAACCGGTTGACCTGCTCATCCAGATCCCTCAACTCTTTCATGGTTTGAAAGATCTTCACCTCCGTCACGAAGGTTTTGACCTTGCAGCCCTTCTCCTTCTTCTCTCCTTTTTCCTTTTTCTCTCCCATCTCGCCACCTCATCCTTTGAAGAGATCACTGTTTCCCCGCCGCACCCAGAACCTGGGCAAGTGACCTGGCCATCCCGTTTAGAACACTCTCATCCGGGAGGGTGATGGTCATCTTCAGATGACCATCCTCCCCTTTTTCCACACACTCGGAAAGGCGCTTCCTGAATAGTTCGACCACTTGGGCAGACTCTTCTGTCTGCTTATTCTGTGAGAATAGTTCTCCGATGAAGGCAAACGCTGACCCGAAGAGCTGCCCGCCTGCTGCCGCTATCTTCTCCTTTCGGGCAAGTCGCTCGCTCTCCTCTTCCACTTCTCTTTTTCTGCTTTCGTCAAGCGCCGCATCCGGCCTGGTCCCCAGAAGAACTTCCAACCGTCTTTTCAGCTCTTCCATGCCGCTAGCAAGATCCACCGCCTTCACTCTCGAATCAGGGTCAAGCGCCGCCATAGCGAGTTCGTGCTTCGCGGAAAGGGTGCCCAGCAGTCTTTCTTCCAGGGTCCCCTCTGTCACGAGAAGGAAAACCTGAACGGGTTTCTTCTGTCCCATTCGATGGACACGTGAGATCCTCTGCTCCAGGACCGCAGGATTCCATGGAAGATCCACGTTGATCACGGTATTTGCAGCCTGCAGATTGAGCCCAACCGACCCGGCATTGGTCGTGATAAAGAGATTACAGTCACGATCTTTCTGAAATTGCGTAATGAGACCCTGTCTTTTCTTTTGCGGGACCGAGCCGTCGAGTCTCACAAAAGTCAGCCCTCGGTGGGAAAGGATCGGCTCGATAAGATTCAACATGGTGGTCCATTCGGAAAAGAGAACGATCTTTCGATCTTGCTCCTCCATCAACTGGTCGATGAGACTCTCAAATTCCACCATCTTGCTGGAATATCCGGGTGCCACCTTGTCGACGAGAAAAGTGCTGTTTGCGGCCATCCGGCAGATCAACAGGGCTTTTTGCAGTCGGAGAAGATCCATTTCGGAGATATACCGCTTCGAGATAATACGTCTGATGATCTTCATCTGGGCTTGGTGAAGGTCGAGTTGCTCCTCCGTAGGAGGGATTTTTCGGATCTCGGTTGTCCTCGAGGGCAATTCTTTCATCACCGTCTTTCGTGTGCGGCGAAGAAGCACAGGTTTCAGTCTTTCTCTCAGGTCATCCAGGTTCTTGTACCCAAGCACCCTCCCCTTCTCATCCACCACTCTGTAACGGTTATAGAATCGAAATGCAGGCCCCAGGCGGCGATCATCGATGAATTCGACGACTGAAAAAAGCTCATCCAGCCGGTTTTCAATGGGAGTCCCTGAGAGGACCAATGCGAAAGGGGATTTGAGGGCTTTGATCACCTGGCTCGTCTTGGCCTCCCAGTTCTTGATCCTCTGTCCTTCATCCAGGATGATGAGATCCCAATTCGCCCTCTCGATGGCGAGAATGTCCCTGAGCACCTGTTCGTAATTGCATATGGTGAAAAAACACCCGTTCCCGTATTGAGCGACCCTCTCCTCTGCAGTGCCCAGAACCAGCTGGCTGGTTTGACCGGAAAAGCGCTCAATCTCCTGGCGCCAGTGGGATTTCAGGGAGGCGGGGCAAACAATAAGAGCGCGAGAAATTCCTGCTTCCAGGCGCAGCATCTCGGCCACCCCGATTCCCTGGATCGTCTTGCCGAGGCCCATATCGTCGGCTAGAACGGCTCTACCGGCGCCTACGGCAAAAGCGACGCCATCAAGTTGGTAAGGGAGGAGTTCGGCCTTGAGAAGGGTCTTTCGCAACTCATGATTTTTCGGGTCCCTCCTGATTTCGGCTACCTTTCTCTCTATGCGATCCAAGTAGAGCGCTCTGCGGATGTACTCTTCGGCGTCCGGATAAACCGTGACTTCGTGACCCAAGATTTCGAGTTGCTTGACACATTCTACAAGATCTCTCACCTTCTGTATTGGCCGATTCATGAAAGGCCGCACAAGGGCCATGACTTCTCGATCAAGCCCATTGGGGACGAGAAGACGGAGTTCTGTATCTTCGCCATAAAGGAGGTGAACAGCGATGGACATAACCTTGTAGGGGCTCTGCAGAATCGATTTCGGGAATCTTTTCTTCACCGCTGAGAGAGCGTAAAGAATGTGTTTACAGGTCCCTAAGGTGTTTTTTCGAAAATCCGGGCATGAACAATAGGAGTCTCCTCTTTCCCAGCCTCTCAAAGCCACCCGATAGGTCTTTCCTGAAGAACGGTTACTCACCATGTAGTCTGCCCACGGCTGCTGTCCGTCCGTGGATTTTAAGGACATCTTTTCTTTCTTTGCGCGGTCGGCCCTTTCCGCGATAGCCAGGCTGACAAGCTCCTCGTCGCTGAGACTTTCGACAGGCACTCTTTCAGGAGGAGGGGCCGAGAGACCAAGGGCCAGCTTCTCCTCAAGAATGAGTGAAAAGGCAGCCCCGATGTGAACGCATGCCCTTACGCATTTGCTGCAGGTGAAGGCAAGGTTTCCGGGTTTTTCAGGTTGCACGGAGAGGGTGACCAGCGCGTCTCCTGTATCGATTTTCAAGACGTCTTCTTTCCATGTCACGTGCTCCTCGATATTGAACTCATATTTTCCGCCCTCCCTGATCAATTGCTCTCCTTCAGGTCCAAGGAGTTTGCTCACTTGGCGGTAGGTGAGATGCGAAAGCTTGTCTCTTAGACGGATCATGTTGTCTTCTCCTGCCAGCACATGGCGCTCATGTTACGTTCTGGATGAGTGTGTCTATCTCCCCACTTTCAAATCGGTCAAGCAAGCTTTCTCTTTCCCTGGCCAAGGTATCCCCAAGAATGAGACCGGGAACCGGATGGTTCGAGGGCTTGTTCTTCTGGAGATAGATCCATAGATCATAGGCCTGCTGCCTCGAAGCACACGCGATAAGAGCGGGGATTTTCAGGTTGGGTTCAGCATACCGGAACTGCTCGACCGCCTTGAAAAAAGGGGCGCTTGACATGAGCCTCCCCAGAGTCTGTGTCTCGAAGTCCCCGGCAATGAGCCGGACAACGGAACCATCGACATCCACTTCCGCTACCCACATTCTTGCCGGCGCGAGAAGCCCTGATTCAAATGCAGAGAGCAAATCGGTTTCATGAATGAGCTGAGGGAAGAATTGATGGAGTTGCCTCTTGTGATCGTAATTTGGCGTCGCCGTTAGGGCAATGCGAACCGATTTTGGCTGGAATGCTGCCCCAAGGGTGCCCATCCGTAAAGAGGTCATGGAGTGGTGGGCTTCATCAAGAAAGATGAGGGCAGCGTTCCGAATGGATTCAGGCAATTGGCCGGAGGAAAAATGCCTTTGCAGCGTGGCGTAGGTGGTGATATTGACCCCGTGCTGTTCGGGTTCTTTAATTTCACCATAATAAACACCGATGGGGGTATCTGGGATCTGGCGATGAAGCTCTTCCGCGGTTTGACGAACCAAAGCCCTGGTGGGCACCACGAATGTCGAGCATAGACCTGTTAGACCAATGATCCTGGATGCAACCACTGTCTTGCCGGTGCGGGGTGGGAGGATGATGCGGCAGTATGGAGAGGGGGTAGCAGGGTCAGGGCTGGTTGCCAGGTCCAAGAGGAAGTCAGCGAAGCCGGAAAAAGCAGGAATCTGATGTTTCCGCAAACACCTGTTTTGACCCCCCTGGCTTGGTTGCTCGTAGAGTATTCTTTGGGCGGATGCGAGAAGTCGATCCTCCATGCGTCGCCCGGTTAAACCAAGCTCCAAATATCGGTGCTGCTCTTCCTCCTGCCCTTGCTTCCTGGTTAGTTCGTTCGCCACATGCCTTCCCTTTACCTCCCTTTGCCACGCACTCAATGCATCTGTCAAGTCATACCTTCGAATGCAGCCGTGTCGCCCACAGAGAGCTCTTCCTTCACTCCCCTGTCTTTCTTCTCACCCTTTTCTTTCTTCTCTCCGATCTCGCCACCTCCTTCCGCTTCGTTAGCCCTGCCCCTCTCGGCGTAGATCAGACAGCCACTTCTATTGAAATTCGGTCATAATCGAAGTGCGGAACCTTCTTGAAACCAGTTTCGGTGATCGCCACAATGCCCAGTTCTCGAAGATAGGAAAGGTCCTGAAGCACGTTCTTAAGATCCCTGTCCAGCATCTTGGCCAGCTCATAAACAGAAGATGGCTTCCGGTCTTTGATCGTCTTAAGTATCTCAAGCCGCCTCTCGGTTAATACTCTCCTCATCTCCCTGAGGTTGCTGAAATAGATGGCGCGTTTTTGCTTCACAGCAGTCCCCTTCAACAGGCTTTCAAACACTTCCCCTGCCTCTTTCAGGGTATCATCAAGAGGTCTCACCCCGACAAAAATCTTCTTAATCTTCATCCCAACTGCCCCCCTCTCAGTGCTTCTAGATCCTTCTTGAAATCATCGATCAATTCCCAGATGCTTACGAATGAATACGGTTCCTCTTTTTCGAGAAAATGTCTGTGGTATCCTTTCTGTTCTGCGTTGTCATAGCCGACCAGTCTTTTTCCTCCTTTCACATAGACCAAGGACTATTTGATTCCGTGAGGCCTATCGATCGCCTTTGGCGTTTCCCATATCTTGATCTCTACGATTTCATCCCCCTTCACGGTCTTTGCATGAAAGACAAGCTTGGCTTTCATGGTTGGTATAATATACCCACTATTGATCTCTAGTCAATAAGTGAAAGGTTCGCTGAGTAGCGTCATGGTCCAGCCAGGGGACTTACCCCCAAGAATGCCTCGACCTCGGAGCGCTTGAGGCGGAAGAGGCGATAGAGGCCGAAATCCAGGTTGGCAGTGTCGAACTGAAATAGCTCTCGGAAAAGCTCTTTCAGTCGCTTCAAACTCTCGTAATTCTTCATTGCTATCCTCGTCTAACCCTTTGCAGCCGCACTATCTACGGCCCTGCGTCGCGGGCATCGACCATGTTCCAGCGTGGTTTTTACCTTTTCATGTTCGGACGTCTCTTCTATCAGATCAGGGTGAAAAACACGAACCCCGAATCCTTTCGGGAAACGGGGTCAGTCGAGCCCGCCAAGTGATTTAACTGCACGCCTCGGCGAATCCATTTGGATCTCGGCATCGCGCATGATAAGAACCTTTGCCTGTGGGTTAGGTTAATTTAGATTGCGCTATTTTTAGCAAAAGATAGAAAACAACACAAGGGATTTCCTGGGAAAGAGCGGAATCCTGACCGATTCACCGTCCTGATTTCGGTGACCGTTATTTCCTTTAATTCCTACAAGAGTCGCTATAAAATCATTATTTGTTTTTCCAGGGACCAAGGAGGTCTTCATGCTCCTGCGAATCGCTGCAATTGGATCTATAGTTCTGATCTTGTTGACCCTTATTGGGGCAGGTTGTGCACCGGTGATCTCGCACGAAGTGCTGAGGGAGGTGGACAAGGACCTGCCCTTCCGGGCGGTCCTGGCTGATCCGGACAATTACAAAGGAAGGAGGATCCTACTTGGGGGCAAAATCATCGAAACAATACCTTTGCCGAACAAGACTCGAATGTTTGTGCTTCAGTATCCCCTTGGTTTCAGAGACAAACCCTTCACGGACTCAGGACACGAGGGAAGATTCATTGTGGAAGCCACAGGTTTCCTGGACCCTGTCGTATACGGCGCCGGCCGGAAAATCACTGTCGCCGGAATTCTGGAGGGCAAAGAGGTGCTCCCACTCGGTGAAATCACGTACACCTACCCGCTTGTCGTCGGCATGGAGCTTTATCTCTGGCCATTGGAGGACGCCTATACAGTGCCCCAATTTTACATCGGCATAGGCATCGGGAAAACCTTTTGATTCCCAACCCCTGGAAAAAGCAAAAACAGGCTGGTAAAAGGGGTAACATCAGGTTGCGGTCTTGAACCGTCAACCGGGCGAGGGAAAAATGGCCTTTGAAGACAAAACGATCGCAACTAACGACGGACAATGGACAACAGAGCACAAAAAACCAGTGCTTGATTGAGAATTCACCCCGTGCTATGGAATACCCGATTTTTATCTTTCTGCCTGCCCGAACGTTTTGAACGTTTCTCATGGGTTTGGATTTGACCAGAAAAGCGGACCGACCATTGGTTTGCCCTGTGAGCAGAAAATTCTTTCGCCTGAGGAGTGGAGATCATGGAGAACCAGAGCTTGAGTAAAGTGACCATGTGCATGCAGTGTGGAATGTGTTCGGGGAGCTGCCCTGAATCCGGAATGACCCCTTTCAACATCCGGTTGCTCGTGAGGAAAAACCTTCTGAAAAAGGACATCCAAGCCTCTATTCCCTGGTATTGCACCTCTTGCGGGGAGTGCACGCTGCGGTGCCCCAGGGATGTCAAACCCTCGGAGATGATTTTCGAGATCAGGGCGGCCATGGTCGAAGGAGGAGAGATCCCCCTGACGATTCAAAAGGCCCTGGAAAATACCTATGTGCAGAAAAACCCTTGGGGCCGTCCAAAGCCCAAAAGGGGCGCTTGGGCGGAGGAGGCAGGACTCAAGATCCCCCATGTGAAGGACACTCAGTCCAAGCGGCTGCTTTTCACCTGTTGCATCCAGGCTTATGACCCCCGATGCATGGTCATCCCCATAAATGTAGCAAAAATCTTAACGCAGTGTGGAGTGGAGTTCGGCATCCTGGGCGCCGAGGAAGTATGTTGCGGCAATGAAATACGCCGCATGGGCGAGCTTGGGCTTTTTGAAGATCTTCAGCAGGGAAATGCAGCCACCTTCAAGAAATATGGGGTCAAGGAGATCCTGGCCCTGTCCCCCCACTGCATGAACGCCCTAAAAAAGGAATACGGAGACCTGGGTATCCCCGTAATCCACTACACCGAGATGGTCTCGGACTTGGTCGCCAAAGGGTCTCTCTCCTTCAAAACGCCTTATCCCAAGAAGGTCATTTACCATGACCCCTGTTTTCTCGGGAAACAGAACAAGATCTTCGATCCGCCCAGGACCATCCTCAAGGCCATCCCCGGGCTTGAACTCCTGGAGTTCAGCTCCGCAAGAGAAAATTCCCTTTGTTGCGAGGGCGGGGGGGGAAGAATGTTCTATGAGGCCGAAGTGGCTTATCAGAGGAACAGCGAGAAGAGGGTTCTTGAAGCAATGGAGAAGGGCGCTGAAGTCATTGCCACGGCCTGCCCCTTCTGCGTCATGACCTACGAAGACCCTGCAACCGACAAGGGGCTGCTGGTTAGAGAAGTCTCCGAGATCATGATGGAAGCGCTATAACCGCCGGGACACGGCTCACGGCGCAAGGGTCACGGATGGAGAATCTCTCACCGCAGAGAACGCAGTGACCGCAGGAGAACCAAAGAAAGCGGACACGGATTTACACAGATAAACACTGATTTGTCTTTCGTGATCCGCTAGATCCGTGTTCACTTGCCCGCCTCTGGCGGGTCTGTGTCCCAATATGCTCTGCGTTCTTTGAGCGCTCCGCGGTGAGTCTTCAGGCCGGCATGCAGAGGACAGCCTTGAACTTGGCTTCGAACATGCTGGCTGCATAGGCGGGCTTCATGATGACCGCCGTGTCCGCCCCGTGTCCGCTCCCGCCGAGCACCACCACCTCTTCGTCCGGCGTGACGAACCCTGCCTCAGCCGCCATGACCGCCACCTCCAAACACACCTTCATGCCCTGAGAAAACATCCGTAGCGTGTCGGCAACAATGTTTAGAGGAAGCAACCCGGTCTTGTACTTGTTCTCAAAGGCTCTCTCCGTTGCGCTCAGGGCGTGAAGTCCCCGCACGACCCAAATCCCCTTCTTGATCATCGTTTCCCGGTTGCGATCGAACTCCTCCACTTCTTCCCGGTATTTGCTCCCGGCGCTGTAGGTCACCCCGATGACTTCGATCGAAGACTTGGCTTTATCACGGAGCAGGAGAGCCGTTTTTCCGGTGGAGGAAGCCACGATGATTTTTCGGATGCCCCTTTCCTCACAGCAGGCGAGCGCGATATCGAGAGCCCGCTCTGTATTCACCGGACCCTTCTTCTCGAAATAAAAGACCTTTCCTTCACTTCCTTTGGCCATGCGTTACCTCCTTTCTGAGGCTCGTTGAAAATTTCTTTTACTTTCCTTTTCAGCTCCTTGTAAAGCTTCTCATAGGACGCATCCTTTGTTCTCGGTCGGAGTGAGTTCACCAGACATGTATAATACCATTTTTGGTCCGCTCGTCCCCGTCGGAAGCGACTCCATACCCTGTCTCCTACCACGTGGTAATCCCTCGCGATGGTGCGGATGTTGTGGAGCTTATCCGCACACACCACAAATTTCACCCTCTCATCCGCCTCTTTCAGAAGATCCAGGGTGTGCTGTTTGCGCTTCTCCCAGGAACGCCTTTTGTCCGGCTCCGTGCACTGCTCTACGATGAAGGCGACCCTGTCCCCGAATTCCTCCCTGATGCGATCCGTTTTGACCCGCGCGTCTTCCACGACATCATGGAGAATACCGGCGGCAATAACCTCCTCGGAGCACCCTGCTCCGGCAAGGATCAAACTTACCGCAAAGGGGTGGCTGATATAGGCCTTTGAAGTCCCTTTTCGTTTTTGCTTTCTGTGTGCTTTTACAGCGAGTTCAATGGCCCGATCGATCAGGTCCCCTCGTTCCCTCTGGCCCAGAGGATTCTGTGGCATGGCTCTCATCCCTTCTCATTGTTCTTGGCCCTTCGGCAGAGCCCACTTTGTGCTCGAAAGATCGTTATGGCAACGGTTTCTCAGGGTCAACCTGGGGCATGTCCGCTGCCGCTCTATGGGGCACGAATGGGTTGACTCTCTGAGCGATTTCTGATAGGCTTTTAGGCGGTTTTTGACTGCCCGTTCAGACGAAAAGGATTGCATCACATGCAAAAGGGCCTGAAAAAGCTTGTCCTCTGGGCCGTGATCCTGGGATGCGGCTATTTTATTCTCAGCCACCATTTCATCTTCATCGGCAGTGACCTGCGGCTTTTAAAAAAATCCCATTTAACCCTCGAATACACGATCTTCAGCACCCAGGGAAAAAGTATCGAATCCGTCATGGATGTGGAGGTTCTCCGAAACGCCGGAATCGGCAGGCTGCTGGTTGAAAAAAGAAAGATCACTGAAGAGCAGCTTGATGCCATCCTGGAAAAATACAGGTAGCCACGCTCAAACCTCAAAATCCACCTTGATCTTGAACAGGGTCACCGCAGGCAAGCTGTAGATCTCCTTGACCCCGGTTTTTGCTGAAATCTCCGCCAAGGCTTTTTCAATGACAGACGCGTTGGGGGCGATGAACGTGAACCACACATTGTAGTCGTGGTTTCTCAAGTAGTTGTGAGTGACCCCCGGATAGCTGTTCACCACGTTCACAAAGCGCTCGATTTTATCTTCCGGCACGCGGGAGGCACAGAGGGTACTCGTATAACTGAGTTTTGCGGAATGGAAGTTGCCTCCAATCCTCCTGATGATCCCTGCCGATTTGAGCGCCTTCACCCTTTTCAAGATTTCCTCTGCAGGCAAGTGAAGACGTTTGCCCAGCTCGTGATAGGGCTTAGGGGCTATGGGGAAATCCGACTGAATGGCATTGATGATCTTGCGATCAACCTCATCCATAGACAGCCTTCCTGGAGGGCTGATATAGGCAGAGAGGCTCTTCCGCCATGAAATCGCCTGTCGCTTCAAAGGCTCTTGCCCTGCACCCCCCGCAGACCTTCAAGTATTCACAACTGCCGCACTTCCCTTTATAACTGGAAAAGTCTCTAAGTTTCTTGAACACAGGCGAATTTTCCCACACTTCTCCAAAGGTAGCCTGCTTCAAATCCCCACTCTCGATCTCCAGGTACCCGCAGGGCTGCACAGCGCCGACGTGAGAGATGAAGCAGAAGGCCGTGCCGCCCAGGCATCCCCTGGTCATGGCGTCAAGGCCATAAGTGGCGTAGTCGACCTTCTCACCCCTCTGATGCGCCTCCTGCCGCAGGACTCGGTAGAAATGCGGCGCGCAGGTCGCTTTGAGATGGATGGGAACTTCACTCCGCATCTCATAAAACCAGTGAAGTACCTTCTCATATTGCTCCGCATCGATCTCCTGATCAACCAGGTCCTTAGCCCGCCCGGTGGGCACCAGGAGAAAAATGTGGTGCGCCGCTGCTCCCAGCTTGACAGCCAGGTCGAGCATGGCCCGGGCTTGGTTCACATTGTGGCGCGTAATGGTCGTGTTCACCTGGAATTCGATGCCCTCTCGCTTGAGTTCCTCAAGGCCTCGAATCGCCCCTTCAAAAGCGCCTGGCACCTGTCTGAATTGGTCGTGAGCGGCAGCATCCGGTCCATCAAGGGAAATGCTGACCCGCTGAATGCCGGAGGACTTGATTTTCTTTGCCACCTCCGGGGTCACAAGGATCCCGTTGGTCGCCATAACCATGCGTAGTCCCAGACCGGTCCCATATTCTGCGAGCAGATAGATGTCCTCCCTCAGAAGCGGTTCACCGCCTGTGAGAATGACGATCGGTTTTCCCACCCCAGCGATTTGATCCAGGATTTCCAGGCACTTCATGGTGCTCAGCTCGCCGGCGTAAGGACCGCGACCGGCCGAGGCCCTGCAGTGAACACAATTCAAGTTGCAGTTCCGGGTCACCTCCCAAGCCACCAAACGTGGGCCTGTATTCGTGTGTGGGTGAACTCTGTTCATGAATACGATTTCATCCTCTCCTTACTCTACGGCAAATCCGAAATTCGAAGCCAGGCCCACCGAGAGGCGGTTTACCGCACAAAGGATCACCTCACCCTCTCATCCTATCGAGGAACATTGCGGCTTCCTTGGCAAAGTAGGTGAGAATCAGATCCGCCCCGGCTCTCCGGATGGAGGTGAGAACCTCCATCATGGCGCGGGTTCCGTCGATCCAACCCCTTTCAGCCGCCGCCTTGATCATGGCGAACTCCCCGCTCACGTTGTACGCGGCCAGCGGGACAAGGCACTGCTCCCGCACCCGTCTTATGATATCGAGGTAAGGGAGTGCGGGTTTCACCATGATCATGTCCGCGCCCTCCTCGATATCCAGCCTCGCTTCCTTTAAGGCTTCCAGGGCATTTGCAGGGTCCATCTGATAGCCTGCCCGGTCTCCGAATTGGGGCGCTGATTCCGCAGCCTCACGAAAGGGCCCGTAGAAGGCGGATGCATACTTCACCGCATAGGAAAGAATGCCCGTGTCATGGAAACCCGCTGCATCCAGGGCCTTTCGGATCGCTGCCACGCGGCCGTCCATCATGTCTGATGGGCCGACAAAATCGGCTCCTGCGTAGGCATGGCTCACCGCCTGGCGCGCCAGGACCTCGAGAGTGGAGTCATTGTCGACTTTGCCGTTCTTGATAATTCCGCAGTGCCCGTGATCCGTGTACTCGCAAAGGCACACATCGGTGATCACCACCATGTCCGGCACTTTCGCCTTGATCCCGCCAACGGCCCCCTGCACGACGCCGTCTTCCGCCCAAGACCTGCTCCCCACAGAATCCTTCCGATCAGGAATCCCGAAAAGTATCACCGAGGGAATCCCAAGGTCCCACACCTCTTCCGCCTCTCCCACGATCGTATCCACAGAGAACTGGTATTGGCCGGGCATGGAGGGAATCGGGTCTTTCTTCCCGTAACCCGGTTTCACAAAAAGGGGATAGATGAAATCCTTGGGGGACAGGATCGTTTCCCGAACCATTTCTCGAACCGTCGCACTCTTTCTCAATCTGCGGGGGCGAATGATCATGGAAGAACCTCATTCTTTGGGAAGGATGTCCGTGGTCTGTCGATTTGTTCTGAACCGTGTCCCTTGCACCCTGCACCTTCCTGCTTCTGTCTACTGTCTTCTGTATTCTGTCTTCTCTTCTTGCAATCCAATTTCCTTATCCGTCAAGTAGCATGCCGGGTCCGGCGCCCACAAATCACCGGAAACGGCTTCGGCTCTCACTCGGAAATTTCCCCCGCACACCTCCAGCCACCGGCATGCAGCGCACCGGCCTTTCACGTGCTTCTTCTTGTCCTTGAGCTTTGCCATCACCGGGTGGGATAGATCCGTCCAGGTCTCGCTGAAGGGTCTTTCCCTTACATTGCCGAAGCTGAGGTGTCTCCAGAACTGATCGGCGTGCACAGACCCGTCCCAGCTGATGCAGCCGATGCCCCTTCCTGAGTTGTTTCCCTCATTCATTTTGAGAAGCTCAAAAACCTCGCCGGCCCTTGGGCTTTTCTCCCGAATCATCCGGAGGTATACATAGGGACCATCGGCATGGTTGTCGACCGTCAGGACCTCCTTGGCCAAACCCCTGTCGTGGAGATCCCGTGTCCGGTCGATGATGAGATCCACGATCTTTCTGGTTTCTTCATGATCCAGATCGTGCTCGATGAGTTGAGACCCTCGTCCTGCGTACACCAGGTGGTAGAAACAGACCCTTGGGATCTCCGCTTCTTCCAGGAGATCAAAAATCCGAGGAACCTCCCCCACGTTCATGCGGTTCAGGGTGAATCGGAGGCCGACCTTGAGCCCCTGGTCCTGGCAGTTGCGTATTCCCTCCATGGCATCGAGAAACGCACCCTCTTTTCCGCGAAAGCGGTCGTTGACTTCCTGAAGACCGTCCAGACTCACCCCGACATAAGAGAGCCCTACCTTGCGCAGCGCCCCGGCCATGGTCTTGTTGATGAGGGTTCCATTCGTGGAGATGACCGCCCTCATGCCCCGGCTTACAGCATAGCTTGCCAGATCCAAAAGGTCTTTCCGCAGCAGGGGTTCCCCTCCGGAAAAAAGCACCACCGGGACTCCGAATTCAGCCAGGTCATCCAGCACGGCAAAGCCTTCTTCGGTGCTCAGTTCCTTTTCGTGCCCCTGCTCCGTCGCATGGGCATAGCAGTGCACGCACTTCAGATTACACGCGCGGGTGACATTCCAGACCACCACCGGCTTTTTGTCTGAAGAGAACTGGAGAAGGTGGGAAGGCAACTCCTTGGAGGACCGGCCGTAGCGCAAAGCATCAGAGGGTTCCACCGTACCGCAGTAAAGCTTAGAAATCCCGATCATGGAGAGGTCACCGATTGAACCCTTCTGGAGACTGTGGCGCGGAGTATTCCTTCCGGTAGTACCGCTTCACCAAATCGTTGATGTACTTGTCCATGTCCAGAACGGCATCCTTGGTGACGACAAAATGATCCACGCCCGAGCGGTCTTTCACCAGCTTGAGCCCGTACTCGAGCTTCTTGGCCAGCTGGAACGTCAAGGAACCGGCGTCCTGTCCCGTCTCGATGGAGCGGCGGATCAATTCGTCAATCGCCCCGTCGTCAAAGGCGACGTTCAAGTCCATGTCGTGAGCCAAGGAGGTTTCTTCGGACTTGATCTCCTGATACATGGCCACAAAGTCTTCAAAGGCCGTATTCACGTCCGAGATCTTTCTAAGGTAGATCTCGGCCACAAGCCCCCGCCGTGCGTCAGTCATCTCCAGTCCCGGAATCCGGCCGAACTCCTTGTCCCGCTTCTGAATAAAAGACTTGACGTTCTCCATTTCCTTGATCGCCGCTGCCTCAAACCTTGCCCTTCTCTCATCGTCATCCCAGCTCTCTCTCAAGCGCGCCAGCTCGGCCTCCGGGTCATCCACCAGCTCCGCAGTCACCAGGAGCCTTTGAATCGGCGTGGAGGGCAGATGCTTCTCAAAGGGGATCAGCACCTTTTCAATCGCGCTCACGAGCCCCCTGGCACCGGTCTTCTCTTTTGCCGCTGCCTCGGCGATCTTGATCAAGGCATCCTCCTCAAACTTGATGTCAATGCCGTAGGCCTTGAAGTCCAGCCTTTTACTCAGGATGATCGGGTTATTCGGGTTCTTGAGAATCTCAACGAGATCTTCCTTGGTCAGCTCATCAAACACCACCACCACCGGCAGGCGCCCCACAAATTCCGATTCAAAACCGAACTCCACGAGATCTTGGGCGGTCACCTCCTTGAGGATCTCCCAGGGGATCTCCGTGGGCCGCACGTCCGCCTCGAATCCGATCCCCTGTTTCTGAAGCCTCTTCTTGATGATGTTGCCCAGTTCCCCAAAAGCGCCGCTCATGATGAAAAGAATATTCTTGGTATTGACCACCCTCTTCTCTTTCTTCCCGGTTCTTCGGAAATGTTCAATCGCCTGGATTTGGGACACGGCGTCGTGAGGTACTTTCAAGTCCACTTCGGTCTCTTCCATGGGTTTCAGCAGAGCCCTCTGCACTCCTGTTCGCGACACATCATGGCCGATGAAATTCTTCGACGAGGCGATCTTGTCCACTTCGTCGATATAGATGATCCCGTTTTCAGCAAGACTGATGTCTTCGTTCGCCTCGTAGACAAGGTCTCTGACCAGGTCTTCTACATCCCCGCCCACATATCCGGTCTCGCTGAACTTCGTGGCATCCCCTTTGACAAAAGGAACCCCCAGCTTCTGAGCGATTAATTTGACAATATAGGTTTTTCCCACCCCGGTCGGCCCGATCATGAGCACGTTGTTCTTGATCATGCCCACTCCGGAGCTTTTCTTCTTGCCCGACTGTTTCTTGAAATGCTTGATCCGGTTGAAGTGGGTGCACACCTTGGTCGCCAGCACGGCCTTTGCCTCATTCTGCTTCACCACAAAGCTGTCCAGGTGGGATTCAAGCTCTTCAGGAAGCATGTCGAAATTAATGACCGGCTGCTTTTTGTCTCCCGGCTTGCCCTCTTCCGTGCCGATTTCCTGCGCTTTTGGATAGACAAAGGGAGAAATGATCTTGATCCTATTGCCGTATTTCTTGGACAGGTAGTCGCTGAGCTCTTTTTCAAGCTCTTTCTGATTCGGGAGCTTTTCCCCGCCTTCCATTCCAATGAAATCATTATCCATCGTATTTCCCTCTCATTCCTAAAGCCTGAAGGGCTTCAGTATCTCAAAAATCTCAAACAAAAAATAGGCATTCCCAAGCCATGTTTCAACCACAGCCGCCCGGGCTTATTCTGTTGACTCAAGCGTCGGGATTGGTCTAGAGTTATTCGTATCATATCAGATTCTCTTTAAAAAACAAGGAGTAACGAATGGTTTCCCGCCTGGAAATCCAGCTTAAAACCAACCTCATCGACTCGGAAGGCGAAGGGGTGAAAAGAAAGGCAAAGGAGTATTTCGGCATCGAAGTCGATCAAATCCGCGTGGTCCGCATTCTCACCATCGATGCAGGCTTCACCTCAGAGCAGTTGGAAGCGGCGAGAACCCGGATATTCACCAACCCCGTCACGGAGGAATCCTCTTTCAAGCCCCTGGCCCGGAACTTCGACTGGCTCATTTGGGTCGGCTACCGCCCCGGAGTGAGGGATACGGCAGGGAGCACGGCCGTGGAAGCCATGGAAGACCTTTTCAAGGTCAAGTTCAAAGCCCACGAAGCCGTTTACACCTCCAGACTCTATGTGATCCGAGCAAGAGTCGAGGAGACCCATGTCAGAACCATCGCCAAGGAAATTCTCGCCAACGACATCATCCAGCAGTGGAGGGTTTTCAACCGCCAGGGGTGGAATCCTGAAGAGGGGATAGGCTACATTCTCCCCAAGGTCGTCCTCAATCATGAGCCTCAAGTGACGGCGATCCCCATCAGCAGCGACCGGGAACTGAAAGAGATCTCCCAGAGGCGCAATCTCGCCCTGCAGGACAAAGACATTCCCACGATCCGCGAGTATTTTTTGAGAAAAGACATCCTCGCCGAGCGACAGAAGGTGGGGCTCCGCCTGCCCACGGATGTGGAACTTGAATACATTTCCCAGTCTCGAAGCGACCATTGCAACCACAACACCTTCAGAGGCCTTTTCAGATACAAGGACCTCTCGGACGGCCGCGTCCAGGTCGTGGACAACCTGTTCAAGACCTGCATCGAAGCGCCGACCCTCAAGATCAAAGAGCAAAAAGCCTGGGTCGTTTCCGTTCTCTGGGATAATGCCGGGGTGGCCAGATTCGATGCCGAGTGCAACTATGTGATTACCGGCGAGACCCACAACAGCCCCTCCAACATGGAAGCTTACGGCGGATCGCTCACGGGCATTGTCGGGATTTACCGGGACCCTATGGGCACGGGCAAGGGCGCCAAGCTCATTCTGGGCACTTACGGATATTGTGTCGGGCCCAGGGATTACAACAAGGACCTCAAACCTCATCTTCATCCCCGGCGACTGCTGGACGGCGTGATCGAAGGCGTGAAGGACGGCGGCAACAAGAGCGGTATTCCGACTCCCTATGGCCTGCTTTACTTTGACGAGAGCTACCTGGGAAAATGCCTGGTCTTTGTGACGGCTCTTGGAATCATGCCGGCTTTCATCGGAAAGGAGCCCTCCCACCTGAAGAAGACCTCCAAGGGGGACCTCATCATTATGTCCGGCGGCCGGGTGGGCAAGGACGGGATCCATGGGGTGACCGCCTCCTCGGAGATCTTCACCGAACACACCCCCGCCGGGCACGTGCAGATCGGCGACCCGTACACCCAGAAGAAAATGCACGACTTCTTGCTGGAAGCAAGAGACGAAGGGCTCATCGCTTTCATCACGGACAACGGCGGCGGAGGCCTCTCTTCCTCCATCGGCGAGTCTTCCCGCTTCAGCAACGGGTGCCGGGTCGATCTCGACAAGGTCCCTCTCAAGTACGAGGGTCTGGACCAGTGGGAGATTTGGGTGTCCGAATCCCAGGAAAGAATGACCATCGCGGTCAAACCGCAAGATCTGGCCCGCTTCATGGCTCTGTCGGACAAGCACGGTGTGGAAAGCACGGTCATCGGCGAATACAACGATTCCGGTTATCTCCGGCTCGATTACAAGGGGAAGACCTGTGCCTACATCCGCATGGACCTGCTCCAGTCCGATTTCCCCCAGTGGGAGTTCGAGGCAGAGTGGCTGCCGCCCGAAATGAGAGGCCTCACGGAACCCGTGTTGAGCGAGCCCGCAAAGCACGGCGCTCTGCTCAAGGCCATGCTGGCGCGACCCAATCTGTGCTCCAGGAACTGGATTGCCCGCCAGTATGACCACGAAGTGCAGGGAGGGAGTGTCATCAAACCCTTGGTGGGCAAACACAGGGACACCCCCAGCGATGCGGCGGTCATGAGACCCATTCTCGGCTCGGACACGGGGCTTGTCATCAGCCAGGCTTTGAACCCGTTCTATTCTGAGATCGACACCTACGCGATGACGGCCGTGACCATCGATGAAGCGGTGAGAAAAGCGCTTTCCGTGGGTGGGGACCCGGATCACCTGGGGGGGGTGGACAATTTCTGCTGGCCCACGGTCCAGTATGATCCTGTGACCAACCCGGACGGCAAGTACAAAGCAGCCCAGCTCGTGAGATCCTGCTGGGCTCTTAGGGATTATTGTCTTGCCTTCAAGATCCCCCTCCTCTCAGGGAAAGACAGCATGTACATCGACGGTAATCTCGAAGGTCCTTACGGGGAGAGGCGAAAAGTTTCCGGCAAACCGGCGCTGCTCTTCACGGTGTCGAGCGTGGTGCAGGACGTGAAGACCTGCGTCACCCTGGACGCCAAGTTCCCGGGCGACCTGGTTTATGTCCTGGGAGAAACCACGAATGAACTCGGAGGGAGCGAGTACTATCAGCTGATGGAAAAGATCGGTCTCCACGTCCCCAAGGTCGATGTGGGCCGAGTGTGGCCCCTGTATCTTGCCTTGCATCAGGCCATCCAAGCTGGGCTCGTCTCCTCGGCCCATGCCGTGGCCAAAGGGGGATTGGCCGTTCACCTGGCCCTGGTAGCCATGGCCGGCGAGCTGGGGATGGACATTCACATCGGGAAAGTCCCTTCCGGCCCCGGGCTTTCACCCACACAGCTTCTCTATTCAGAGTCTGCAGGCCGTTTTGTCCTCACCGTGGCCCCGGCAAGAAAAGAGGCTTTTGAAAAACTCTTTGCCTCCATGCCCGTTGCCTGCATCGGAGAGATCACGGAAAGCCCCCGCTTCAGGGTGCAGCGCGGCATCGGGGAGGTGATCATTGACGAGGACGTTTCCGATTTGAAGAAAGCCTGGAATTCTCGCTTCGGAGGACTGATATGATTCACCGCAGAGAACGCAGTGACCGCAGGAAAACCAAAGAAAGCGGACACGGATTTACACAGATAAACCCTGATTTGTCTTTCGTGATCCACTAGATCCGTGTTCACTTGCCCGCCTCTGGCGGGTCTGTGTCCCAATATTCTCTGCGTGCTTTGCGCTCTCTACGGTTCAATCTTATGGAGGGTTGAAATGGTTTCTGTCAAGGCAGTGGTGCTCACAGGCTTTGGCTTGAACTGCGACTACGAGACGGATTACGCCTTGAAACTGGCCGGAGCCGACTCTCATCGAATTCACATCAACGAACTCATCTATGGGGACCGATGGGGGTCCAAGGTCAACCTGGACGACTACCACATCCTGGTTTTCGGAGGCGGCTTCAGCTGGGCGGACGATCATGGGGCAGGGGTGCTGCTGGCCTCAAAAATAGGGTTCAACCTTAGAGACGAACTGGATCACTTCATCCAGTCGGGAAAGCTGGTCATCGGGATATGCAATGGCTTCCAGGCCATCGTGAATCTTGGGTTGCTTCCCGGCTTCAACAGCAACTACCATGAACGCCGGATCGCCCTGCTTCCCAATGCGGCGGGCAATTTCATCGATGTTTGGGTGAGGCTGAAGATCAATCCGGATTCTCCGTGCGTTTTTACAAAAGGCATCGAAGAAATCGAACTCCCGGTCCGCCACGGAGAGGGCAATTTCTATGCTCTGGACCACGACATGGAGAGCCTTTTCAAAAACCAGCAAGTGGTGGCCCAGTATGCCGATTCATCAGGCAACCCTGCACAGGGTCAGTGGCCCGCCAATCCCAACGGGTCGCTTCGGGACATCGCCGGCATCTGCGATCCCACAGGCCGCATCTTCGGGCTGATGCCTCACCCCGAGGCTTTCAACCACGTCACCAATCACCCGGACTGGACACGCAAGAAAGAGGCTTTGCTCCGTCAAGGCAAAACCCTGTCGGACGAGGAAGGTGAGGGGGTGAAGGTGTTCAGGAATGCGGTTGAGCACATCCGAAAGGAATGGGAAAAAGCGAAATGAAAATCATGGTCTGCTGCTTGAACTGCACTCGTCTAGCGTTTCCGCTTTACGAACTCAGGGATTTCGAAAGACATGGCTCTAAGGACGAATTTGAACGTATTCTGAAGGGGTTTGAATCGTGCCTTTCAATTTTCCTTTAAAGCACCCATTGCATCAAGAAACACCCGGTTTGCTCTACAGTGGGTATCCTGCTTGTAGCAGAGATCGATGACGAATCCACTCGTATCGATCAGGACAAGCGTGCTTTCCGCGGTCATTTCACCGCCTCCCGCCAGTTCTTGAATCGGGGTTTTGTCTTCTCCAGGGATGCCTCAATCTTCCGCCATGCCTGATCATAAGGGCGGAGGGACCATGCTTCGGCCACACAAAAGAGAGCTTTTGACCCCGCCGTGGATGTCATCCGGATGGAAACGGCTATGCGAGTAATCAGACCGGGATGATCGTCACCGGGACAGCCGCTCCTTTCACGACCCGCTCGGCCACGCTTCCGAAGTCGAAATGGCTTTCGCTTCCCCGGCTCGCCAGGATGACCAGATCCACCTTTTCAGAGGCGATGCACTTGAGAATCTCTGAAGCCGGGTCCCCGACGCTGATGTGCCGGACAAAGAGCGGGCAGTTGTTCAAGAATTTCTGGCAGACTTCATCCAGCCTTTTCTCAGCGGTCTGCTTTTCCCATGAGCGCATTCGCTCATAGTCCCTAGGGTCATAGTCCCCATAGTGAACCCCGATCGCGGGATAATCCTTGAGCACATAAAGAATGTGAACTTCCGCTTGATATTTGTCGGCAAGTGAGGTGACAAAGGGCAACGCTCTGGCGGCATTTTCAGAGAAATCCGTGGGCCACAGAATCTTCTTAATGTTCATGGGGTCTGCATTTCTCCTTGGTTTTGTTATGATCGGTTGCTCCGGTGTTGGCTAGAACGCATGCCGGGTCTTCCACTCCTTCCAAATCTCGCCGGACCGGCTCTGCTCTTTGGTCAGCGTGGGTTTGCCGGGTTCCCAACCGCAGGGGATATAATCTCCTGTGCTCCAGTGGTGCTGCAGCGCTCTCAGTTGGCGCAGAGTCTCGCCGATGTCCCTTCCCACGGAATCAGCGACGATCTCCAAGGATTGGATCACTCCCGCCGGATCGATCAGGAAGCGGCCCCTCTGGTCGAGTCCTTTCTCTGAATCATAAACGCCGTAGAGCGTTCCGATCCGGCCTCCCGGGTCGCAAAGCATGGGAAAAAGAATCCCTCCTCTCACCATTTGGGAGAGTTCTTTTTCCTGCCAGATCCTGTGAGTCTCCACGCTGTCCACGCTGACAGCCAGAACTTCCGCACCCAATTCCTTGAAGGCGGGGTACTTGACGGCAACTGCCGCCAATTCCGTCGGTCAGACCGTGCTCAAGTCCGCAGGGTAAAAGAAAAGCAGGACCCAGCGGCCTCGATAATCCGCCAGACTAATTTTCCTTGTCTGACCTTGATCCAGTGCATCGGCCGTGAATTGCGGAGCTTCCTTGCCAACCATGACGCTCATTCTCACTCACCCCTATCCTGGATAATACTCGATTGCTTGCTATCGTCAATCCATGTGTCATTTCGAAGGAGCAAAGCGACTGAGAAATCTTTGATCTGGTCTGCGAAAGATTTCTCCCTCCGGTCGAAATAACCAAAGCACGCATGCGCAACACATCTTAAACTGTCCCGCCATTCTGCCCTTTTCACGCAGGGTCGGCCACCATGCCGAACACTTGGCAGCCCACTATTTTTTCTTCCCAGGCGGCTCAGGAGCTGCGGGCTTCGCCGTCTGATCCACCAAGTCCTCGATGTAGACATCCATGAGCTGGCCGGGAAAAATCTGGAGATCGGCCCGGTTGAAGCTGTACAGAACCTGCATCACCCGGGTGTCTACCCTTTCCGTGCTGTCCCCTGTCAGGCTGCGCTTCGGCACCACATAGGGTTCTACATATTCGAATCGGAGGGCTGCCTTGAATTCCGGGTTTCCCCGCACAGAGGCGACGGCAGGAGCGCCGGCGTTGAAACGCCACGCATCATTCTCGTCAATGTCCACACGCACATGAAGCCGTTCCAGGTCTCCCATCAGAATAAGCGGTTGCAGAAGGATTCCTCCCTGGGCATATTCGCCGGACCGGATATTGACTTGCAGGATATTTCCGTCCATGGGGGCGCGGATGGTAAGGCGATCGATTTCCACGGCAGCGGCATTGACCTCGGCTTCAGCTCTGGCGATTTCAGCCTTGACCAGGGCGATGTCCGGCTTCCAGGCGCCCGATTCCAAGAGCTCGAGGTTGTGCTTTGCTTGAGCCAACCTTGCTTCCCCTGCCTGAACCGCATAGCGGCGCCTGTTCAACTCCTCCAGGCTGATGGCCCGTCCCACCGTCACGCTTTCCGCGTTCCGGAGTTGCATCCTGAGATCTTCGAGATTGGCTTCCGCCTCCTTCACCCTTGCGCGCGCCGCGGGAAGCTCTTCCTTTCGCGGCAATTGCAGCAAGCGCTCCAGTTTTGCATGAGCCTCTTTCAGCATGGTCTCGCGAAGGGCCAGCGTAGCGCGCTCTTTCCTGTCATCCAGGCTGAAAAGGGGGTCCCCTGCCTTTACCCGTTGACCAAGAGTGGCATACACTCTGTTCACCACTCCGGACACCGGAGTGCCCACGGCGATATTTCTCGTGCTTGCCTCCACAATCCCCGAGCCGGAGATCTTTTTCTCGAAAAGAGGCCGCGCCGGCTCCGCGACAGGCTTGGAAGGCGGAGTCGGCTTGGCGGCTTGCAAGGCCATCCACAGCGCAAACACAAATCCCGCTGCCGCGATAACCGGCAACACGTATTTTCGAAACATAACAACTCCCGTAAGGAAACTAAGAAATACGCAGGATAGCGTTATTCAAAACAGCCCAGTTGAAAACCTCGCATAGGAGTGACGAGTGACAAGGAAATAGTGTTGAGATCAAAGAAAGACTTGTCACTTGTTACTCATCACTTGTCACTTTCCTACCTCGTCAGTGGGCCACTTGAGACTCGACACTAACGATTCGCCCGTCTTCCATGCGCGCGATCCGGTCGGCAAAGTTGAAAATCCGGTTGTCATGGGTGACGATCATCAAGGCCCGGTCCGAAGACAATGCCGCTTCCCGAAGCACCTCCATCACCTTTTGCCCCGTTTCCGCATCGAGCGCACTGGTTGGTTCATCACACACCACGAGCTTCGGTCCGTGAATCAGCGCCCGCGCAATAGCCACTCTCTGCTGCTGCCCGCCGGAGAGCTGGCTGGGAATGGCATACATTCGGTCAGAGAGCCCTACCCTATCCAGAATCTCCCTGGCCCTCTCCTGGGCTTCCTTTCGAGGAACCCCTAGGATCAGAAGAGGGACAGACACGTTCTCCAGGGCCGTCAACGTGGGGAGCAGGTTATAGGCCTGAAACACAAAACCGACGTTCTGTCCCCTGTAACGGGTTTTCTTGGTCTGCCCCATTCCCCTGAGATCCCTCTGAAAGACCAGGCACTCCCCCTCGTCATGATCAAGAATCCCTGGTCTTTCAGAGG
>Ga0101944_10001353_pt1 | contig 52106 bp, 51 predicted proteins | sample DewCreD2012metaG_FD_75245 | JGI IMG/M metagenome (GOLD analysis project Ga0101944, IMG submission 75245) | Hot spring sediment bacterial and archeal communities from British Columbia, Canada, to study Microbial Dark Matter (Phase II) - Dewar... ... | reverse complement strand
TTCTGGGAATTCCGCCCGATTCGTGCTTCCAGTTCTTCGACCCGCTGGAGCAGCCCCTCATTGCGCTTGAAAAGTTCTTCGTTCTGCTTGAGCAGCTCAGTGATGGTTTCTTGTTGGCGCGCCACGAGGGTCCTGACCGAAGCCGGGGTTTTTTCCCAGTCTTCGTGTGGAATGCTCAGGCCGTGGCCGGCCCCGGGCTCGGATGGTGTGGAAGGCATGTCTCGGCAGCTCCCCGATTCGCAGCTTTCCACCCTCCTTTAGCAGATTTCGAAAGCTTTGCCCTGCCTAAAATCGTGCCGCTCAATGCCCCCCGTGAACACTTACATCAGGCGTTTGCCTGGAGTCTTATGTGGATGGGCATGAAAGTTCTGTCCTTATAGCCCGTCTGTTGGATTACACATACCAAAATTCCTCCGTTGAGGCATAAGTTAGATGGTTGTCTGAACATCTTTGTCGTTCAAAAGCGTCTGGGGCCTTCAAATATCGTAAGAAGCGTGAAGTCCATGTGTCGTAAGAGGGTTTTAATAGTCACAAGGGGCCCATTTCGTCAAGCCCTGCTGTTGAGCCTATCGCGGGCTGCTTTCTGAACAGCGGGAAGTTCTGCAAAAAAAGGATGGACGGAAGAGATGTTCGTATCATACGGTGGTTTGAGTAGAAAGCGAATCACACAGCCCGCACAGACAGAAGGATAGGTTATGACCAAGAGCGGTGTCACGCCGGGAATTCCAGACTCCAGAAGATTTTTGCTTTGGACAAGGATATGCTGAAGGAACAGTTTTGAAAGGCTTTTCAGGAGGTTCTGAAAGCGGATATTAGGAAAATTTTTGGTGCGCAAAAAAGCTGCGAGGCCCTCAGCGGCTCAGGTGTCGATCGGGCGACGACTTTCGGTCATGGGTGAAACGAGTCGCGAACTTCGTATGCGCGAAGACCGTCAGGGGTTTTTTTAACGATGGGTTTTTAAGCGTCATCAGGGGTTAAGAAAGCAGAGCAGCCGTTTCCAAGGAAAAATCAAACTAATAAATTATGCTAAAAATAGGGTTGTGTGAATGCAAACATGGTGTCCTTGAGCTGGGTTCGGGATCTTCGAAGTGGACTCTGTGTGGGGGGAGAGAACAATCATGATGGAGCCTGTCTTGTGGGGGGTGGTTGGGGCGGTCTTTGGCGCCCTTGTGGCCTGGGTTCTAGCGACGACTCTTGGGGCGAGGCCCTGGCACACCAAAGTGACGGAAGCGGAACGGCGGGCCGCTGACGCGGAAAATCGAGCCTCCCTTTTGGAAGGGACCACTGGGGCTTTGCGCGCTCAAAACGAGAAAGCCGTGCAAGATCTGGCCGCGCTCCGGGAACAGCTCGCCGCCGAATACAGCGCGCGCGTGAGGGCGGAAACCCGCCTTGTGGAAACGGAGAGGCGTCTCGAGGAAGAAAAAGCCCTTCTGGCCGAGGCAAAAACCCATCTCAGCGACACGTTCAAATCCCTTGCGGGGGACACGCTGCATCGCCACAGCTCCGATTTTCTCCGTTTGGCCAAGGAAACGTTGGAAAAGGTTCTCGCAGAGGCTCGAGGCGATTTGGGACAGCGCCATGAGGCCATCCAGGGACTCGTCAAACCCCTGGCCGAGACGTTGATGAAGTTTGAAGAACAGCTTCGGCTCATGGAAAAGAACCGTCAGGAGGCTTATTCGGGGCTTACCGAACACCTGAAGCTTTTGAAAGAGGGGTACCAGAGTCTGCAAAAGGAGACGGCCAATCTGGTCACGGCCCTTCGAAAGCCACAGGTTCGCGGCCGTTGGGGCGAAATGACCCTGCGGCGTGTGGTGGAACTGGCCGGCCTTTCCGAGCACTGCGATTTTTCGGAACAGGTGAGCACGACCGGCGAGGACGGCCGGATGCGCCCGGACCTTTTGGTGCGCTTGCCTGCCGGCCGGGAAATCGTCGTGGACGCCAAGGTATCCCTAGAGGCTTACCTGGATGCCGTGGGGGCGGAGTCGGAAGAAAAACGTCGGGCTTCCTTAACCAGGCATGCCGCTCAAATGCGGGCACATCTCAGTGCCTTGGCCGACAAACAATACTGGAAGCAATTTCCCAAGGCCCCGGAGTTTGTCGTGATGTTCGTTCCCGGGGAGTCTTTTTTCGCTGCGGCGGTGGATGCGGACCCAACCCTTCTTGAAGACGGCCTGGCCAAGCGCGTCGTGCTGGCAACCCCGACGACGCTCATCGCCTTGCTTCGGGCCGTGGCCTACGGGTGGCGACAGGAACAGATCGCCAAAAACGCCATGGAAATCAGTGAATTGGGTAAACAGCTCTATGAGCGCCTGAAAACCATGGCGGACCACATGGCCGATATGGGCCGTCACTTGGACAGGGCGACCAAGGCCTACAACACCGCCGTCGGATCCTTGGAAAGCCGTGTTCTGCCGGCCGCACGTCGGTTCAAGGACTTGGGGGCCGCCCCGGGCGCCGAAATTCCCATCTTGGCCCCCGTTGAAACCACCCCACGCGAGTTGAGCGCCCCGGACATTTCCCAAAATCGCCCCGATGGGCGATCCGAAACCGGTCGCTGATGGGATGAAGGTCGGTGATGGGATGAAGGCGGAGGCCGGCCCTCCCGGGAGTGCCGGGCTGCACCCTGGAGTGCCCAAAGTTCTGGACTTTTTTGTCGGGCTTCCAGGGGAGGCTTCGTCATCGGTGTTGTCGACCATGGCGCCCATCGGTTAGAGAGGCATGCATGGGGCCACGGTCGGCCCGGTCCTGAGAGGGTAAGGGGGCCTGGGCCGCGTCTTTACGCTTTCCGCAGGTCCGGAACCGGGCAGGGCACATCGCCCCATGTGTGAGGGACAGCCGTACAGAGAGGGCTGGGGCCCTCTCCGCGGCGTTGTCCATGGCGGTCATGAAAACGGAGGAGGCAGATGATGGAACAGAAGGAATCCACCATGAGTCGGCGGATATTTCTTCAGGGAGTGGCCGCCGGGGCGGTCATTTTGGCCATGCCGGGGGCCGTGCCGCCGGCCCGGGCGCAGAAGACTCAGGCCTCCCCCGCCTGGAAGGTGCCGCCCTTGCCTTATTCGGAAAATGCGCTGGAGCCGCACCTTTCGGCCAAAACCCTGTCCTTTCACTACGGCAAACACCACATGGGCTACGCCGCCAAGCTGAAAGAACTGGTGCAGGGGACGCCTTTCGCCGCCATGAGTCTGGAAGAAATCATCAAGGCGACGGCGGACAAAGCGGACCACAAGGCCGTGTTCAATAATGCCGCTCAGGTGTGGAACCATACCTTTTACTGGCGCTGTATGCGCCCCGGGGGCGGCGGCGAGCCCGATGTGGCCTTGACCCAAAGGCTTATCAAGGACTTCGGGAGTCCCCAGGCTTTTGTGGAACAGTTTCGTGCCGCCGCCATGGGTGTTTTCGGCAGCGGCTGGGCCTGGCTCGTGGACGTGGCCGGCGTGCTGAAGATCGCGCAGACGTCCAACGCCGACACCCCCATCGCCCACGGCCAAAAGCCCCTGCTCACCATCGATGTGTGGGAGCATGCCTATTACCTGGACTATCAAAACCGCCGGGCGGACTATGTCCAGGCTTTCATGACACACTGCATCGACTGGTCTTTTGTGGCCAAAAACCTCGGTGTTGCCTGAGCGGCCGCCGGCTGGGATTTCCTGCATTCGGCTGGATGCTGCTGCATTGGGTCGAGCCGTGCGGGGTCCCGAAACCGGCGGATGCCAGACGCTGCGGTGTCGCGCGCTCCGAGTCGAAGCCCGATCACCACTCAAAGCTTTGGACGACAAGAATGCCCCGCTGTCGGGCTTTTTCCAGGACGTCTTTTTTGGCGAAGTGGGTGACGATGACGGGAATCACCGGACCGCCGAGGGTCTCTTCCACCGCATCTATGGTCACTTGGATCTGAGCGAGCTTCGTCCGATCGTCCAGTCGAAGCACGCATTCGCCCACCAAATGCCCCTCATGCCCGTCCTTGCGTACGCGGCCGAAGAAGTTGACTTCCCTGCCGGCAATTTCCGTGCGCACAAGACGCTCCAGCACGACGATGCCATGTCTTTCCTTGAGAAAATCCGGCAGGCATCGGTAGGCTTCGTTTTCCAAGGCATAGGCCATGGTGCGGGAAAGCCCTCCCACCTGATCGCGTACGGAGCCCAGGCCTAAAGCCAGCCGTTCAACGGTTTCCTGGAGCGCAATTTGGGCGGAAGCGAGCTCGTCCAATCGTTTTTCCGTCCGTTCCTGGGCTTCGGCGAGGCGATCGACGCGCTCGGTCAAGGTGGTGAGGCGCTGTTCTGTTTGGGCCTGAGCTTGAGCCAGTTCATTGAGGCGCTGTTCCGTTCGGGATTGCGCCTGAGCGAGTTCTTGAAGGTGCCGTTCCGTTCGGGATTGAGCTTCAGCCAATTCATTGAGGCGCAGTTCGGTCCGTTCCTGAGCTTGGGCGAGGCGATCGACGCGCTCGGTCAAAGTACTGAGGCACTGTTCCGTCCGTGCTTGGGCGTCGGCGAGGGTTTGAAGGGTCTGGGCTGTCAACTCCTGGGCCGCGCTGAGTCTTCTGACCACGTTGGTGAGTTCGTCGAAGGCCGCTCGAGGGATGGATTCTTCCCTGGGCTCTTTTTGACTCGCCACCTCTTCCATCACAGCGAGAAGAGCGTCTCGAAGCGCCGGATCCAGGGCGCTCAATTTTTTCATCAAAGCCACGGAAGGCATTTCCGCGATTCTCCTCTGGTACCGTCCCGTCAATGCGTCTTTGGTCAAAGCATAGCACATTCGGAAAACTCGGCAATCCTTGAGTGACAGCCCGGAGGTGAGGCCCCATGAGGGAGTCCGAGGGGTCGGATTCAGATGCCGAGAAGCATCTTGGCTGTGGTGAAATACAGGACCAGCCCGGTGATATCCACGATGGTGGTGAGAGCCGGACTGGCCACCACGGCCGGGTCTTGTTTCAACTTGGCCGCCACCAGGGGCAGCAGGGCTCCGATGAGCGTCGATGTCACCACTTGAAGCCCGAGGGCCACCGCGATGGCCAGGCCGATTTTGCCTAGGGAGTACCCGGCGGGGATTTCGCTGCCTCGTGACAAAAACATGACCTTGGCCCAGGAAAGAATCCCCAGGACCAGGGCCAGGAGAATGGCCACATTGAATTCTTTCCAGAGGATCCTGAACGTGTCTTTGGGCGACACTTCGCGCAGCGCCAAAGCGCGCACCACCACCGTGGCCGCCTGGCTTCCCGTGTTGCCGCCGGTGTCGGCCACCATGGGCATGTAGAGGGCCAAAATCATGAGTTTCATGAGGGCGTCTTCAAAGCTGTGGATAATCATGCCTGAGACAAGACCCAATATGGCAAGACCGACGATCCAGTAGGCCCGGTTTTTGAAATGGGCCCAGGCCGGGGTTTTCAGGTACACGCCCGCTTCGTGGCTCCCGGCGATGGCCATGAGTTTTTCCATGTCCTCCGTGTGTTCCTGGGTGATGATGTCGATGGCGTCATCGTGGGTGATGATCCCCACCAGGGCGTCGCCGCCGTTGATGACCGGCAGGGCGATGAGGTCGTATTTTTGAATGATTCGGGCGGCGTCTTCCTGGTCGTCGTCCACGCGGGCGAAAATGACGTCCCGATGCATAATGTCGCGGATTTTGGCGTCCCGGCGCGCCAAGATGAGGTCGCGCAAGGACACGAACCCCAAGAGCCGGCGCTGCGCATCCACCACGTAGGCATAGTAGATGGTCTCTTTGTCCGGGGCCACTTCCCGAAGGCGCTCGATGGCCTGAGCGGCCGTAAGCTCCGGGGACAACGTCGCGTAATCGGAGGTCATGACGGCCCCGGCGGTGCCTTCCTTATAGGCGGCGAGCCGACGGATGTCTTCCCGTTCCGCCTGCGCCAAAGCCGGAAGAACCGTTTCCTGCAGTTCTTCGGGCATGCGCTTGAACAGGTCCACGCGGTCGTCCGGGGGCATGTCGGAAAGAAGCCGGGCCATCTCTTCACGGCGCAACGTCCGGACGACTTCCACTTGAAGATCTTCATCCAGGTGGCTGAAAATTTCCGAGCGTTGCGGGGAAGGGGTATGCCGAAGGACGGCCCACACCTCGGCGGGCTCTAAGGCCGACAACCCTTCGGCGATGACGGCCGGGTGGGCCGTCGCACAGTATTGGGCGATGGCCTGGGTGTCCCCCGTGGCGATGAGATGCTGCAGGTCGGATGCAACGAGCGGATTTTTGTTCGTCATGGTCCACCTCCCGCTGGGCTGCCGCGATGCCCGCCGCAGGCCCCGGAGGTGAACCGGCGGGCTAGGCTCGGGAGGAAGCCCGGAGGATCACGGACTGGGCAGGACAGGGCAGGCGTCGCGCAAGACGTTTTTTTCCGAAAGGCCCATGCAGGCCCCGCTTCGGGCAACGTGGGCTGCCATCGGCATCGGTCATGAAAAAGCCTCCGTGTTCTGGAACACCAAGGGGCTCCCGCTGAGCACCCAAACGCCGCTTCTTCTGCCACAGGAAGCGTTTCGGTGCAACACCTTTTCTGTGGATCGCATTTTTTTCTTGACCGGGAATAATTTTTCGGTTCATATGTTCACACTATGAACGACAAGGCGAATCGATCGGATGACTACTTCGCGTATCAGGTGCGGCGTTTTCAGACCCTCATGGAGGAGGTGGTGCAGTGCTGCGAGACGCGGGCGGCCCATCTTTCCAAGAAATTTCGCCTCCCCGACGCCGAGCTGCGCTGTCTGATGCTCTTTCGCGACGACAAGTATCTGACCGTCAAGGGGATCGCCTTGAAGATGGACGTGGCTAAAAGCCGGGTGACCAAGATCATCGCCGGCTTGCTGGAGAAGGGGTTGGTGGCCCGCATCGACGACCCGGCCGACGGGCGCATCAAACTGATCAGCCTCACCCCCAAGGGCCGGGCGATGTGCGACGAAATCGCCGCTTTCATCGCGACCCTTCATGAAATGATCCTCCAGGAACTGGACCCCGAAGATCGCAAACAGGTGCTGATGGTTCTGGAACGATTGCGCGCGAGCATGGAGGCGGTCAAGCAGAGGATGTTCTAAGGATTTTTTTGGTTTTTATGGTTCACAGTGTTAACAAAAGGAGGCGTTTATGACGCACGATTTGGCGGCGGTGGAAAAGCAGCTGGCGGAGATGCGGGCGCAGTTGGACGCGCTTCAGAAGAGGGTGCCGTCCAACAAGCTTTCCATGGTGGTCTTTAGCGGCGATCTGGACCGCGCTTTGGCGGCCTTCATCATTGCGACGGGGGCCGTGGCCATGGGAATGGACGTGGTCATGTTTTTCACCTTCTGGGCCACGCCGATTTTGCGCGACCCGGCCAAGAAGGTGGAAGACAAGGATCTCATGGGCAAGATGTTCGGCACCATGCTGCCCAAGGGGGCCTGTTCCGTGAAGCTGTCCAAGATGAACATGGGCGGCTTGGGCACGGCCATGATGAAGAACCTCATGAAGCAGAAAAACGTGGCCAGCTTGGAACAGATGATCGCCTTGGCGGGGGAATTGGGTGTGCAGATTTATGTGTGCGAGCTTTCCATGGAGCTCATGGGGTTCAAGCGGGAAGAGATGATTTCGTATCCGGCCATGGATTTTTGTGGCGTGGCCAAATTCCTGGAAGAAGCCATGGACAGCCGCGTGCAGCTTTTCATTTAGATCCCCGGCCCACTGGGGGCGAGGGGAAATCGGGGACGTGTTCCCGAACCAAGAGAGGGAGGATGGATCATGAGCGAGACCATTCGTGCAGACAAGGTGATGGATTTGAAAGGGCTGCCGTGTCCCATGCCGGTGGTGAAGGTCAGCAAGGGGATCAAGGAGGTTGCGGTGGGGCAGATCCTGGAAGCGCAGACCACGGATCCGGGGTCTCTGACCGATTTTCCCGCCTGGGCCCGCACCAGCGGCAATGAAATTGTGGACACCATCCAAGAAAACGGGATCATTCGGATTTTCATTAGGCGAAAAGTGTGAACCAAGGCACGGCCTTTAGAGCCCGGGGGCAGTCCATTCCCTTTGGAGGGGGCAGGGTGCCCACCGGGCCGAAGGGCTGGGGCGCACGCGTCCCATGAGCCAAAAGGGGGATCCATGCAGACCGTTTATTATCTGATTTTGGTTCCCATGGTGTATGCGGCTTTTGCCGTTTTTATCGTGGGCACGGCGGTGCGTCTGATCCAGACGGCCCGCCGACCCGCCCACCCGACGACGTTGCAGATCTTTCCCAAAAAACAACCCGCGTGGCTTTACGCCCTCGCGGATACCTTCCTCATGCCCTCCATTCTTCGTCACAACCCCGTCTTGTGGTTTTTCCTCGCTGTGTTCCATCTCGCTGTGCTTCTGCTCATCATTGGGCATCTGGAACTTTTCGGCGACTGGCCGGTTTTTCAGGGGGTGCCCCATGAGGTTTTCTTGGGCAAAGGGTTTGTGGGCCTGGCAGCGGCGGTCTCCCTGCTGTATCTCCTTTTCAGGCGGTTTCACGCCCCCGTTCGGGATCTTTCCGTGCCCGAAGACTACTATCTCCTGATCCTGCTTTTCCTTACGGTGATTTTCGGCAGTCAGATGGACTGGGCCCGCCGCTGGTACGACTACGACGTCATGGGCGTGGGTGCCTACCGAGCCTACCTTTGGAGTCTGGTCACCTTGAAGCCCTTCGTCCCCGATGAAATCCTCTATTCGGGGCATGCGTTCATGCTGGTGCTTCACGTCTTTTTCGCCAACCTCTTCCTCATGCTCTTTCCCTTCACGAAAATGATGCACACCTTTTTGGCCCTGCCCATGAACCTCTTGAAGCGAGGCTAGCCATGGACCAGCAAACCAGAGAGGATCTCCTCAAGCTTTTTCAGACGAAGCTCAACCGGGCCATGGTGTACTACCTGGAAACATGCACCCGATGCGGGGTGTGCACCACGGCCTGCCATGTCTACCAATCCATGCCGCAGGCCCGCTACATCGCCGCCTATCGCGCGGAAATCGTTCGGCGTATTTACAAAAAGTACTTCAAGGGGCAAGGGAAGCTGTGGCCGGCTTACGGAGAGGCCAAGGAACTGACCGAAGCGGCCCTGCAGGAGCTCTACGATGCCGCCTATTCGTGCACAGGATGCCGGCGCTGTATGGTCTATTGCCCTTTCGGGATTGATACCCAAATGATTATGTCCATCGCCAAGCTGCTCCTGGTGGGTGCCCATGCGGAACCGGAAATCCTGACGCTTCTGGCGGATACATCCATCGAAAAGGGGCGTTCCCTGGACTTCTTCAAGGAAGGCTTTCTGCAAGGCGTCAAGAACCTGGAGCAAAAGGTTCTGGAAAAATGGAAGATGGAGGCGGAAGGAAAGACCGTCATTCCCGTGGATGTGGAAGGGGCCGATCTCCTCTATGTGGCGTTGGCGGGCGCCCATTCCATCATTCCGGCCGCGGCGGTCTTTAATGCTGCCGGAGAAAACTGGACTTTGAGTTTCTTCGAAGCGGTCAATTTCGGTGCCTTTGTGGGCGATCCGACCCGAACCAAGCTCATCCTCGATCGGATTGTCAACGAGGCCCTGCGCCTTAAGGTCAAGGAAGTGTGCATCTGCGAATGCGGCACGGCCTATCGCGTCATGAAGCAGCTTTCCGGCACCCAGCCCTTTAAGGTTTCCTCGGTGACCGAAGTCCATGCGCGGTATCTGCGCGAAGGCCGCATTCGCGTCAGTAAGGCGGCTTTCCAAGGGCAGGCGATCACCTACCACGACCCGTGCCAAATCGCACGAAACGGCGGGATTCTGGACGAGCCGCGCTTCATCCTTCGGCATCTGAGCGACGACTACCGGGAAATGGCGCCCGATCCCCGCTACAACTATTGCTGCGGGGGCGGAGGCGGTTTGGTGGCCCTTGGCGAGGACACCCTGGATTTTCGCATGAAATCTGCACGGGTCAAAGCCGAACAGGTGCAAAGGACAGGGGCGAGCCTTTTGGCCACCGCGTGCGAAAACTGCCATACCCAGCTGAGCGACCTGAACAGGCATTACGGCCTGGGAGTGAACGTTCAGTTTCTCTCATCCATGGTTGCCGACGCTTTGGTTGTTTCCTGAGACCGAGCCCCGCAGTTTCGCCTTCAGAGGCGGCTGAGGTGCGAAGAGGCCGCTTCCCGGTCCGGGAAAAAGCGGGCCGGAGGTTTAGGCCGTTCGTTTTTGTGCAAAGAGGCACGAAGTGAGGCTGTGCGAGAGTGCACAAGGGAGCCGGGTGTTCTGACAAGGAGCCGGTTGCCGATGGACGCGCACGGACGTCTTTCGGGAAAGGAGGTGCACCGGGGCGAGAGAAAGAACTACGGTGAGGAGGGAGTCTTTTGACCAAGGGATCAAGAACCGCGCTGGAAAAGGAGCAACGATGAAAAGAGTCCTCATTTCGTTCGTCATTGTTCTGGGGCTTTTGGGAGTGGCGGGATCGGCTTCGGCCACCAACGGGGATAATCTGATCGCCATCGGTCCGGTAGCGCGCTCCATGGGCGGCGTGGGCGTCGCTTCCCCGCAGGATGCCATCAGCGCCGTCTTCGTGAACCCGGCGGCCATGTGTTTCGGACCCTATTGTCCTTCTTCAGAGATGAATTTCGGCGGCACGCTTTTCATGCCCAAGGTGGACACTCGGATCAGCTTTCCCGCTTCGGGCGTCGTCATTTCGGCGGACAGTGAAGACAAGGTCTATCCCATCCCGGCCATCGGCCTTTCCGTGCCTATCACGGATCGTCCACCCTTTTGGCGTTTCGGCCTTTCCGCCTACGGCGTTTCCGGTCTGGGCGTGGACTACAAGGGCACGGCGGTGGATCAGCCGGCGTTTTACAATTTCGGACCCATGGGATCTTTCCCCTTGGTTTCCGGGGCATACAGCGAACTAGCCATCATGAAATTCGCTCCGGCCGTCGCCTTTCAGCCCTTTGAAAAGTTTTCCTTCGGCATGGCGCTCCACGTGGACTACGCCACCTTGGACTTGCGGCAGGGTTCGTCGTCAGGTTACGGCATGGGCGTCCAACTGGGCATGATCTACAAAGCGATGGACAATGTCTCCCTCGGTTTCAGCTACACGTCACCCCAGAACGTCAATCATGACGATGTGGCCGACTTCGACGGGGACGGCAGTCTGGATCGGCTCAAATTGGAATCACCGCACCAGATCGCCTTTGGGGCCGCCTACCATGTTAACAACAAACTGTTGCTGGAAGCCGACGTGAAATGGTTGAACTGGTCGGAAGCCAACGGCTATGAGGATTTCGACTGGGAAGATCAATGGGTGCTGGGCGTTGGCGCCCAATATAAGCCCATTCCCAAGCTGACCCTGCGTGCCGGATACTGTTACGGGAAGAACCCTCTCAATACGCACGACGGCTTTAACGGGCAGGTGCCGGTGTCCGTTCAGGGAAAAACCATGCCCACCTATTACTACGAAACTTTCCGAATCGTCGGATTTCCCGCCATCGTGGAACATCATCTGACCTTCGGCCTCGGCTATGATTTCACATCGCGCTTTTCGATGCATGCGGGCTTTGTTCATGCTTTTGAAAAGAGCGTGGACGAGTCGGGAACCGACATCACCGGCCAGCCGGTAGCGTTGAAATCGACCTTGAGCGAAAACAGTGTGGACTTCGGCTTTACATGGCGCTTCTAAGAAATGCTGTGCCGGGGCGGCCTGCCGGCGGCTTTTCCCCTGGGGAAAAATCCACGGCGGTCGCTTCGGCGCCGTGCCAAATCCTCCCCGAAGAAAGCGTGGTTGCCGTCGGTGCACCGCAAAGGTATATCCGTAGGCGTGGTGTGGGACGCGAACGGCGACGGAGGACGGAAAGGGGGCGAGCCATGCTCAAGGCGGTGTTCGTGACGGCACGGGACATTCCGGATTTGTGGTACCAGTTGGTGCGCAAGGCCGTGGAGGAAGGCCGGGAATACAAGGTGGACAAGGGCAGCACCCCCACCAAGCGATGGGAGCTGGACTTTGTTTCGGCCCAGATCACCCATCCGGGCACCCGCCCTTTGGAGCCGGACATCCCGCCGGGGGTGGGCATTCCCAATCCCGTCGAGCCGGGCTATGCGGAAAAGTACCTCCCCTATTACATGACCGACGTGGCTCAGCCGGGAGAGCATTACACCTACGGGCAGGATCTGGCCTGGCAGATCGACTGGGTAATCGACTATTACCGCACCCACGGTCCTGGAACGAAACATTGCTACATGACGGTCGGGCGCCCCGAAAGCCTTCTTTTCTACGACACGTCGGTGGACTACGAGGAGGTGATCCGCGTGGCGGATCGAGCGACGGGCACGGTGCTGCGCACGCGGACCCTTTCCAACGCCTTCAACAAGAATGAACCGGGAACCACCCAATGCCTGCGTGGCGTGGACACGGCCATCAAATACGGCAAGCTCCACTTCAGCGTCCATTTCCGCAGCTGGAACCTCTGGAACGGACTTCCCGCCAACCTGGCCTGCCTGCAGCTGGTCAAAGAGTATATGGCCCAGCAGATCGGGGTGGAAGACGGGGAAATGTTTATCACCTGCCTGAAGCTGGGCCTGGCGGAAGCCTACTTCGATCTGGCCCGGCTGCGCCTCTACTTGTATCCTTAATGACTTCACGGCCTTTCGCTAAAATGCACCACAGAGACGCAGAGGGCGCAGAGCTTTCTTTTTTGTGCCGCGCCGCTGAGAGGCCGGCGCGGCACAAGAAGCACCCCTCGGGAAGCTTTCCGCCACCCCCCCAAGGGACACCCCTTTCCGTTTTCGGACAGGCTCCTAAATCATGTCCTTCACGGGGCAAAGGCGTTCAGCCGAGGCGCACCGCTGTGCCGCTGACGCTCACCATGAGCATGCCGTTCTTTTCCCCCAGCACTTCGTAGTCGATGTCGATGCCGACCACGGCGTCGGCCCCCAGACTCAAGGCCGCCGCCTTGAGCTCCTCAAAGGCGGTCTCCCGGGCTCGACGCAATTCCTTTTCGTAGGCGGCGGATCGGCCGCCCACGATATCGCGGATGCCGGCGAAAAGATCCCGAAATAGATTCGCTCCCATGATGGCTTCGCCGGTGACGATGCCGAGATAGGCCGCAATGGGGCGCCCTTCGACGCTTGGAGTGGTGGTGAGGATCATGGATCTGTCTCCTTCCTCTTCCTGTTGCCATGGGGGTGCCTGTCGGTTATTTTGCAACGTACGAAATGCGTTTCACGATAGCAATGTTTTTTGCGCGCCGTGCCGATTCACTGGCAGGGACGGTGGGAGGAAGGAGAAACATGGATCGGAAGCGTTTTGTCCTTGTGGGGGCAATGTTCGTTTTGGGATTTTTCCTTTGGACCCTTTGGGCAGAAGTGGCCGAAGCGGCCCGGTTGGGCGGCGGAAAATCTTTCGGAAGCCGCCCCAGCTATCAGCGAAGCGCTCCGGCCCCGTCCCGATCCTACAGCTCCCCGCAAAGGGATGCGGGGCAAACGCCCTTGGGCGGTATGCCCCGGTCCCCCGTGGCTTCCCCGACCCGTTCCTGGGGCGGCATGCTGGGAGGGCTTCTTCTGGGCGGCTTGATCGGCTCCTTGCTTTTCGGCGGCGCCCATGCGTGGGGCGGGCCGAGTCTTTTGGACCTTGTGGTCATCGGCGGCGGTCTGTTTCTCCTCTTTCGCTTTTTGAAAGCCCGGCGCCTGGCGACGCAATCGGCCGCCGGTTACGGGCCGTCGCCCTTCCAAGCTCCGCAAGGGCCTCCCTTCGGGACGTTCAGAGCGCAGCCTTCGGGGGCCGAGGCGGCTTCGGGGTCCCGTGAGCCATCGTGGCCCGAAGGCTTCGATTCCCAGGGCTTCCTGGAACAGGCCAAAGCCCTCTACGTTCGGTTACAGGAAGCGTGGGACCGGCGGGATCTCAAGGCGATTCAAGAGGCCGTTTCCCCGGAGGTTTACGACGAAATTCGACGTCAAGCCGAAGAGGATCCTCGGCCGAGTCGAACCGCCCTGTTGTGGATCAACCCGGAGCTTCTGGAGGTTCGCACCCTGGACGGGCAGACCGTGGCTTCCGTGCTCTTCGACGTCATGATGCGCGAAACGGAAGAGGAAACGGCCAAACAGGTACGGGAGCTCTGGCATTTTCGTCGGCAAGGCGCCGGCGACCTGTGGATCGTGGAAGGCATTCAGCAGGTGGCCGCCTAAGCCACTAACCACGGCTTGCCCTGGCATACGTGATCCGCGTGTGCCGGCTTTATGCGCCCAGAGAAGCCGCCGTGGGGGCACCGGCACGGAAGGCCGATGAGTGAGACTGAAAAGGGGCGCGGCGCCGCAGCGTCGCGCCCCCCATGTTTTCAGGCGCCCTTCTTTTCTCCCACCCCACCCTTTCCGCAAGCTATACAGGGCCCCGGGCTTTTTGCTATAGTCGCCCGCCGATTGAGCGGTTCTTTTTTGTGCGTTTAGTGGAACTCATGAAGGCCCATAACCTTGAGACGGAAAGGCGGTTCGCGCATGCCCAGAAGAGACGACATCCACAAGGTGCTCATCATTGGTTCGGGTCCCATCGTCATCGGCCAAGCCTGCGAATTCGACTATTCGGGTACGCAGGCGTGCAAGGCTCTACGCAAGCTCGGATACCGGATCGTGCTCGTCAATTCCAACCCGGCGACCATTATGACGGATCCGGGCATGGCGGACGTCACCTACCTGGAGCCGCTCACCGTGGAATCCTTGGAAAAGATCATCGCCAAGGAAAAACCGGACGCCGTGCTGCCGAACCTGGGCGGCCAGACCGGACTGAACTTGACGTCGCAGCTTCATCGACAGGGCATTTTGGACCGCTACGGCGTGCAGATCATCGGCGTGCAGGCCGACGCCATCGAGCGTGGGGAAGACCGCATCGCCTTTAAGGAAACCATGAACCGGCTGGGGATCGAAATGCCTCGAAGCCGGCCCGCCTTCAGTGTGGAAGAAGCCGAAGAGATCGCCGCGGAGCTGGGCTACCCGGTGGTCATTCGGCCGGCTTACACCCTGGGGGGCACGGGAGGTGGTCTGGTCTACAACGTGGAAGAACTGCGCACCGTGGCCAGCCGCGGCATCGCCGCGAGCATGGTGGGCCAGATCCTCGTGGAGGAGTCGGTCCTGGGCTGGGAAGAGCTGGAGCTGGAGGTGGTGCGGGACGCCAAGAACCAGCGGATCACGGTGTGTTTCATCGAAAACGTGGACGCCATGGGTGTGCACACGGGCGATTCCTTTTGCACCGCCCCCATGCTCACCATCGATCCCGCCCTGCAGAAACGCCTTCAGGACGCCTCCTATGCCATTGTGGAAGCCATCCAAGTCATCGGCGGCACCAACATTCAGTTCGCCCACGACCCCAAGACCGGTCGTGTGGTTGTCATCGAAATCAACCCCAGAACGTCCCGCTCGTCGGCTCTGGCCTCCAAAGCCACGGGTTTTCCCATCGCCCTCATTTCCGCCATGCTGGCCGCCGGGGTCACGCTGGACGAGATCCCCTACTGGAAGGAAGGCACGCTGGAAAAGTACGCCCCGTGGGGAGAGTACGTGGTGGTCAAGTTCGCGCGGTGGGCCTTTGAAAAGTTTCCCGGGTCCCTGGACCGGCTGGGCACGCAGATGCGCGCCGTGGGCGAAGTGATGAGCATCGGAAAGAATTTCAAGGAGGCCTTGCAGAAGGCTGTGCGGTCCCTGGAAATCGGCCGCTATGGTTTGGGCTTTGCCAAGGATTTTCACACCAAGACTTTGGACGAACTGCTCACGCTGCTTTCGGAGCCTTCCAGCGAACGCTATTTTCTCCTCTACGAGGCCCTGCGAAAAGGGGCGGACATCGAGACCCTTTATCAGAAGACTTTCATCAAGCCGTACTTTCTGGAACAGATGCGGGAACTGGTCCTTTTGGAAGAAGAACTTCTCCGCTATCGAGGCAAACCCCTTCCCGATGACCTCCTGCGCCAGGCCAAAAGGGACGGCTTCAGCGACCGGTATTTGGCCCAGCTTTTGGGCCTTTCCGAAACGGCGGTTCGCGAGCGGCGAAAGAGCCTGGGCATCGTTCAGGGCTGGCAGATTCTTCCTGTGAGCGGCGTCGAAAACGCGGCCTATTATTACTCCACCTACAACGCTCCGGATGAAGTGAAGACCAGCGACAGGCCCAAGGTCATGGTCATCGGCGGCGGCCCCAACCGCATCGGCCAAGGGATCGAATTCGACTATTGTTGCGTCCATGCCGCCTTTGCGCTGCGGGACCTGGGGTACGAAACCATCATGGTCAACTGCAACCCGGAAACGGTCTCCACCGACTACGACACGTCAGACAAGCTCTATTTCGAACCCGTCACCGTGGAAGATGTGCTCGCCATCTACGAAAAGGAAAAGCCCATGGGGGTCGTGGTCCAGTTCGGGGGCCAGACGCCGCTGAACATCGCCCGGGAATTGGCCGAAGCGGGCGTGAAAATCCTCGGCACATCTCCGGATGCCATCGATTTGGCGGAAGACCGGGACCGGTTCCGCAAGCGCATGGAGGCTTTGGGGATTCCCATGCCGGAATCGGGCATGGCCAGCACCTTGGAAGAGGCCCTGGACGTGGCCAAACGCATCGGTTACCCGCTGATGGTCCGCCCGTCGTATGTCCTCGGAGGGCGGGGCATGGAAGTGGTCTACGACGAAGGGATGCTTCGCGAATACGTTCTGGCCGCCGTGGGGGTGACGCCCGATCGTCCCATCCTCATCGACCGGTTCCTGGAAGACGCCATCGAAGCCGAAGCCGACGCTCTGGCCGACGGGGTCGATGCCTTCGTTCCGGCCGTCATGGAACATATCGAAAGGGCCGGCATCCACTCGGGCGATTCGGCGTGCGTCATTCCGCCCATCAGCATCCCGGCGCGCCATCTGGAAACCATTCGGGAATACACCCGCAAGATCGCCGTGGAACTCGGCGTCGTGGGCCTCATGAACATCCAGTATGCCATCGCCAAGGACACGGTCTATGTGCTGGAAGCCAACCCGCGGGCTTCCCGAACCGTTCCCCTGGTTTCCAAGGTGTGCAACATTCCCATGGCGCGGCTGGCCACCGAACTCATGCTGGGAAAAACCCTGGCCGAGCTCGGCCTTTCGCCGACCCGATATCTCGGCCATTACGGGGTCAAGGAAGCCGTGTTTCCCTTCAACATGTTTCCCGAAGTGGACCCGGTGTTGGGCCCCGAAATGCGTTCGACGGGGGAAGTCCTGGGCCTTGCCGATTCCTTCGGCCTGGCTTTTTACAAAGCCGAGGAAGCGGCCATGCAGCGGCTTCCGGAAGAAGGCTGCGTGCTCTTTACGGTGACCGACAAGGACAAGCCGGCGGCCCTGGAAGTGGCGAAACGCTTCCACCAGATGGGCTTTTCCATCCGCGCCACGAACGGTACCTATCGGTTTTTCAAGGAAAACGGCCTACCCTGCCAACGCATCGACAAGATGCACGAAGGGCGGCCCAACATTGTGGATGCGGTGAAAAACGGCGAAATCCAGCTGGTTGTCAACACGCCCAGCGGCCGAAGAAGTGAGCATGACGATTCCTACATTCGAAAAGCCGCGGTGAAATACAAGATTCCTTACATTACCACCATTGCTGCAGCGGAAGCGGCGGCTCGAGGGATCGAGGCCTGGCGGCGGGGCCACGGCGAGGTAAAGTCCCTTCAGGAATACCATGCGGCGATCCGTTAGGGCGAAAGCGGCGGGCTCCGTTGCGGTGTGGGCGTGGCCGGCGGCAGGGAGGATGGATGAGCGGACGGTTTCGAGTGGGGCTGGTGCGGTATGAGGAACCCTACGGGTCGGTGGCGGCGGCGGTGGAGGCCGCCGGCGGATTGGGGTTCGTGGGGCCAGACAGCCGAGTCTTCATCAAGCCGAATATCGTATGCTGGACTTCGGCGACCGCCTTTCCCAAGTGGGGCGTCATCACCACGTCCCGTGTGGTGGAAGATATGGTGCGGTGCCTTTGCGATGCCGGGGTACGCACCGTCATGATCGGCGAAGGGATGGTCAATTTAAACCCCAGGGACAAGACCCTGGCCGACAGGGCCTTTCGGGCGCTGGGGTACGAAACCTTGAGGCGCCGATACGGGGTCACGCTGGTGGATGTGTTCCAACGGCCGTTTCGAAAGACGGCCGTCGCCGACGGGCTGGAACTTTCCTTTAATGTGGACGCTCTGGAAAGCGACCTCATCGTGGACCTGCCGGTGCTCAAAACCCATGCTCAGACCGTGGTGAGCCTCGGCATCAAGAACCTGAAAGGGCTCATCAACATCGCCTCCCGCAAGCGCTGCCACAGCCCCGACCCCTACTGGAGCCTCCACCGCATGGTGGCCGCCCTGCCGAAGAATCTGCCGCCCATCTTTACCGTCATCGACGGCATTTTCAGCAACGAACGAGGGCCGGCCTTTGACGGCACGGCCCATCGAATGAACGTCCTGGCGGCATCCCGGGATGTGCTTTCGGCGGATATGGTGGGAGCCTCTCTTCTGGGTTACGCCGTCTGCGATGTGCCGCATCTTCGCTATGCCGCCGAAGATGCCGGTCGGCCCGCCGATCTTTCCGATGTCACGGTCGTCGGCGAATCCCCGGACGCCCTTCGGCGCCCCCATGCCTACAGCTTCGACTACAATGCCGACGGGACACTGCCGGAAGCCATGGCCAGAATGGGGCTCCGCGGCGTGAGTTACCGAAAATACGACGACACTCTGTGCACCTACTGCTCCTTCATGAACGGGCTGGTTCTGACGGCCGTCGCCCGCGCATGGCAAGGAACCGCGTGGGACGATGTGGAAGTGCTCACCGGAAAAGCCATGAACCCGACTCCCGGTAAGAAGCACACCATCCTTTTGGGCCGATGCATGACGCGCCGGCATCGGGACAACCCCGCCATCGCCCATGCCATCGCCGTGGCCGGGTGCCCGCCCAAACCCGAGGACATCGCCAGCGCCTTTCAGGAAGCCGGTATTCCCGTGGAGTCGGCCGTGCTGGAAAGCCATGCGGTTTATCCCGGCCGGTTCCTGAAAAAATATTTGGGGCGCCCTGAATTCGATGAGGCCTTTTTTCGGGTGGATTGAGCCGAATTCCGGCGGCAACCCTTGATTTCATGGGCTGCCGGTGTAAGCTCAAGGAGCCCTCGTCAGCGAGGGGGGCGCAGCGAAACCCACCATCGTGCGGGGAGGTCTATGGCTCGAAAAAGAATCCGACTCAGCCCCCAAGAGTTCCACGCTCTGGTGGAACAGGCCGTCGCCCGAATCCCCTGGGACATTCGGCGGCATTTGGAAAACATGGTGATCACCGTGGAGCGACGGCCGAGCCGCGAGCTGCTGGAGGAGGTGGGGGTGCCTCCCGGGGAAACCCTTCTCGGGCTTTACGACGGCGTGCCGCTCACCGAACGCAGCGTGACCGACCCGCCCCTTTATCCCGACACGATCTATCTGTTCCAGGAACCCCTGGAGGAACTTTGCACCACGCGCGAAGAACTCATGGAAGAGATTGAAGTGACCGTCGTCCACGAAGTGGCCCACGCGCTGGGGCTGAGCGAGGAGCGGCTTCAAGAGCTGGGCTACGGGTAGACGAAAAGAACACCTCCTCGGCGCAGAACAGGACGAAAAGTCTTGAAAAGAAAAGCGGCCGGGATGGGTGTCCTTCGGCCGCTTTTGAAGGCGGGGTGTGGGGAAAAAGAGAGGGTTACGGTTTGGGGATGAAAGCCAGTTGGGGGTCCAGGTCGTAGGTCCAGGGAGCCCCGGAGTTTCTCCAGCCGTTCTTCATCCGCTTGCCCTTGTAGTAGCTTTCGGCATCGGCGACTTTGTCGCCTTCGAAGCCGTCAACGATGTTATACACATTGGTAAAGCCCGCGGCGGCCAGACGTTCGATGGCTTTCGCACTGCGATGCCCCGATCGGCACATCACGAGGAGCACATCGTCGGGTTTGAACCGCGCTTTGACCAGCGCTTCGAAGTCCGGGTTGGGAGCCAAAGGGAAATCCTTTTTTTCGTCACTCCACTTGCCGGTCCACAGTTCCGATGGGATGTTCACCGCCATGGCGGGATGCCCCACAAACACGTACTCTTCAGGGGTGCGAACATCCAGAATCGTCACCTTCTGAGGATCGGCTTTCCACATCTCGTAGGCTTCCAGGGCGGTGACATACTTGTTCAGGCTCGTTCTTTTCTTTTCGTCGGACGGCACGTCCGCGGCGAGAGCCGCCGTCGCAAAAGCCGTAAGAACCAACACGCCAACCCATATCCAACCGCGTCGCTTCATGGCGTCCTCCAGACTGGATTGATTTCCCCCACACCCCCAAACGATCATTGACAAGGACAGGTCTTCTGTCAATGATAAACATAAGTGAAAGTATCACGGAGTGTTGGCTTCAGCCACAATTTACGGGAGGAATCTTCATGAAGCTCGGCGGCCGACTCAAGACCTTTCTGATGATGGGATTCGTGGTGGGGGTGTGTCTTGGGGCATCGGAAAGTGTGCCGCAGGAGGAGAAGGCTCGCCAGTTGGGCGCCAATGCCGCGGCGGAATTGCAGCGGGTTTTGAGGGGGGAACTGAGCGCGGCCATGCAGCAAGGCGGTCCCGGGCAAGCCATTCGAGTGTGTGCGCAGAAGGCCTTGCTGTTGACCCGGGACATTCCCCAAAGGATGGAACTGCCGGCCATGACCATCAAGCGAACGAGCGTGCGGTGGCGCAACGAAATGAACCGCCCCGACGCCTTTGAAGAAAAAATCCTCGCCGATTTGGAAGCCCGCGTAAAGGCCGAAGCGCCCTTGGAGCCGGTTTTGGTCCTGCAAAACAAAGCCTATCATTATTTCGAGCCCATCCGTACGGCGGGGCTGTGCCTGACCTGCCACGGCCCGGAGGAGAAAATGCCGGAGAACGTCAAAAGCGCCCTGGACGCGCTCTATCCCGGAGACCGGGCTCGAGGCTACGCCGCAGGCGATTTTCGCGGGGTCATTCACGTGACCATTCCTCAAGAGGTGCTGGCGGAGCCCTGAGGGCAAGCTCCTCTCCCGGGAGTTCGTCCGTCTCGTCCGCCATTTGTGCGGGGGAGGCCGCGCGGTTCCGGGATGGGGCACTGGAGCGGCGGGCGGTCTCAGTCCTTGATGCGGGAAGTGCCGGGAATGAGGGTCTTGGTGGCGATCACGCCGGGCAGTTGGCGAATGTTTTCGTGCACGAAGTGGGAAATGGTTTCCGCATCGGAACTCAGAAGATCCCGCCGCAATTGGACCTTCACGAGGAGGTCCACATCGCCGAAGACGCTGTGCACTTCCCGAACCTCTTCCAGTTCCAGAAGCTTGTCCACGATGCGGTTTTCTTTCTTGGCTTGCACGTTCATGAGCACAAAGGCCGTGATGGTCCGCTGCATTTCGGGATAATGTTCCATGTCGGCGTTTTTCATTTTTTCCCGAAAAGCCTCCATATCGTCGGGCAGGATTTCATTGAGGCCGATGCCGTAGTGGCGTCGTTCGCCTTTTTCCCAAAGTCTTACGGACACGTAGGCGTACAGGTCGGCCGCGGTGCGGCCGGGAAACCCCTGGGTGAGGTGCGCTCTGGAAAGGATGGTGGTCAGGGGCCGGTAAATGTGGTGGTACCAGTCCTTGGCCGCTTGCTGGAACGTTAAGTCGGCCCGTTCCGTGCGTTGAAGATGCTCGTGATGGCGGCGGATTTGCTCCAAAAGCCGCTCGTATTGGCCGGGTTCGGTCAGAGTGATGTCGGCGTGAAGCCCGGTTTCGTCGAGGAAGAGAGCCCTCTGGCGGTAGAGGGCATCCTGAAGGTTGTCGCCGGAGGGGATGAATTCCACGATATGGGCGAGGATCTCGTCGTGGCCGAGGGCCTTGGCGGCGGCCACCCGGTGGTTTCCGTCTTCCACGTAATAGACGTCGCGAATCTGCCAGAGCCTGACCGGCGGGAGCACGGCGCCTTGGCGCATGGCGTTCTTGATCTGTTCCAGCCGCTCCGAGGGGGCTCGGCTTCGCAGCTGGAATCGCTCATCGAAATCCTGGTACCGCCCCACACTGCCCACGATCTGATCCAGGGGCACGGTGCGCAGGCCGCGGTCGCGGCATTGGAAGGCGCCGTTCTGTCGTTGGAGCTCATGAAAACAGGCGCCGCCATGGTCCTTTTGGGGCCTCGCGTTCCATAGCCCGAGTTTTTCCAGGAATCGTCGCATCGTCAATGTCCACAATGTACCAGCCGAAAGTGTTGAGGATGTTCGTCTCCCCCAGCCGCCTCAGCCTCTGGGAAGGATCGTCAAAGACTCTGTGAATATGTCCGTGGATGAACCAGCGGGGCTGATGGGTGCGGATGAACCGGGTAAAGCACCGAAAACCCCGGTGACACGGATCGTCCCCATCGCCCAGGCCCCGCGGCGGCGCATGGGCGATGACGATATCGACGCCGCCGCGCCACCAGATCATGGGGCGGGTCTTCCACAGGATGGTGCGCATTTCGGCTTCGGTGTACTGCATGGGCCCGCCGTTGTACCACATGGATCCTTCGAACCCCAGAAGCCGAAGGCCCTTGAGGTCCACCAGGCGGGCGTGGACGTCCGTGGCGCCTTGGGGCGGCCGGCTGGGATAGCGAATATCGTGGTTGCCCCGAACGTAATAGACGGGCACTCGGAAAAAATGCCCGAGATACGTCAGGTATTCGGGTGGAACATCCCCGCACGACAGCACGGCGTCCAGAGGTTCAAAGCGCTCTCGGTGCGCCACCGGAAAAAGCTCCGGAGCCGTCACATCTGAGACGGTCAAAAGACGCACGGCACGAATCCGTCGAAGCCGCCGGGCGAGCGGGGCGTCATGCGCCGCCCTTCGGGGAGGCGGTTTCAGCCTCCGTCGCCTGGGCGATGGGATAGAGCCGGTCGCCGAGGCGCAGGGCGAAACGATCGTCATCGATGGGCTCGATCCATTGGGCCACCTGGTAGTACGCAGGCCGGGAAAACCGCGCGGGAAAACGGCCGTTTCGCACACGGCAGTAGAGGACGTTTTCCGGTCCGACCCATAAAGTGGACGGGTCCAGGGGCTCCGTGTCCTTGAGGTGCTTGAAGGTCAGGAGGATGTGGGCCTCGGCGGCCCCGTTGGTGATGCGATCCACCCGCGTGATGACAAAGGGCGTGTCGGCCACGCTGATGGAGTGCAGCCGCCCTTGCCATTCCAGAACGTAGCGGCCGTCGTCGAGCCGGCGCAGGCAGGCGTAAAAAGTTTCCAAAATTTCCTTTCGAAAGATGGGTCGCTCGCCGTAAAACCAGTCCCCTTCCCGGTCCACCTCAATGCCGGTCTCGTCGCCGTTCACCGAAGGCGTCTGCGTGTTTTCTCGGGTCGTGTGCGTGTTCTTTTCGCTCATGGCGTCTCCTGAAGATTGAGGGTTTCAGCATTCGTGCGTCAAAAGGCTTTGCGACTGTCCAAAAGGATGGTGACCGGACCGTCGTTGGTCAAGTGAACCGCCATGGTTTCCTGAAAAACGCCCGTTTCCACGGGGACGCCATGGTCGCGAAGGGCCTGAAGGAAAGCCTCGTACAGGCGTCTCGCCTGATCCGAAGGGGCCGCGTCCACGAAAGAAGGGCGGCGGCCTTTGCGGCAATCACCCCACAGGGTGAACTGGGAAACGGCCAAAACGGCGCCCCCGATATCCAGGACGGAGCGGTTCAGTTTGTCGTCCTCGTCGGGAAAGATTCGAAGATGGACGACCTTTTCCGCCAGATACCGAGCGTCTTCTTCCGTATCCCCGCGCCCCACACCCACGAGCACCACCAACCCGCGCCCGACGGCCCCGACGGTCTGCCCGTCCACGTCGACGGAGGCTTTGGATACCCTTTGCACGACGGCCCGCATGATCCCTTCCTCCCGGGCGTTTTGACCTTGGCGGCCGCCGCAGGATATAAAAGCCGCACTTCGATTGGCAAACGGTTTTGATGGAAAGGACTGGTGCCCATGCTTCGAAAACCTTCGGTGCTCCTAGTCAATCCGTGGATCACCGATTTTGCGGCCTACGATCTGTGGGCCAAGCCGCTGGGGCTGTTGCTTTTGGGCGCCCTGGTGCGGGAATCGGGGTGCCGGGTGTTTTTCATCGACTGTTTGGACCGGCATGATCCGGAAACCAACGGTCGTGAAGGCGTCCTGCCCGGCCGGGACGACGCCTTCGGCACGGGAAAGTATCCCAAAACGCCCATTCCCGTCCCCGAGGTGCTCTCGGACGTGGGCCGCCCTTTTTTTCGCTACGGCATTCACCCGGAAAGCTTTCGAAAGAAGCTCTCGGCCCTTCCCAGGCCGGACCTGGTGTGCGTGACGAGCCTCATGACCTACTGGTACCCGGGAATGCAGGAAACCATCGCGCATATCAAGGATGTTTTTCCCGGGGTGCCCGTGTGGCTCGGGGGCATCTACGCTCGGCTGTGCCCGGAACACGCCCGGCGCCGAAGCGGGGCCGACAGGGTCTTTTCCGGCTCTTTGCCCCAGGCGGCCAAAGCCCTGAAAGCCCTTTTCGGCGATGGGTTCAAAGAGACGCCGGCCTGGCACAGCGTGGCGCACGCGCCGCCTCCCGCCGTGGATCTCGTGGAAAAGCCGCTCTACGGTCCGCTTCTTTTGAGCCTCGGCTGTCCGTACCGCTGCCCGTACTGCGCCTCGTCCGTCCTGCAGCCGGAAAGGGTGGCCTTTTCGGCTCGGCGCCTTTTCCAAAGCCTCATGGAGCTCTATGAACACGCCGGGGTGCGGGATTTCGCCTTTTACGACGACGCGTTGCTTGTCACAGGAGGCCCGGTCCTTCGAGAGCTGACGGATCAAGTCCGTCGGCACGGGCTTTCCGTGCGGTTTCATACCCCCAATGCCCTCCATGTGAACGCTGTGGTCGATGGCGGGTGGAGTCGGCTGCTTTTTGAAAGCGGCTTTGTCACCCTTCGGCTGGGCTTGGAAACAACCCGCTTCGAACGCCAGAAAAAATGGGGCGGTAAGACGGATCTGGGCATGTTCTTTCGGGCGGTGGACGCCTTGCGCCGGGCCGGGTTTTCCCCGGACCGCATCGGGGTGTACCTCCTGGCGGGTGTTCCGGGCCAGAGCCCGGAGGAGGTGGCGGAAGGGATCGAGATTGTCCGAAATGCCGAAGCCATGCCCTACGTGGCCGAGTTTTCGCCCATTCCGGGAACGGCGGTGTGGCCGAAGGCCGTGGCGCTGAGCGCTTTTCCGTTGGAAGAAGAGCCCTTGACCCACAACAATTCCTTTTTCGCCTGCAGGCGCCCGGATTTCACCCTCGGCGACCTGGACGGCCTGAAACGGCAGGCTCGAGACGCCCGCCGCACCCTTAAGGCCGTTGGGCCCACCATCCCAAACGGCGGGCAGGCTCCCGCCTTTTCAGCGCCGTGAAAGGTTTTCCCTTCGGGTCCCTAGGAGCCTGTCCGAAAACGGAAAGGGGTGTCCCCTGGGGGGTGGCGGAAAGCTTCCCGAAGGGTGCTTCTTGTGCCGCGCCGGCCTCTCAGCGGCGCGGCACAAAAAAGAAAACTCTGCGCCCTCTGCGTCTCTGTGGTGCATTTTAATGAAAGGCCGTGAAGTCATGACGGCATTTTCGGACACGCTCCTAGGGGGACGGAAAAGATGGAAAAGTTCGTGAAATATTTCTTGACCCCTCGGCGCCGCGGCGCTATAGATGCCATCCCAGAAAGGGGATCCTGGCCGACCGTTCATGATTTCCCGAAAGGTCGGCGGGCCTCGAGGGCGGCGGTGAGTGACAAGGATCACAAGCCCGAAGCGGCGCCTTCGGGAGAGGAAGGACATTCGACGATCGGATCGCGCGCATGAACCCATACGTCCCGGTACTCATCATGCTGTTTCTGGCGGCCGCCACGGCCGCCGGAATGATTGCGGCCACCACGTGGATCGGCCCCAAGAAGAAATTCGCCGAAAAGATGGAGGTTTTCGAGTGCGGCGAAAGCCCCATCGTCAACCCGAAACAGAGATTTTCGGTCAAATTTTACCTCATCGCCCTTTTCTTCGTCATTTTCGACATTGAAACCGTGTTCGTCTATCCCTGGGCGGTGCTCTTTCGAGAGCTGGGCTGGTTTGGCTTTGTGGAAATGATGATTTTCATTTTTGTCCTGGCCGTCGGCCTCATTTATGTGTGGCGAAGGGGAGCCTTGGAATGGGATTGAAGCTCTCACGGTGGACAGTGACCCGCGATGTGGTGGTCGGGAAGGCCGAAGGCGCCGGTCCGGAACGGCTTTTGGACGGCAGCGTCATCCTGACCCGCTTGGAAGCGGCCGTCAACTGGGCCCGTAAGTATTCGTTTTTCCTCTACCCGTTTGTCACGGCCTGCTGCGGCATGGAATTCATGTCCGTGGCCGGCCCCCGCTACGACTTGGACCGTTTCGGCGCCGCTCTGCCTCGGTTTTCTCCGCGCCAGGCCGATCTTCTCATGGTGGTGGGCACCATCAGCCACAAGCAGGCCCCCATTCTGGTCAAGGTCTACAACCAGATGGCCGAACCCAAGTGGGTGTTCGCCTTTGGCGTGTGCGCCGTCTCCGGCGGTTTTTACGACAACTACTCGGTGGTGCAAGGCATCGACACCCTGATTCCCGTGGACATCTATGTCCCCGGGTGTCCGCCGCGCCCGGAGATGGTTCTGGACGGGCTGCTGCTGTTGCAGCAAAAGGTCAAGCAGGAACGGTGGTCGGATTGGCCGCGGGGTGAAGCGCCGGTGAGTCGGTGCTAGGACCTTCGACGAACAAGGATACGGGCCTCATGGACGCGAGTGTCACCCTCAAGAAACTCACGGAAAAGTTCCCGGACGCCGTCGTCGGGACGCACAACTACCGCGGCGACGATACGGCCATCGTCAAGAAGGAAAAGATCCGCGACATCTGCCTGTTCCTCCGGGACGACCCGGACCTTCTCTACAACTTCATGATGGACCTCACCGTGGTGGACTACCTGGGTCGTGATCCTCGATTCGAAGTGGTCTACCATCTCTATTCCCTGCCGCATAACCGGCGGGTTCGAATCAAGGCCCTCGTGCCCGAATCGGACCTGACCATCGATTCCGTGGTGTCCGTGTGGGTCGCCGCCGACTGGTTTGAGCGGGAAGCGTACGACATGTACGGCGTGGTTTTCGCCGGCCATCCCAATCTGCGCCGCATTTTGCTTTACGAAGGCTTCGAGGGGCATCCGCTGCGCAAGGACTATCCGCTCAAAAAGAGGCAGCCCTTGATCGGCCCGGTCAACTAACACTGCAACGGGTAGACAGTGAGCCATGGCTGAAATTTCGAAAGACCTCCATACCGAACACATGGTGATCAACATGGGTCCCTCGCACCCGGTGACCCATGGCACGGTGAAATTCCTCGCCACACTGGAGGGCGAAACCATCGTGGACCTCGACGTGGAGATCGGCTACCTCCACCGGGGCTTCGAAAAGATGTGCGAAAACAGCACATGGCAGCAGGTGATCCCCTACACGGACCGGCTCAACTACGTCTCCCCGCTCATCAACAACACGGGCTACGCCCTGGCCGTGGAAAAGCTTCTGGGGATCGACGTGCCCGAGCGGTGCAAGTACCTGCGGGTGATCGCCTGCGAGCTGTCGCGCCTTTCGGACCATTTGACCAACGTGGCGGCGGCGGGCCTGGAATTGGGCGCCTTCACGGCCTTCCTCTATTTTGTGGAAGCTCGGGAACTCGTCTGGGATCTCATCGAATCCCTGTGCGGGGCCCGTGTGACCGTCAACTACGTGCGCATCGGCGGGCTGAAGAACGATCTGCCCGAGCGGTTTGAAGAAAAGGTCCGTTACGTCTTCAAGGAAGTGCGCCGCCTCTGGGTGGATGTGGACAAGCTGCTCACCAAGAACCGCATCTTCATCGACCGGGTGCGCGGCGTGGGCGCCATTTCCGCCGAAGAAGCCATTGCCTATGGCTTTACGGGGCCGTGCCTCAGGGCGTGCGGCGTCCCCTACGACGTGCGCAAGGCCCAGCCGTACCTGGTCTACGACCGGATGGATTTCGAAGTCCCCATCGGCGAGACGGGCGACAACTACGACAAGTACTTGGTGCGCATGGAAGAGATTCAGCAGAGCATGCGCATCGTGGAGCAGGCTCTGGCCCAGATGCCCGACGGGCCCATCAACGTGCGGCTGCCTCAGGTGCGCATGGAGCCCAAGGAAAAGATCTACTCCCGCATCGATTCCCTGATCTATCACTTCAAGACGGTCATCGAAGGCATCAAGCCGCCTCCCGGCGAAGTGTACCTGGCCGTGGAAGGCGGAAACGGCGAGCTGGGGTTTTATCTGGTGAGCGACGGCAGCGGGAAACCGTACAAGTGCCGGGTGAGGCCGCCGTGCTTTGCCCTGACCGCCGCCATGCCGAGGTTGGTCAAGGGCAGACTGCTCGCCGATATCGTCCCCACATTCGACATGATCAACATGATCGGCGGAGAATGCGATAGATAACCATGCTTGCAGACCTGATTGAATCCCTTGCCAAGATCGTCTTCATCTTCACCGTCAACGTCGGCGTGTTCGCGCCGATCCTCGGGTGGGTGGAGCGGAAGCAGAGCGCCGTGATGCAGGACCGCATCGGCGCCAACCGAGCGGACATCTTGGGTTTTACGGCGATCGGGCTGTTCCATTCCCTCGCCGACGCCCTCAAGCTGCTGACCAAGGAAGACTTCGTCCCCGCCAACGCCAACAAGTTCTTTCACACGCTGGCCCCGTTCATCGCGCTGGTGCCCGCCATCGCCGCCTTTGCCATCATCCCCTTCGGCGGCCGCTATGAACTGTTCGGGCACGAAATCAACCTGGTCATCGCCGACCTGGACGTGGGCATTTTGTACGTGTTCGCCCTGGCGGGATTGGCCACCTACGGCACGGTGCTGGCCGGATGGTCGTCGCGCAGCAACTGGTCTCTCTTGGGCGGCCTTCGCGCCTCCGCCCAGATGCTTTCCTACGAAGTGGCCATGGGTTTCAGCATCATCGGTATCATCATCGTTTACGGGTCGCTTCGCCTGACGGACATCGGCGCCATGCAGGAAGATTTCTTCCGGTGGGGCATTTTTCTGCAGCCCGTGGGGTTCATCATCTACATGACGTGCGCCATCGCCGAAAACAAGCGCATTCCCTTCGACATTCCCGAGGCCGAATCGGAGCTGGTGGCGGGCTACTTTACCGAATACAGCGGCATGAAATTCGTCATGTTCTGGATGGCCGAATTCCTGGAGATGGTCACCATCAGCGCCATCGTGACCACCCTGTTTTTCGGCGCCTGGCATATCCCCTTCGTCACGGACGCCATGCTTCTGTCCTGGTTTCAGTTTGCGGGGCCCAACGGCGCCGCCGCCTTGGCCATGCTGGTCAACATAGTTGTCTTCTTCACCAAGGTGTCTTTCTTCATTTGGCTGCAGATGACCATCCGGTGGACGCTTCCGCGCTTCCGTTATGACCAGGTCATGAGAATGTGCTGGAAGATGTTGCTGCCGCTTTCCCTCATCAACCTCTCAATTACCGGGCTGGTGGTTTTGCTGCTATGAGCACAACGACAGGTTTGGGGCAGACCCCGTATTCCGTGCAGGTGGGCATTCCCGCAGCGACGCTGAAGGCCAAGAGGGTGCGCCGAAGGCTGGACCTCACGTTGTGGGAAAGGCTCTATGTGGCGGAAATCGTGCGTGGGCTGGTGGTCACCAGCAAGCACTTCTTCATCAACATGATCGGGTTCATCTTCCCGCCGGCCGGAAAGAAGCGCAAGGTTTTCACGGTCTACTACCCCGAGGAAAAGCTGGAGTTGCCTCCGGCCTATCGGGGCCGGCCCGTGCTGGTCGCCGACGCGGACGGGACGGAAAAGTGCGTCGCCTGCGGCCTGTGCGAAAAGATGTGCCCGGCCCATGCCATTTCCATCGTCGCCGCGGAAAAGGCTCCGGGGGAACGTTACCCGGCGCGTTATACCTTGGATCTGGGCCGGTGCGTCTACTGCGGCTATTGCGAAGAAGTGTGCCCCACGGAAGCCATTGTCATGAGCGATGAGTACCAGGGGCTGGCGCAAAGGGATCGGAACCGACTGCGGTTTGAAAAGGAGCAGCTGCTGAGGCCGGAAGCGAAAGTCAAGACGCGTCTTTACTATGTGAGAAGGATATACTCCAAATGGAACTACTGATCTTCTATGCCTTCTGCGTGGGGGCGGTGGTTTCGGCCCTGCTGATGGTGACGACCAAGCGACCCGTGCGGGCGGCCATGAGCCTGGTGGCGACCATGTCTTTTCTCGCGGGCCTGTACGCGCTTCTGAACGCTCACCTCATCGCGGTGCTGCAGCTCATCGTCTATGCGGGCGCCATCATGGTGTTGTTCCTCTTCGTCATCATGCTTCTCAATATCGAAGAAAAAGAAGGCAAGTTGGCCAAGAACGTCTTCTTCATCCAGCTGGCCGGCACCGTGGTGGTCGGCATCCTCATGGTGGCCATGGTCGTCGTGATGAACAAGATGGGGGCGCCGGTGGCCGCCGTGGCGGTGGATGAGACGTTCGGGACGACGAAGGCGGTGGGGTGGATGCTGTTCACCAAGTACTTGTTGCCTTTTGAAATCGCGTCCGTCTTGTTGCTCGCGGCGATCGTCGGGGCGGTGATCCTAGCCAAGAGGAGGATAGATAACTCGGGGTCCTGAAAGCCGGGTCCTGGGGTTATCGGGTGGAGCCTATGGTCTCGTTGAATGCATACCTCATGTTGGGCGCGGTGTTGTTTTCCATCGGTGCGGTTGGCGTGCTGGCACATCGCAATGCCTTGATCATTTACATGTGCATTGAACTGATGCTGAACGCGGTCAACCTCACCATCGTCGCCTTTTCGCGGTTTTTGAACAGCCTGGACGGGCATGTGTACGTCTTTATGATCATGACCGTCGCAGCGGCTGAGGCTGCCGTGGGGTTGGCGATCCTCATTGCGCTTTTCCGCAACAAGCCGACCGTCGATGTGGACGAAATCAATCTAAGCAAAGGTTAAGAAGGACGTGGAAACCATTCTGTCGATCAGACCCTTTCTGGCCGTGCTGGCGTCTCTTCTGGCGGTGCCCTTGATTGTCAGGACCGGGGAGGAGAAGCCCAATTTACGGGAGTTCTGGTCCGTTCTAGCCGGGATCGTGAAATTTTCCATCGTCGTGTCCATGGCTCCGGCGATCCTGTCCGGGCACACCATCGAATACACCCTTGTGGAAGGCTTCTACAAAGGGATCGACATCAAGTTCCGGGTGGACGCCTTCGGGCTGCTTTTTGCCACCGTCTCGTCCTTCTTGTGGATCGTGACGACCTTCTATTCCATCGGGTACATGCGGGCGGGCAAGGAACATTCCCAGACCCGCTATTTCGCCTGTTTCGCCATCAGTTTGTCGGCGACCATGGGCGTGGCCTTTTCGGCCAACCTGGTGACCTTGTTCCTGTTCTACGAAATCCTGAGCCTCGCCACGGTCCCTCTGGTCGGGCACAAGGAAACGGAAGAGGCGCTGGAAGGGGCCAAAAAATACTTCCTGTACTTGCTGGGCTTGTCCAAGACGCTTCTGCTTTCCGGGATCATCATCGTTTACATGACGGTCGGGACGACGGACTTTCAAGCGGGCGGGCTGCTCCGCCACCAAACCGGATCGGCGCTCCTCTTTGCGTCCTTTTTCCTCTTCCTTTTCGGTTTCGCCAAGGGCGCCGTCATGCCGTTCCATAACTGGCTCCCGTCGGCCATGGTGGCGCCCACTCCGGTGAGCGCCCTGCTCCACGCCGTGGCCGTGGTGAAAGTGGGGGTGTTTTCCATCCTGAGGGTGGTCTTCCACATCTACGGGGTGGATCTCATGACCCGCATGAATCTCGGCATCACGGCGGCCTATGTGGTGTCGTTTACCATCATCATGGCCTCCGTGATCGCCCTGACCAAGGACAACCTCAAGGCGCGGCTGGCCTATTCCACGGTGAGCCAGCTCTCGTACGTGATCCTCGGCGCGGTGCTGCTGACGCCGAGCAGTATGGTGGGCGGGGTCATGCACATCGCCAATCATGCCTTTTCCAAGATCACCCTGTTCTTCTGCGCCGGGTCTCTCTACGCCTGCGCCCACAAGACGGAAGTCAGCCAGCTTTCGGGCATCGGCAAAAAAATGCCCTGGACCATGGCGGCCTTTTTCATCGCCTCGCTGAGCATGATCGGGGTGCCCCCGGCGGCGGGGTTCACGAGCAAGTGGTTTCTGGCCCTGGGGTCCATCGAAGCGCATGCGGTGCCCATTTTGATGGTTCTCGTCATGAGCACGCTTCTGAACGCCGCCTACTTCCTGCCCATTACCTACAAGGCGTTTTTCGAAAAGGAGGCGCATAGCGCCGATGCCCATGGGCACGGCCATGGGCATGAACACCATGAGGAGGTTCGGGAACTGAAATTCGTTGTCGTCCCCCTGGTCCTCACGGCCGTGATTTCCCTGCTCATCGGTATCTTTCCCGATTACTTCCTCGCGTTGGCCAAGGAGGTGATCCGATGATTGGCATGATTCGAAGGATCGTCCTGTTTATCGGAGACCCGGCGAATTCCAAGAAGGTGAAGAAGATCGGGATCGCCATGCTCATCGTGACGTTCATCTCGGACTTCTTCGTGCATCGCGAGCACGCCATGTACATCTGGGACCGAATTCCCGGCTGGGGCGCTCTCTACGGGTTTGTCTCCTGCGTCGTCATTATCCTGGCATCGAAGTTCTACGGCCATCAGTGCGGCATCATGAGGGACGAGGATTACTACAATGACTGAGTGGATTCACCCGTCCGTCTTCTACATTCCCGGGGCTTTTCTCCTTCCGTTCCTGCGCGGGCGGATCCAAAAGGCGGGCATGCTGCTCATCCCGTTGCTGGGAATGGCCTCCATGTACCTGATGATGCAGCTGCCCCACGGCACCTACTGGTCGTGGAACTTTCTCGGCCAGTCCATGTCCTTCGGGTCGGTGGACAAGCTGAGCATCGTCTTCGGCTGGGTGTTCACCATCATGTCCTTCATCGGCATGATGTACGCCCTACATGTGGACGAGGCGGGTCAGCACGTGGCCGCCCTACTGTATGTGGGCGGTTCCCTGGGCGTGACCTTCGCCGGCGACTACCTGACCCTGTTCATCTTCTGGGAGCTCATGGCCTTCTCGTCGGTCTATCTCGTCTTTGCCCGACGGGAACCGGACGCCATCGGGGCCGGCTTCCGGTATATTTTGGTCCATGCTTTTGGCGGCGTGTGCCTTCTGGCCGGGGTGGTCCTCCATGCCATGAGCGGCGGGTCCATGCTGGTGGGGCCGCTGGAACAAGACGGCAGCCTCGCCTTTTACCTGATGCTCATCGGCGTCATCATCAACGCCGCCGTGCCGCCGCTTCATGCCTGGCTGACCGACGCCTATCCGGAAGGAACGGTGACGGGCTCCGTCTTCATGTCGGCCTTTACGACCAAGACGGCCGTCTATGTGCTGGTGCGGGTCTTTCCCGGGACGGAGCTTCTGGTCTATCTGGGGACCATCATGGCTCTCTACGGCGTCGTCTACGCCGTGCTGGAAAACGATGCGAGACGGCTGCTTGCCTACCACATCGTGAGCCAGGTCGGCTACATGGTCACCGGTGTGGGGATCGGGACGGAGATGTCCCTGAACGGGTCGGTGTCCCACGCTTTTGCGCACATCCTTTATAAGGGCCTGCTCTTCATGGGCGCCGGTGCGGTGATCCACATGACGGGCCGAAGGAAACTCACCGAGCTGGGCGGCCTGTACCGAACCATGCCCATCACGCTGGTGCTGTACATGATCGGAGGGTTTGCCATTTCGGCCTTCCCGCTCTTCAGCGGCTTCGTGACCAAGTCCATGGTGGTCGCTGCCGCGAACCACGACCATCGGCCGCTGGTGGCCCTGCTGCTCACCATGGCTTCTTCGGGGACCTTCCTCCATACGGGCCTGAAGCTGCCCTATTACATGTTCTTCGGCAAGGATTCGGGTCTGGAAGCCAAGGAACCTCCGGCCAACATGATTTGGGCCATGACCGTGGCGGCTTTCCTGTGCATCGCCATCGGCTGCTATCCCAAGCCTTTGTATGACCTGCTGCCGTTCCCGGTGGATTTCGAACCGTATACGGGGGACCATGTGACGAGCGCCCTGGGCATTCTGCTCTTTACCGGCCTCGGGTTCTTCATGCTGCTCAGGAAGCTGGATCCGGAGCCGACCATCAGCATCGACACGGATTGGTTCTACCGCAAGGGAAGCCGTGTGTTCATGTGGGTGGCGAGCAGGCCGGTGGCCAAGACGGACGACTATGTGGGCAACATCTATCAAACCTGGTTTTCTCGGTTCACGCTGGTCTTTTCCGATATCTTCGCGCGAATTCTGGATGTTCGGGGCATTGACGGCGCGGTCAACGGCATCGCCAACTTTTTCCTGGCGCTTTCACGGATGGTTCGCGTGACGGCGACGGGGCTTGTGCGGCATTACGCGGCGACGATGCTGATCGGCGGCATCGTCATCCTGGGCTACTACCTCTTGGCGACGTTGATGAGTCTATGATGAATGCGGCGAATTTTCCCATCCTGTCGGTGACCACGTTTCTGCCCCTGGTGGGCGTGGCGTTGATCTGCCTCATCCCGAGCCGGCATCAGAAGGCGATTCAGTGGACGGCCTTCCTGGTGACCGTGGCGACGTTTCTCGTGTCGCTGCAGCTCTATTTCCGGTTCGACACGACCACGTGGCAGATGCAGTTCGTCGAGGATACGTCGTGGATTCCGCAGTTTGCCATCCGCTACCAGATGGGCATCGACGGAATCAGCCTTCTTTTGGTTTTGCTCACCACCTTCCTTTCCGCCGTTTCGGTGCTCTCCACGTGGACGGCGGTGACGGAAAGGGTCAAGGCCTACATGGCGTCCCTGCTGCTTTTGGAAACGGGGATGATCGGTGTCTTCTGCGCCCTGGACTTCATCCTTTTTTATTTCTTCTGGGAAGTCATGTTGATCCCCATGTACTTCATCATCGGCATCTGGGGAGGTCCCCGGCGCATCTACGCCGCCGTGAAGTTCTTCATCTACACCATGAGCGGCAGCGTGCTCATGCTCGTGGCCATTCTCGTGCTGTACTTCATGCACTACGAGGCCACGGGAACGTACAGCTTCCACATTTTGGACTACCACAAGCTGGGGCTTCCGGCGAACTACCAGTTCTGGATGTTCCTGGCCTTCGCGGTGGCCTTTGCCATCAAGGTTCCCATGTTCCCGTTCCATACATGGCTTCCTGACGCCCACGTGGAAGCGCCGACGGCGGGAAGCGTCATCCTGGCCGGGGTTTTGCTGAAGATGGGGACGTACGGCTTCCTGCGTTTTTGCCTGCCCATTTTTCCGCAGGCCAGTGTTTTGTTCGTCCCGCTCATTCTGATTTTGGCGCTCATCGGGATCATTTACGGTGCCATGGTCTCGTTGGCCCAGGACGACGTCAAGAAGCTCGTGGCGTATTCCAGTGTGAGCCACCTGGGCTACTGCATGCTGGGCATGTTCGCCCTGAACGCCGACGGCATCAAGGGGAGCCTCATCCAGATGGTGAACCACGGGCTGAGCACGGGGGCCCTGTTCTTGATCGTCGGCATCCTTTACGAGCGGCGCCACACGCGGCTCATTTCCGAATACGGCGGGTTGATGAAGGTCATGCCCATCTTTGCCTTTCTTTTCCTGATGGTCGCCTTTTCGTCCATGGGCGTCCCCGGGACCAACGGATTCGTGGGCGAGCTGCTGATCCTCATCGGAGCGTTTCAGGCGTCCTTGAAATTCGGGCTGGCGGCGACGGTCGGCTTGATCCTCGGCGCGGTCTACCTTCTGTGGACGGTGAAAAGGGTGGCCTATGGGCCCATCACCAAGCCGGAAAACCAGGTGCTCAAGGACATGACCGTTCGGGAATACGCCTATATGCTGCCGGTTCTTCTGTTTATCTTCTGGATCGGCATCTATCCCAAGCCGTTCCTGAGGACCATGGATGCGTCGGTGGCTCATCTGCTGGAGTCCATGCACGCGCCGAAGACCGCGCATGCTTTTGAACCAAGACCGGCGTGGTTTCAGAACCTTCTTGCGAAAGCCGACTTTCAACAGCTGACCAAGGGCCAAGGGCGGTAACTTATGGAACAGGTGATGAGCAGCATCAGTCTGAGCGCGATTGCTCCGGAGTTGGTTCTGATCGCTTGCGGATTGATCGTGTTGATGATTCAAGCTGTCGTCGGAAAGAGGTTTCGAGAATCCTACGCGTACGTGAGCCTTTTGGGTGTGGCGGCGGCGGCCTTTTTGGTCCTGACCCGCCCTGGAGGCTTTGAAGCGAAGATCGTGGAATATTCCTTCTGCGACATGTGGGTCGTGGATAATTTTTCCCGGTTTTTCAAGCTCATTGTGCTGATCGGCACGGGCCTGACCTTGCTTGTTTCGATTAAGTACCTGGACAACGAAGCCATGCAGCACAGTGAGTATTACGCCTTGATGCTCCTGTGCACCGTGGGGATGATGATCATGGCCGGTGCGGCCGAATTGATCACCATCTTCCTCGGGGTGGAACTCATGTCCATCTCCCTGTACGCTCTGGCCGGCTACACGCGCACGCGGATGCTTTCCAACGAAGCGGCCATCAAGTACTTCATTCTGGGCTCCTTTGCGTCGGGGTTTCTCATCTACGGCATCGCCTTGATTTACGGCACGACGGGCACGTCCCAGATTCCGGCCATCGCCAAATACCTGGCTCAGGCGGGCCCGGGGGCCGGCGTGCTGGTTATGGGCATGGCCCTTCTGATCATCGGATTTGCCTTTAAGACGGCGTCGGTGCCGTTCCACATGTGGGCGCCCGACGTCTACGAAGGAGCGCCGGCTCCGGTGACGGGCTTCATGTCGGCCGGCCCCAAGGCGGCGGCTTTTGCGGCCTTTGTGCGGATCTTCATGGAGGCGTTGCCGTCGCTCCAGACCGATTGGGTCATGGTCATTTGGATCATCGCGGTGCTCACCATGACGGCGGGAAACGTCATCGCTCTGGTGCAGGAAAACATCAAGCGAATGCTCGCCTATTCCAGCATCGCCCACGCCGGCTACGTGCTGGTCGCCTTCCTGGCCGCCGGCGAATTGGGCCTGACCAGTATTCTTTACTACATGCTGGCCTATACCTTCATGAACATCGGGGCCTTCGCCGTGATCACCATGCTGGCCGGACGGGGCGAAGCACGGGTGAAGGTGGACGATTATCGCGGTGTGGGCTACAAGCACCCGGTAGCGGCCCTGGCCATGAGCCTCTTTCTGTTTTCTCTGGCGGGCATTCCGCCCACGGGCGGTTTCATGGGCAAGTTCTACATTTTCTCGGCAGCCGTGAAGCAGGGCTACATCTGGCTGGCCATCATCGGCGTGCTGAACAGCGTGGTTTCGGTTTACTACTACCTTCGGGTGACCGTGGCCATGTACATGCAGGCGCCTGAAGGGTCCGAAGAGGTGCCGGCGGCGTCCGCCTTGTCGCCCGCGCTGATCGTGGCTGTCGCCATTTCCGCCTACGGCGTGCTGTCCTTAGGTTTGTTCCCGTCGACGTACGTGGCCATGGTCAAAGAGTCCTTCCTGTCCTTGCTCTAGACTCGGGCATGGGGGGTTTTCCTGGGATTGGTCCGCGGGTATACTCCCTGGCATGGGGCTGGAGAAGAGGGAAAACAGTCGGCGAAGAGAGAGAATGCCATGAGTGCGGTGAAACTGACAATTGATGGGCGGGATGTGTCCGTTGCGGCGGGAGGGTCCATCCTGGATGCGGCGAAGGCTGCCGGGATTCGGATTCCGACCCTGTGTTATCACGAGCGGCTCAACCCCATAGGGTCGTGCAACCTGTGCGTGGTGGAGGTCAACGGCAAGAGCGCCCCGGTTTTGGCGTGCAAGACGCCCGCCGAAGACGGCATGGTGGTGACGACCAATTCGGAGACGGTGCAGGGAATGCGCCGTTTCACCATGCAGAAACTTCTGGAGCGGCATCCGCTGGATTGCCCCATCTGCGACAAGGCCGGGGATTGCCGGCTGCAGGATTTGGTGGTGGAGCTCGGCATTGCGGGTGGGCCTTATGAAGCCCCAAAGGAAAGGACGGAAGTCAGCTACGCCACGACGCTTATCAAGTACTGGCGGGACCGATGCGTTCTGTGCCAAAGGTGCGCCGCCGCGTGCCGGGAGATCAAGGGGCAGGGAGCCATCGACTTTGTGGAAGTCAACGGCTCTCGGGAAATGCGGGTAAATCCGGAAAAATGCGTCTCGTGCGGGGAATGCCTGCAGGTGTGCCCGACGGGGGCTTTGACGGAAAACCTCAGCCCGGTCAAGGCGCGGGTGTTCACGACGAAAAAGGTTCAGACCACATGCACGTACTGCGGCTGTGGGTGCCAGGTGGAGTTGAACGTCTTGGACAACCGGATCGTCGCCGTCAACGGGGCGGACGATCCGACGGTGAACGCCTCGAGCCTCTGCGTCAAGGGCCGGTTCGGGTATGAGTTCGTCGCCAGCGAGGAGCGCCTGAAAAAACCGCTCATTCGACGCGGAGACAGCTTTGTGGAGGTGAGCTGGGACGAAGCCCTGGATTTTGTGGCGAAGAATTTGAGCCGCATCAAGGCGGAACACGGCCCGGACGCCATCGGCGGGTTCGCCTCGGCGCGGTGCACCAACGAAGAGAACTATCTCTTCCAAAAATTTATGCGCGCGGTGATCGGCACGAACAATGTGGATCACTGCGCCCGTCTCTGACACAGCTCCACGGTGGCAGGTCTTGCCGCCACTTTTGGAAGCGGTGCCATGACGAACCCCCTGAAGGATGTCCTCAATGCCGGGGTCATCCTCATCACGGGATCGAACACCACGGCCAATCACCCCATCATCGCCAATTACGTTCACGAGGCGGTGACCAAGCGAGGGGCGAAGCTCATCGTCGCCGATCCTCGGCGGATTCCGCTGGTGGACATTTCCACCCTGTGGCTGCAGTTCGCCGTGGGGACCAATGTCGCCTGGATCAACGGCCTCATGCATGTGATCATCCAGGAGGGGCTTTACAACAAAGCCTATGTGGAGGAAAGGACGGAAGGTTTCGAGGAACTGAAGGCGTGCGTGGCCAAATACACGCCCAAGTATGTGTCCAAGATCACGGGCCTCAAGGAAAAGGATATTGTGGCGGCGGCACGGCTTTTCGCCACCTCGGGACCGGGATCCATTCTCTACGCCATGGGCATTACCCAGCACACCACCGGGACGAACAACGTGAAGTGCCTGGCGGCGCTTTCCATGCTGTGCGGCTATGTGGGCGTGCCCGGAGGCGGCGTGAATCCCCTTCGCGGCCAAAACAACGTCCAAGGCGCGTGCGACATGGGCGGCCTGCCCAACGTCTATTCGGGGTATCAGGTGGTGACCGCGGAAGAGAACCGTCAGAAGTTTGAGAGCGCGTGGAACGTGCCCAAACTGTCCGACAAGGTCGGTTTGACGGTGACCGAGATGGGGCTGGCTGCGGGGAAAACCATCAAGGCCCTGTACATTATGGGAGAAAACCCGGTCCTGAGCGATGCGGACCTCAACCATGCGGAAAAGGCGCTGGCCTCTCTCGATTTCCTCGTGGTCCAAGATATCTTTATGACGGAAACGGCCAAGTTGGCTCACGCGGTCTTGCCCAGTGCCTGTTTTGCGGAAAAGGAAGGTACCTTCACCAACACGGAACGCAAGGTTCTGCGGGTGCGCAAAGCCGTGGATCCGCCTGGAGAAGCCAAGGAGGATTGGTGGATTACGGCCGAGATCGCCAAGCGGATGGGCTATCCCATGGATTATGCCGGACCCCAGGCGATCATGAAGGAAATCAACGCGGTGACCCCGAGTTACGGGGGAATCACGTACGAGCGGCTGGAAAAAGGCGGGCTTGTGTGGCCGTGCCCCACGCCGGACCACCCGGGGACGCCCATTTTGCACGTGGGTCGCTTCACCCGTGGAAAGGGTGTGTTTTTCGCCATCGAATACCAGCCCCCGGCGGAACCGCCGGATGCCGAATACCCCTTTGTGCTGACCACGGGCCGGGTCCATTGGCATTACCACACCGGCACCATGACGCGGAAAGGATCCGCCCTCAACCGCCTCTATCCCGAAGCCCTTGCGGAAATCAACGCGCAGGATGCGAAGAAACTCAAGATCGCCGACGGAGAATATGTGCGCATTTCGTCGCGCCGAGGCACTATCACCATCAAGGCCATGGTGTCCGACATTACGGCCAAGGGCGTGGTGTTCGTCCCCTTCCATTTCTATGAAGCCGCGGCCAACAAGCTGACCATCAACGCCCTGGATCCCGTCTCCAGGATTCCCGAGCTCAAGGTCTGCGCCGTCAAAGTCGAAAAAGCCGCTTAACACCCTTCCCGGACTCGAAGCCCCCTTTCCGGCGGCCCTCTTTCCTCGTCGAGGAAAGGGGCGGGAAAGGGGGCGGAAGTTCCTCCCCTGCGCCCAAAACCCAGCTTTATCCTGAAGAGATCACCGATGGCCCTGGACGGGGCCGCCTTGAAATGGGCAGCTCGATCCCATGGAATGAACCCGAAAGCCACCGGAAAAAGTCATTGTCGAACAATCTTTTCCTCCCCCGCAGGCTTTATGAGAGTCTCTTGAAGAAAGCTTAAAGTTTTTTCCCGGTAGTCGGCTCGGGCGGACTCGGAACTGCCCCCGCAAAACAGACGACACACCACATCCGTGGGCGATTCGGGATCGCAATGGGTGGCCAAAGGCAATAAGACGGACTGAACGGGAAAGGGAAAGGACTCTTCCAGTTTCTGCGTGGACCCATAGGCGTTGCACGGTCCGGGCCGGGATCGAAGACTCAGCACGGGCAGCGGCTGGATCTTTGCGGCGCTCTCCCGTGTCGCGTCGTCCGGAACCGCATCCCAGAGGACCAAAGCCGAAACCCGTGTTCCTTCTCGTTGCAGGGCTTCCACGGCTTCCACACTCACCGCACCGCCTGCGCTGTGTCCCCCAAGAGCAAGACGAGAGGGGTCGAGCACGCCGAACAGAGGATCTTCGGGATCGGAAGCCCTGCGGCGCAGCCAGTGCACGTGGTCGACCACATCGGCGACCTGCTCGACTCGATCGGCGGCCCATGCATCCACTGGGACCAGGTTGGGAGCAAACGTCGCTATTCCATGGCATGCAAAGGCCACGGCGTTTTCCACATGTCGTCCGTAGTCTCTCAAAAACCCATGGGACAAAACGAGCACGGGATGCGGGGCGGCATCACTCGGCAACGGCAGGTAAAGCACCCCCTCGATACGATGGCCCGCCGCCGTCTGCCGAATCACGTGAGAAGCGACGGCGCAAAGACCAATGTCATTCGCCGCCGACACCTTCTCAGGCGATCCGGCCAAAACACATAAGAAAAGACTGAGTGCCACGATCGGTGCCATTTTTTTCGATCCCACGAGGCCTCCAGAATCCCGGAAAAAGTCATAAGCCATACGCCGTGCGCCGATCTGGGGGATGGAACGCCCGCAATTTGCCGGCTGTCGCTTCCACAAAGATCCGTGCCCATCCGAACGGCTGTGGAGGATGGAACTGAACGAGCGGCAAATCCAGGCAGTCGTGCATCGCCTTTCGGCAACGATGCGGAGAAGGGAGGCCTGCTGAGCGCATTGGTCAATGAAAATGTGGACCGCCTTGGGGCTGGATGGGCAGCACCCGTAACACCCGTAGGTTGGGGTGAGCGCAGCGAACCCCAACACAGACCACAACCACAACCAAGCCGCCCCGCATCAGCCCCACAAAGGGCATGAGACAGGGATGCCCGAGATCCATCACTTTTTTCGCATCCATGGCCGCAAAGGAAAGCACCTGAAACCGATAGCGAATCCCTCCGTCCTCAAAGCTTTCGACCACGTTGGCGCTGGGGGTGAGGAGCACGACCACGGGGAGCACCGAAAGACCGGTGTGCAACCGGTGCCGAACGTCGTATTCCAGAAGCCTCAGGGGCACATCCGCTTCCCAACGGCTCTGCACCTCCAGAAGCACAAGAAACACGCGCCCGTCCCGAGTCTGAACCCGAACCGGCACATCGCTTCGCCTGAGAGACGCGGTTTCCTGCGCCATCTCCAGGATTTCAGAGTCTTCCAGCTCCAAACCCAGAAAATACTCCAAAGCCGCCTGCCGACAGTGGGACAAAATCACCTTCATGGCGGCATCGTAGCTTCCCATGGCGTCTCCTTTTGCCGATTGGAAGGACACTTTAGCCTACCACAGTCCCTCATCATGGGGAATGTCTCAACGCCCCGCGGAAGCCAAATTCCGTCGGCACCTGGTCGAGAAGGTTGCGATTTCGGACTTGTGCAATGAGCTTCGACTTCACCTCACGGTCTTTTCCCCTTGGCGGACGCAGTTTTTTGAGAACGGGGCGCGAGCCTTGTCCGACTGCACAGTGCCATTGGGCTTGTGAATTCAAGACAGAAACCGGAAGGCCAGGAACTGCAGATTTTTGCTGAGCGCGATCGAAAACTTGCTGCGGTGCGAGAGAATAGACGGAAACGTCACACAGGCATCCTTGAGCCCGAGGCTGGATGAAGGCCATCCTCATAGAGCGTCCCCGCCAGTGGCGGGCTCGGGTCCACAATGCGAGAATCGACAGAGAATTCCTTCTTGTCTCGATGCGATCAATTTGTGTTATAAGGACCGTGGCAACAGAAAAGACGGCAAGGATGCTTCAATGGCACAAGTGACAGGACACGGTTTCACCAAGGAAATCTATGAGGCCATCGTTTCCATCGTCGATGAGAGAATGCGCGAGATCCGCGTAACTCGCCAGGATTTCGACGCGCTGACGGCGGTGGTGCACGAACTCGCCGAGGCCCAAAAGCGCACCGAGGCACGAGTTGAAGAGCTGGCTGAGGCCCAAAAGCGCACCGAGGCACGAGTCGAAGAGCTGGCCGAAGCCCAAAAGCGCACTGAGGCACGAGTTGAAGAACTGGCCGAAGCCCAAAAGCGGACCGAAGCTCGAGTCGAAGAGCTGGCTGAGGCCCAAAAGCGCACCGAGGCACGAGTTGAAGAACTGGCCGAAGCCCAAAAGCGGACCGAGCTGCGCCTGGACAGTCTGGCGCAGAAGATGGAAGAGCTGGCCAAGGCCCAAACCAAGACGGAGAAGGTGGTCCAGGGGCTGGTGCGCGATATGCGATCGGTCAAAAAACAGCTTGGCGGCCTCTCCGATACGGTGGGATACGGTCTCGAGGACAGGGCCATCAAGTCCCTACCGAGTCTTCTCAGAAAGCGTCTGTCCCTGCAGGTTCGGCTCATGGACCGCCGTTTCCTGGAATATCCCGACGGGGACATGGACGAAATCAACATCTTTGGCGAAGGGACGATGGACGGAGAGTCCGTGATCATCATCGGCGAAAGCAAGGCTCAGCTGGGCAAAAAGGACGTGGACAAGTTCCACCGATTGCTGGAACGGACCCGCAAGCATGTAACCGGCCCCGTGGTTCCTTTGCTGGTGGTCTATTCCGTGCGGCCTGATGTGGAGCGATACGCGTCGGAAAAAATCCCCTCCCTGCTCATCGTGAAGTCCTACGAACTCTAGACCAATTCGAGTCAATCGATCGGGTTTCACTACCCCCGCGGGCTCAGCAGGCGGGGATGGACCCCGCCTCTATCCAAAAGGGCCTGTGCGATTCGAAGAACGAGGTCCGTGGCGTTGGCCCCTCGCGGGAGACGCCCCAACAGCCGCACCCCGATCACCTCTACGACCTGGACTTCGACCTTCATTATGGGGACGGCACCATGAACATCCTGCGGGACAAGGGCTACGCGGCCATACTGAACCCGCAAACCGAAAACCGGGCGAAATACTGACAGATGGTGGAAGAGGACCTCTCCCGCATGCAGGCGGACATGGTCGCCGTCTCGGCGGGATTTGACGCCCACCAGTTGGGACTGGGGCGGTATCCTCTTAACTCGTGACGACCACACTCTCGGAACCCTCATCCGGGCGGCGTGCCGGCGGCTCGGGCGGGAATCCCCTGGGACCGGGCCACGGCGCAAAGAAGGGCCGCCTTGAGGATGCAAAAGCTCCGGCCGCGACGCACCACGTCGCTGGCCCGATAGTGTTTGGGTCGATGGAAGGGCGAGTAGGGATCGTACCGAATCTGGTCCCTCACGGCCAGATAAAGCCGAACGGGCTTGTCCACGGGATCCTGCGCATCGCCCACCGCTTCCCTGGCGAAAGTGAGCAGCTTCGGATGGTCCCACTCCAGAATGGCGGTGGGTTCCAGGTCGTGCCCCATCCTCTCTTCCCTTCACAGCCGCTCTTCCATGGCCGCCGCGTTCACTGGCTGAGCCCCAGCAACGTCCTCACCCTTTGGGCCTCGCGGCGATTCACCTCGGCGGTGAATGGATCCAGCCCTGGAGATCTCTCCACGTTCTGCAACAGGGCCTCCACGGCTTCCCGGCCATCGGCGGTCCGAACCGCCTCACGGGGCGTCTTTCCTTGCAGGGCCGGAATGGGTTCATCGATCCACTGTTCCCAGTGAGAACAGATCATTTCCTCCATGATCGCCCTGGCCTCGGGATGTTGTTCCATCACCTCCTGATGTTCCCGCAAAGCATCCCCGCAAGACGGATCCACCGAGTCCCTCTCGAACACAGCCTTGGCGGACTGGATCTCATCAGCGACGAATCGGGCGTCCCCTCCAAGGCGGCGGTCGATTTCGCGGCGCAGCATCTCGGCCCGTTCCGCAGAGTTCACCTCGGCGATCAGCCGTTGCCCGTCAAGGCGGATACGGCCCAGAAGGGTGCTGGGGAGGCTTTGAACCCCTTTGAATTTCAGGCGATCCCAGGAAAATTCAAGGCGGACCATCCGGCCCGAATCGTCCCAATCCGCATGCTCCTCCAGCTCTTCGCGCGTCTGAGTACGGCAAAGGTCGTGGAGCTTTTCAAAGGCCATCTCGGCGGATGGGATGTGGTAGATCAGGCGATGAAATTCCAACCGGTGTCCGTCGGTGTTGCACACCGTGGGCCCTGCCAGCAGCTGCTTTTCCAGGTCGAAATAGAGCAAGCGTATCTCCGCATTCCATTCCTGCAGCACTTGGTCATCGATGACGGTGCTGCCCCGCCGCAGTCGCTGTCTCATCTCGATGATGGCCGGCTTTCGATCGGAAGGGATGGCGGTCACGCCGCAGGCGATCAGCATCCCGACGCCGTCGACGGTCACTGCACTGCCGAAGATCACGTTCCCGGGTTGGAGCACCTGCGAGGCGGATCTTTCCAAGACGTGGATAAGATCGCCGGTAAACAAGTCCTTCAACTGCAAGGCCTTACCTTTGTCAACACTCACGACATCGTAAAATGACAAGGGCTTGCGGTTGATGGCATCGATCAGGCGCTTTTCCAGGTGATCCAGTCCCATTCCGCGATCCTCGGCGTAGAGTTCCGCCACGGTTCGGCCTTGGGGACCCGACAGCTCGATTTCCCCTTCCAAAGGATCGTATTCCCAATTGAAGAGGTACCAAGGCACAAAGATGGGCAGAAGCCGATCATAATCCACGTCGTCCACATCTTCTTCCGGTTCCGGCCATACCAGAAATTCGTCCATGGCCACCACCACGGCGTCGCCACCGAACACTCGCCTGCCGTAGGTCGTCAATCGATCCACCAGGGTTTGGTACGCCTGGGACAATCTTTGGTAATACAAGTCCAGGGAAGGGCCCGAAGTTTTTCTGAGGCAACATTTCTTATACTTCTTGCCGCTGCCGCAGGGGCACGGGTCGTTGCGTCCCATGCTCTTCATGGTCTTTGCCTTTCGTTTCGATGAGATTCCCGACGCCCGATCTGCATGGGGTAGTTCGTTCATCGTGTTGTCGCGCGAACACCGTCAACCGTCAAGTGTCTTTAGACTGAAGTTCCCCATAGTGGAAAGAATAAGGGGATTTCGGCACACGATCAGCCGTTGGCCGTGATAATCCGGATGGCTCATGATATCTTCTCGGAGCCTGGCTTCGGTGATCATGACTCGGTCCCCAACCAAGATCACGCGCTCCATGCCGAACCGCGCTCGGACCTTGAGGATTTGGCTTTTCAAGGTCTGGGGATCGGCCACGTTGCCATCGAAGACTTCCACGCAGATGGGGCAGCCTTGGGCGGCTGAAAGCTTCTGCCTTATCCCGGGCTGGCCCGGTTCCAGCGCCTGAGCCCCCGGCCCCGTTGAGCACTCGGTAGACCGTTTGCCTTTCAGGGGTGATCTGCGACGGAGCGCACCAATTTTTCCACCGTAAGGCCCTGAACGAGAATGGAAAAGACGACGACGATGTAGGTGGCCGTCAGGATTGTGTCCCGGGCGGGCCCTGGAGGCAGAGAGAGAGCCATGGCCACCGAGATGCCGCCGCGCAGACTGCCCCAAGTGAGGATTGGGATTACGCCCGGACTGAACCTGCGGAAGGGTCGCAGCAGGGCCACGGGTACCGAGACACTGACCAGCCGAGACAAAAGCAGCAAGGGGAAGAACAGGAGTCCCGCCGTCAGGTGGAGCCGGCTCCAGGAAAAGGCCAGGACCTCCATGCCGATGAGCACAAAGAGCACCACGTTTAATACCTCGTCCACCAGTTGGCAGAACGTGTCCAGGTTGCGGCGGGTGCGCTCGGACATGGCCAGCATGCGTCCGGGGTTTCCAATGAGCAGTCCCGCCACCACGATGGCGATGGGCCCGGAGATGTGCAGCGCATCGGCCAGTGCGTAACCTCCCGACACCAGCGCCAGGGTGATGAGCAGTTCCACCTGGTCGTCGTCAATACTCTTGAGCATGAGGTAAGCGATCCAGCCGATGACGAGCCCGTAGGCGATCCCGCCCAGGGCCTCCTTGGCAAAGAGGGCCAGGGCGTGGGGGATCGTGGCGGCGGCGGGATCGCGGGTCATCTCCAGGAGAATGATGAAAAGGACCACGGCCACGCCGTCGTTGAAAAGCGACTCCCCGCAGATCTTGGTCTCAAGGCTTTCGGGTACCCCCGCTTTTCGCAGGAGGCCCAAAACGGCGATGGAATCAGTGGGGGCAATGAGGGCTCCGAAGAGAAGGCAGTTCAAAAAGGAAAGTTCCAACCCGAGCCATTGGGAGACCAGCCAGGTGCACACCCCGTTGAGAAAGGTGCCGATCATCGTGCTCAGTGGCGAGAGAGGAGATGATCCACTTTTGGCGGGCCAGCCGTTCCAGGTCGATGTGGAGCGAGCCCGCCAAGAGAAGGAAGCTCAGCATTCCGTGGAGAAGGGTATCGTCAAACTCGATGCTTTGGATGAGCCGGATCGCCTCCTGCTGAAGGCCGAAGGAAAAGGGACCAGCCGCCACGAGGGTCAAGGAACCCAGAAGCGAGATGGCCATGACTCCGATGGTGGTGGGAAGACGAATGAACCGGTGATTCTGTTGAGCTTCAGATGGAATTGGAATTTTCCTTCGTATGCGTTAGCTATTGACGACGGAGGAAAACGGAATGAGCAAAAAACGCAAAAATTACAGTCCTGAGGAAAAGGTGGCCATTCTCAAGCGGCACCTGGTCGAGAAGGTTCCGATCTCGGATCTGTGCGATGAGCTCGGACTCCACCCCACGGTCTTTTACCGTTGGCAGACCCAGTTTTTCGAGAACGGGGCGCGAGCCTTCAAGAGCTCTGAGGACCCTCGATCCGCCACGTTGGAAAAGAAAGTGAGCGAGCTGGAGGATAAGCTTTCCAGGAAGCATGAGGTTCTCTCAGAGCTCATGGAAGAACACGTGGCGCTAAAAAAAAGTCTTGGGGAGATCTGAGCGGCGTCTGGGTTCCCCATGACATCCGCGATGCCATTGTGGACTTTGTCCTTTACTGGGCGGAAAAGACGGGCATTGCCACAATCAAAATCGTTTGTTGGCTCAAATTGGCTCCGAGCAAATTTTATGACTGGAAGAAGCGCTACGGAAAGATGAACCACCATAACGGCTGGATTCCGAGGGATACGTGGCTTGAGGACTGGGAGAGGGAAGCCATTATTCGGTTTTACAGCGAACATCCAACAGAGGGATACCGTCGGGCCACCTTTATGATGCTCGACCAAGACATTGTTGCGGTCAGCCCAAGCACGGTCTACCGGGTTCTTAAGGAAGCCGGATTACTGAGGCGTTGGAGCCGGGCCGGCACGGGAAAAGGCAAAGGCTTTGAGCAGCCCAAGGCCCCCCATGAGCACTGGCATGTGGATGTGTCTTACCTGAACATCTGTGGGACTTTTTATTATCTTTGTAGTGTGCTGGATGGATATAGCCGCTTCCTTGTGCATTGGGAGATCCGTGAATCTATGACAGAAGCGGATGTGGAGATCGTTCTGCAGCGGGCACGAGAGAAGTGTCCGGATGGAAGTCCTCGGATTATCTCCGATAACGGGCCGCAATTTATTGCCAAGGAGTTTAAGGAGTTCATTCGGATAAGCGGGATGAGCCACGTGAGGACACGACCCTTTTACCCCCAAAGCAACGGGAAGATTGAGCGATGGCATGGGGTGCTCAAAAGGGAGTGTATCCGGCCCAAGGTGCCGCTTTCCCTTGAAGATGCGAGAAGAATCGTCGGGGAATTTGTGGATTACTACAACAATGTCCGACTGCACAGTGCCATTGGGTTTGTGACCCCAAGGCAGAAAGTGGAAGGCCAGGAACTGCGGATTTTTGCTGATCGCGATCGAAAACTTGCTGCAGCACGGGAGAATAGACGGAGGCGTCACACAGGCATCCTTGAGCCCGAGGCTGGATGAAGGCCATCCTCTCGCCGTCGGCCTAGTTTAACAACAGCATGGCCGAAGAGACGGTGTCAAGGCCGCGTCAGCGCCCGAAGGGTTTAGCCTTGACACCGTCTCTGGCCATGCTACTCCACGAGGGCCGACGGCTTGGGCCGAGTCCATGATGAGGCTTCAAGGGCACGGTGGAGTAGCTTATTTTGAAGGCGGAAAATTCCATTTCCCGTTGAACCAACACAATTCACGTAACTGAAAACGCGGAAATGGTGATGAGAAGAGAAAGGATTTGGAAAAGCTTCATGGAGACATCCCTTACGCACTGACCCGTGGAGTGGGCACCTAAACCGAAGGGCTACCTTCCGATGAAAGACGCTTGAGGGGGGCGTCCCGTCGAGGTTCCCGGCATGAGGCGGCCGGTCCTTTGAGCGTGCGGCCGGCAACTTAAGGTTTCGGGGTAAAGGCCTTGAATTCGCCCAGCTGCATATAGGACCCGCCGTGGTTCTTGTGCAAAAGGAGTTTGATGAAGCGGGCTTGGACGGGCGTTTTCAGGGCGAAGATTTGGTCCGGCAGCGGTTTGTTGGGATCGGCGCCCAGGCGGTTATGTAAGGTGAAAACACCGGCCGATTGGAATCCTTGTTTGGGCCCTTCGGTCGAAACCTGCACTTCCACTTCCTGAGCCCATCGGTTGGGGTTTTCTGTGGTGAACGGGTTAAAGGCCACGTGAGTGATCGTCAGCTCCTTGGGAAGCACAAAGAGAATTTCCACGGGCTTGTTGTCCTCCGAGGAATAGCCTTGGCCTTTGCCGACTTTGCCGTCGATCAGGTTTTTGGCGGCCCAGTCGGAGTCGTTATACTGGCTGGAAAAATAGAGGATCTTGCCGCCCATTTCCTCTGAGAAGACATTGACCAGCCCCGCCAGAGGATCGGCTTCTTTTTCCTCGGAATAAGAGCCAAGAAGTTTGATTTCCCCGAGTTGAATATAGCTTCCCCCATAATTGTTCTTCAAAAGCACTTTAATCCAGCGGGCCCGTGTTTCCGGGATGGGGAAAATCTGTTCGGTCAGGGAAATGGAAGGGTCTTGGCTTTCCATGCGTGTATTGTCCACCGTGACCGATGCGGCTTTGGTAAACCCATCGTAAGGCCCGACGGTGGACACCCAGATTTCAACATCCTTGGCCCAGCGATCTTCCCGTTCCGTCGTGTAGGGATCGATGACGACGGACGAAAGAATGGCCGTTTTCGGCAGTTCGAAGAGGATTTCCTGAGGCGAGGCGTCTTTGGCCGAGTATCCGTGGCCTTCGCCGATGGCCTCGTCGATGAGTCGAGCGGCGGCCCAATCGCTGTCGTTGTACTGACTTGTGATGAACAAAATCTGTGTCCCTTGCGATGCCGCAAGGACGTTGACGGAAGGTTTTGCGGCGCCGGCGGAAGACGCCGGCGGGGGCGCGGGTTTGGTTTCGGGGGTGGGGGGCGCCGGCGGAGAAGCGGCCGCCTGGTCAAGCGGGGCCATGTACTGCTTTTGCCCCGTCGATCCCCCGACCTTGACGATCACGCGGTGCCATGAGCCGTCTCGTTCCGAAAGGTCCGTGGCGTAGCTGAGGAGGTACTGGCCGGTGAGTTGGGCGCTGATTTCTTGGTAAAGAGCGGCCAGATCGGCCGAAGACGGTGAGGCGAAATAGCGCCCGCCGGATTCCGAGGCGAGCTTTTTCAAAACCTCTTCGTCGATGTCTTTACCGAGCCCGATGGCAAAAATGGGGATGTTGGTTTCCTTGGCCGCTTTGATCACGTCGTCGAGGGTTTTCTTGCTGAGCGGTTTGTTGGTGCCGTCGTCGTCCCTGCCGTCCGTGAGCAGGATGATGACTTTTCGGCCCTTTTTCTCCCCGAAACTCTTAATCGCTTCATAGGCGGCATCGTACAAGGCCGTGTTGCCGCGGGCTTTGATCGCCTCTACGGCCCTTTTGACGGCGTTTTTGTCCGCCGTAAAACTCTGGACGATGTTCGGGCGGTCACTGAAAACCATGAGGCACATTTCGTCTTCAGGGCGGGCGAGGTCGACGTAGGTGGTGGCGGCCTGCTTTGTATCGGCGATGGCGCCTTTCATACTGCCGCTGGTATCCAGAACCAGCACCGTGGCCACCGAAGGCAGCTGCGTGGCGACGGTCACGGGAGACTGCTCCACCTCATCTTCCGTCACGAAAAAGTCTTTGCTTTCCAGCCCGCGGACCATTTTCCCGGCGGCATCCTGCACGGACACGAAAAGCTTGATATTGGGAAATGCCGAGGCGTCGATTTGGTTGATGACGACCTGCGTTGGCGAAGTCGGCTGATCTTGGGCGAAGGCCAAAGAAAGGCCGAAATGGCAGCTCGAGGCATCTGCAAGGACGCACGCCGCACAAAGGAGCCACAACCCATATCGAGCGATGGTCAGCCTTTTCATGCCGAAGCCTCCTATGCGTTAGGGTCAAAACCGTCTTATGGCGGATCACCTCGTCGGCATAAACACGTGGAAATGTCTTGGGAAAGATATGCGGCAAAGGTGTCAAAATGGCAAGGTTATTGTCCCCCGGTACGGCGTAACAAAGGGGCACATGGCGTCGAAATGACGCCACAAGGATGTTGTGCTCGTAGATGGCTTCCAGAGGACCGAACTCGCTTCCCCGCCGCGACTGATCCCATCGCAGAAAGACAAAAAGGCCGACCAAACCATGCTGCGCCTTGATGATGTTCCGCTTCAAGGGATGGAAGCCTTGTGCCGCAGGAACCGCATCCACCGGCTCTCCCTTTTCGCAATGGCAGTGCACGAAGATTTCCGGCCGGAAAGCGATAGAGCCGTTTTCGTCGAGTTCCAGGGTGGCGCGAGACAAGGGTCCTGCCCGAAGCCGGGGTTTTTTCCCGTGCTCGTGTGAAATGCTTAAAACCTGGATAGCCCCGGGGGCGAAGGGTCACAATGACGCACGATTCTGCTGCGATGCCATATAAGCCCTGCACCTGGCGGCGCTCTGCCTTTATTGCTCCACCACGGCGCGAAGCTTTTCCTTGAAATGTTCCATGGACTCTGCCCGCACGGCAGCTTTGTGGAGCATTTCCAGGATGTCCGGATCGTCGATTTCTTGGAGCATGGTGAGCACCGATCGCGGCACGGTCTCGAACCGTGCTTCCAAAGCCCCTACAAGAAGCCGGCGAGCGCTTTGGACGAAACCCTGCCGAAGGCCTCTTTCCATCCCCTGCTGCAGGCCTTCCTCAAAGCCTTCTTTTTTGATGAGTTCGTAGGCTACGGATTCCCTCATGATATCTTTCCTATAAGCATTGTCAGTTAGCCGGCCCGCAGGGCCCGGCGGTTTGATATAAAGTACACGTTGTAAACCACGGCGTCGGGGAGCAGGTCGTCATGATACGTGCGCCGAGAGCGCGGAAAGGAGACTGACCCCTCGACGTTCGGCCCAGAGCTTTGATTGCAACATGCGGCACGACCGCGCAA
>Ga0101944_10001351_pt1 | contig 52246 bp, 42 predicted proteins | sample DewCreD2012metaG_FD_75245 | JGI IMG/M metagenome (GOLD analysis project Ga0101944, IMG submission 75245) | Hot spring sediment bacterial and archeal communities from British Columbia, Canada, to study Microbial Dark Matter (Phase II) - Dewar... ... | reverse complement strand
TCGTGTGCCGACACCTCGCGCGCGTGCAGCCGGAAGGTGCGCCCGTCGGGCGCCGCCTCCACGTCGAGCACCTCCCAGTCGCCGCGGGTGAGCTGGCGGCGGCCGGTGCCGTCGGGCGCCACCGTGTACAGGTGCGCCCACCCGTCGGCCTCGGAGACGTACCAGGCGCGCCGCCCCTGCTCCACCCAGCCGGCGCAGGTGAAGCACGGCCCGCCGATCCACGCCGGGTCGCGCAGCGTCTCGAGCGGCACGACCTGCGCGCTGTCGGCGCGCACGGCGCTCACCACGCGCGTCTTGTTGTCGCGGCTGATCGCCAGCAGCAGCGCGTGCGTGCCGGCGTCGTTCCAGCCGCGCAGCGCCAGCACCGAGGGCGGCAGCGAGTCCTGCGGGAGCGGGTCGAGCCAGGTCGTCTCGCCCGACGGCAGCCGCATGAGCCCCACGCGCCGCGTCGCCTGCTCGTCGCCCACCTTGGTGCGGACGGCCGTGTCGGCGGTGTAGCCGTCGGCGGCGACGAAGACGGGGACGCGCGTGTCGCGGGCCTTCGCCGCGCGCGTCTCGGTGAGCACGAGCGCCGCCGCCCCGGTGGGCGACACGGCGAGTTCCACCACCCGCTCGTCCTTCTGCAGCCAGAGCGGCTTCGGGCCGCGCGCGTCGCGCGCGTCGCGCTCGGCGCGCGCCACGCTGTCCTGCCAGAGCCGGTCGCGCACGGCACCGAGGAGCGCGCGCTCGTCGCGCGCGAGGGCGGCACGCTGCGCGGTCTTCGCGGTGTCCCGGGCGGGCTCCGGGCCCGGGCGGATGTCGGTGAGCTGGCGGATCCGCGCGTCGGCCAGCGTCAGCTCGAGCGCGTTCCCGCCGTCGCGGGTGAAGAAGACGCGCCGGCCATCGGCGCTCCACGCCGGGTCGGTCTCGGCGTTCCGCGTGTCGGTCAGGCGCCGCAGCTCGCCGGTCCCGAGCGTGACGAGATACAGGTCGCCGCGCACGGACACGACGCGCCGCCGGCCGTCGGGCGAGCGGGGCCCCGGCTCGGCGAGCGGCGCGAGCGAATCCGCGAGCGCGAGGTCGAGCCGCTCGGGACGGGCCCCGGCCTCGGCGCGCACGCGGTACGGCCGCAGCGGCTCGCGCCACGGCGTGCCCGGCTCGTTCCACCGGAACAGAAGCCAGCGGCCGTCCGCGCTCCAGCGCACCTGCTGCGGCTCGCGGCCGTAGAGCTCGGGCCCGCGCATGATGCCGGGCACGGTGAGGTCGAAGCCCTGCGCGGCGGCGCGGCCGGACAGGAGCGGGAGCAGGGCGAGGAGCAGCGATCCGACCATCGCACGCGACATCCGGACCTCCTGATGCACGAGGCCGGGAGCGCGGCCCCGACGCGGGCTGGCAAGCTTCATGATCACGGGACGACATCACCGCGGGACGGGGGAGGGACGCTAACCGCCGCGTGCGGCTTTGTGAAGCCGGCTTCATCACCGCATCACGCACCGGTCACGGCCCGGCGCCAAGGATGGGACGTCGGATTTCCCCCGGCGTTCCCGGCGTCCCCTGGCAGGAGGCGACATGGCCGTCGCCATCGAGCGGTACCACTTCACCGACGCGGACCACGCGCGCTTCCGGGAGCAGCTCGCCCTCGAGCTGGAGGTGCTGCGCACCCTCCTTGCGCGGCGCGGCTTCGGCGACGGGGCCGCCTCGCTCGGCGCGGAGGTGGAGTTCTTCCTGGCCGACGAGGCCGGCCGCGCCTGCCACCGCAACGTGGAGCTGCGCGAGGCCGCCCGCGACGGCCGCCTCTGCCTCGAGCTGGCCCGCTTCGACCTCGAGCTGAACCTCACCCCGGTCGCGGCGGCCGGTGCGCCGTTCGCGGCGCTCCGCGCGGAGCTCGAGGACTGCCTCGAGAAGGTGCGCGCGTGCGGCGCGGCCTGTGGCGCGCGGCCGGTCACGATCGGCATCCTGCCCACGCTGACCCCCGCCGACCTCGGGCACCACGCGCTGACCGACGCCCCGCGCTATCACGCCCTCTCCGAGAAGGTGCTGGCCGAGAGCCACGGGCGGCAGGTGATCCGCATCGCGGGCGAGGACCCGCTGGAGCTGCGCTGGCCGGAGGTCACCCTCGAGGGCGCCTGCGCCTCGTTCCAGCTGCACCTGCGCGTCTCGCCCGCCGACTACGCGCGGGTGTACAACGCGGCCCAGCTCGTCACCCCGCTCGCGCTGGCGATCGGCGCGAACAGCCCGCTCTTCCTGGGGCACCGGCTCTGGGACGAGACCCGGGTGGCGCTCTTCAAGCAGTCGGTCGAGATGCGCGACTTCGAGCTGACGTCGTGGCGCGCGCCGGCGCGCGTGGCGTTCGGGCACGGGTGGGTGCGCGAGGGTGCGTGGGAGCTCTTCGCCGAGTCGGTGGCGCTGCACGCGCCGATCATGCCGATCGCGAGCGAGGAGGACGCGACGGCGGTGCTCGCCACGGGCGGGACGCCGCGGCTCGCGGCGCTGCGGCTGCACCAGGGGACGATCTGGCGCTGGAACCGCGCGATCTACGACCCGGCCGGCGGCGGCCACCTGCGGATCGAGTTCCGCGCGCTGCCGTCCGGCCCCACGCCGGCCGACATGCTCGCCAACGGCGCGCTGCTCGCCGGGCTCGCCGCGGGGCTCGCGCCGAGGATGGACGAGCTGCTCCCGGCGCTGCCCTTCGGCTACGCGGAGCGCAACTTCTACCGCGCCGCGCAGGCGGGGCTCGGCGCCACCCTGCTCTGGCCGTCGCGCCTGGCCCCGTCGCCGCGGGAGCGCGACGTGCCCTCGCTCCTGGCCGAGTTGCTCCCCTGCGCCGACGAGGGGCTCGCGGCACTCGGCGTGGAGGCCGCCGACCGGGCGCGCACGCTCGGCGTCATCGAGCGGCGGCTCGCGCTGGGCCTGAGTCCCGCGCGATGGCTGCGCCGCACCTACGAGGCGCTCTGCCGCCGGCTGCCGGGGCCGGCGGCGATCGGCGAGCTCACGCGCCGCTACGCCGAGTTGGCGGCGACGGGCACCCCGCTGCACGAATGGCCGGCGCCGTGACCGGCCCGGCGATCGTGAAGGCCGACCTCATGCAGGGCTCATGGAATCTTCAGACCGGCCCGGTGATCGTCCCGGTGATGACGGTGTCGCGCTCGCTCCGCCCGTTGCTGCGGGGCCTCGTTTCGTGCGCCTGTGCGCTTCTGGTCGCGCTGGCCCCGGCCGCGTTGCCGGGGCACTGCCACGCGGCTGCCGATTCCCGAGCCGGCGGCGCAGCGGCGGGCGTGGCCGGCCACGAGCATGGACCGCAGGCGCCGGAGCATGCCGGGTCGGGCTGCCACTGCGTCGGCGCGTGCTGCATGCCGCACGCGGTCCGTCCCGCCGACATGGCGGACTCGGGCTGGCTGGCCCGGATGCCTGTCGCGCACGCCTCCGACGCGCCCCCGGCGCACGCTCCCGCGCCTGCGCCCTCCCGCCGGCTTCCGTTCGCGATCCCCCCTCCGATCCACCTCGGCTGAACCGACCAGTTCATCACGCGCGATCGCGGCGGCCGGGAATGCCCGTGCCCGCGGCGGTCGCCCTGCCGAGGAGCAAGCATGTCCCGCTTTCCCCGATGGCCGGCGCTGCCGCTGGCCCTCCTGCTGTGCCTCCTGGTCCCGGGCGCGGCGAGCGCCCAGGACACGGCGGCGCTTCGCCGCCTTCGCGGCGTCGTGCGCGACTCGCTGAGCGGCCGCCCGCTCGAGAGCGTCCAGTTCACCGTGGGCGGCACCGTGACGAGCAGCGACGCCGCGGGGCGGTTCGAGCTCGTGGTCGCGGCGGACACCGTGCGCGTGACGGTGCGCCGCATCGGCTACGAGCCGCGCACGCTCCCCGCCGCCGCCATCGCGGGCGAGCTGCGGCTCGCGCCCTCGCCGGTGCTGCTCACCACCCTCACCGCCGAGGCCGAGGCGCCCAACCCGCTGGCCCGCGGGACGGCGCTCACCGTGGATGTCGCGCCGCGCGAGAGCTTCAGCGAGCAGGCCGCGGTCTCCGTCGGCGAGGCGCTCGCGGGCCGCGAGGGGATCAGCGCGTCACGACCCGGCGTGTGGGGCGTCAAGACGGTGCTGCGCGGGCTGTCGGCGGAGCGCGTGACCGTGCTCCTCGACGGCAGCCGGCTGAACCGTGCCTGCACCTTCGGGATGGACGGAGGCGTCTCGACGATCGACCCCTCGTCCGTCGAGCGGGTGGAGGTGCTGACCGGCCCGGGCTCGACCCTCTACGGATCGGGCAACATGGGCGGCGTGATCAACGTGGTGACGCGCGCGGCGCCCGCGGGCCGGCCGGTGGCGGGCGAGCTGCGCGCGTTCGCCTCGAGCGCGATCCCCGGCGGCAAGCTCGGGGGCACGCTCTGGCTCGCGCAGGGGATCGTGGAGGCGTCGGTGAGCGCGGACGGCTCGTCGTTCGGCGACTACCAGGCGCCGAGCGGCACGGTGGCCGGCTCGAGCTATCGCGACGCAACCGTGGAACTCAAGGCCGCGGTGCGGCCGGCGGCGGGGCATCGCCTCGCCTTCGCAGGACAGCGCTACTTCGGCCGCGACATCGGCTACCCGGGGAGCAACGCCACCATCCCCGAGGAGGACCGGCTCTCGCTCAGTCTCGACTACGGGTGGCAGCTCGGCCGGTTCGTGGACGCGTTCTCGGCCCGCGCGTACGTGCAGCGGCTCGACCACGACATGACGGTGACCATGACGTCCACGATGCCCAACGGGAGCACGATGACGATGGTCACCGACGCCGTCAGCCGCTCGACGACGTCGGGGGGCCGCGCGCAGGTCCGGCTGCTGCCCGCGTCGGCGGTGTTCATGGACGCGGGTGTCGAGGTGACGCAGTGGGCCGCCGAGGCGACCCGCTGGACCGAGCGCCAGCCGGCGATGGGACCGAGTTCCACGATCGAGCTCAACACGTGGCCCGCGGTGCGCCTGCTCGACGCCGGTGCGTTCGCGCAGGGCGAGGTGCGGGTGGCCCCGGCGCTCGTCGCGAGCGCCGGCGGCCGCGTGGACTACACCCACCGGCAGGCGGATGGCTGGCCCACGACCGACGAGTGGATCGGCACGGGCAACGTCGGCGTCCGCGCGGAGCTGCCGGCCGGCTTCGCGCTGCGCGGCGTGCTCGGCTACGGCTACCGCGTCCCGGACCCGACCGAGCTCTTCGGCCTGGCCCTCCGCCCCGACGGCTTCCTGTACCGGGGCAACCCCGACGTGCAGACGGAGACGAGCCGCAACCTCGAGTTCACGGCGAGCTGGGGCCGCCGCGACATCGAGCTGTCGGGCACGGTGTTCCGCAACGACCTCGCCGGGATGATCTCGACGGTCGCGACCGGCGACACGGTCGTCGGGCGGCCGGTGCGCGAGTACGCCAACCTCGCCGACGCGCGCATCACCGGCGCGAGCGGCCGCGTGCAGGTGCGCCCCCTGCGGTACCTGCGCGTGACGGGGAGCGCCACGTACACGTACGGCCAGAACGAGGCCGACGGGTCGCCGCTGCCGGCGATCCCGCCGCTCGAGATCCGGGGCGAGGCGCGCGTCGAGCCGGGCACCGGCCTCGAGTTCGTGGGGGTGGAGGCGCATGGCGCCACCGCGCAGGACCGGGCCGCCGTCGCGCTCGGCGAGGTGACGACGCCGGGCTGGGCCGTGGTGCACCTGCGCGCGGGGCTGCGCGTCAACCGGACGCGCGTGGCGTTCGGGATCGAGAACCTGCTCGACGAGTCGTACCGCACGCATCTCGACGCCGTGCGGATCACCAACCCGGGCCGCAACTTCTACCTCCGGGTCACGCAGTCCCTCTGACGCGCGACGGCCGGCCGGCTCCGTGGCTCACGGATCCGGCTGGCCGCCCCCCCCCCGGCGCTACCGCGTCTCGAGCTGGTAGGTGACCGAGGTGTTGCCGCTCCGAGGGGCGGCCTTCAGGTGCACCGTCCCCGCGGTGCGGTCCACCCAGTAGAGTTCCCCCGCCGAGGCGTCGAGCGCCGCCTCGCTCGCCGCCTCGGCGAGCGGCGCGCCCGTGTTGAAGTCCCGGATGACGCGGAAGGCGGACGCCACGGGGAACGGCACCACCAGCCGCACGAAGTCGGTCGCGCCCATCCCGTTGAGCGAGATCCGGGTCGTGTCGGGCACCGCGCCTGCCGTCCACGCCACCGTGAAGCGGCGGGCGGCCGGGAGCGACATCGAGGCCGACTTCGTGTTGTTCGGCGTGCCGGTCATGGCGTTCGACGCGCCGTCGTCCCGCGTCCAGGTGAAGGGGATGATGTTCTCCGCCCCCCGGCTCTCGACGCGCACGTTCACGAACCGGTTGGTGCAGACCCAGCTGTTCCACGGGTCCTGCCGCTGGCACCCGGGGGAGACGAGGATCGGGTTGTTGGCGATCACGAACGCGTTCGCCGTCCCGCTCACGCTGCCGTCGCGGTCGAGGAAGACGGCCGCCTTGTCGCCGTCGCGGTCGGGCCGCGGGTCGTCGAGCCACAGGCGGTTCGCGTCCTGGAACCGCAGCCCCTCGGCGTAGTTGCCGACGTTGATCGGGAAGTGGTTGTTGCGGTTGTAGCCGAGCGCCGAGACGGGGCGCGTGGTCCCGTCGGGCTGGAAGTTCACGAACGTCACGCGCTCCGCGCCGACGCGGCCGTCGTAGAACTCGTAGCCGCGGATCGCGGTGGTGGCGCCGAGCTGGCTCGCCTGCCGGTTGGCGCTGAGGCCGATGATCGTGGCGTCCTGGATCATCGTCTCGGAGCTGGCGAAGGTGGCGCCGATCGCGTTGTCGGCGAGGATGGCGCCGACGAGCCGGTGGTCGCGGCCGCGCAGCCACACGGCACGCCCGGCGTGCTTGTAGCCCGTGAAGTTGCGGAAGACGGCCACCACGGGATTCGACGTGGCCGACGGCACCTCGCGCGGCTGGTACGACACCGTCTCGGTCGTCCCGTCGGCGCGCGGGCCGTCGTCCACGTTGAGGCCGGCGCTGCGGTTCGAGTGCGCCACGTTGTCGGTGAACTCGCCGAGCGGCGAGCGCCGGGGCCAGGTGATCCGGCCGGTCGAGAGGCCGGTCGGCTGGTCGGGCAACGCGTACCAGAACCCGAAGCCGCGCGAGCCGGCGGCGACGTTGCCGCGCAGCGTGTTGTTGGGATGCGTGATCCAGTAGGTCGCCGGCCGCGAGTCCGAGGCGAGGAGCTGCTCGCCCGTCGCCGGGACCTTCGTGGCGAGGCCGAGGTTCCGCTCGAGCACGTTGCGCTGCTCGTCGCCGTCCTCGAGGAAGTACCCGTGCCCGAGGTGGTCGTAGCAGACGTTGGCCTCGAGGCGGACGTCGTTGGTGCCGTGGATGGTGATGCAGCGGTTGTTGCTGCGCCAGATGCTGGAGCCGATCACGTACTGGCCGGGCGCGTCGCCCATCAGGTGCCAGTGGATCGGGTAGCGCGCGAGCGCGGCCTTCTGCCCCAGCCGCAGGAACTCCGTCCCCGAGACGCGCAGCGTGGCGCCCTGCATCACCATGACATGGCCGCCGAAGCCCGACGCGCTGGTGGCGCTGTCGCCCCGCACCGTGACGTTGTGCGAGAGGAGGCCCACCTCCGCGCGCTCGTCGAGCTGCACGCCGCCGACCGACTGCAGCTCGCCCCAGTGCGCCCAGCGGAGCGCGCGGTCGAGCGACACCGTGCGGCCGTTCACCGCCGTCACCACCGCCTCCTCGGCCCAGAGCGGCTCGAAGTCGGTCGAGGCGATCACGATCGTCTCCCCCACCCGCCACCCGTGGTCGCGGTCGAGCGTGATGCTCGTGGCGCCGGCCGGCACCGTCTGCGCCAGCTTCGCCCAGGTGACGCGGGGCTCGCCGTGCAGGTCGAGCACGCCGCCCGTCACGCCGAGCACCTTGGCGCCCATCCCCTGCACGCTCGCGGTGTTGTCGGTGCCGGTGAGCGTGATCACCGCGCGGCGCCGGTACGGCCGCGTCGGCGTCCCCACCTGGAGGTTGCCGCCATCCACGAGGATCCACTCGGCGGTGAGGTCGAGGTCCTTCGTGTCGTCGAAGACGAGCGCCCCACGGATCGTGAGGCTCCTGAGCGCCGGCGGCGAGACGTCGAGCAGCACGTTGCGCCCGGCGGGAATCGTGACCTCCGCGCCTGCTGCCGGGACGCTCCCGCCCCAGGTGGCCGGATCCGACCAGCGGGCCGACGCGCTGACCGGCGGCGGGCCACCGCCGGGGGGCGGGGCGACGGGGCCGGTCACGTCGCCGCCCGCGCAGGCGGCGAGGAGCGCGAGGCCGAGGAGCGGGCGGAGTCCGGGGTGCACGGGCTGTCGCATGGTCGGGCGCCGATGAAGTGGGTCGGATGTCGGCCAGCAGGGCCGGTCGGTCGCCTCCCGCTCCTCAAGTTCCGTGCGGCCTGGTCGGCAATGGGCAAGTGCTTGGGCCGCCGAGACCTGCGAGCGCAGGTGTCCGTCGGCTGCAACCCGTCGCAGGGCGGCGCGCGCGTGGCGGTTGCGAGCTGCGAGGGGGAAACACCCGGGGCCGGCCCCGGGTGTCCCGGCGGCCGGCCCCGGCGCGGCCAGCGCGACCCGCGCGCCGCTACGGCTTCGGCGACAGGGTGAAGTCCACGCGGCCGCGCGCCGAGTTGAGGAAGAGCTCGATCGTCCACTGGCCCGGCACGCCGGGGCGGGTCTCGGTATCGAGCTCGAACTCGAGCAGCGTCGAGTCCACGATCGCGCCGAGGGCATCACGGACCACGACGATGCCCGTGCCATGGTGGATGAACGTGCGGTGGAGGAACGTGGCGACCGGCGCCGAGTTGGTCCACCGGTAGCTGACGCGGTCGTTCACGTTGCGCAGGTCGGTCGCCTGCAGGCGGAACTCCTGCGCCGTGTTCGTGACCCGCACGTCGTTGACGTCGGGGTCGAGGAGGCGCGCCACCGAGTCGACGCAGGCGACGACGAGCGCCAGCGCGGCGCAGGCGGCGAGCGGGCGGAGACGGATCGGCATCAGTACCACCTCGGGATGGCGAGCGTGAGGAAGACCCGGCCCTCGGACGAGTTCTGGGACACGTCGGGCTGGAAGTCGTACTGGCTGTTGCGCCAGTAGCGGCCGTAGAGGGCGCCGATGCCGATCCGGCTGAACAGGTAGCCGCGGGCCGACGCGGTGAAGAACCAGTTGTGGTGGTCGCCGGCGAAGCCGCTCAGCACGGGGATCCACAGGTAGCTCCCGTTCACGTCCACCGTCAGCCGGCCGGCCCACACCGCGAGTCCTCGGAGCGCGGCGCCACCCCCCACCCCGTAGTCGTAGTCGCGCCCCTCGGCGGTCACGAAGTAGTCGGACCGCGTGGCCGCGATCGGGTTCGCCCGGGCGAGCGCCTCGCCGACGAAGCGCCACGGCCGGCCTCGGTCGGTGGCGGCGCGGATGCCGGCCTGGAAGCCCTGGCCGCCGAGCTCGAACGCGGCGTTGCTGAAGTAGTCGTACGTCATGCGCGCGACGAGCACCACGTTCGACGTGTCGCTCCCCAGGTGCTTGCCCCAGAGGTTGCCGTACGCGCGCAGCTCGCCCAGCCCCTTCGCCTTCGTGCCGCTGTTCGACGTGATCATGCCCGAGACCTGGAGGGTCGAGAACGGGGACTTCGTCACGTCCTCGAACTGGTCGCCGTACTGCAGCAGGAACTGCACGTACCCCTGGTCGAGTGCCGTCGTGTCGGTGATGTCGGCGCTGGTGGCGAAGCGGCGGCCGCCGACCTCGACGAGCGAGTAGAACTTGCTCGGCCGGTACGACCCGGGGGTCCGGGTGACGCGGGTCGCGTCGCCGTGCACGAGCCGCGAGAAGCCGCGGATCGGGTTCAGGAGGAACGCGCCCGTCTCGCGCGCCACGCGCTCGAAGCCCGTCGCCTCGTTCTCGATGATGGCCGAGGAGAGCCGGTAGAGCGTCTCGCCGAGCGCGATGCCGCCGAGCGAGGTGTTGAGCAGGTCGTTGGGCGACGGCGCCCAGACCTCGCCGAAGAGCTCCCACATGAGGCTCCCCGCGAAGGCCCACGGCGCCGACTGCCAGAAGTCGTAGCCGTTGGCGCGCGCCGAGTTGAAGTAGAGCGAGCCGTGGTAGGGGTGGGAGAACTGGTTGTTCACGAACTGGTTGTTGTCCCACTGCCACGGAAACTGCAGGTTGTCGCCCCAGCTCTTCAGCGAGATCTGCGCCCACTCCGCGTCGCGGATCACGGCGTTGTAGGTGAGCGGGATCGCCTGCGCGATCATGAGCTCGAGTGCGCCGAACCAGAACCGCCGCGGCGGGGCGCACTCGGGGCACGGGAGCGAGTCGGCCGGGGCCGCGACGGTCGGGAGCAGGAGCGCGGGCGCCACCTCCGGCCCCGCGGCTGCGCCGGCCAGCGGCGATGGCCGCTCGAGCAGGATGCTCCCCCCATCCACGGCGCGCGGCTCGAACGCCGCCGGCACGAACGGCGGTGGCGGCAGGATCTCCTGGGCGGCGGCGGGCAGCGCCACGGCACCGAGGGCGAGCAGGGCGAGCCACGGACGGGAAGCGGCACCGGGCGCCGGTGACCTCATCGGTCCTCCGAGGGGGCAGTGTTGGAAGGCGTTGGGCCTCACGAATGTACTCGCTTGCGTGGGACGGGCAATCGCCGCGACCGGAGCCGACTCATCCCCCGGAGTCATCATCATGCGCTCGACCCTCGCCGTACTCGCCCTCGTCCTCTGCGCCGCGTGCAGCGGCACCGCCGACGCGGACGCCACCGTCTTCCTCGTGATCGACGAGGAGAGCATCGACAACGGCAACCTGCCGAACGACTTCTCCGAGACGGACGTGAACGACGATCGCGCCGGGCTCGACGAGCGGCGCCCGCTGCGGTGGTTCGCCGCCAACGTCGGCGCCACGGTGGACCTCCACACCGGCCAGGTGGGCGACGAGGGGTGGCACGCCCTCACCCGCATCCCCTCGTCGTGGCGCTCGGCCGGCCCGACCGACAACGGCACCCGCAACTTCCGGCTCGCGGGCCCGGGGCTCGGCGGCGGCGACAACGACGACCTCCTCGACAAGGTGCCCGACGCGCGGCCGCTCCGCGCCCGCGGCCTCGCCATGCTCACCGGGCAGGCGGTCTGTGCGGTGGTGCTCGACAGCGACGTGAGCACCAACTACTCGCCGCTCCACGCCTCGCTGAAGGGCGCCGCGCTCGGCATCGTCGCGCTCGAGGTGCTGGACGTGGTGGAGCGCCGCGACCGCTCGTCCTCTGGTCCCGGGGCGACCCGCCCCGGGACCATGTCTCTTTCGGTGGGCCGCGCTACCTTTCCCGGCTCGGCGCCGGCGGCGTCCCACACCGATCCCGCCCGTCCCCTGCCCCGCGGGCCGGGCGCCGCCCCCACCCGGAGTGCGGCCCATGCTCAAGAAGATCCTGCTCGGCTTCCTCATCCTCGTGGTCGCGCTCCTCCTCATCGGCTTCCTGCTCCCCGCGAAGGTCACCATGGCGCGCAGCATCGAGGTGGCGGCGCCGCCGGAGCGCATCTACGCCCTCCTCGACGACCCGCGGCAGTGGAAGCGCTGGACGGTGTGGAACGAGCGCGACCCCGACATGGCGATCACCTACTCCGGCCCCGAGCGCGGCGCGGGGGCGGGGTGGAGCTGGACGAGCGCCTCCGAGGGCAACGGGGCGATGACCTTCACCGCGGCCGACTCCGGCCGGCTGGTCGCCTACGAGCTGCGGTTCGAGGGGTTCGACACGCCCTCCGCCGGCGCGCTGACGCTCGAGCCGACGGGCACGGGCACGCGCGTCACCTGGGCGATGGACGCGGACATGGGCGGCAGCCCGGTGAACCGCTGGTTCGGCGTCTTCATGCCGGGGATGATGCGCAAGGACTTCGACGGCGGGCTCGCCAACCTCAAGCGCCTCGCGGAGGCGGGCAGCTGACTTCGGGGGTCCTCGACCTCGCCGGGCGCGGCGGCGGCTTCCTCCGCCGCCGCGACGCCGGCTACCAGCCCGACCCCGCGGACGTGCGGGTGGGCGACGCGCTCATCCGCCGCCACGGCCTGCGGCCCGGCGACGAGATCACCGGCGACGTGCGGGGCAACGGGGGCGGCCGCGGCGCGGAGCTCGCGCGCGTCACCGCCATCAACGGCTGCAGCCCCGAGGCGGTGCTGCGCCGCCCCGACTTCGCGCGGCTGCCGGCGGTGCACCCGCGCGAGCCGCTGCGCCTCGAGCTGCCGGGCGCCGACCCGACCGGTCGCATCATCGACCTCCTCTGCCCCTTCGGCAAGGGGCAGCGCGCGCTCGTGGTGGCGCCGGCGAAGGCGGGCAAGACCACGGTGCTGCAGGCGATCGCGCGCGGCGTCGCGACCAACCATCCCGACGCGGCGCTCTTCCTCCTGCTCGTGGACGAGCGGCCCGAGGAGGTCTCGGAGCTGGAGATGGCCGGCGCCGGCGAGGTGGTCGCGAGCAACTTCGACCGGCCGGCGACGAGCCATGTCGCCGCGGCGGAGCTGCTGCTCGAGCGGGCGCGCCGGCGGGTGGAGCTGGGCGAGGACGTGGTGCTGGTGGTGGACTCGCTCACGCGGCTCGCCCGGGCGTACAACGCCGTCGAGAAGGGGACGGGGCGCACCCTCTCCGGCGGGCTCGGCGCGCAGTCGCTCGAGCGGCCCAAGCGGTTCCTGGGGAGCGCGCGCGCCGTGGATCCCGCGCGCGGCGGCGGCTCGCTCACCATCATCGCCACCGCGCTCGTGGACACCGGGAGCCGGATGGACCAGGTGATCTTCGAGGAGTTCAAGGGGACGGGGAACAGCGAGCTCGTGCTGAGCCGCGAGCTGGCGGAGCGGCGGCTCTTCCCGGCGATCGACCTCGGGGCGAGCGCCACGCGGCGCGAGGAGCTGCTCCTCCCGCCCGGGGCGCTCGCGGTGGCGCGCGCCTGGCGCCAGCGGATCGCGGGGATGGGGCCGGGGCCGGCGCTGCAGGCGCTCCTCGAGGAACTCCGGCGGTTCCCCACCAACGCGGCGCTGGTGGCGGCCGGGACGCCCTGACCGCCGCCCCCGGGACGCGACGCGGGGCGGCGCCGCCGGCGCCGCCCCGCGTGCGTGCCCCGGTCCCGCGGCCGCTCACTGCACCGCGTTCATCATGTCGAAGATCGGCAGGTACATGGCGATCACCATGCCGCCCACCACCACGCCGAGGATCACGATCATGATCGGCTCCATGAGCGAGAGGAGGGCGCTCACCGCGACGTCCACCTCCTCGTCGTAGAAGTCGGCGATCTTCGAGAGCATCTCGTCGAGGCCGCCGGTCTGCTCGCCGACGGAGATCATCGAGATCACCATCGGCGGGAACACCTTCGACTTCTCGAGCGGGGCCGCGATCGTGTCGCCCCCGGCGATCGAGGCGCGCGACTCCATGATCGCGTCGTACACCACGCGGTTGCCCGCCGTCTTCGCGGTGATCTCGAGCCCCTCGAGGATCGAGACCCCCGACGAGAGCAGCGTGCCCAGCGTGCGCGTGAAGCGCGACACCGCCGACTTGCGCAGCACGTCGCCCAGCACCGGGACCCGGAGCATCGTCGCGTCCACGTTGCGGCGGCCGTCCTTCGTGGCGTAGTAGCGCCGGAAGGCAAACGCCGCGAGGCCGGCGACGCCGAGGAGCGCCCACCAGTAGTTCACCAGGAAGTTCGACAGCCCGATCACGATGCGCGTCGGCAGCGGGAGCTGCATGTTCACCGACGCGAACATCTTCTCGAAGGTCGGGATCACGAAGATGAGCAGCACCGCGATCGCGATCCCCGCGACCGACAGGATGACGCCGGGGTACACCATCGCGCCCTTCACCTTGCGCACCAGGGCGTCGTTCTTCTCGAGGAACGTGGCGAGGCGCATCAGGATCGTGTCCAGGATGCCGCCCGCCTCGCCGGCGGCCACCATGTTCACGTACAGCTCGCTGAACGCCTTCGGGTGCTTGCCCAGGGCGTCCGCCAGCGTGTGGCCCGACTCGACGTCGTAGACGACCGCCTTCGTCGTCTCGGCGAGCATCCGGTTCTCGGTCTGCTGCGCCAGGATGTTCAGCGACTGCACCAGCGGCAGGCCGGCGTTGATCATCGTGCTGAACTGCCGCGTGAAGATCACGATGTCGCGGGTCGAGACCCCCTTGGCGCCCAGCTTCAGCTGCACCTTCTGCGGGGCCTCGCGCACGTTCACCAGGATCATCCGGTTCCGGCGCAGGTACGCGGTCACGTCGTCGCGCGACGCGACCTCCAGCTCGCCCTTCGTGATCTGGCCCGTGGACGGGTTCCGGGCGGTGTACTCGAACTTCGGCATCGTGGTCTCCCTCCGTCAGGTCAGCGCCGGCCGCCCGCCACGCGGGCGAACCGGGGGTCCTGGGCCTCGGCGATCGTCTCGTCCTCCGCACGCTCGCCGATCATGCGCAGGAACTCGTTCGGGTCGGAGGAGGCCCGCAGGCACTCGTCCTTCGCCACCAGCCGGTTCGTGTAGAGCTGGTAGAGGGCGTCGTTCATGGTCTGCATGCCGTACTTCTTGCCGGACTGCAGCGCCGAGTAGATCTGGTGGACCTTGTCGTCGCGGATCAGCGCCCGGATCGCGGGCGTGCACACCATGATCTCGGCCGCCATCACCCGGCCGCGGCCCTGGGCCTTCGGCAGCAGGGTCTGCGTCACCACGCCCTCGAGCACGAAGGCGAGCTGCGCGCGGATCTGCGACTGCTGGTTCGACGGGAAGACGTCGATGATGCGGTTGATCGCCTCCGCCGCGGAGTTCGTGTGCAGGGTGGCGAGCACCAGGTGGCCCGTCTCCGCGATCGTGAGCGCCGCGGCCACCGTCTCGAGGTCGCGGAGCTCGCCGACCAGGATCACGTCCGGGTCCTCGCGGAGCGCGTACTTGAGCGCGCTGGCGAAGCTCCGCGTGTCGGTGCCCACCTCGCGCTGGTTCACGATGCACCCCTGGTGCGGGTGCACGAACTCGATCGGGTCCTCGACGGTGATGATGTGGCCGCGGCGCTCGCGGTTGATCTTGTCGAGCACCGCGGCGAGCGTCGTGCTCTTGCCCGAGCCGGTCGGGCCCGTCACCAGGATGAGCCCGCGCGGCCGCTCCGCGAGCTTGGCCATCACCGGCGGGAGGCCGAGCTCCTGGAAGGTCTTCACGGAGAACGGGATCATCCGGATGACCATGGACACGCACCCGCGCTGCTTGAACACGTTGCCGCGGAAGCGCGCGAGGTTCTGGATCCCGAAGGAGAAGTCGAGCTCGTCCTCCTGCTCGAAGCGCTTCTTCTGGTTCTCCATGAGCACCGAGTAGGCGAGTGCCAGCGTGTCCTTGGGCGAGAGCTTCTCCGCCCAGCAGTCCGCGTCGGTCATCTCGCCGTCGATCCGCAGCTTCGGCCGCTCCCCGGCCGTCAGGTGCAGGTCCGACGCGCCGCGCTCGATCACCTCCTCGAGCAGCATCCGCAGGTTGAGCGTCATGATGCCGTCTCCTTGACCACTTCCTCGAGGGTGGTGATCCCCTTGTGGATCTTCACCATGCCGTCCATGCGGAGGGTGAGCATCCCCTCCGCCACCGCCTGGTCACGCAATTCCGCTGCCGAGCAGCCGCGGAGGATCATCCGCCGCAGCTCCGGGCTCAGCGCCATCACCTCGTACAGGCCCGCGCGGCCCTTGTACCCGAGGCCGTTGCAGGTGTCGCACCCCTCGCCCTTCATGAACGGGATCTTCCGGAGCTCGTCAAGGTTGTCGCCCAGGGCGACCAGCTCCTCGTCGGAGTAGGTCGCGGGCGCCTTGCAGTCCCTGCAGATCCGGCGCACGAGCCGCTGCGCCACCACCAGGTTCACCGCGCTCGCCACGTTGAACGGCTCGATCCCCATGTCCACCATGCGGGTGATCGTGCTCGGCGCGTCGTTCGTGTGCAGGGTGGACAGCACCAGGTGGCCCGTGAGGGCCGCCTTGATCGCGATGCTCCCCGTCTCCAGGTCGCGGATCTCGCCGATCATGATGATGTTCGGGTCCTGCCGCAGGAACGCCTTCAGCGCCGACGCGAAGGTGAGCCCGATCTCGTTCCGCACGAGCACCTGGTTGATCCCGAGGAGGTTGTACTCCACCGGGTCCTCGGCGGTCATGATGTTCGTCTCGACCGTGTTGATGCGCTGCAGGCACGAGTAGAGCGTGGTCGTCTTGCCCGACCCCGTCGGCCCAGTCACCAGCACCATCCCGTACGGGTTCAGGATGTTGCGCATCAGGTCGCGCTCGGCCTTCGGCTCGAAGCCGAACTTGGTGAGGTCGAGCGTGAGGTTCCCCTTGTCGAGGATCCGCATCACGATCTTCTCCCCGAAGAGCACGGGGAGCGTCGAGACGCGGAAGTCGATCACCCGGCTGCCCATCTTGAGGCGCAGGCGGCCGTCCTGCGGCACGCGCCGCTCGGCGATGTTCAGGTTCGACAGGATCTTCACGCGCGAGGTGAGCGCCGCCTTCATCTTGAGGGGCGGCTTCATCACCTCGACCAGCGCGCCGTCGATGCGGTAGCGGATCCGGATCTCGTGCTCGAACGGCTCCACGTGGATGTCGCTCGCGCCGCGCTTGACCGCGTCCGTCAGGATCCCGTTGATCAGCTTCACCACCGGCGCGTCGTCGATCTGCGCCTGCGTGGCCGCCTCGTCCTCCTTGTCCTCCACCACCTCGACGTCGTCGCCGCCGAGGCCCTCGATGTCCTTCAGCAGCGACTGCAGCTGCTGCTCGTTCGAGTTCTCGTAGTGCTTCTCGATCAGGCCGCGCAGCGTGTACTCCCCGGCCAGCACCGGGAAGAGGTCGTAGCGCGTGATGAACTTGAGGTCGTCGAGCAGCCCGTGGTCGGTCGGGTCCGCCACCGCCACCGTGAGCGTGCGCCCCTCCCGCTTCAGCGGGAGCACGACGTGCCGCGAGGCCATCTCGGCGGGGATGAGCCGCAGGATCTTCTGGTCCACCTCGAAGCGCGCGAGGTCCACCGCCGGCATGCGGAACTGGCCGGCGAGGATCTTCGTGACCTCGATCTCGGGCACGAGCCCCATCTTGACCACGAGGTAGCCGAGGCGCTGCTTCGTGCTCTTCTGCTCGGCCAGCACGGCCGCGAGCTGCTCAGGCTTGAGCAGGCCCTTGCTGATCAGGACCTGGCCCAGCATGTCGCCGTTCGCGCCGTTCTTCGCCATGCGGCCGCCTCTCGCGCGCTGCCTGTGCGGTGGACCCCGGGACCGTGCGACTCCCCGTCTCAGCGTGGCGGCGGCCCCCCGAGCCCCGACTCCGCGGCCGCCCAGACCTGCCCGGCGAGCCGGGCGCCGATCCCGGGGATGCGGGCCAGGTCCTGCGCACTCCGGATCGGGCCCCGCTCCCGCTGCCACGCCGTGATCGCCCTGGCACGTGCAGGTCCGATGCCGGGAAGCCGTTCCAGCATCGCAGGATCGGCGGCGGCGAAGAGGGCGGCCGCCCCGGCCGGCGCCGGTGCGCTCAAGTGAGGCGCCGCAAGAACTTGCGGCGCCGGCGCCGCCCGCGGGCCAGAGAAGGTGACGTGGGGCGCGAGTTCGGCCAGCAGCTTCGGCCCCACCCCGCGAACCCGGTCGAGACCGGCAAGGTCCCCAAAAGTCCCGCGACTCTCGCGATCTGCCACGATCCGCCGGGCGAGCCCCGGACCGATCCCGGGCAACCCCGCGATCTCGGCGGCACCGGCCCGATCGAGGTCCACCGGGCCGATCCGGCTGCCCCGCGCCGACGCCTCGGTGCGGGGTGGCGGCCCGCCGCCCGGACCGGCGAGCACCGCCCCGGGTGGCGCGCCCGGCGGCAGCAGCGCCAGGCGCGCGCCGTGGCCGGCCGCCGCCAGGAGGAGCAGGAGGAGGAGGGTACGCCGTTCGCGCGGCGGCATGGCGCCACGCTCGCCGCGACGTGCGCGGTCCCCAGGACCGAACGGACGCGCGCCGGCGCGCCGCCGCGCGCTACTTCCCGGCCGCGGCCTCGCGGATGACCGCGACCGCCACGTTGCCGACGACGGCGAGGCTCGCCGCGCTCACCTTGTCGGGGGTGTCGTCCGGCGTGTGCCAGGCGGGGTAGTCGAAGTCGATCACGTCGATCGCCGGGATCCCGACCTGCTGCAACGGCACGTGGTCGTCGGTGACGGTGTACTTCGGCTGCGCCGGGAACTGGGCGCCGTAGCCCATGCGCCGCGCCACGTCCCACACGCGCTCCACGACCGGCGCCGCGCCGAGGAGCGAGTTCCCCTCCTGGTACACCTGCAGGTCGCGGTCGCCGACGAGGTCGAAGAGGATCGCGAACGCGGGCGGCTCGCGCGTCCCCATCGTGCGGGCGTAGCGCCGCGAACCGATGAGCACGTCGTCCTTCTCCCTCTCGAAGTGGCCGTAGTCCTCGCCGTCCACGAAGAGCAGGTCCACGCCGACCGCCGGCGGCGCCAGCTTCAGCACGTCGGCCACGCCGAGGAGGATGGCGACGCCGGAGCCGCCGTCGTTGGCGCCGGGGACGGGCGCCGTCGTGTCGCGCGAGCCGGCCGCGTCGGCGCGGGGCCGCGTGTCCCAGTGCGCGAGGAGGAGCACCCGCCGCGCGGCGGCGAGGTTGAACCGGGCGAGGAGGTTCACGAGGGGCAGCGAGTCGCCGCGCACGGTGACGTGCGTCCACCGGTCCACGAGCACGGTGTCGGCGCGCGTGCGGAGGAGGCTGTCCATCCAGGCGGCCTGTGCCGCGTGCGCGGCGGTGCCCGGGATGCGCGGGCCGAAGGCGACCTGCCGTTCCACGTAGGCCAGCGCCTGCGCGCCGTCGAACTCCTTCGCGGGGGGCGTCCGCTCCCCGCACGCCGCCGCCGCCAGCGCGAGCGCCGCCCCCGCCATCCACGCCTGCCGCATCACGCCCCTCCCGGGAGACCGGCCGGAGGATAGCGGCGCCCCCGGGGCCGGGCCATACTTCGGCCCGTGCGCACCCTCGACCGCTACCTGCTGCGGAACCTGCTCGTCCCGTTCGCGCTCGCGCTCGCGGCGACGACGGGGCTGATGCTGCTCAACCAGGTCGGGAAGCAGTTCCCCCGGCTGGTCGGCAAGGGGCTCGGCGGGGGGGTGATCACCGAGGTCTTCGTGCTGTCGGTGCCGTTCATCCTCGCGATGACGCTGCCGATGGCGGTGCTCGTCGCCGTCCTCTACGCGTTCACGCGGCTCGCGCTCGAGAGCGAGCTCACCGCCTTCCGCGCCGGCGGGATCGGGACGCTGCGCATCCTGGCGCCCGCCCTCGCCTTCGGCGCGGCGGCGCTCGTCGCAAACTTCCTGGTGCTCGACTGGCTGCTGCCGGTCACGAACGCGCGGCTGCGCAACCTCCTCCTCGACATCGGCCGCAAGCAGCCGACCTTCAAGCTCGAGGAGCAGGTCGTGAACCCGATCCGCGGCTCGCCGTACTTCCTGCGCGCCAGCCGCATCAACGCGGGTACCGGCGTGCTGCGCGAGGTGACGATCTACGAGGTGTCGAACGAGGGCCAGCGCCGCGTGATCGTCGCCGACAGCGGGCTCATCGCCGCCACGGCCGGCGGCCGCGACCTCGCGATGCTCCTCTTCGACGGCACGATGCAGGAGCTGCAGCGCCGCACCCCGGCCGACTTCCAGGTCGCGCGCTTCGACCAGGCGCAGGTGCTCTTCAAGGGGGTGCTCGACTCGCTGGAGCGGAGCCGCGACTTCGTGCCGCGCAGCGACCGCGAGATGCGCACCTGCGAGCTGCTGGCGATCGTGGACACGGGGGCGCGCCAGCTCGCCGAGTCGCGCCGCGACCGTGCCGCGCTGGCCACGCGCGACCTGCGCGCGCTCCTCGGCCTCCCGCCCCGGGCGCCGCCGCCGGTGCGCTGGCCGGCGAGCCGCCGCCCGCCCTACTGCCGCTGGCAGCGCACGGCGGCCGACTCCGCCGGCGGGACGGCGGTCATGGGCGCCGCCGCGCCACTCCCCCCGCGCCCGCCGGCCGCCGGCCTCAGCAACTACGCCGAGTACTCCGTCACGGTCGGGCGCGGGGAGGACGGGCTCCGCAGCATGAGCCGCTACGGCGTGGAGGCCCACAAGAAGTGGGCGATCAGCGCCGCCTGCGTGACCTTCGTGCTGGTGGGGCTCCCCATCGCGCTCCGGTTCCCGCGCGGCGGGCTCGGGCTCGTGATCGGGGCGGCGATGGCGCTCTTCACGCTCTACTACATCGGGCTCACGGCCGGCGAGAGCCTGGCCGACCGCGGGCTCGTGCGCGCGCCGGTCGCGATGTGGGCGTCGAACGCACTCCTCCTGGCGGTCGCGGCCGCGCTCTTCTGGCGGCTGCACCGCGAGCCCGGCACCGCGCGCGACGACCCCTTCGGCGACCTCGCCGCGTGGCTCCGCCGCCTGGGCCCGCGCCGCCGCGCCGCCGCATGATCCTCGACCTCCTCGACCGCTACCTCCTCGGCCGCTGGCTGCGCATCGTCGCCGTGGCCACGATCGGCTTCCCGGTCGTGGTGGTCATCATGGAGATCGTGGACGGGCTGAACCGCCTGCTCGACGCCGGGCTCACGACGCGGGAGATCGTGCTCGCGGGAATCTACGGCCTCCCGGCGAACGCCGTCCTCGTGATGCCGGCGGCGGTGCTCTGCGGCACCGTCTTCACCGTGGCCGGCCTCGGGCGCTTCTCGGAGCTCACCGCGGCGAAGGCCGGGGGGCGCAGCTTCCGCCGGATGACGGTGCCGTTCTTCGGGGCGGCGGCGCTGGTGGCGCTGCTCGCCTTCGCGGTGGGCGAGCTGGCGCCGCGGGCCACGCAGCGCGAGCTCGAGCTGAAGAAGCAGGCGCTCCCCGGCACCGTGGGCCAGCGCTACAACTTCGTGTTCCGCGCGGAGCGCGGCTGGGTGTACGTGGTCACGGCGCTCGACCGCCCCACGAGCACGATGCGGGGGCTCCTGCTGGAGCGCCAGGGCGTGGGCGCCGAGTACCCGACGATCGTGGTGACCGCCGACAGCGCCACGTGGGACTCGACCGCCGGCGCGTGGACGCTGCACGCGGGCGCGACGCGCCTGCTCGCGGCGGGGGTGGAGCGGGCGAGCTTCACCTTCGCGTCGCTGCGCCTCGCGGCGCTCGCCGAGACGCCGGCGGAGCTGCTGGCGCAGCCCAAGTCGCCCGAGGAGATGACCTACGCGGAACTCGGCGCCTACATCGACGCGCTGCGCCGGTCCGGCAACGACACGGCGAAGCTCGAGACCGAGCGGGCGCTGAAGGTGGCGGTGCCGTTCACCTGCCTCGTCGTCGTGCTCTTCGGCGCGCCGCTCGCGATCACCGGCCCCCGCGCGGGGGCGGCGTGGGGCGTGGCGGTGAGCCTCGGCACCACGATCACCTTCCTGCTGCTCGCGCAGATCGCGCGGGCGATCGGTGCGGGGGGGGTGGTGGACCCGGCGCTCGCCGCCTGGCTCCCCAACCTCGTCTTCCTCGGCGCCGGCACCGTGCTCTTCGCGCGCGTGCGCAGCTGAGCCCGGCGCCGCGCCGTCCCCGGAAGCACGACGCGGGCCCCCGAGGGGGCCCGCGCGGTGGCCTGCCTGGTGCGGCCGGGGCTCAGTACGAGTAGCGCGCCCCGAACTGGATCTGCCACGAGTTGCCGGGCGAGGTGTTCGAGATGAAGCGGTCGGCCCGGTTCACGTTGTTGGTGAGCTGGAACGCCTCGCGGCCGTTCACCACGCCGCCGGTCGACGGCACCTGCAGCGCCGTCGGCGCGTAGAACTCGGCGCCGTCCACCGTCTTGACCTTGCCCCAGTCGCTGTCGATCAGGTTCGCGAGGTTGAAGATCCCCGCCTCGAGCGTGACGCGGTTCATGCCGAACGGCAGCGTCTGGCGCACCGAGAGGTCGATGAACGTCTGCCACGGGTTGCGGCAGCTGTTGCGCTCCATGATCCGCCCGCGCTGCTTCGCGAGGCAGGGCTCCGAGGCGATGTAGCTCTCGAAGAGCTGCGCCTGCGCCAGCGCCGTGGTCGAGCCCTGGGCCACGAACGTGATCTCGTTCGGGTCGAGCGCGTTCCGCGGGATGTAGATCGGGTCGTTGCCGTTCCAGCCGTCGCGGTTCAGGTCGCCGCGGCCGCCGCTGCCCGTCGCCGACAGCGTGTACGGCTGGCCCGACTGGCCGATGTAGCTGATCGAGATGTCGGTGCTCCACCGCGTCCACGGGAACGTGTAGGTCGCGTTCGCGAGGATGCGGTGCGGGCGGTCGAAGCTCGAGCGGGTGCGGCCGAACTCGTCGTCGCGGCCCGCGTTCACGCGGCCGAAGCGCCAGTTCGAGGTGCCGCGGCTCGAGGTGAAGCTCTGCGCGTCGTACGCCTCGGAGTAGGTGTACGCCACCGAGCCGGCGAGCCCCTTCGAGAAGACCTTCTGGAGCTGCACCGTGCCGCTCCAGGAGTAGCTCGAGTTGGCGTTGCGCAGCTCCAGCACGCCGGCGCTGTTCGACGGGCCGTAGCGGGTCAGGTTGAAGTAGTTCGTGGTCGTGGTGCCGTTGGGGTTCAGCGTGCCGTAGAGCACGCGGCCGTTGGCGTCGGTGCCGGTCGGGCCCGCGAGGTTGCGGTTGACCGTCACGATGTCGTTGATGCCCTTCGTGTAGGTCCCCTCGAAGGTCAGCACGAAGTTGTTCGGGAGCCGGCGGTCGAGCGCGAGGTTCGCGCGCAGGACCTGCGGGTACTTCGTGCCCGGCTCGACGATGTTGACCTCGCCGAGCGTGGCGCCCGGGGCGATCGTGGTGCCGTCGCCGCAGGCGAGCACCGGGTTCGCCGCGTCGAACGTGGCCGGCGCCGCCGGCGACGGCCGGCCCGTGCCGACGCCGCAGGTCAGGATGCCGAGGCCCGTGCCGCTCTGCTGGAAGAAGTTCGAGTACCAGACGTACGCCGGCGTGCCGGCGAAGAGGCCGACGCCGCCGCGCATCTGCGTCATCCCGGTGCCCTGCAGGTCCCAGTTGAAGCCGGCGCGCGGCGAGATCAGGAACTGGCCGCTCGGGATCTCCTGCGGGCCGAAGTCGGCGATCACCTCGGGCGCGTACACCGGCTGGTCGAGCCAGTACGGGATGTCCGCGCGGACGCCGAAGTTCAGCGACAGCCTGCGCGAGGGCGACCAGGCATCGGCCACGTAGAAGCCGAGCTGGCCGGTGCGGAAGTTGACCGGGAAGTTCTCGCTGAGCGGCGCCGAGACGGTGTAGTTCTCCACGACGCCGTTGCGGAAGTCGTTCAGGTTGTCGAACTGCCACACGCCGTAGGACGACTGCGCGAACAGGTTGCGCACGTCGAAGTACTCGTTCGACGTGCCGACCGTGATGCGGTGGTCGCCGGCGTTGAAGCTGAAGTTGTCGGTGAGCTCGTAGAGGTTCTGGTCGAGCTCGTTGCCCTGCGAGAACTGCTCCGAACCGAAGCGGTAGTTGTAGGTGCCCGTGCCGCTCGTCGGCGGGAAGTTCTGCACGATGATCGCCGGCAGGAACACGTTCGGCGTGCGCTTGTCGCGCGTGATGCCCGCGCTCACGAGGAGCTCGTTCGAGGCGCCGCCCTTGAAGTTGCTGTAGAGCTGGCCCGCGACGCTGTGGTTCTGGCTCTTGAAGAAGTAGCCGTAGGTCGAGAGGTCGATCGTGCCCGTCGACGAGCGGCTGAAGATGTCGTTCGTCGCGTAGTTGTAGTTGTACCGCAGCACCAGGCGGTTCGTCTCGCTGAGCGAGAAGTCGAGGCGGCCGGTGAGGTTGGTCACCGGGCGGTCGTTGTTCACGAGGTCGGCGTTGCCGATCTGCTCCGGCGTCAGGCCGTAGCGCGACGCGCCGACCGAGTACAGCGAGTCCACCGCCGCCTGCGTGAAGATCGGCGCCGGGTCGGTCGAGCCCAGGTACGGGCCCGCGGCCGGCCGGGTGGCGCGGCGCGCCTCGCCCGAGAGGAAGAAGTGGATCCTGTCCCGGACGATCGGGCCGCCGACCGCGAGGCCGAACTGGCTGTTGTCGAAGCTCGTCGCGTCGAGCGGCGGCCCGGCCAGGTCCTGCCCGCGGTACTGGAAGAAGGCGTCCACCGCCACCTTGTTCGTGCCGCTCTTCGTGATGGTGTTGAGCAGCGCGCCGGTGAAGCGGCCCTGCCGCACGTCGTACGGCGAGAGCAGGATCTGCACTTCCTTCACCGAGAGCAGGCCGATCGGGCGCCCTTCCGCCTGGCCGCCGGCGAAGCCGCTGCGGCCCAGGCCGAAGCGGTCGTTCACCGTCGAGCCGTCGATCTGCAGGGTGTTGAAGCGGTTGTTCTGGCCGAGGGCGACGAGCCCCTCGGTGCCGTTGCCGCCGCCGTCGCGCAGCGCGACCTGCGGGGTCAGCTTCGCGAAGTCGGTCAGGTCGCGGTCGAGCGTCGGCAGCCGGCGGATCACCGAGTCCGACTGCACCGACTGCGCGCCCTGCCGCGAGGGGTTGAAGGTCTCCTGGAGCGGGTCGGAGACCGTGACGATCTCCTCGAGCTGCACCGGCGCCTCGGGCAGCCGGAAGCTCACGTCCACCGTCTCGCCGAGCTTCACCGCGACACCCTCGCGCACCTCGGGCCGGAAGCCGATCGCGCGGGCCGAGATCCGGTACGGGCCGCCCGGCTCGAGGCCGGACAGGATGTACCGGCCGTTCGACCGCGTCGTGCCGGTGGTCCGGATGCCGGACCGGGTGTTGAGCACCGTGATGGTCGCGCCCGGGATCGGCTCACCCTTCTCGGAGGTCACCGTGCCCGCCAGCGACCCCGTGGTCACCTGGGCACCGGCGACCGCCGGCAGGGCGAGCAGCGCCACGGCGGCCGCGACGCGCTTCAACTGACGAAACCACAATGACATGGATGGACCGCCTCTCAGGGTTTGCTCCTGCGGGACTGCGCCCCGCGCACGGGGCGGACGGCGCACGCGCACCTGACCACCGAGCCATCTCCTGGCACGGCGCGGGGCCTTGCTTGCGCTTCTCAGCATGAGGGAGCCAGCGGACGCGGTGGAAAACCGGTCGCCCTCCCGGACGGCCATTTTACCATGCGTCTCCGGGCGGTCAAGCAGCGATCCGGACGACGTTACCGCCGCGTTACCGGCTCCCGTGCGCGCGTCGCTGCCAGAGCAGGTAGGCAGGGATCCCGGCCAGGATGATCGCGAAGGTGAGCGCGGTGTCCCGCGGCGCGGTGACCAGCGCGTTCACGATGAGCCCCGCGGAGGCGAGCAGGAAGAAGAGCGGCACCAGCGGGTATCCCCAGGTGCGGTACGGCCGGGGCAGGTCCGGCCGGCGACGGCGCAGCACGAACACCGCCGCGACCGCGAGGCAGTAGAACGGCCAGCTCCCCAGCACGAACTTGTCGGCGAGCTGCTGGAAGTCGTTCAGCAGCACGTAGGTCACGCCCAGCGTGGTCGCCAGCGCGATCGCCGTGGAGGGGCTCTCGAACCGCGGCGACACCCGCGCGATCCCGGGAAAGAAGAGCCCGCGCTCGGCGAGCGCGAACAGCACCCGCGGCCCGGTCATCATCGAGCCGTTCAGGCTCCCGAAGCACGACAGCATGACGATGCCGGCCACCACGGCGGCCCCCGCGCTCCCGAGCAGCGGGATGCGCGTGGCCGCCTCCGCCGCCACCCGCGTCGCCTGCGCCATCTCGGGGATCGGCATCAGGTAGAGGTAGGCGACGTTGATCGAGACGTAGATCAGGACGATCGCCCCGGTCCCCAGGGCGAGCCCCAGCGGGAGGTTGCGCGTCGGGTCCTTCACCTCCCCGCCGGAGAAGGAGAGGTTCGACCACCCGTCGTACGCCCAGAGGATCGAGACGAGCGCCGTGCCGAACGCCGCCGCCCGCACGCCTCCCGACGCGAACGGGATGAAGTGCGCCGCGCTCCCCGTGCCCACCGACAGGGCGAGCACCACGAGCGCGAGGAGCGCGCCGTACTTGAGCACCGTGACGACGTTCATCACCCCCGCCGCCCGCCCCATGCCGACGTAGTTGAGCAGGCCGACGGCGGCCACCGTGCCGGCCGCGACGAGCTTGATCCCCATCGGCGTGAGCGGCACGAGCTGCCCCAGGTGCTCGGCGAGGATCGTCGCGATGGCGCCGAGCGCGGAGGCGCGGAGGACCAGCAGTTCGGTCCAGCCGAACAGGAAGGCGGGAAGCGGGCCGAAGCCCTCGTACACGTACGCGAAGATGCCCCCCGACCGCGGGAAGGCGGCAGCCAGCTCGGCGACCGTCAGCGCCCCCGCCAGCGTGACCAGGCCGCCCACGACCCACGCCAGCAGGAACGGCCCCGGCTCGGGCACGAGGGTCGCCACGCTGGCAGGGACCCGGAAGATGCCGCTGCCGATCGTCGTCCCGACCAGCACGGCGACGGCGCTCCAGAGCCCCAGGTGTCGGGGGAGGCGCTCTCCCCAGGCATCGCGCTGGTCGGTCATGAGCGGCGAAGGTTGCGGGTGTCACGCTCGGTTGACAAGCGCCGGGCCGGGGCGTCTCTTTCGCCGCCCGCAGTCGTGTCGGACCCTCACGGAGTGCCTCGGTGGAGCCCCACCCGTCGTCGTCATCGCTCGCCCGGGATCTCGTCGCCCTCACCAAGCCGCGCGTGGTGTCGCTGCTGCTGGTCACCGCGATCGCGCCGATGTACATCACCGACCGCGGCCTCCCGACCGCCGGGCTGGTGCTCGCGGTGCTCGTCGGCGGGTTCCTCATGGCCGGCGGGGCGAACGCGATCAACATGTGGTTCGACCGGGACATCGACCGGTCCATGAGCCGCACGAAGCTCCGCCCCGTCGCCGCCGGCCGCCTCACGCCGACGATGGCGCTCGTCTTCGGCCTCGGCCTCGGGGCGGCGGCCTTCCTCCTCCTCTGGCGCTTCGCCACGCCGCTGTCGGCATGGCTCGCGCTCGGCGGGCTGCTGTTCTACGTGCTCGTGTACACGATGTGGCTGAAGCGGTCCACCACGCAGAACATCGTGATCGGCGGCGCCGCCGGCGCCTTCCCGCCGCTCGTCGGCTACGCCGCCATGACGGGCACGCTCGACCTCGCGGCGCTCTACCTCTTCCTCATCATCTTCTACTGGACGCCCCCGCACTTCTGGGCGCTCGCGCTGATCAAGCAGCAGGACTACGCGCGGGCCGGGGTGCCGATGCTGCCGGTGGTGTGGGGCGAGCGGCGCACCAAGGCCGAGATGTGGGTGTACACGGTGCTGATGCTGGTGCTGACGGTGGTGCCGTTCTTCTTCGGCGCGTTCGGCCCGCTCTACCTGGCCGCGGCGCTCGTGCTCGGCGCGCGCTTCCTCTGGTACCAGGCGCGGCTCTCGCGCGAGTCGGGCGTCACCCCCACCGCGTGGAAGATGTACAAGTTCTCGCTGGTGTACCTGGCCCTGCTCTTCGTGGCGATGGGGGTGGACCGCCAGCTCGACCGCGGCCCGCGGCCGGGCGACGTGATCATCCTCGACCAGCCCGCCGCCGGCGAGCCCGGCGGTCACGCGCACTGAGCGCGCGCGGCGCGCTCACGCCGGCGTGACCAGCGCCTCCTGGCGCGCCGCCGGGGTCACCACCGGCCCCGCCGGCCCCCAGTACACGTTCACCTCGCTCCGCACGCCGAACTCGCCCGGCAGGTAGATCCCGGGCTCCACCGAGAAGCCGACGCCGGGCACCAGCTCGCGGTCGTCGTGCGTCTCGAAGTCGTCGAGGTGCGGCCCGGAGCCGTGCAGCTCGCGGTCGATCGAGTGGCCGGTGCGGTGGATGAACGCGTCGCCGAACCCCTGCCGGCCGATGAGGGTGCGCGCCGCGCGGTCGAGCTCGAAGCCCATCACCGGCCGCCGCTCGCGGGCGCGCGCCTCGACCAGCGCGATCGCCGCCTCGCGGGCCTGCCGCACCGTCTCCCACACGAGCCGCACCCGCTCGGGCGGCGTGCGTCCCGAGAAGCCCATCCAGGTCTGGTCGGCGAAGACGGTCCCGGGCCGGCGGCGCGCCCACAGGTCGAGCAGCACCACCTGGTCGGGCGCGAGCGCCGCGTCGTGCCCGGGGCGCGGCTCGTAGTGCGGGTCGGCGGCGTTGGCGCCGAAGGCGACGATCGGCAGCGTGGTGAGGTCGAGCCCGGCGCCGCGCATCCGCTCGACGACCCGCGCCTGCAGCTCGCACTCGCGGAGCCCCGTGCCGCCGCGCGTCACCGCCCACGCCAGCGCCTCGCGGGCGATCGTGGCGAGCGTCTCCGCCGCGGCCTCGTGGTCGGCGATCTCGGCCGCGCTCCAGCGCGCCGCGAACGCCGTGACGAGCCGGCCCGAGGGCACCACCCGCACGCCGAGGCGCTCCAGCAGCTGCACGACGCCGTGCGGCACCCGGTCGAGGTACGGCACGGCGTCCTCCGCCGAGACCTCCATCGCCGCCACCGTTGCGCCCACCACGTCGCGCAGCGCCGCGTGCAGCTCCCCGTACTCGGCGTACGGCACGATCCGCCCCGGGAAGCCGCGCACCGACTGGAGCTCGATGCGGTGGGTGATCGCCACCGGCTCGCCCCGCGCGGGCAGCCACACGAAGAGCCGGCGCGTCCCCATCCCGCCGATCCCGGTGACGCGGCCGGCGACCGGGTTCAGCCCGTGGAAGTCGAACAGCAGCCAGCCGTCGGCGCCGAGCGCGGCGAGCGCCTCGGCGAGGGCAGCGCGGTCGAGGTCGGGGAGGAAGGTCATCCGTAGTCTCCGGCGCGGACGCCGCGCCACTCGCAGGCGGAGGCGCCGTGGGCGCGGCACGCCTCGTGGATCATCGTGCCCTCGAAGCCGACGAGGACGCGCAGCAGCTCGGCGAACGCCGCCGCGTAGAACGCGCACCCCGCGTCGCCCTGCAGCGCCGCGACGGAGAGGGGCGTGGCGACCCGGACCCGTGGCGCGGGCCCGCGCGGGTCCGCGAGCTCGGCGCGCAGGTAGTGCCGCGCGACGCGCGCGGCGGCCCGTGCGCCCACGCGGGTGCGCAGCGCCTCGAGCGGCAGCCGGTGCAGCGCGCCGGCGAGCGGGCCGATGCGCGCCGCGAGGTAGCGTGCGGTGCGGCGGCCCGCGTCGGCGAAGATGAGGTCGGCGTCGGGCCGGCGCCCCACCAGGCGGAGCACGCCGAGCGCCTCCTCGAGCGAGACGGTGCCGTCGCGGGTGAGGATGTCCTCGTAGCGCTCGATCTGCGCGGCGACGGTGTCGCTGAGCCCGAGCCGGACGCGCGGGCTGTCCTCGATGGGCAGCTCGAAGCCGTCGTCGAGCGGGCGATCGAGGTTCCGCATCGCCTCGAGGAGCGCGAGCGGGACGTGGGCGGTCACGGGCAGGACGTCGGACACCGGCGCAAATGTCGCCCGACCCGGCCCGCCCGCGCCACCCGCCGCTTGCCGCCCCGCGCAGGGACGCGGATCTTCGCCGTCCATGTCTCCGCTGCTCGCGCTCGTTGCCGCCGCGTCGGTCGCCGTCGCCGGGCTCGCGGCGCGCGCCCTCGACCGGCGCGCCGCGCTGGCGGCGACCGCCGTGGGGTGGGCGATCCTGCACGCGGGCGGCCTGCCGGCCGGCGCCGCGCTCCTCGCCTTCTTCGCGAGCGGCAGCGCGATCGGCCGGCTCATCGCGCCGCGCGGCCCCGAGCTCGACGCCAAGGGCGAGCGGCGCGATGCCGTGCAGGTCCTCGCCAACGGCGGCGCGGCGGCGCTCGGCGCGCTCCTCGCCCCGGCGGCGGCGGCACCGTGGGTCGCGGCGGCGAGCCTCGCCGCGGCCTGCGCCGACACCTGGGCCACGGCGACGGGTCGGCTCAGCGGCCGCTGGCCACGGCACCTGCTCACCGGGCGGGTGGTACCGCCGGGCACGAGCGGGGGTATCACCGTCGCCGGAACGGCGGGCGCGCTCGCCGGCGGGGCCCTCGTGGCCGCCGCCGCCGCGCTCCCCGCTCGCGACGCCGCGCTGTTCGGCACGGCGGCCGTGCTAGGTTTCGCGGGCATGCTCCTCGATTCCCTGCTCGGGGCTGCCGCGCAGGGGCGCTACCACTGCCCCCGCTGCGACGCGGCGAGCGAGTGGCCGGTGCACCGCTGCGGGACCACGACCACGCGCACGGGGGGCCTCCGATGGCTGACGAACGACGGGGTGAACGCGCTCGCCACCGCCGCCGCCGCCCTGGGCGGGTGGGTCGCGTGGCGACTGCTGCACTGAGGCCCGCGGCGTGAGCGCGCCGCCGCTCGACGTCCTGGTGCTCGGCGCCGGCCCCGCGGGCAGCGCCTCGGCCACGCTGCTCGCGCGGGCCGGGCTCCGCGTGCTCGTCGTGGATCGCGACACCTTCCCCCGCGAGAAGGCGTGCTCGGAGTACCTGAGCCCCGAAGCCGTGCGCGTGCTCGACCGGCTCGGCGTGACGCGGACCCTCGAGGCCGCGGGCGCGGCGCCGCTCCTCGGCACCGTCGTGACCGCCAGCCGGGGCGCCACGCTGGAGGGGCGCTTCGCGCGCGCCGTGCCGGCCCCCGCGCGCCCGACGGGGCTGTCGGTCGCGCGCCGGCTGCTCGACGCGGCGCTCGTGGACGCGGCGCGGCACGCCGGCGCCACCGTGCACGAGCGGGCCACGGTCGCGGCGCTGCTCGAGGAGGGGGGCCGCGTCGCGGGCGCGGTGCTGCGCGAGGCCGGTGGCCGCACGCGCGCGCTGCGGGCCCGCCTCGTGATCGGCGCCGACGGCCTTCGGTCGCTCGCCGCGCGGCGCATCGGCGGGGTGCGGCGCGCGTGGCCGCGGCGCGTGGCCTTCGTGGCGCACGTGGCCGACGTGCCCGGGCTCGCCGCGAGCGCGCAGATGCACGTCGGCCCCGACGGCTACGTGGGCCTCAACCCGCTCGGCGGCGGCGTGGCCAACGTGGCGCTCGTGACGCGCGCCGCGCGCGCCCGCGCCGCGGCCGGCGACGCCACCGGCTTCTTCCTGCGCGAGCTCGAGCGCTTCGAGGGGGTGCGCGGCCGCGTGCGCGGCGACGCGATCGTGCGCGCGGTGCTCGCCACCGGGCCGTTCGGCGTGCGCGCCCGGCGCGTGGTGGCCGACGGCGCCCTGCTGGTGGGCGACGCGGCCGACTTCTTCGACCCGTTCACCGGCGAGGGGATCTGCACCGCGCTGCGCGGCGCGGAACTGCTCGAGCCGGTGGTGCGGGCGGCGCTGGCGGCCGAGGCCATGCCCGGCGCCCGCGCCCTCGCCCCGTACGCCGCCGCGCGGCGCCGCACCTTCGCCGGCAAGTGGGCGGTCGAGCGGCTCATCGGCCGGGCGATGGAATGGCCCGCCCTCTTCGACCACGCCGTGGGCCGTATCGGCCGGCGGCGCGGCATGGCCGACACCCTCGTCGGCGTCACCGGCGACTTCGTGCCGGCGCGCGCCGTCCTCAACCCCTGGTTCCTCGCCCGCATGGTGGTCTGATCCCGATGCCGCCCGTCGATCCCGCCGACTTCCGCAAGCTGCTGGGGCACTTCGCCACCGGCGTCACCGTCCTCACCGCCCGCGCCCGCGACGGGCACGCGATGGGGATGACGGCCAACAGCCTCACGTCGGTGTCGCTCGTGCCGCCGCTGGTGCTCGTCTGCCTCGCGCACGACGCCTCGATGCACGAGGTGCTCACCACGGGCAGGCGCTTCGTGGTGAACATCCTCTCGGGCGAGCAGGAGGGGATCTCCCGCCGCTTCGCCGGCCAGCACGAGGACCGCTTCGACGGGATCGGCTACCAGGAGCACGAGCCCGGGATGCTGGTGCTCGACGGGGCGCTCGCGCACCTCGAGTGCGAGCGGCGCGCCCTGCACGAGGCGGGCGACCACACGATCCTGGTGGCCGAGGTGACGGGCGGCGCCACCCACGACGGCCGGCCCCTGCTCTACTACCGCGGCGGCTACGCCGCGCTCCGCTGAGCCCGTGACGCTCGTCCCGGCCGCGCTCGGCACCGAGCTGCTCGACGACCCGGCGGCGCCCCCCGCGGCGGTGGCCGAGTCGCTCCGCCACATCGCGCGCTCGAACCGGTGGTTCGGCGGGTGGCTCGCGCTGCGCACGGGCCTCGGGTGGCTCCTGCGCGCGGCGCCGCGCCGGCCGCTGACGCTGCTCGACGTCGGCGCCGGCAGCGGCGACCTCGCCGAGCGCGCCGCCGCGTGGGGCGCGCGGCGCGGGCAGCCGCTGCGACCCGTGGCCCTCGAGCGCAGCCCGGTCGCGGCGCGGCTCGCCGCCCGCCGCGGGCTCCCCGCCGTCGTGGCGTGCGGGGGCGCGCTCCCCGTCGCCGACCGCGGGGTGGACGTGGTCATCGCCTGCATGGTGCTCCACCACCTCGCCGACGAGTCGGCGGCGCGCCTCCTGCGCGCCTGCACGGCCGCCGCGCGCCTCGGCGTGGTGGTCGCCGACCTCCGGCCCTCCGCGCTCGCCGCCGTCGGCTTCCGCCTCGCCGGCCGCGCCCTCGGCTTCGACGCGCACACGATCCGCGACGGCGTCACCTCGCTCGCCCGCGGGTACACGCGCGAGCGGCTCGCCGCGATCACCGCCGCCGCCGGCGCGGACGCGCGGCTCTGGTCGCGGCCGGGCGCGCGCGTCGTGGCGGCGTGGCGCACCGCCTGATGCGCACCGTGGACCGCCTGTTCATGCGGGCGCCGCTCGAGCGGGTCTTCGCCGCCGCGAGCGACGTGGTGCGCTGGCCCGCGATCCTCCCCCACTACCGCTACGTGCGGATGCTCGAGGCGCGGCCGGACGGCGGCCTCGTCGAGATGTCGGCCAACCGGCCGTTCGGGCCGCTCGACTGGCCGACCTGGTGGACCTCCGAGATGTGGATCGAGCCCGACGCGCGCCGGGTGCGCTACCGTCACGTCCGCGGCATCACCACCGGCATGGACGTCGAGTGGGCGCTCGTCCCCGTGCCGGGCGGCACCGACGTGACGATCGTGCACGAGTGGGCGGGGCCCGCGTGGCCCCTGGTGGGCGGCCTCGCCGCGGGGCTCGTGATCGGCCCCGTCTTCGTGCACGGGATCGCGAGCCGCACGCTCAAGGGGATCCAGCGCGACGTGGAGCGCGTGCCGTGAGCGCGCCGCGGCGCCGCGTCGTGATCACCGGCCTCGGCCCCGTCACCCCGATCGGCATCGGGGTCGAGGGGCTCTGGGCGGGGCTGCAGCGCGGCGCCTCGGCGGTGCGCGCGCTCGACCGCTTCGACGCCTCCGCGTTCCGCAGCCGCGTCGCCGCGCCGGTGGACGACTTCGACCCCGCCGACTTCCTCGAGGAGAAGAAGGCGCGGCGGTTCGACCGCTTCTCGCAGCTCGCGGTCGCGGCCGGCCGCCTCGCGCTCGCCGACGCGGGGCTCGACCTCGCCCGCGAGGACCGCGACCGCGTCGGGGTCATGATGGGCACCGCGCTCGGCGGCGTGGCGAAGGCCGAGGCGGAGCACGCGCGGTACGTGGCGGGGGGCGTGCGCGACGTGGACCCGATGCTCGCGCTCTCCGTGTTCGCGGGCGCGGCGAGCTGCAACCTCGCCATCGAGCTCGGCTGCACCGGCCCCAACAGCACCAACGGGATGAGCTGCGCCTCCGGCGCGATGGCGATCGGCGACGCCATGCGCGCCATCCGCGACGGCCTCGCCGACGTGATGCTCGCCGGCGGCTCGGAGGCGCCCCTCGCGCCGCTCTGCTTCGGCGCCTTCGCCATCATCCGCGCCATGTCCACGCGCAACGACGACCCCGCCACCGCCAGCCGCCCCTTCGACGCGGGCCGCGACGGCTTCGTGATGGCCGAGGGGGCGGCGCTGCTCGTGCTCGAGGAGGAGGGACGCGCGCGGGCGCGCGGCGCGCGGATCTACGCCGAGGTCTGCGGCTACGCGACCACCAGCGACGCGTACCACATGACCCAGCCGCGCCCGGGCGGCGCGCAGGCCGCCCGCGCCATGCGGCTGGCCCTCGCCGACGCGCGCGTGGCGCCGGGCGAGGTGGGCTACGTCAACGCGCACGGCTCGTCCACCCCGCTCAACGACCCCACCGAGGCGATGGCGATCCGCGACGTCTTCGGCGAGCACGCCGACCGGCTCCCGGTGAGCGGTACGAAGGGCTACTACGGCCACGCCCTCGGCGCGAGCGGCGCGTTCGAGGCGGCGATCTGCGCGCTCGCGTCGTCGCGCCGCTGGCTGCCCCCGACGGTCAACCTCGCGGTCCCCGACCCGGCGTGCGACCTCCCGTTCGTGACCGGCGCGGGACGCGCCGCCGACCCGGAGTACCTGCTCAGCAACTCGTTCGGCTTCGGCGGGATCAACGCGGCGCTGCTCTTCCGCCGCGCGGGCTGAGCTCGGCCGGGCACGGGACGGGCCCCGGCCGCCAGGGCGGCCGGGGCCCGTGACCCGCGGGGGGACCGCGCCCTCAGTCGTGCGGTGCCGGCGCCCGCATGGCGGCCCGCGCGCGTCGCACGAGTGCGACCGCGTAGCCCAGCACGATCACGGCGGTGACGGCGTAGCCCGCCACCATGAAGCCGCTGTTCTGCGGGACCTCAGCGCCCATGGCCCGCCTCCCGCGCCTCGCGCATGCGGCCCACGCCGTAGCGCACCGTCACGAAGCCCAGGTACAGCAGGGTATAGGCGCCCACGCCGAGCAGCAGCGTCTGCAGCATCTCGGGCGGGAGCGTGGGGCCGTCGGGGTTCGCGACCACCGGCTGCGGGTGGATCGTGCGGAAGAGCTTCACCGTCAGGTGGATGAAGGGCACGAGCAGCATGCCGAGGATCCCGACGACCGCGCTGTAGCGCGCCTTCTCGAGCGGGTCGTGGAGCGCCGCGCGCAGCGACAGGTACCCCACGAAGAGGAAGAACAGGAAGAGCGTGCTCGTGAGCCGGGCGTCCCACTGCCACCAGGTGCCCCAGATCGGCTTCGCCCAGATCGGGCCGGTGGTGAGGACGATGGCGTTGAACGCCACCCCCACCTCCGCCGAGGCCTCGGAGAAGAGGTCGAGCCGGCGGTCGCCGAGCCAGAGGAACATGGCGCCGGTGATGCCGGTGAGGACGTAGGCGACGAACGCGGTCCACGCGGCCGGCACGTGCATGTAGAAGATCTTCTGCGCCGGCCCCTGCCGCGCCTCGACCGGGGTGTCCAGGATGGCGAGCGCCGCGACCGCGGCGACCGCGAGCACGCCGAGGGCCAGGAGCACGAAGCCGCGCCGGGCCGTGGCGCGGCCGGCGTCGAACCCGGCGTCACTCGTCGAGGAGGGCGCCGAAGGCCAGGAGACCGATGGTAACGAAGACGATGTCATAGACCGTGAGTAAGCGTAGCCAGTCGGCGGACTCGGTCAATGGGCGGCCCGCCAGCAGCCGCGAGGTGACCTGGGCCGCGCCGACGAGGGGCGGCACCATGAAGGGGAGCAGGAGCAGCGGGAGCATCAGCTCCGCGAAGCGCGTCCGGACCGCCATCGCCGCGAAGATCGTCCCCACGGCGGTGAAGCCGGCGGTGGCGAGCGCGAGCAGGAGCACGATCCCGCCCAGCACCGGCCCCAGGTCCACGTTGAAGAAGAGGACGAAGAGCGGCACCGCGACCGCCTCGACGAGCGCCACGAAGCCCAGGTTGCCGAGCCACTTGCCGAGGAAGAGCGCCTCGCGCGGGACCGGCGCGAGCAGGAGCCCGTCCATCGCGCCGTGCTCGCGCTCGAGGGCGAAGGCCCGGTTGAGCGTCGTCATCGCGGCGAAGGTGCAGGTGATCCAGAGCGCGCTGGGCGCCAGGAGCTGCGCCGTGAGCACGGTCGGGTCGCGCGCGAAGTTGAAGATGACCAGCACGAGCGCCGCGAAGGCCAGCGCCGAGACGAGCGACGTCTTGGTGCGCAGCTCGCCGCGGAGGTCCTTCGCCGCGATGGCGAGCGCGAGCCGCAGGACCTCACCCACCGACCGCCTCCAGGTAGCGGTCGCGGAACGCCTCGAGGGTGCCGCGGCGCGGCTCGAGGAGGGCGAAGCGGCCCTGCACGAGCACCGCCACGTGCGTGGCGAGCGACCATCCCTCCTCGAGCTGGTGCGTCACGAGCACCATGGCGCACCCGCCGCCGGTGCGCTCCGCGAGGAGGCGGCGGAACCGCTCCGACGAGACGGCGTCGAGGCCGGTGAACGGCTCGTCGAGGAGGAGGAGCGCGGGCCGGTGCAGCAGCGCGCGCGCGATCGCGGCGCGCTGCAGGAGCCCGCGCGAGAGCTGGTGCGGCCGGTCGTCGCCGCGCGCCTCGAGCCCGAGCTCGGCGAGCGCCTGGCGGGCCACGCGCCCCGGGTCGCGCATCCCGTAGAGCCGCGCCGCGAAGGCGAGGTTCTCCCGGATCGTGAGGTCGTCGTACAGCAGCGACTGGTGCGAGACGAGCCCGATCGGCCGCCGGCTCTCGGGGTCGGCGCGATCCACGGCGCGGCCCGCCAGCTCCACGCGCCCCGCCGACGGGCGCGCGAGCCCCGCGAGGACGCGGAGCAGCGTGGTCTTGCCGGCGCCGTTCGGGCCGGCGATCACGAGCACGTCGCCGGTGCGGAGCGCGAGGTCCACCCCCTGCAGCACGCGATGGCGGCCGTAGGCGCGGACGAGCCCGCGCGCCACGAGGAGTGGCGCGGCGTCGGCGGCGGGTGTCGCGGGGGGCGGGGCGGTCGGCACGGGAGCGTGCGGTAAGATGCACGCCCCCGCCATCGCCCGCCACGCCCGCTACGAACGGTACGCGCCGCCCTTCGACGTCTCGAACACGAAGAGCTGGTCGAGCCTCGTGAGGACGAGCAGGAACCGCATCTCGTCGTTGAGGTTGCGCAGGACCACCTGCTGCCCCCGCTCCGCCGCGCGCCGCTGCACCAGCATCAGCGCGCCGAGCCCGGCCGAGTCGATCTGCCGGCTGCGGGAGAAGTCGATGACGAGTCGGTCGGCCGCCGGGCCCATCTGCTCGATGAGCTCGATCGCCGTCCTGCGGAAGTCGACGCGGGAGTCGAGGCCAAGGACCTCTGGTGCGGTGACCAGGGCGGCCGCCATCTGCGTGGCTGACATGATCTCTCCCACGCCCGATCGCGGCACGCGCGGGACCCGGGAGGACCCCATGCGATGCTCCGCCTTCGGTCTCCAGTGCCGTCTCGCGCGGGACGCCTGCTCCCGTCGAGACCACCGGATTTGCGGCCCCGGGTCACCCCGGGTGTGCTCTTATCGGGCGGTACTTCGGTTGTCGTCCTGCGACCGGGTCGGGGTACCCGGTCACCCGACGACCAAGCGAGATCGGTGCCATGCCGCGCGGCACGCCGCCGTCGCTTAGATTGACGGGACGTTCGGCGGCACCGTGCGAGGGGACTCCCCCACCGGGCGCCCGACTCCCGGCGCGGCGCGCCGCGCCGGGAGGGACGGCCCCGGGCATCCTCCTTCCTGCCCGCGCCCCCATGACCGACCAGCTCGACTCGCTGCTCGACGAGCAGCGCCGCTTCCCGCCCCCGCCAGAGTTTGCAGCGCAAGCCAACGCGACTGCCGCACTCTACGAGAGCGCCCGCGCCGACCGCGAGGCGTTCTGGGCCGAGCAGGCCCGCGCCCTCGACTGGATCACGCCGTGGCAGCGCGTCCTCGAGTGGACCCCCCCGCATGCAAGGTGGTTCACGGGCGGGCGGCTCAACGTGGCAGCGAATTGCATCGACCGCCATCTCGCGGGGCCGCGGCGCAACAAGGCGGCGATCATCTGGGAGGGCGAGCCCGGCGACCGCCGCGTCCTCACGTACTGGGAGCTGGCCCGCGAGGTGGGCCGCGCCGCCAACGCGCTGAAGGGGCTCGGCGTCCGGAAGGGCGACCGCGTCGCCATCTACCTGCCGATGATCCCCGAGGCGGCGATCGCCATGCTGGCCTGCGCCCGCATCGGCGCCGTCCACTCGGTGGTCTTCGGCGGCTTCAGCGCCGAGGCGCTGCGCGACCGGATCAACGACGCGCAGGCGGTCGTCGTGATCACGGCCGACGGCGGCTACCGCCGCGGGCAGGTGGTGCCGCTCAAGCGCTTCACCGACCAGGCGATCGCCGAGTGCCCCACGATCCGGCACGTGGTGGTGGTGCGCCGGCTCGTGGGCGGCGCGGGCGACGAGTCCTTCACCGAGATGCGCGAGGGCCGCGACCACTGGTGGCACCGGCTCCTCGATGCCGCCTCGAAGGACTGCCCCCCCGAGCCGATGGACGCCGAGGACCTGCTGTTCATCCTGTACACCTCGGGCACCACGGGGAAGCCGAAGGGGATCGTGCACACCACCGGCGGCTACCTGACCCAGGCGGCCGCCACCACGCGGTACGTCTTCGACCTCCGGGACGAGGACGTCTTCTGGTGCACCGCCGACGTCGGCTGGGTGACGGGCCACACGTACGTGGTGTACGGCCCCCTCGCCAACGGCGCCACGGTGGTGATGTACGAGGGGGCGCCCGACTGGCCCGAGCGCGACCGCTTCTGGAAGATCTGCGCGCGCTACGGCGTGACCGTCTTCTACACGGCGCCGACCGCGATCCGCGCCTTCATGAAGTGGGGCACGGAGCACCCGCGGCGCCACGACCTCTCGACCCTCCGCCTCCTCGGCTCCGTGGGCGAGCCGATCAACCCCGAGGCCTGGATGTGGTACCACGAGCACATCGGCCGCGGGCGCTGCCCGATCGTGGACACGTGGTGGCAGACGGAGACGGGCGGGATCATGATCACGCCGCTGCCCGGGGTGGTCACCACCAAGCCGGGCTCCGCGACGGTGCCGTTCCCGGGGATCAGCGTGGAACTGGTGGACGCCACCGGCCGGCCGGTCGCGCAGGGCGGCGGCTTCCTCGTGCTCACCGAGCCGTGGCCCGGGATGCTCCGCACCATCTACGGCGACGACCAGCGCTACCGCGAGACCTACTGGAGCCGCTTCCCCGGCCGCTACTTCGCCGGCGACGGCGCCAAGAAGGACGCCGACGGCTACTGGTGGATCCTCGGCCGCGTGGACGACGTGCTCAACGTGGCGGGCCACCGCCTCGGGACGATGGAGGTCGAGAGCGCGCTCGTGGCGCACCCGGCGGTGGCGGAGGCGGCGGTCGTCGGCAAGACGCACGACCTGAAGGGCCAGGCGGTCGCCGCGTTCGTGACGCTGAAGGAGGGCCACCACCCGAGCGACGCGCTGCGCGACGACCTGAAGGACCACGTGGTGCAGAAGATCGGCGCGATCGCGCGCCCGGACGACATCCTCTTCTCCGCCGACCTGCCCAAGACCCGCAGCGGCAAGATCATGCGCCGCCTCCTGCGCGACATCGCCGAGGGCCGGGCGCTCGGCGACACCACGACCCTCGCCGACCCGGGCGTGGTGGCGAGGCTGAAGGAGATGTACGAGGGCCAGGAGGGCTGATCAGAACTGGATCTGGGCCCCGAGCTCCACGACGCGGTTCGGCGGGATGTTGAAGAACGCGGTCGCGCTCTGCGCGTTCCGGTTCATGAGCTGGAAGAGCTTCTTGCGCCACGTGGCGAGCCTGAGCTCGGGGAGCGGCGCCCGGGGCGTGACGATCAGCGTCTCGCGCCCGAGGTAGAAGGTGGTCTCCATCGGCTTGAGCGGGAGCGCCGCGCGGCCGGGCTCCGCCTCGCAGAGGCGCGCGAGCAGCGCCGGCACGTCGGGCTGCTCCATGAAGCCGAAGTGCGCGGTGACCGCGAAGAAGTTCTCGCCCAGCGCGGTCGTCTCCAGCCGCTCCGCGGGGCTCACGTACGGCACGTCGCGCGTCTGCACCGAGAGGATCACCACCGTCTCGTGCAGCACCTTGTTGTGCTTGAGGTGGTGCAGCAGCACGGGCGGCGTGCCGCCGGGCACGGAGGTCATGAAGACCGCCGTGCCCGCCACCCGGTGCGGCCGGCGGCGGGCGCAGTCCTGCACGAACAGGTCGAGCGGCAGCGCGGCGTCGGTGTAGATCGCGGTGAGCCGCCGCCGGCCCAGCTTCCACGTCGACAGCAGCAGGAAGACCACCCCGGCCACGAGCAGCGGGAACCAGCCGCCGTCGGGGACCTTGAGCAGGTTCGCCGCGAGGAACGCGACGTCCACCGTGATGAACGCCGTGCCGAGCGTCCACAGTCGCCACGCGGGCCACTGCCAGCGGTGGCGCGCCACGATCAGGAGCAGCACGCTCGTGGTGAGCATGGTGCCCGTCACGGCCACGCCGTACGTCGCCGCCAGCGCGCTCGAGGAGCGGAAGGCCAGCACGAGCCCGATGCAGGCCGCCCACAGCGCCGCGTTGACCTGCGGCATGTAGACCTGGCCGCGCTCCGTGCTCGAGGTGTGCACGATCTGCAGCCGGGGCGAGTAGCCGAGCTGGATCGCCTGCTGGGTGAGCGAGTAGGCCCCCGAGATCAGCGCCTGCGACGCGACGATGGCGGCACACGTGGCGACCGCCACCATCGGGTAGAGCGCCCACGATGGCACCAGCTCGTAGAAGGGGTTCACGGCCGCCGCCGGGCGCTGCAGCAGGAGCGCCCCCTGCCCGAAGTAGTTGAGCGTGAGCGCGGGCAGCACCACCGCGTACCAGGCGAGCCGGATCGGGCGCGGGCCGAAGTGCCCCATGTCCGCGTAGAGCGCCTCGCCGCCCGTGATCACCAGCACCACGGCGGCGAGCACCGCGAACCCGTGCCACCCGTTCTCGGCGAAGAAGCGGACGGCGTGGAGCGGGTTCACCGCAGCGAGCACGTGCGGGTCCATCAGGATCCCGCGCACGCCGAGCGCCGCGAGGCAGGCGAACCAGAGGGTGGTGACCGGCCCGAAGAGCCGGCCCACCGTCGCGGTGCCGCGATGCTGGACGAAGAAGAGCCCGCTGATGATCACCACCGCCAGCGGCACGACGAACGGCCCCAGCGCCGCCGTGGCGACCTCGAGCCCCTCGACGGCGCCGAGCACCGAGATGGCCGGGGTGATGATGCCGTCGCCATAGAGGAGCGCCGCGCCGAACAGCCCCAGCACGACCACGGGCCCGAGCCGGCGGGTCGGGGGGGCCGGCCCGGGGCGCGCGAGCGCAAGCAGGGCGAGGATCCCGCCCTCGCCGCGATTGTCGGCCCGCATGACGACGGCGATGTACTTGAACGAGACGACGAAGTTGAGCGACCAGAAGACGAGCGAGAGCACGCCGAGCACGTTCTCCCGCGTCACGGCCACGCCGTGGGGCGGGTTGAAGCACTCCTTGAGCGCGTAGAGCGGGCTCGTCCCGATGTCGCCATAGACGACGCCGAGCGCGGCGAAGGCGAGCGCCGCGAGCGCCTTGCGGCTGAGGGGCGCGCGGCCGTCGTGCGTCATCGGCCGGCCGGGCGCGCCCCCGCGGGGGCGGGGTCGCTCACCGCGCCGCGGCGGCCTTCGCCAGCGAGTCCACCAGCGCCTCGAGCCGGTCGGCCGGGAGGATGCCGGGGTAGAGCCGGCCCCCGACGAGGAACGTCGGCGTCGAGTTCACGCCGAGCCGCATCCCCTCCTGCAGGCTCGCCTCGATGCGGCCCGCGTGCCGCGCGGACTGCATGCAGGCGTCGTACGCCGCGAGGTCCACGCCGGCCGCCTTCGCCAGGTCGCGGAAGTCGGCGGCGGCGCTCCCCGACCGCGCCGCCCAGTCGCTCTGCGCCTCGTAGATGAGGCCGTGCACCGGCCAGTACTTCCCCTGCTCGTCGGCGCAGGCCGCGGCGTGCGCCGCCATGCGCGAGTGCCGGTGCTGCGCGAGCGGGAAGTCGCGATAGCGCCACCGGAGCCGGCCGGTCTCGATGAGCCGCTTCCTCACGTCGGGGAACTGCACCATGTCGAACGACGCGCAGGCGGGGCACTGGTAGTCGGCGTACTCCACGACCTCGACCGGCGCCGCGCTGTCGCCCAGCACGAAGCCGCGGAAGCCCAGGGTGTCCTCCGCCGTCACCGTGACGTTGGCGGGGATCGAGACCTGCCGCGAGCGCGAGAGGAGGAACAGCGCGACGCCGCCCCCCACCGCGAGGAGCAGGAGGAGCGCGTAGAAGCCCTTCATTCCGCCGCCGGCGGCCTTCGCCATGGTTCGTCGTCCTCGTCGTCGTCGGGGGTGTCGAGCGTGAACGGCCGCTGCGCGTCCTCCACCAGGCGCCGGTGCTCGGCGACCTCCGGCGTGTCGTACGTGCAGCGGACCTCGTAGTGGAAGAGTTCGCTCCGGAGGTCGCCGAGCCGGCGCTGCAGCTCGGCCGCGGCCTGGAGGAGCTGGCCCGCACGGTCGAGGGCCCGGATGCGATCCGCCAGCTCGCGGAGCATCTCCGCGAGCCGGTCGGCACGGTCCTGGCTGTAGATCTCGTCGTGGTCGGCCATCGGGCGCTCGGTCGGGGAACCCTTCCGCCTCATGGGGTTACCCCACGAAGCCGCTAAATGTAGCAGGTCCGGGACCCGGTGGCCGGGCGGCGTCGAATTTGCACCTTTTGGTGCAACCCTGTATCGTTCGCGGTGACGACAAGACGCGGGACGGCAGCCGGGACGGGCCCGGTGGGGCGGAAAGGGGATACGGTGAACAAGAAGAAGACGCGGCGCAGCACCCCGGCAGCAGCCTCGAGCTTCGACCAGGCGCGGGATGAACTGTTCAGTCACATCCTGCGTTGTGGCGTGATCGAGGCGCTGCCCGAGCACCAGAAGGAGTGGTTCGACGACACGATGCAGTACCTTGGCGAGCGCTACGAGGATCTCGCCGAAGAGGAGCTGCGCGACCTGCGGGTGCTGGGCGAGCGGTACTGCCAGCCGGTCCAGCGCCGCATCGAGACCGTCTCCGCCTGACGCTGCGCGCCGTGGCATGAGGCAGGGCCGCCCCCCGCGGGGCGGCCCTTTGTCGTTTCAACGCTCCCGCGTGCCGCGCCACCACCGCCAGCGCCATCCGGCGGCGAGGCGCGCCCCGCCGCCCACCCCCGCCTCGAGGAAGGCGCCCCCGCGCCGCTGCGGCGCGGTCTCCACGCCCGCCACCAGCAGCAGCACCTCCCCGGCGCCCCCGGGGTCCCCGGCGCCGAGGCGCAGGCCGATCCCGGCGCCGACATAGGCGCCGAGCGGCGCGTCGGCGGCGACCGGCGCCAGCAACTGCGCCATTGCCTCCACCCGGCCGGCGACCTCGCCATCGCTGCCGAGCGCACCGCCGAGCGCGACGCGCGCGTACCGCCCGGGCCGCCAGCCGACGTGGATCCCCGCACCCGCGAAGACCGGGTCGGCCGTGGTCACGAGGGCGCCCGCGCCCAGGTCGAGGCCCTGGGCCCCGAGCGGCGAGGCGGCGAGGAGCGTGGCGAGCGCGCCGGCGAGCCGGCTACGCGCCGGCGAGCCGCACGTCATAGTGGAGCACGAGGTCGGGCGCGAGCGTCGCCATGACGGAGCAGTACTTCTCGAGCGACAGCTCGATCGCCCGGCGCACCTTCGCCTCGTCGAGCCCGTCGCCCGCCACCGTCCACGCGAGGTCGAGCCGCGTGTAGCGGCGCGGTTCCTCGTCGCGGCGCGTGCCGTCGAGCACCACCTCGAGCCGGCGGACGTCGGCGCGCATCTTCCGCAGGATCAGCAGCACGTCGGTGGCGCTGCACGCCGCCGCGGCGAGCAGCAGCTGCAGCATCGGGCCGGGCGCCTCCCGGTTGTCCGCGTCGATCGTCACCTGCGGCCCCCCCGGCTCGCCACCGGTGAAGACGAGCCCGTCGCGCCACCGGAGCACCGCATGCTTCACCTCGCCCATCACGTGCCTCCTGCGCGGCCGCGGGCCTGCAGCGCGCGGACCGCGCGGTTGTAGTCGTACAGCGCGTAGAGCGCGATCGCCGTGGTCAGCCACGCCATCGGGTGCACGAGCGGCGTGCGGAGGAGGAAGGCACCCAGCGTGAGCAGCTGCGCGAGGGTGACCGCCTTTCCCGAGGCCTTCGCGGGCACCACGCCGCGCCGGTGCCGGAGGAGCCCGGCGAAGAAGGCGGCCGACGTGAAGATGTCGCGCACGAGCACGCCGAGCACCTCGACGAACGCGAGCCCCCCTTCGACGGCGACGACGAGGAAGGTGGCGGCCATGAACAGCCGGTCGCAGATCGGGTCGAGCACCGGCCCGATGCGGGACCCGCCGACGCGCCGGGCGACGGCCCCGTCCACGAGGTCGCTCGCCCCGGCCGCGGCGAGCAGGGCGAGCCGCGTGAGCGGGTCGCCGGCGAGCACGAAGCCGGCGGCGAGCGGGAGCCGGAGCGCGGTCACGGCGTCGGCGAGGCCGACGCGCGGGCGTGCTTGCTCCCCCCCGCGGGGCTCGGTAGGTTCGGTATGCGACGGCCCGTGCATGCGCGCGGAAGGGTGCACGCGGGCCCGGGCGCGGCGCAACGAGTCCGACGGGCGGCGCGCCCTCCCCCTCGGCCCGGCGACCCGGTCATGCGCCTCGACACCGCGATCATCCCCTGCGGCGGCCTCGGCCGCCGGCTGCGTCCCTTCACGCGCTGGCTGCCGAAGGAGATGCTCCCGGTGGGCCTCAAGCCGCTGCTCTACCACGCGCTCGACGAGATCGCCGACGCGGGGCTCATGCGCGCGGTCATCGTCACCAACCCGCACAAGCCGGTGCTGGAGGCCGCGGCCCGGCAGTATCCCGGCCCGCTCGACCTCGAGTTCGTGCCGCAGCCCGTCTTCCGCGGCCTCGGCGACGCCATCCTGCAGGCGAAGGACGCGCTCGCGGGCGCGCCGTTCGCCGTGCTCCTCGCCGATCACCTCTTCGCGCCGCCGGCACCGCTGCTCGCCCTGCTCGAGGCGTTCCGCGCGACGCCGGCGCCCACCGTCGTGCTGCGCGCGGCGCGCGGGGAGGCCTCGGGGCTCGTCGGCGCCACCTGCGCTGCGCGCGCGGAGCCGGCGGGCGGCACCGCGTACCGGGTGCTCGAGATCGGCCGCAAGGAGATGGTGGACGAGCGTCCCGACGCCTTCATCCTGGGCGGCCGCTACGCCTTCCCGGGCGACGTGTTCGACGCGCTCGACGCCATCAACCGCACGCTCCCGCCCGGGGCCGAGCTGAGCGACGTCCCGCTGCTGCAGCGGCTCGTGCAGCAGGGCGCGCTGCGGGCCCTCGTCTCCGAGGCGCGCTTCTTCGACGTCGGCGTCCCCGAGGGCTATCGCGAGGCGGTCGCCGCGTTCCCCGCGCGCGCGTGACGGCCCGGCCACCCGTCCCCGACCCGCTCCTCCCCTTCCGCCTCCTCGAGGCCATGCCCGAGCCGGCCGCCGTCCTCGACGGCACCGGGCGGGTGGTGCTGGCCAACGCCGGCCTCGCCGCACTGGCCGGCCGGCCCGCGCCGGCGCTCACGGGACACCCGCTCGGCGCCTTCCTGCCCGAGCTGCCCCAGCCGCTCGCGGCGGCCTTCGAGGTCCGGCACGCGCGGTCGGGCCGTGCCTTCGCCGGTCGCTCGTTCCCGTGCCAGGGCCACGTGGTGCTCGTGCTCACCGAGGTCACGCCGCTCGCGGCCGCGCGCGACGAGGCCGAGAAGGCGCGGCAGGAGCTCGCGAGCGCGCACGCGCTCGCCGGCATGACGACGTGGGAGTGGGACGTCGCCACCAGCACGGTGCGCTGGAGCGACGCGGTCTACGGCCTCATGCGGCTCGATCCGGCGACGACGCGGCCGTCGATGGACCTCTTCGAGGCCCTGCTGCACCCCGACGACCGGGCGCGCGTGCGCGAGGCGATCGCCGCCGCGCTGGAGCGCGACGAGCCGTACGCGCTCGAGATGCGCTTCGTGCGCGCCGACGGGGCCGTCCTCTGGGGCTACGCGCGCGGCCACGTGGAGCGCGACGCCGCGGGCCGGCCGGTGCGCATGCGCGGCACGGTGCAGGACGTGACGCCGCTCCGCCAGCGCGACGGCGAGATCACCGAGTGGCGCGCGCGCTACGAGGCGGCCGTGCGCGCCTCGGGCCAGGCGCTCTACGACTGGGACACCGCGACCGGCCGCATCACGTGGGCCCCGACGCTCCCGGACGTGCTCGGGTGGCAGCCCGCCCAGCTCGCCGACCTCGCGCAGTACCGCGCGATCATCCACCCGGCGGACCTCGCCGGCTTCGACGCCGAGATCGACCGGGTGGTCCGGGCGCGGGCACCGCTGCGGCTCCGCTACCGCATGCGGCACCGCGACGGGCATTTCGTGACCGTCGAGGACCGTGGCGACTTCTTCCTCGACCGCAGTGGCGAGCTGGTGCGCATGCTGGGCCTGGTGCGCGACGTCACCGCCGAGGTGGAGGCGGAGTCGCAGCGCAGCTCGCTGGCGGCGATCCTGCAGGGGCTCATCGAGGGCTCGCGCGACGCGGTGGCCGTGGTGGACGACGGGCTGCGGCACGTGCTCTGGAACGAGGCCTATGCCGACGCCGTCGCGCGCTTCCACGGCACGCAGGTGCGGGCCGGGATGCCCGTCGCCGACCTGCTGCCGGCCGGCTCGCCCGTCCGCGAGGCGACGCTGGCGGCGTGGCACCGCGTGCTCGCGGGCGAGCGGCTGACCGCGGTGCGCGAGCTGCGGCCGCTCGACGGCAGCGGCCCCCGCGTCGTCGAGACGCGCTTCAGCCCGATCCTGGGGCCCGGGCAGGCGGTGCGCGGCGGCTTCTGCATCGCCCACGACATCACGGCGGAGGCGCGCTCCGCGGCGGCGCTGCGGGAGAGCGAGGTGCGCTTCCGCACCCTGGCCGAGGGGGCGCCGCTCGGCATCTTCCTCGTGGACCCCGAGGGGCGGATGACCTACCACAACGCGCGCCTCGCCGAGCTGTGGGGGCTGACGGACGCGGCAATCGCGGCCGGCGCCTGGGGCGACCTCGTGGTGGCGGAGGACCGCGCGCTCGTGACCGAGGAGTGGGCCGCCGCGCTGCGCCGCGGCCGGCCGTTCTTCGCGGAGTTCCGCGTCCGCGCCCCCGATGGCGCGCTCCGCTGGCTGCGCGGGCGCAGCGTGCCGCTGCACCCCGACGGGAGGGCCACGACCCACGTCGGCACCGTCGAGGACATCACGGAGCGCCGGCTCGCCCTCGACGCGCTCCGCGAGAGCGAGGAGCGGTTCCGGCTCCTGAGCGACGCGGCGCCGCTCGGGATCTTCCTCATGAATCCCGAGGGGCGGGTCACGTACGCCAACCCGCAGCTCCTCGCGATCATGGACGAGACCCCCGACATGATCGGCACCGGGGTCTGGGTGAGCCGCGTCCACCCGGACGACCGCCCGGGGGTGGTGTCGCAGTGGCAGACCATGATCGCGGGCGGCACGGCCGCCGCGCACGAGTTCCGGGTGGTGCGGCGCGACGGCACCGTGCGCTGGGTGCGGCTCAGCTCCCGCCCCATCCATCAGGACGGCGCGATCGTCTCGCACGTGGGGATGATCGAGGACTCGACGGAGCGGGTCGAGACCCTCGCGTCGCTGCGGCAGAGCGAGGAGCGGTTCCGCCGGCTCGCGGACACGGCCCCGCTCGCGATCTTCGTGCTCTCGCCCGGCGGGCAGCCGACCTATGCGAACCCGCGCTTCTACGCCCTCTGGCAGATCGAGCCCGGCATGGGGCTCGACGCGGCCTTCGCCCGCGTCGCCCCGGACGACGCCGCCCGCATCACGGCGCACTGGCGCGACCTGATCGGCCGCGGCGCCGAGGGCACCGACGAGTTCCGGCTCCTGCGGCCCGACGGCACGACCCGCTGGATCCACATCTACCTCACCCCGCTGCGCGGCGCGGACGGCACCCTGCGCGGCTTCGTCGGCACCGCCGACGACATCACCGAGCGGGCGGAGCGCGAGCAGGCGCTCGCGGCGAGCGAGGAGCGGTTCCGCACGCTCGTCAGCGCCTCGCCGGTCGGCGTCTTCATCGCCGACGAGACGGGGAGCATCACCTACGGCAACCCGCGCCTCGTGGAACTGTTCGGCGCCGCCGAACGCGACCTGCTCGGCCACGGCTTCACCCGGTTCCTCCATCCCGACGACGCCGCACGGGTGACGGCACACTGGCAGCAGGCGATCCGGCAGCACACGAAGACGTCGCTGGAGTTCCGGGTGTGCCGCGCCGACGGCGAGGTCCGCGACGTCCGCAGCCACTCGGCGCCGCTCCTCGACTCCGACGGGTGGATCCGCGGACGCGTCGGGGTGCTGGAGGACATCACGGAGGCGCGGCGGCTCGAGCAGGCCCGGCGCGACCTCGAGGCGCAGGTCCAGCACGCGCAGAAGCTCGAGTCCCTCGGCGTCCTCGCCGGGGGGATCGCGCACGACTTCAACAACCTGCTCGTGGGGATCCTGGGCAACGCGAGCCTCGCGCTGCTCGACCTGCCGCCGTCGTCGCCGGTGGCGGAGCCGGTGCGCGACATCGAGCGCGCCGCGATGCGCGCCGCCGACCTCACGCGGCAGCTCCTCGCGTACGCCGGCCGCGGCCGGTTCGTCATCCGCCCGGTGGACGTGAGCGACCTCGTGCGCGACATGGCGGGGCTCGTGCAGGCGGCGATCAGCAAGCGCGCGGCGCTCCGCTTCGACCTCGCGACGGGGCTCCCCGCGGTCCAGGCCGACGCGACCCAGCTGCGCCAGGTCGTGATGAACCTCATCACCAACGCCTCCGACGCGCTCGGCGCCGGCAACGGCGTGATCACCGTGCGCACCGCCGAGAGTGACGTGGACGAGGCGACGATCGCGGGGGCCGTGGTCGCCGAGCAGGTGCGGCCCGGCCGGCACGTGGTGATCGAGGTGAGCGACACCGGCTGCGGGATGGACGCGGCGACGCTCGCGCGGATCTTCGACCCGTTCTTCACCACGAAGTTCACCGGCCGCGGGCTCGGGCTCGCGGCGACGCTCGGCATCGTGCGCGGCCACCGGGGGATGCTGCACGTCGCCAGCCGGGTCGGCGAGGGGACGACCTTCCGCGTCGCCTTCCCGGTGTCGTCGCAGCCCGTTGCGCCGGAGCCGGAGGCCGCGGGCGGCGGCCAGGCCACGCCGTGGCGGGGCAGCGGCCTCGTGCTGGTGGTGGACGACGACCCCCGCGTGCGCCGCGTGGCCCGCAGCCTGCTCGAGCGCCGCGGCTTCGAGGTGGCGGAGGCGGAGGACGGCGCGGCCGGGATCACGGCGTTCGCGCGCGAGCACGCGCGGCTGCGCGCCGTGCTGCTCGACCTCACCATGCCGCACCTGAGCGGCCCCGAGGCGCTGCGCGAGCTCCGCCGCATCGACCCGCGCGTCCCCGTCGTGCTGACCAGCGGTTACGACCAGCAGGACGTGGCAGCCGCGGTCGAGGGCAGGGAAGCCGCGGGCTTCCTCTCGAAGCCCTTCGGCGCGAGCGAGTTCTACGCGGAGCTGCGCCGCGTGCTGGAGGGCTGACCCCCGCGCAGCACCGCCTCGGCGCGGCACGCCGGGTCGCGCAGCGCCCGCACCGCCTCGCGCACGTCGTCCGGCGTCGTGCGCCGGTACGGCGCGCCGGGGTCGGCCAGCCCGTCGAGGTCGTCGCCCGCGAGGAAGTGGTCGAGCAGCTCGCCCGCCATCGCCCCGGCCGACTGGCGCGCGACCTCCGCCTGCCCCGCGAGGTAGGCGACGGCCCGGTCGAATTCCTCCGGCCCCGGCGCCGCCGCCGCGGACGCGGCCAGCTCCGCCAGCAGCACCTCGCGCGCCTCCTCCTCCCGCGCGGGCGAGGTGGCGACGTACGCGGCAAGCGCGCCGGCGCGCGGGCGCACCCACGCGCTCGCCACCACGCTGTACCCGAGCGAGCGGCGGTCGCGCAGCGCCTCGAAGAGCCGCCCGCCGAGCCCGCCGGCGATCGCGGCCCACACGGTGGCGGCATAGTGCGCCGGCTCCCGGCGCGACGGCCCGGGGAAGAGGAGCGCCAGGGCGGTCTGCTGCTTCTCGCGCTCCTCCACCGTGACGCGGGGTCCCGGGCCCGGGACCCACGATACCGGCGGGGCTGCGTGCGCCGGCGCGGCGGCGTCCGGCAGGTTCCCGAGCCCGCGCGCGAGCGCGTCGATCGCGGGCTCCGGCGCCAGGTCGCCCACCGCCACGAGCACCGGCCGGCTGCCGTCCCGCTGCTGCCGCTGCCACGCGCGCACGTCCTCGGGCGCGAGGCGGTCGAGCGTCTCCGGCACGCCGGCCACCGGCATGCCGTAGGGGCCGTCGCCGAACGCGGCGTGGAACGCCCGCTGGAAGGGGTACCGGTACATGTCGTCGGCGGCCTGCACCGCCTCGGCGCGCAGCAGCGCGCGCTCGGCGGCGATGTCGGCCTCGTCGAGGCGGGGAGTGGCGTCCACGAGCGCGAGGAGCGCCGCCGCATCGCCCAGCCGGTCGCTCAGCACGCTGAGGGCGAACCCGGTCACGTCCGAGCCGACCGACGGCGCGATCGTTCCGCCCATCGCCTCCGCGGCCTGCGCGAGGGAGGCGGCGTCCAGGTCGCCCGCGCCGCGCAGGGCGGCGCGCAGCGCCAGCGCGCCGACGCCGGCACGCGACGCCGGCTCGCCGGCCACGCGGCGTCGGTAGAACCCGAGGGTGACGAGCGGCGCCCCGGGCTTCGGCCACACGAGGAGATCGGCGCCGGCAAGCGGCACGTGCACGGCGCCGGCGCGCGAGCGTCGCGCGTGAGGCGCCGGTGCGGGCGCGCGCGCGGGGCGACGCGGCGGCGCCCATGCCTTCGGCGCCGGCAGCGCGGCGCGCCGCGCGCCGAGCGCCCGTTCCAGCTCGTCGGGCGAGAGGAGCAGGGCGCCCGCGGGCACGACGGCGGCGGCGGCCGCGGCGCCGGGATCGGCGTGACGGGCGACGGCGTCGCGCACCTCGGCCGCGGTGGCGGAGGCGAGCGCGTCGTGCTCGCGGTCGATCCACGCGACGTCGCCCAGCGCCTCGGCGGCCGCGAGCGCGCTCGCGCGCGCTTCCGTCGTCTCGAGCCCGCGTGCCCAGCGCGCCAGCATCAGCGTGCGCGTCCGCTCGAGCGAGGCGGCGTCCGGACCGTCGGTGGCGAGCCGATGGACCGCGGCCCCGGCCTCCGCGAGCGCGGCGCCCATCCGGCCGGCCTCGCCCGCGAGCGAGAGCCCGAAGATCCCCACCTCGTGCGTCGAGAGCTGCCAGGCCCCGGCGGCGGTGGCGAGCCCGGGCTCGCGCACCGCGCGCCAGAGCCAGCTGCCGCGGCCGGCGGAGAGCACCCCGGCCGCGAGGTCGAGGCGGGGCGCGTCGGGATCGGTCGCGGCGACGCTGCGCCAACCCACGGCGAGCTGCGCCCGCCGCACGTCGCGCTCCAGCCGCGCGACGCGCACCTCGCGGCGCGGCGGCTCGCCGGGCCCCGTCGGGCGCGGCGGCGCGGCCGCCGCCCAGTCGCCGAAGGCGCGCGCCACCGCGTCGAGCGCCGCGGCCTCGTCCACGTCGCCGACGATCGCGACGATGGTGCGGTCGGGCGCGTAGCGCGCCGCGTGGTAGCCGGCGACGTCGGCGCGCCCGTAGCCCGCGAGCTGCGCCTCGGTGCCGATGCGCCACCGGCGGATGCGGTGACGGTCGAAGAGCTGCGCGTGCAGCGTCTCCTGCGCCACGGCGGCCGGGGTGTCGGCCTTCCGCCGCGCCTCCTCGATGATCACGCGCAGCTCGCGCGCCAGCTCGCCGGCATCGAGCGCCGGCGCGCGGAGGGCGTCGGCGTGGATCGCGAGCGCCGCGTCGAGGTGCCGCGCCGGGAGCACCGCGCAGTAGGTCGTGTGGTCGTACGAGGTCGCGGCATTCACGTGGCCGCCGAGCGCCTTCGTCCGCCGCGCCACCTCGCCCGGGCCCAGGCGCGCCGTGCCCTTGAAGTACATGTGCTCGAGCACGTGCGAGATGCCGGCCCACTCGTCGGGCTCGTCCAGGAAGCCGGCGGCGACGCGCAGCACGAGCGTGGCCGCGGGCGAGCTGCCGTCGCGCTGCACGAGGGCGACGAGGCCGTTGGGCAGCACGCGCCGCGCGACGCCGGCGGTCCAGCGCCCCGTCACGCGCGCCCGCCCGCGCCGAGGGGCCGGTGCGCGATGACGGCGAGCGCGAGCCCCACCAGCCCGGCGCCCCAGGCGACGACGAGCGCGAGCTGGCCCGGGGGCGGCAGCGTGGCCGTGTCGATGCGCACGAGGTAGAACGGCGGCAGCGCGTGGTGCAGCAGCGTCACCCACCAGCGATCGATGCCGGCGGCCATCGCCTGCGCCACGATGCCGGCCACGACGTGCACGGCGGCCGCGTACGCCCAGCCGTTGCGCGAGAAGGTCGAGCAGAGGAGGCTCGTGCCGCCGAGCAGGGCGTAGGTCAGCAGCAGCAGCGCGAGCACGGCCGGCTCCGGCACCACCAGTGCCCGGCCGGCGCCGATCGCGAGGTAGGCGGCGACGCCGGCCAGCCCCGCGAGCGCGCCGCCCACGAGCCACCGCGCGAGGCAGAAGGCCCACGGCCGCACCGGCTGCGTGAAGAGCACGCGGTACCATCCGCCGGCGAGGTCGCCGCCGAGCCCCGGGCCCGCGGCGAGCAGCACGAGCGGCAGCGCGGCCTGGTCGAGGAAGACC
>Ga0101944_10001350_pt1 | contig 52261 bp, 57 predicted proteins | sample DewCreD2012metaG_FD_75245 | JGI IMG/M metagenome (GOLD analysis project Ga0101944, IMG submission 75245) | Hot spring sediment bacterial and archeal communities from British Columbia, Canada, to study Microbial Dark Matter (Phase II) - Dewar... ... | reverse complement strand
CGGGGCGATGAAATCCTCTGTCCGCAGGCCCGGTTTATCGTTGGAATTGCGCTTTTTCATAGTACCTGACTGTTCGCTCTGAACCGCAAGAAGCTCAAGGGCTTTCGTGCTCATTTTTCAGAAGCGCATCCGGGAGTTGGAAACCGAACGCGCAGCATTGGAAAAAGATTTGCTCCGCCACAGCGATGACATGCGCAAGCTCGCGGGTCAGGTTTCCCGGAACGCGACGGCGGTGGACCGCATGGCGGACGTTCAAGAGCGCATCCGGGTTCGGCTCATCCGGGAGGTCCTTGGTGAGGTTGTAGAGGCCGGGACAGAGCTCGTAGTCCCCGAACGACGAGGCGGAGGGGAGGTCCCTCCGCTCGTCATCGTTGAACACGACTGCCTCGGCCAAGTCCTTCTTCTGATTGGATGTCTTCCGGGTAGCCATGTCAGCGGCCCTCCTCTCTGGCGAGCTCCTGGGTTCCCATCGCTGCAAGGGCGAGATCGAGGTCCCAATCCTCCTGCCGGGGTTTGTATTTCCCGTCTGTTTTCGGGAACCACGAATCGAAGTAAAACTTCCGGCTGTTCGCCGAGAGACTTCCGAGCGCGACTCCCTTGTTCTTCCCGAAGTGGACAGGCGTATCCTGCCACTTATGCGCGAGCAGGTCGGATTCACTCATCCAGCAGTAGGGGCCGTCGGGATGCGGGACGCGGGTGACGTGATTGCCGTCTTCCGGGTACTCGGGCTTCCTGGGTTCCGGGGCTGGAACCTTCGCTGGCGGGGCCTTCGGTCCGGCTCCCGATTCGCGGGCCTTTTCAACCCACTCGACGGCGCGCTTCTGGTACGGCTCCGTCAGGAGTTTCTTGAGCACCCCGTCCGGTATGTCCGAGAGCATCTCGGCGTTGCACAGGAGTGTCGCCTTGCAGAACGCAAGGAGTTCGACAAGCTCCATCCCTTCCTCCTTGATCCACTGATTGAGGCGGTTCAGCAGGTCACCCCTCGTCTCGTCGGCGGCTCCAACGTCGGGTTTCTCGTCTCTCCACTCGGCGGCTGGCATGGTGCTGTGCTCGTGGTCGTCGTTCGACGCCTGCCCCATCTCGTCCGACGTGTAGAGGCCGGACAACTCCTGCGGGAATGCCCGCCGGAGCGCGAGCGCTTCGGCGCACTTGGCGACCATCAGGTCGGCCATCTTTTGCCACATGACCGTTGGCTGGCGTTCTTTGTTCCGCTGGCAATAGGCTTCGTACCTGGCAACGGCCCAAAGTGGCTCTTTGAAGTCCTTGCGGAGGACTCCGACCTTCGCGGCAGCCGGGGGTTCCGGCGCGAGCCAGACTTCCCTCCAAACGCCGTCGGCACCGCACCAGAATGGTCCGAGCTGGCCCGCATATTTACCAGTTCGCTCGGCGACGAGCCTGAAACCATCGATACTCGTCTGCATCGACATGACCTCACGCTGGGTCTTGGCGTCCCACCGCTTGACGGCGTAGATCTGCCGCGCAAGCGGGTCGAGCCCCGTCCTCTTGCACTGGTGGAGGAACAGTTGAAGCTCGTCGTCCGTCGCACCCTTTGCGATCGTGCGCTTGATGAGATCGACTTGATCCTTCGACAGGACCAATCCGACCGGATCGGGCGATGCGCCCTGCATCGCCACAACTTTGCTGTTGACTTCCTTCATTTGTTCTGTCATATTTCCTTCCTTTCGTGTTGGTTTCTGCCCCCTCGCCAGTTCGTTCTGGCGGGGGGCTGTTTTTTTGTCTTATCCCTCTACAGAGAGGCTGTCCAAGTAGGCGAGGATATCTGCGGGGTCCACGAGCTTTCTGGCCCTCGCCATGTCGCTCGTGCGGCGGTATCTGATCTTGCCGCGGGCAACGGCCCGGTAGATCGTGGTCTGGCAGACTCCGAGGTCACCACCACGCATTTTTTTCGCCGTACTGAAAGCCTGATGTAGAGGCATCAGTCTTTTCCTTTTCATGTTTTCACTCTTTGTTTTTTTCTGTTATTTCGCACCCGGTTTCTTGAGGACGGATCGGACGATGAGCACGCCGTCGAACCCGAGGAGGCGGACTATCTTCTGCCCCTCGGCGGTGGCCAGCCTCCGCGCAAGTTCACCAATACGGCAGTTGCCGGCTGGAACGAACATGCCAAGTCGTTTCCCGTCGATCATCCGGCTCCCCTTGTAGAGGAGCGGCCCGCTGTCGAACGATTCATTCATCGTATGCCTTTGTTTTGAGGAGATACTCATCGTAGGGCTCCATCCCTGTTGACGGGTGAGGAGTCCCGCTCCGGTCAGCGATGTAGGCGTGGAATTTGTCCGGGATACATCCGAAGATTTCTTGAAGGAAATCATGGCAGACGAGGAACCGGACTTCATGATCGATCCAGCGCGTTGAATCTTTCGCTTTGAAGGAAGAACAATCCGGGCACGCCGCGTCGTTCCACTCTTTCGCCAGTCCGTCGTCCATGTCAACCCTTGATACTTCGAGGATGGTATCGTGCTGGTCCTTGAGTTCTGCGATCTTGCACTGGCTGAATGATATCACGATCTCATCGTACTCATAGAACCACATCAGCCCGGCAAGGAACTTCCTCGCGGACTGGAACATATCCATGCAGGGCTCATCGTCTGGGTCCTTGTCGGACTCGATAACGTAAACGTCGCCCGGCTTGACGTACCTCACTGGCTCGTCAAGAAACAGGGATGTGTCTTGGTATTGATCTATTTCGTCCTCCTTGACGAGTATGGCGTGCAGTTTTTCAGTCATGGTTTTTCGGCGATGTCCAGGTCACCGTCGTTGATGGCGTCGATGTTCGCGAGCTTCTCGCGGCACCGGCGGCAAGATTACCGAAAGGCATTTGGGGACTTTGAGATACGATGCAAGGTGTTTTTTGCCGTTTCGTACGCCGCTTTTGCGGCGTTGAACTTTTTTTGTGATTTACCTATGCATTTACACAGGCGCGTCCAAGATGCCGAAAAAGCATCGTGGGCGTCACGAAATTCAATTTGTTTTTTGTACTCGGTGTCTTTCATATTTTTTATTTTAACTCCTTTGGTTTATTGGTTTTAATGTTTCTTACAACAGCCATACTGTGGCTGCGATCAGGCCGACGGTGATAAGGCCGTCGGCGACCTTTGCCCATGTTGGCATGCTTGCCCACGTCAAGTGGGCACGCATAATAATTTCTTCCATTTTCATTCGATTCTTTTCCGGCTCGCCAGCCACCTGGCGAGCAGTTCTTGATCTTGCGGCGGTGGCACCGCGTTTCTGTGGCCACGGTGTTGGTACACCGTGCCATCCGGTAGAATCTCCGCCGTGCTATTGGGCAGGCGGAGGATAAAGCATTCCCCGCGTCGGCAACGGTCGGCGTAAGATCCGACACAATGCCGCATGCGCTCGCCTTCGGCAACAAGCGCCCGAGCGGACAAAATCTGCTCCACGCCGTTGATGGTAGTCCACGGCATGGGCGGAAGCGGAGCGTTCTGCTCGGCGATCCGTGCTAGCGCATCTGCGCTTTTCCGGGCAAGAACGGCTCGGATAACGCGCTCCGGGTTTGTTTTTGACCCGGAAACGAGGTCGGCATTTTCGACCTCGTCAAGGAGATCGGTGGCCCGAACGGTCTGCATCCGCCCGTCGGCTCCATAGCCGACAGGAAGAGGGTGGTGCCACCCAGCCCACCCTTTTTTTGCCACCAGCCATTCGGCGATGGCCCGCGACCGGGGATTGTATTCCCCGATTGGGCAATGGCGGCAAAACCACCGCCACGGATTGGCCAGCCAATCCCGCCATTCCGCACCCCCGAAACGGCGATTGACCGCCGTGGCTGCGAGCCATTCGTGGCGGATTGCAGAGGAGGGTGCGTCCCACCAAAGGGACTTAATTTCCCCGTCCGCGATGACCGCGAGTGTGCGGAACGGGAGCCCCCGATAGGCCGGGGCAATCCGGCTGGGGTGTGTCGGGAGCCGCCAGAGGATGGCGCTTATCTCCCGACGGATACAGTTGGCCGTCCAGTTTGGACGGCTGGAATAGGACCGGGGGAATCCCCAGTCCTTCGGGCGCCGACTGGCGTTTTCCGCCAGCCAAAACAGGAACTGCGGGGCGCAATCCCGCCCCGCCACAGCCGCCAGTTTTTCGGCGGCCTTTGATAATTCAAGAAAAGTCGGCATATTTTTGATCGGAATATAATATAGATGGCAAAGATTGTAAAGAGGAAAAATAAGAAAAATTATTATTCTGCGTATCATGTTGATTTCACGGTATTTATGGTTACCTAAAAAAATATCGGTTTGTTGTTTACATGAGGGCTTTGTTGTTTTATGGTTTCCCCCGATGAAAAAAATGCGTGAGTTCACTGATGTGTTCCGCGTTTTTTCATCCGCTCGATCCGACGAGCATATCGGTCTCCGAATCGGACGTTGCGGCGGGTGGGTAATGCTCCCTTCCCGACCGAAGAAATCAAGCCCGCGTGAGGTTCAACGGGCGTAATGCCCTGAGACAGGCGCGGGGGGCCGAGAGGCCTAGAATGGGTTGCTTCATGTTCACCGGACCATGCGTCATCGGTGTTCTGGCAAGCAACCCTGCCCAGGCGGACGCCGACGACACTGGCAACGGAAGGTGAATGGAAACTTGATCCGAGATTGCCGCCTGCAAAGACCCGGAAACCACACGGAAACCTCCGATGAGCAGGAACGAGGAAACTCTTCTGCGCTTCGGCGCGGCGCCCCTGATCCTCCTGATGAGGTGGACAGGGGCTTGCCCCCGTTCCCAGCCGTTTCCTCCTCAAAGCTGGAAACGAGAATATGAAAAATAAAGTGCATTGCCTCAAGTCAGAGATGATCGCCATCGGCGAATTGAAACCAAACCCTCGGAATCCAAACACCCATCCAGAAGAGCAACTTCGCCTGCTGGCAAAGAATATCAAGGAACTTGGATGGCGACATCCGATCACAGTTTCAAAGAGAAGCGGATTCATCGTATCCGGACACGCCCGGTTTTATGCGGCCAAGGCACTCGGCTGTAAAACCGTTCCCGTGAACTTTCAAGATTTCAAAGATGAAGCCGAAGAGTACGCTGTCCTGATCGCTGATAACCGGCTTGCGGAACTGGCCGAGCGCGACATGGGCATGATGAAGGATTTGATGTCTGACCTTGACGCAGAAATGGGACTCATCGATAAGGAATTGACTGGATATATTGAAAAGGATTGGGAAGCCTTGATGACTTCATCAGGTGGCGGAAGTGCCCCGATGAAAGATGCCGAACCGCAAATTGACCAAGCCGATGAACTTCTCAAAAAGTATGGAGTCAAACTTGGGCAGATTTGGGAACTCGGTGAACACAGGATTCTGTGCGGGGATTGCGGCGAAATTGAACATTTCAAAAAATTGATGGATTTAGAAAAAGCGACATTGGTTTTTACCGATCCGCCTTACGGTGTATCGATTAGTGCAAAAAACAATTTTCTCAATTCGTTTCATCAATCTGAAAGAAACCTCAAACCAATTGAATTAGATAATTTGAAACCAGACGAACTTTACAAAGTGCTTTTGAATTGCTTTCAAACAATAAAAGAATTTTGCGCTGATAACGCCAGTATTTTCGTATGCGCTCCTCAAGGAGGAGGATTGGGAATGATGATGATGATGATGAAGGATGCTGGATTGGAAGTGAAACACGTTTTGAACTGGGTAAAAAACTCTCCGACATTTTCTCTTGGGAGGCTTGATTATGAATATCAGCATGAACCTATTTTATTTACGTGGATCAAAACACATAAAAGAAAAAAGGAAGGAAAATTTCAAACGTCAGTCTGGTTAGTTGATAAGCCGATGAAGTCAAAAGAACATCCAACAATGAAACCAGTTGAATTGCCGGAAAATGCCGTATTGAATCACACCGACGATGGCGATATTGTTCTCGATCCTTTCCTCGGTTCCGGGACAACGCTGATTGCCTGCGAAAACCTCAAGCGCAAGTGTCGTGGGATTGAAATTGATCCCGGATATGTGGCCGTCTGCCTTCAGCGGTTTCAGGACGCCTTCGGGAAAGAGCCAAAACTCGCCAAGGATTAGTTTCCACGGTTTCCAGCGTAAAAACGTACAGCTGGCGGTTCCGGTGGTATCAGGACACCACCCAACTGGTAAAAACGCCGCCTACGCCTATCCTAGGCGTAAATCCTGGCTGTTCTTTCGCCAGCCGTTTTACCACGAAAATGCCGAATCCGTGTTGCACCGGATCACTCGCCGGCATCTCCAGGAGGCGTTTCTTCCTCCCGGCCTGCCCGTGACAGTGCCCGGCCACGCCCGGCGGTTCCCGGCGCACCTGGGCGCGGAAGCGGGATGCTCTTGACGCCGCTCAAGACTTTGCCTGGGGTGGTCTCCGATGGCATGAATTGTTCACCCTGTTTTCCCGACATGGCTTTCTTCGCGGAAACCGGACGGCCATTTTCCTCAAGTATCCTGATTTTATTCTCATCAAAGATGACGTAGTTGTAAGTTTTTCTTGAAATTCTCTTAAAGGTTTCAACGGCTTCCGATTCATTTTCTCCCTTGTAAAAAACTTCGCCGTTCGGAATTTCTTTCACAACCCATACTTTCGAGACAGTTTCATCCGGCTTCAAAAGTTGAATATTGCGCCTGCTGAACTGGTCCAGATACCGGATGCCTTTGATGCCTTTGGAGTTCAGATATTCAGATGCCGCTTTAGGAGAGCCAAGTTGCAAAGATAATGTGCTATATAATAAATTACCAGTTGCTTCATGGGCTTTTATTCTGTCCGATCTTATTTCATTTGCTTTTTCAATAGTATGAGCGCGGCCATATTCATTAAGACCACCAAATATTACAAAATCACGCCCGCGCTTTTCTATCTTAAAATAATTTTCAAGTTCTTGCTTATCAGCCAACCCATATTTCCTGGCAATTTCATTCAATATAATTTGCACTGATTTTTCTTGTTCACTTATCCGCTTATCCCAATCCAAAAATTCCTCCGGCCTAATGTCCAAGTCAACCTTGTAGATGTTTCCCTTTTGTAATGTAGTAAATTTATTTTTGTTTTCTTCTAAGAATTTAAGAATTTCTTCTGTGCGTTTTGGGTTTTTTAAAAAACCAATCGTTTTATTATTTATTTGATATTTTAATGATTTAATTGCTTTATTTACGTCTTGAGCTGAATCAATTTCATAGGCAGCTATACGGACAATAAGCGGCATATCATCGTTTATTGGCTTACCATCAAATTCAATTTTAATCCCTCCACCTAAATTTTTTTGATACATCTCAGCAACTAAAGGATTTTCCGAAAAATAGAGCCCGTAGCCGAACACATGCGATCCCTCGCCTGTTCCAACCAGCTCCATCTTGAAGCCTTCTTCGATCTTGTGCGGGGTGCCGTGGTATGCTGGTAGGAAATGCTCGCCGGGCGGCGTCAACAGTCCGCCGGTCGTTGTCTGAATGGTCGAGAGATTTTCCTTGCGGCTTTTTTCAGAAGGCATGAACATTTTTCTCCATTGTCGGGCTTCGCGGGCCACCGCCCCCCGCTCGTGCTTTTCTTTGAGAGCCTGAATGCGGTCAGATTCGTTTGCCCACGGCTTGCGATAGAGTCCATTCCTGTAAAGGTTGCGCCCCTTGATCCGTAGTTTTTCACCGTTCGGAAGCTCCAGAGTGAATGTGTGCTGCTGTTTCTCTCGACCGTAGGAGTCCGAGATGATTTTTCCAGTCACAAGCCTAGTTCCAGCGAATTTCGGTCGGCGAAATGATCCAGTGAAGATCGCTTGCTCGAAAGCCACTTCGTCTCCCACGCAGGCGTCGCCGGTGGTGTTGATACTGTATTCGGGTGGGATAATTGTTTTTGCCTTCTTCACCGCCTCAACCTGCTCCGGCTTCACGCGGGGCTGTTCATTTGGCCGGTTCTGTTCTGTCGCGTATGCACTGAAACCTTCTTTGCCAAGGAAAGCATCCCCGACGCGGCGCTCTTCCGGAAGGAAAGCTGTCTTGAAGTTGTAGTAGTTGAACGGGAGTGGTTCCTCGTTCAAGAGCGCTATGGTATTCATAGCGTCGACGCGCCTGCTGGCTATCGTGCGGTCTTGATCGGCGAAAGTCGATAACGGGTCTTTCACCTTGTACTGGTTCGCTTTGTCGACGAGGTTCATGAAGTCGAAGATGCGGTTCGCTTTCTCGGGGCCTATCCCCTCGGCGGCTGGTTTGCCCTGCAAATGGTTCCGGATGACGTGCTTCATGTCTTCCCAGAACGCCTCGGTGTTTCCGCCCCAGAGGTCGAATGCCTGCGGCTTTTCCCTCTGCCAGTAATTGATCTTGTCGTAAATGCGGCTGACCGAGATACTCGTCGTGTAAAAGTGGTCATCCTTCGAGAAATGGAAACCGATCACGACCTCGTCGCGGTAGCGCGGTTTGAGGGCGCGGTAACGCTGGCGGCCCCTCCGTCCTTTGATGTTCTTGGCTTTGACGATCCCCTTTGGTTTCACCGTTTCGAGATGCGGGACGTACTCGAAGTAAAACCTCTGGCCTGGTGTCCGTTTCCAACCGTCGACGATCGTCTGGATCTTCGCCTTTTCCTGGGCCGTGAGCACGACAGGGTCAACGTTCATCAAAGCCTGCATCTGCCCCTCCGTCGGGGTGCCTGCATAATAGGTGTTGCCTTTCTCATCACGACCAATCTCTTTCATCCTCGTCGGCACGTGCTGATCGACGCTGTCGATGGCTTCCCGGATCGCAAGGCCGCGGTTCTTCGCGCGGGCCTCGTATTCCTTCTTGCTCAGGATGCGCGGACTTTTCCCGGTCGGGCTCTTCGGGTCAGGCATGTATTTGATGCCCATCTCGAAGGTTAGCGTGTTCCCGTTCGGGAGGACTTCTGGTTTGTCCATCCGATGCTTGATGGAGTCGATTCGGTTCTCCGGGACCGTCGAGCGGTTGAGGATGTTGCCCTGGGAGTCGCGGAGGACCTCCTGCACTTCCATATCGAAGATGTTCGCCCCTTTATATTGCTCGGCCAGCGCCGGGTTGCGCCGGATGTCTTCCTCGGTGATCTGAAGTCCGGACGGGTCGCGCCCGATGTAGTTGAACGGCGTGTCGAGGCGCCGGACCTCGCGGACGAAGTTCTCGGCGAGCCGGCGCGCCCTCGGGCTGAAAGACTGACGGAGGAGGCTGCTGTACCCCTCCTCCATCGTCCTCGGGTCAATCCCTGTCTCGAGCTCGAACTGCCTGGCAGCCGCGTCGATGTCGGCCTCGTGCCGCTTGATGGCCTCCCAGCGTTCCCGCTCCCGGCTCCCGGGGCTAGGCCATGCACTCATCGGTCCCGGCAGGTGCCGGAGGTTGGCGACGAGCTCGGCGATGTACTCGCTCTTCATGTATTCGATGCGGGCATCCTGCGGCGTGACTCCTCTGGCCGTCGCTTCGGCATCCATCCTCGCCTCCATCGCGGCGGCATCGCCAGGAGTCATCCTGGCAAGGTAAGTGTTCCATTTTTCAAGAAGAACGGAATCGGGGACTTCCCCCTTGCTCACAACGAGGTCGCTCCCGTCGGCCAATCGCACCTTGCGGTCGAACAGGAGGTCCTCCGTCTGCGCGAGGGTTTCCTGTCCCTCCTCGGTCATACGAATCTGGTGCATGAGGTCGTGCCGTATCGCCCTGACGAGGCCGCGACTTGCGATGTCCACGTTATCGTAGTTGACAACTATGGCCGGTTTGGTGATCCGGGTCTTGAAATCAGTATATTTCCCGGTCCATGCGGATTGACGGAGGCCGATGTAGTCGTCAGCCAGGGCAGGCTCGCTTTTGACGAGCCCGATGGCGTCGAGCTCGGAGACACCACGATCAGCCATGACCTTTGCGATCAGTCCTGGGGCAATCTCCGGGTGCTCGCGAATCAGTGCCTTGCCGGATTTCGTGTCAACGATCCTCACGACGACGTCCGGCGTTCTGGTGATCCCGATGTCGCGTGAAGCCATGTCAAAAACGTCGGCGACATCCATCCGGGCGTGTTCTTCGACGGCCCTCCTGGCCACGGGATCCTTGCCCATCTCAAGCAGGTGCGCGTAGGACTTCTCGGCGGCGATCATCCGTCGGTCGGCCGTGATCGACTCCTCAGCGGCCACGTTCGGGTCTTCCCGCTTTGCCTTGGCTTCGGCTCTCCTTGCTTCGAGGTCTTGGCGCGTCCTTTCAACCAGATAGTCGAAGCTCGTCGCGCGGTCGATGGCGGCGGCCGTCTCCGGCGATCCCTTCCTGACTTTATCAAGGACCTCCCTCGCGTAGTTCCGGCTCGCCTCGAAATCACTCCCGAGCTTGCTCATCGGGTCCATCGCGTCCTGCATCCTGGCGAACATCCCCATGACGACTCCGGCTCCGAGAGCACGCCCGAGGTCTTCCCCGGTCTCCAGGTCTGGGAACCCGATCAGTGGGGCGATGACCATCCCGTGCGCCGCACCTTCCGCGGCTCCGCCGATTTTCCTGATGGCCGCGTCGGAAAGTTTCCCGCCGTGGCTCCTGGCGAAAGCCTGCAATGGTTTGCTCTTGGCCTCAACGTCCCTCGCCACGCGCCCCATGACTCCGACCGGCGTCGGACGTTCTGGGATGTTCCGGCCGATGTCCTTGAGGGCTTTCCCGAGGCCTTCAGCCGTTCCGAATGTGAGACTCGACAAGATTCCATGCCGCAACGGAAGCCGTCCAGCCGCGGCCTTCGCGAGCATGTCCGCTTCCTCGATCGCCGCGGCATTTCCCGTGATACTCTCGGAGAGGTTTCCGAGCCTTTCCCTGATCGCGGCTGTCATCGCCTTCCCCTTCGCGCCGAACATCTCAAGGAGCGAGCCGGTCCGCTCGAGCGTGCTTCCTGTTCCTTTGCGGAGAATCCCCCCCAAAGCCTGTTTTGCCATTCCACTTACGCCCATCTTCGCGAGCGTTTGTCCGCCAAGTCCGAGCCCGAGGACGAACGGGTTGACAGGACTCGTGATCTCGGCCGTCATTGCCACAGACGGGTTGACGGGCGGTGCCGAGGCCGTCACACTCGCCACGTAATCGTCGATCCATTTCGACGCGCCGTGTCTTTGTTCCGGCGTGATGAGCCCGGCTGCGACCATCGGAGCGTAAGACAGCTTCGCGGCTTTCCCGACTGTCGTCATATAGTCCCCGATCAGCATCGGCTTGTTCTGCCGCAGGTCTTCCGAATACGCACTCCGGAGATGATACCGTCGCTTGAATCTGTCGAATCCTTTGTCCGTACCGGACTCGCCGAGGAGCCAGTCCGTGAACCGCGTGCCGCCCTCCAGGCTGGTCGCGACCATGCCCATGAAGTTCCGCGTTCCGCGGTAGATACCTTCTCCGAACGAGTAGATGTTTGACAGCGAACCACTGGCTTCCTCTAAAACAGCCTCTTTCAGTGGTTTCCCTTGCACGACTTTCGCGGCGACCGAGAGCGGACTCCCGGTATGTGATATGTCCCACACGCCCTTCGCGATCTCGAATCCTGTCTCTGCGAGTCCACTCAAAAAATTGGTGAGCGTTTCTCCAGCGACCTGGGTCATTGGCTTGGAGGACTCGTCCCGGTACATGGCTTCGAGGAGGTCGTCCGGGAGCCTGTAGTCTGGGTTCTCAGCCTGGACTCTGGCCTCATACTCGCGGATCGATTCCGCATCCGGGGCGAGCGGGAGATCCAGCATGGCCCGCCGCGCATATTCCTGATTACCAGTCTCAAGATAGCGGTCTATCCAGTCCTGCCCGCGCTTCTTCGAGGCTGCAACTGAAAGAGCATTATCATCCCCAGCGAGGAACTCGTCGATGTGGTCTTTCGGGGGTTTCGCCCGGTAGTCCAGGAACATTCCGACTGGTCCGAGCCGTCCGAGCTTGAAGAAATCTTCTGCCACTTCTGCCGCGCCAAAAACCTTTTTCCTGATGCTGGGTAAAAGGCTTGCCTGTTCCGGTTCTTTTGCAGGCCCAGTCGCTACGCCTGGAAGCTCATCGACGGGCGCCTTGGCTTCGCCCAGGAGAGCTTCGTCATCGCCTTCGAGAAACTTGTCGAGCGCATCCATCGTTCTCCCCTACTTGAACCCGAGATCCTTAAGCCGTTTCCTGGCCTCTTCCCGGCTGATCCGGCCAGCCTTCAGATCTTCGCGGATGAGGAAGGCTGCCTCGTTTTTCCCAGCCGCCGCCTGGCCAGCCGCACGGGACGGAGCTTGAACCTTTTTCCCCATTGGAGTTCTTCCTTCAACGGTCGCCTCGATCTCCCGGACGATCGGCATCTCCTCGTCGCCCTCCTTGTACGTCTCAAGCATCCGAAGAACATCTTTCCGGCTTTCGACATACGGTTTGGTGATCTCATGGGCACGGGTCGTCAGCAGTTTTTTCATCTCATTGAGCGTCGCCTTAAGCTGCGCATCGCTCTGAGTGCTCTTGAGCTGTTCCATCGCCACTTTGAGCTTGTGATCCGTGAGGGCATTCCCGCCACCTCCGCCCATGACGTTCCCGAACTCTTCGGCGACCGCGAGCGCGGCTGCCTCGTAGGCCTTCACGTCCGGGTCTCCCGTGTGATAGTAAATCCCTTGAAGGATGTTGTTGATGACCGGAAACCGCGTGCGCGGGACGCGCTTCGAGACATCCTCGAGGTCATTCATGTGACCGATCAGCGAGAGCATCGATTGGAGCCGTCGAACGTTGTCTCGGACGCTCTTAAGCTCTCCCTCCGAATAAACAGGAACATAATTTGGATTAATTTCTTTCGCCTTATTGACAAGGCTGATATACTCCCCATACCCTTTCATGCCTCGCGGCCTGAACTGGCTCAATGGCGCCTCATAATTCGCGATCATTGAGGCTGCCAGATTCATGTTTTCCGGGCTAATAGCTTCCTCCGGTATTTCCTCGACAATGTAGACTGGTTTTTGTGTCTCCGGGTCCGTCTCGATCTTGATCTTCGCGCCTGGGAATGTCTTGCGTGCCTCCTCCTCGGTGCCGAACGTGAATCCCTTGCTGGATTTCTCGATTCTTTTCTCCTGGGTTTTGATCTGCAATTTTCTTTTCTCAGCCTCCTCCTCGAAGGCCATCTTGAGGAGCGAGTCGATCTGCGCGGCGCGGTCGGCATTGACCGTCAAATCCTCGTTGGCCAGCCCCTGAGTCGGCCTGCGCGAGCGCAGGTCGCGGATGGTTTTCGCGTAGTCCTCGTCAGTCTTGTACCGCTCGGAATCGTAGAACGGAGACCCGGTCGCCTTGTCGCGCTCTGTCATCTTGAGGAAATCTCTGACCTCCCATCCCGTCAGTCCGTACTTCGATCCGATGTTGTCAGCCCACATGAGTTCGGCAGCCTCCATCTCCGCCTCCTTCGGATCAAGGTTCTGGACGGTCAGCTTGGTGGTTTTCCTCCAATCGGCGAGCTTCTGCTTCGCCTCCTTCGCTCTGAGCCTTCGCTCGGCCTGCATCTTCTGCTCGGTTGCCGCTTCTTGTTCGGAAACCTCACGCTTGGCTCTCTCCTCCGGGGTCATCTCGGCTTCGGCCAGCCTGAGTTGCGCTTCCCTGAGCTGGATGTCCTCAAGAGCCCTGCGTCGCGCTTTCTCATCCTGTGACAGAATCCTCTGCTCTTCGATCATTTCAAGACGACGCGCCTCTTCCGGTATCATAGCCGCCGAAAGAATCCCCCTGCCGAGCGGTTCAGCGAGCTCTTTCCCGATGGCGAGACCGTGGGAAAGCGTCCCGGTCTTCCCGGCAAGCCCGAAGGCTGAAGGGTCAATGTACGAGAGGGTTTGGGGCCGAGCGCCGACAGGTACGACCGCCACTCGCGTCTGGACTTGGGCTCCGTCTGGCATGGCATCAGGCGACGAACCGCCTGCCTCCGGTCTGGTAAGTGTTGAACGCGCCCGGGACAGGCGTAGGCTGGACCTGTCCAAACCCCTGTTGCACACGTTGAAGGTTGCTGGCTTGCCCATATCCGGGCAACGCCGCAAGGCTCGCCTGAGTCAACTTGAACGGGAGGATGTCAGGCTTTGCGGTAGCCATCGCAGCTTTCTGCGCGGCGAGTTTTTCCTGGGCTTTGCGCTCCTTCTCTTGGAGCGCGAGGAGTTTCTCTTGAGCCATCGCTTCTTCTCGTGTGGCCTGTTCCTGGCGGAGCCTCTCGGCCTCCTCCTGCATCCTCCTGGTTTCAGCCATAGCCTGCTCTTGCTGCCACCGGATCTGCTCGAGTTCGGCCTGGCGCAAGGATTGGCGCTCCTGCTCCTGCCGCGCCGCCTCAGCCTGTTGCATCTGGAGATTTATCACATCTTCGTCGCTTCCGAATAATCCGCTCATGGTTCCTCCTTATGACGTGAACCGCGCCGCGTATTTCGCGTAGTAGAGCTCCGGCGCAGTCATCAAGTTGCTTTGTCCTCCCATTCCGATAACGTTGCTCTGCGGCAGTGCGATCTGCGTCTGTTTCAGGGACGGCAGGATCGGGAGCCGCGCCGCCCCGGCTGCGATCTGCTGGAGGCGCGCCTCGGCTGCCGGCGCTGCCGATGGGAGGCCTGTTGCCTGCATCGCTTTTCGCTGGGCTTCCGTCTGCGCAACCCGCGCTTCAGCCTGGCCAGCGATGGTTGCTCGTTCCTGCTCGAGGGCTTTCTGTGCTTCGGCTCGCTGCCTGTCGAGTTCAGCCTGCGCGGCCTGGGCTTGGGCAAGCTGCGCCTGGAGGGCAGCCTGTTGCTGGGCAAACAGCGCCCGTTCGCGGTTGAGTTGTTCTTGTGTCGGGCCTGATTCGATTCTCGATCCGCCTGAGTCATCTCCCATAGTATTTTCCTCGCTTTCTTGTTAATATCCGAACTTGATTCGCGTGAACCGGCTCACTTCTTCCGGCGTCATGCCGAAAGAGGTTCCGAAGTTGTCTCCTGCCAAAACATCCTGTGCCCTCGAAGACGCTCCGCCAGCAAGCGCACCCGCACCGAGCGTTGTTCCGGCCTGAATAGCTGATCCAAGGAGGCTCGAGAAAAGCCCCATGTTCGCAGCGGCTGCTTCCTGGGCTGACCGGACGTTCTCCATAGCTTCCTGACTCTGCATCGCTGCCGCCTGTTGTGCTCGCGTCAAAAAGTCAGCCGTTCTCTGTGCTCGGGCCATCGCCCGGTCTGACGCGAATTGGTTGAGGAGATTGGCAAACATCGCAGACCGGTCCTTGATCTCCTGGGCTGCCGACGCTGGGGTGATGCCGACTTCCGGCTGGCCGGCCGCCGCGAGCAGACCGGCTCCCCTCTGCATCCCGGATTCCCGGAGAGCCAAGACGCCGCGCGTCAGGATGTTCGAGAGCCTCGACTCGCCAGCGGTCGAGCCGGTTCCGACTCCGCCAGCGATAGCGCTCGTCACTCCGGCGCGAGTAAGCTCCCTCTGTATCTCGGGGGGAGTTTCCCCTTTGATGTCCTCGAGGGTCTTGCGCTTGATGAGCCGCTCGATCTCGGCAAGCTCCGGCTCCGTCCGTTGCCGGACAGCCTTCGAGGCTGCCAGATTCCTCATGTACTGCGCGAGCGTGGCCCGGTTCATATCTTCGACGCCTACGGTCGGCATCTGGAGTGTCTCCGGGATCATGGCTGCCGATGCCTCGGACGGCATGGCTGCCGCCTCGATCCTCCGGCTGATCGGAGTTGAGAAACTTGTCGGCGTCGTATCCATAAGTTTTAGTCGTCTCCCTTCACACGATATATTTCTGCATTTTGCCTGTCAAACCCGAGCTTCGCCATAACCTCCGGCGTAAACTTGTTATTTGGTTTGTTCGTCGGGACAGCGACGAACCCTTCTCCATGCTGGACCTTGGCCCAGCCGACGAAGTGTTGCATGATCTCAGCGGTCTGCCTGGGCGTCACGGCGTCCGGGTTCAAGGCCGGGAAAACGATCGGCGTCGAGACGATCTGAAAATATCCGAGGATGCGCTCGGTCTCCCGCTCGCTCACGACCATGATCGGGTGCCGGAGCGTCGTGATCCTATGGCCGAACGTCGCTGCATACTGGTCGAGGGCCTCGATCTCCTTCAGGTTCGACCTGTCTAGAAGCCTAAACCGGAGGCTCTTGTGGGCCGCTATGGAGAGTTCTTTGCTCATGCGTCCTCCTTGACTGGCGGTTCAAAAGTATCACGGGCGCACGGCAGACACGCCACGCAATCAGTTTCAAGGTCTTCCCATGAAACCGGGATCGAGCTGTAGAAAACCTCGTTGACCCTCGGGCTGATCGGGCTGACGAACGCTGTGCGGTCCGAAGTCGGTGAGCCGTAGGTTTCGGCCCGTTCGCCGATTGCTTCAAGTTCACCGGGTTCCGAGTTGAAGTGCCTGCTTTCTCCGCGATAGCTCAAAGCCCCTGATCCCTCCTCGTCCTCGGTGCAGTCGCCGCTCGACGGCTCGCTGAACATGGGTTCAAGATAAATGCGGAACGAATCTATTCCGGCCCGGCCGCACCACTGAAAATACATGGCAAACCGGCTATCAACGTCCGGGCTGTTCTGGCTCTCGACGGAAAAGCAGTTGGAGGTGAAACTTTTCCTGGCCTCCTGCGTCCGCAGATATCGGGTCTGGACCCGGAACGGGCCGTCTGAATCGTAGTAATTTTGGAGTTCCGAGTCGCTCGTCAAACCGGGTTCAGTGAGGCTGTTTAGCCTAACGCGGAGGACCTCGTCGAGGATTCCACGCATCCCGCAGTATGAAGCTTTAAAAGTGACCTTGTCTCCGATCTCGACGACATATACTTCGGCGAAGCAAAACCGTTTCAGGTCGAGCCCGTCCCCGAGATACTTTGAGAGCATGGAACAGTAGATCGGGTTTTTCTTGACGTGGCGCGTGTTCTGGCTGTCGCGGTAATCTATCGTATCCATCCTGTCACTCTGGAAAGCCTGCCAGACGTGGTTGAAGCTCGTCCCGTTCGGGAGGGCCTGGTAATCGGTCGAGAAAGCCCAGATGCGCTCCTCCTCTTCAACGTATCCCTTCGTCCACTCGACCGGCCGGATGCCAGTCCAGATGCCATTCCAGGCTGCCGGAGAATCCTGGCTGAGTTCGTCCGCGACGGCATAGTCCAAAACCTGCGTGTGCGCGTTGAGTGTGTCTCCGCTCGGGACGCTGACGAGGAGATAGCTCTCGAAGGCCCCGGCGCAAATCCCGGTCAGGTCCGGCGCGAGGTTCCGCTTGGAGACAGCCATCTCCATGTCTTTGAACTTGATCTGGGACGTGATAAAAAGCGATTCCGCCGAGTCGTTCGCCACGAGTCCCTTCGGCGAGTACCACCAGAGGAGCCCGGCATGGTTCACGACGCTTTTGCCGGCGATGCACCCGAGGTCGCTGTAGATGACAAACTGGAAGTTTGGAGTATCGGCCCACGTTGAGCGGTCGATGATGGATGAGAGAAAACCGGTCGTCTGGTTTCGCGTGAAAACAAGAAGGTTCGTCTGTCGGTTGTCGCCATAGGAGAGGCCCATCCCCGTGATGTCCCCCGGGAGCGTGTAGTCTCCGCGACCCTCACCCTCGAGCCTCTCCTTGAATGAAAGCGGGTCGAGCAGGTCGCTCGCGAGCAGCGTGTTTCCGCGGGCCACCCAGAGACGCCCACCAGAATACTCCATCCATGTTCCGCGCGGCGTCTGGAAAAACGGCGCGTTCTCGTTGAGGTGCCCATCGAGGCTGCCGTCCCAGTATCCGCAGGCGTTCACGCCGTCCTGAATCAGGAGGACACTGTATGTTGGGACGATCTTGATTGTCTCCTGGTTGGCCTCGACGCTCTTCTCGGCGATGGCCCAGTGGATCTGCTTGGCGAGCGGGCTGAAGGAGAGGCCCCGGAGCCTGTAAGACTCCCAGTTGTCAGGCTGGATCGGCTGTCCGTTCTCGAACGGGCAGTAGTACACCTTGCCGTCAACGGCGAAAACGAGGTACGGGCCGCTCGTGCTGGCATCCTTGTTCGCTTGGAAAAACTTTCCTCCTTGAAGGTTGCCGGGCGGAAGCTCAAGACGGAGCCTGTATCCCGGTCGCGTCTGGACAACTCCGCCTCGGCAGACGACGTTAACACCCCACTGGTACTGCGTGTCCGGGAGGAGCCAAGGGTTGCGGACCGAGTTGCATCCGTTGAACCACCCGGCGGCGACTTTTTCCCAGCGCTGCTGTGATAGCTCAGCGTTTTTCATGTGATATATTGCCTCGTCGTGTTCATGTAAATATCATTATTAACCTGAATCCCGCGGCTCTCCGGCCCCGTTCGGGCGAGTTGCTCCTCGAGGAGCCACTGTACCGCTTTCTCTTCGCAGGCCGTTCCCTGATCTTTGTGGTCCGCCCTGAAGTGCTCGAGGGCCTTGAGCATCATGATGATCGCCATCTTGTTCGAGATTGGGATGAAGTCATTCTCGGAGAGGAACTTGAACGTCCTCTTACGGTAACGCACGCGCACCCACGCGCACGGTTTTCCGACCTTGATCCGGCGATAGCTTGGTGCTGTCTCGTCGAAGTAGTAGTGGCCGATCAGAGTGAGGGCAGTCGTCCTGCCGGTGTCCCAAGCGTAGAGGTCGATGAAGCTGTCGCTTAGTTCCTTCTCCACCCTCTCGATCTTTTTGACGAGGAACGGGTCGAGGAGTTGCCGGAAGTAGTGCGTTCCATCACCAGATGTCGTGAGGATGATCCGCCCGGCAACGTTCGGGGCTGCGAGGGCTTGGGCAGCCGTCGCGTAGAGCTCGACCTCATCGTTTCCGATCCGGCGGATGTAGTACGTCGTGCCAGCAACAAGCGGCGTCGGCGGCGTTCCATCAGACAGCACTTCCACACCGTCACCGGTCTGGTAGTTGTTTGAGACGACCTCGACGCTCGTGTTCAAGACGGCCGTAAAGTCCGACTGGATGATCATGCTGTGCGTCCCGGCACCTATGTTCGCAAGCACGACCTGCGTGCCAGCCAGCGTATAGACGACGAGTCTCCCGGACTGGACATCGATCTTGTAGTCGGTCGCCAGTGCCAGCGGGGACGGAAGAGTCCCGGTCGTCGTGAACTGCACGACAGCGTTTTCGAGGAGGTAGCTGGCCGACTCGGGGATGAGGAGGCTGCTCCGTGGCACGACCGTCGCCGACCGCGAGAACGCCAGGTAAAGTTGACCGGCTCCCAGGGCCAGAAACTTGATGTTGCTCCGTCGAACCTGCCCGTTCGCATCCGCCGTCACTCCTACAACCGCGCCGGGGTTTGAATAGGTGAACGTTGTCGGGCCCGTAACAGTGATCTGGACGCGCTCGGTATTGAAGGTCGAGTCCGTCATGTTCCGCACGTCGACGTAGTCGCCTGTTAGGAGGCCGTGCGCAGCCGTCGTCGTGATGGTTGCTATCCCCGCAGCCCGACTCCTGTTGAGCGTCTGCCGGACGGCCGCATCGAGGGCGTTCGCGGGCGTATCGAAAACTTCGATGGTGCTACCGTCTATGACGCGGAGGTAATAGGTCGTCGCAGTGTTGATGGTCGGGTCGCAGCTCGGGAGCGTCCCGTCCGTGTCGAAAGTGAACGGGTCGGCCGTCGCCAGCGCAGATGCGTCCGCCGAGACTTGGCTCGTGAAGCCTATCGTAAACGACCGGCTGATGACCAGGTAGAGCTGCCCCGTCCCGGCCGTCGTGATGTTGACGCGCCCACGCGTGATTGTCCCGCCCGCATCGACGAACGGCCCAGCGTTCGGCAGCGCCTGCGGATACGTGAAAGTGTTGGGTCCAGTCACGGTGATTGTGACCTGGCTCGCGTTGAAGCTCGCGTCGGCTGTGCATCCCTCGATGTCAACAACGTCTCCCGTCGTGTATCCGTGCGCTGTCGTCGTGGTCATCGTTACGACGGACGCCGCCCGTTGGTATTGGCTCGTTCCAGCGACGAGATAGCTGAGGTAACAGAGCGTGAACGTCGAGAGGCTGGACGGTGCCTGGGCTTGGTAGATCGTTCCATCCGTGAGCGGATCTGGGAGAATCCCTGTCGTCTCGAAAAGGACGTAATCGCCTGCCGAGAGATTGTGGCCGGCCGCTGCCACGTTATTCTTCGTTCCAAGGACGACAGAGGCAGCGATCCGCTTGACGATGAGATTCGTCCCGCTCCCGGCTGTCGTGAGGACGATAGGGTCGGTACCAGCAGATGCCGCTGAGTACGTCAGGTGAAGCGCGATCGTGTTCGAGTTGATGACGTGCGCGTAGTACGTTACGCCTGATTGGAGCGGGGCTGGAAGCTCGCCTCCGTTGTTCTGGACCGTCACGGCGTCACCATTAATGAGGTTGTGGTTCGTCGCGGTGACCTCGGTTGTGATCGGATAGCATGGGAGCGTCGTGTGCGCCACGACTGCGGCTCCGGCATCCGTGCAGTTGATCGCGTTCACGTCGGCGAGGGCTTCATCCTGCGTCCTGTAGACGCGGAAGTGTGTCGCGTCTTGGTCCCCGTTCGCGTCCAGGGTGTTCACATAGTAGGTCGTCCCGGAGACGAGAGGTGCAGGCATCGTGCCGGCTGTGAACCGCACGAGCGAGCCGTTGATCATGTGGTGCGGCGTCGCCGTCTGGATTTGAGTCTCTACGGCCACGTCGCGTGAGTCATTGATGTTGATCGTGCATCCTGTCGGGTTCGACGCGATGATGATGGCATTGCGGTCTGCCAGGGCATCCTCCCTGGTCAGGTAGAGGTTGACCGATCGGGCGCTGGTCCGCCGGATGTAGTAGGTGATCTGCTGGAACGGCTCCGGCAATGTCCCGGCAACCAGAGTCAAGTCGGCGGCCTGCCCGGTTGCGAAACTGTGGTCGGCTGGGCTGTCCCATTCCGTCGAAGGAATCTGCGAGAAGATCCGGCGGAACTCGCGGACTCCGGCCGGGGCGATGATTCCGCCAGGGAAATCGCCGACCACATTGACCGGCACGATGAACCCATCCCTCCATGTCCCGTCTGGCTCTTGCGTCCTGATCCACTGGTTTGCATCATCCCATCCAAACACGCGGAGGATGCGCCCGAGGTCGGTCTGGCTCGCAGCCACGGCGATGAGTTCCGCCGGATTGATGATGTCCATGAAGACCGGCCACCAGCCGGTATCGTCCCAAGCCCACGGGACCATGCTGCCTGTCCCTAGACCGTTCAGGTGAAACTCATACCACTTGTTCCGAAAGACGGCCGGACGACCGCAGACGTTCACGGCGAGCGGCGTGTCGATCTCCCTCGGAAGGGTGAGGAAGCACCCGTCGCTCGTCGTGCAGATGTCCGCATAACCGAGGATGCCATCGACCTCGGCCTTGTTGGCAAGGACGGTGACGGCGTCCGAGAGACGCTCGAGGACTGTTTCCTCATCACACCTCCCGAGTACCTTCCGGGCTTCCGGCATGATCTCGCTTACAAGCATGATTGCGTTTTTAACCTCCCATATACTTCGGTTCCATGCGTTCGATCTCGGCAACCATCTCCTGGTCAGCTGTTGTTCTCCCGACCAGAGGAGCCCGCGCAGATCGTTGGATCTCGCCAACGGCCTGGTCTGCCTTGGCGACCGCGCCTCCGACCTCCATCGCTCCGACCAAGGTGTCAAGAAGGGACAAGAGCGCGTCGTACTGCGATCGCGGCAGATTGATGGTGATCATGTCAGCCTGCCTGACCGTCCGGGCCTCTGGTAGTCCGGGGGCTTGCTGCAAGCCTCCCCCGGCAGGCATCATTGGGATTCCGTTTGGCATGGATGTTACTCCTCTTCTTCGGTTGACTGTTTGCGTCCGAGCCGTTTCTTCCCGATCTGACGCCGGAACTCAGCTTCAATAGCATCAATCCCGGATGAGATTTGGTCCTCGTCAGATTCTTCCTGATCTGACATTTTCTTTTCTTCCAAATCGGATGATGTTCCAGGAATGTCTGCTTCGTAAAGTTCGATTGAACAGTCGAATTTTATTCCTTCCTGTGTATTACTTTTCGTCAGTCGAACAACCTTCCCGCGAAGGGTCACATCATCACCAAGTTTCAGATCAGCAAGTTGTTTATCCTGATCTCCATCAATGTAAACATGAGGATAGAACTTGTTATCTGTTTTTTCTCGCTCAGTCTGCGGTTCTGGCTGGAATGATCCTGCTTTATTCTTTTCGATTGTTTCTCCGAGTTTTACGGTTTTCATGTGTTTTCCTTATGTTAGTTGACTATCCCGCGAAGGATCTGGATGTTTAAGAGGTTTGCGCGGACGGCTATCGCGACGGGCTTGCTGACATGGCCGATGGTGGTTGGCTCGGTCGTCGTGAGGGCTCCTGCTGTCACCGGGTCAAGCCAGTACCGCTGCCCGGGAACGAGGCCCGCGAGTCCATCGAACCAGCCACCACAAGCGATGGTGAACGTGTTCGGGTTGATGACAGCCTTGACCAGGCCGACGACCTCGCTTGTCGCGGCGGCATCGGCGCGTGCTAGGGCGAACTGCGTCCCGTCGTGGTAAATTGCTTGACCGACCGTGAACCCGTGCAGGGCCTGCGTAAACTGCGGTTCGCTCGATGCCGGGACACTGGATGCGAGGTACTCGTAGAGCCGGATCATGTAGCACAGGAGCCCCTCGTCCGCGTTCCTCGGGAGGGCCGGGATTCCCTGATCGTATGGAGAGCAGAGCCCTGTCCAGACCGCCCGCCCGTTGACAATGGTCCGGGTGAAGTTCCCGAACATCTGGAATATGAGGTTCTCGATCATCGAAGCGACGCTCTCGTCGTCGATATTCGGGCAGCACGGATTCCTTTCGCAGCAGTCGTTGTTCCCACACTCGCTCATGGTTCACCTCCCGGAAGAGGCGGCAGCCATGTGTCAGTCAAGTCGTTGAACCTGAGTGGCTCCTTTTCGTTGATCGCCGCGCCGGTCCGCTTGTGCCAGCAGATGCCGACGACGCTCTGTTCGGCTCCCTCGACTGCGCGGCTCGCCTCGATGGACACGACCTCGCGGGTCGCCCCGAGCAGCCCCTCGATGGCGGATTGAAGCGTTGGCAACCAAGCAAGCATCGCCTGGTCGCTTGCAGGCTGGTCGGTCTCCTTCTGTTTGCCTGGGGTGTAAACCCGCCAGACATCAGGCATGATTCTGTAGTAACACTGGATCATAAAATGTTCGCATCTTGCACGTCATTTGGTGCGGCGATAAGGTTGTTATATGTTGCGTGAGGCGCGTTGTTGTAACGGTTATGCGCTCCGATGGTGTTGACTGCCGGGGTTGCCCCAACTGTCCATGTTCCAGACAGACCTCCGACGATGGTCGGCTGCACCGCAGCGCACGTTGCGAAGTGCCCGCTGTTCCCGACTTCAGGAATAGAATAGAAGCCGGCGATTGGAGGAGGTGACATGGTGAGCGTGGCGAAAATGTTTGCGAATGCCGCATCAAACGCAAAATCAATTTGCACCTGCGCCCCGACAGCGACAGTGCGCCAATAGTAGGTAAGCTGGTCGGCTTTCCCGGAGACACTCAGCGTTCCAAGGAGGTTCCCAGGGTCGCCCGTCTTGACATAAGCGTAGTTGTGCGTGCCGGCAAAGAACGACTCACCTGTCCCGGCCCCGACGATCGTGCAGTTGAAGAAGCGCGTGCCTGCTGTTTTCATGACGACGGCTGGCTCGTTCCCGCCGGACGAGTTGACGATGTAGGAGTTGTAGATGCGTCCGCGGCCGGACGGTGATCCCCATACGACGAAGTGCATATCACCGACGAAATGACAATCATGGAATATGCCAAGCATCTCCGTCTGAAGTCTGTGTCCCGTTTCACTTGGCAGGACTTGGGCCATGTTCTGTCTGATGCAGAAGTTTCTGTAAGTGCCGTCGTAGATGCCGCCTGCCTCACCGCCTGCGCTGAGATTTTCAACATAACATCCGTTTTGAAAAACGTTGGATACCATTATTCCGGGAACGTAAATATCCGACAGGACTCCGCCAGACATTAAATTAACCGAACTAAAATCGGAGACTGCTCGACAGTTCCTGATGCAACCGGTAATCGTGGTGTTCCCCGGCGTCAACGGGCAATCGCTGACCTCGCCGGATATGGTTGACTGATATGAAATTGATGTTTGGCAATTCCAAACACGCCCGCTGACGGTGCATCTCGACACCTGCTCAGTGAAGGTGCCGACCCCCGAAAAGTCACTCCTCATTCTGCTGAAATAACCGCTCCCCGTGCATCCGAAGAAACAAACACCTCCGTCCAAGCTCGAGAGATCTTCATACCATCCAGAATAGATGATCCCAACGCGGGCGCCCCATGAACCAAAATAATTCGGCGCGATGTAGTTGATGGCGCCCTGAAAGTGAACGTTGCGGATCTCCGTTAAAGGATAGTTCCCTGTTCCCGTTGGAACGTAAGCCGCTTTGTCAGAGCTTGAGAACGTGATGGCTCCCGTGTTATCGGTCGCGGCGATCGTCACGTTCTCGATGCGAACATCGTTGACGCTCTGCGTAACGGTCGAATAGGGTGCCTTGAGAACAGCATCAAGCCGGTTCGAGGATTCGCCAATGAGATCAACAAACTCCGTATCCAACACCAGTGCGCCAGTTGTCAACTCGTATGTGCCAGGCTGGATCAGAACAGTGACTCTGTTTTGGCGCGACTTGGCTGTTCCATTCGGAGACAGGTTCTTTGCTACGGCGTAGGCCGCAACCAAGTTCGTCCCGTTCTCGGTCGGAGTCGTCCCGCATCTCGGAACAACTTTGCTCATGGATTCGTTGATGAATGGCAGTTGCGCAGCTTGGAAAGTCAATGACGTTGTGCCAACTACAACGGGCGAGTTTGTCGTGAGAATCCATAGGCTGTCACGCTGGACTGTTCCTTCTGAAACGCCAATGACGCTGGCCGGTTTGACGTTTTGTTCCGTGTTAAAGTCGAGCGCGCGTGTCCAAGCCCCGACTGATACCGTGTAAATGCCGTTTTCTGACTGGACGTTTTGGTTTTTAACGAGCACGCGGTCACCGACTGCGGTCGCCACGCCGTCGATGGTCAAAAGACCAGATAAACTGGCCAAGTTTGCTGTAGTTGCCACCCGAACGACAAGCATTCCAGACGTGCTGGATAGTGTCCACCCTGTGTTCCCGGTTCCTGACTGTTTGATCCAGAGCTGTCCAGCCCCGGCCGTCTGATCGCGGTACAGCGTGCCTGGCCCCCCAGAGACGACGCCTTCGGGCGAGCCGGTTCCTTTTCTGATTCCCGTGTCGATGGTGCTGTCAGTGCTCATGGTTTCACCTTATCCCATTCACATTATCCCAAAATCTCGAAACAGAATGGATTTGCCGGATTGGGCGTCGTTTTCTATAAACGCCATCCCCTTCACGGCTTCCGGCATCGTTCGTGTTACCTTCGACTGTGATGACCCACTTGCCGCCGCGCTCGAGGCGCTCGATCAACCCGACATGTGCGATTCGTTTTTTTGACGAGAACCAAACTCCAAACACGTCTCCACCTGTGGCTCGTCCTTTTTCGACAAGATTTCGCCTGAACCAATCCGGGCTGTATCCTGACCGAACAGCCTCAATGTCTGCCGCACGATGCGCCCAATAGACGAAAGCGGCACACCAAGGCTCTCCCTTCCCAAGGCCCACCGAGCGCAGATAGTCTTCAACGCGCGGTCCGTCGTTTCGGCCCGTCGCCTCTCGGACTCCAACCTCGCCGAGCGCAACGCCAAGAAGCCTATCTCGAGCGGTTTCCGCCGCAGTTCTGGCATCTCTTCTTTCTGCTTCATGTTTGGGGTCTCCGTTCATCCCACCCGTCATGGATGGAGCGCAAAAACAGATACAAAGAGCAAGGCCAGCAGTGCAGAAACTGCCACGCATAGTTTCACCTCCGGGCTTGATTGTTTCCACCAGTTTGCGAACTCTCCGGCATCCAGGTCCCTATTGATTGTCGGGAAGAAGAGGCCGAAGACGAGCCACACGAAAGCGCACGAGGCTGCCAGGTTGACGACTCCAACGGCGATGTACATGAAGGCCCCGGAGTCGACGGGCGCCTGGGCGTCCCCGATCCTGCCAAGGAGAAACCCGGACAAGACAAACAGGACGATCCCGGCGAGGCCGATGCCAGCCGTGATCCCCTGGTGCCTGAACCATTCTTTTAGTTTTTTATTCATAAAAATGGTATCCTGAACCAGAATTTTGCAACGATGTAGCCGCCGATTACCAGGAACAGCCCGATGATAATCGCGTTACGCTTCCAGATCGCGGAGTCGGCCACGGCCATCCGTTTGCTCATCTGCTCGTACTTGTCAGCCATCATGTCGTAATTCTCGCGGTTCTTCTCTACGCTGTCACGCAGGACGGTGACTTGGATTTTGGCTTGTTCCAGTTCTGCTTTTGTCCTGCCGACCTCGTCCTTGAGAGCTTTCGCCTCTATACTTCCGGCCTTGAGTCCATCCCTGAAAGCCTTGTCCGCCATCTCGCTTGCTCGACCGCTTGAGGCGAGAGCATTATCCACCGTGGTCGCGACGGGATCGACCGGAGTCGGTTCCCGGCGCGGCGCGGTTGAGGCGCATCCGAATGCGAGCGCAGCGATGATGGCAAGAAGGATGAGTTTCATTTTCCGAATCCTCCAAGGAAAGCCGTCGTGATGATAGCCGTTATCAATGCAACGATAACTGTGCCGATTCCGGCCATAACCCATTCCTTGAAATTCACCACTGGCCTCGTCACCTGTTCGACCGTGCCGGTTCTTTCTTCCAGCCTCGCCAAACGAGTGTCGTGATCCTTGTGCATCTCGATCAGTCCCTTTTGAGCGAACTGCGGGTTGCCGCAAAGAGCCTGCTTGATCTCACGTACATCCTCCCCGATATTTTTTTGGTTTGCCTTCAGGCCTCGAATCTCAGAGCAGATTGTCTGAAACTGTTCCTCGCCATCAGCGAGGGCAGTTTCCATTTTGCTCATTCGCTTATCGCATTCTGGTGATTGGCAGTCTGGCATAGGTTATACTCCATGAGTCCACGGTGGATCGGGATAATCAGAAAAATTCACCATCCGTTTTTCGAGAAGTGCCGTCACTCCTGAAATGCTGGCGAGGTAAGCGGCATGGCGAGGCTCTTGATGGATGGCAGTTGGAATAGTCGCCTCTCCAGTTTTGAGATCGCAAGTAACCAAACCCGAATCTGCACTCGTCATGCAGTTGAACAGCGGCTTGAACCCGATCGGAACAATGTAAACTTCAAATGCCATAGGTTTTTCCTCAATGTCCAATCGCGGTTAAATAAGCATTGATGACTGTCGTGAGTTGCGCTATCTCCGGCCCCGTCATGGGACCGCCCCAACCGACAACCGTGAGCCGTGACTGACAAGGATAGGCCCCGTTATCGGGTACCCCAGAACAACGATGTAAATTGCCAAGGTAAGTCGAGCAAGTCGGGAACGCCGACGCCGCCGCGACATGGTTGCTGATGAGGACTCCTTCCTCGTAGTAGGAATAATTGCTGGCGTCATCGCGGACGAATGCGCGTGTTCCTTTTTGCGTGATGAATGAGCAATTGACCACTCCATTTTGATTGATGCAGGCGATGTTACCACCGGCATACTCGAGGAAAAACGATTCGCCTGTTCCCGGCGTGGACGATCCCAACGGCCCTCCAAAAGAACCGCCTGGCAGATCGAGCGTGTTGAAAAACATCGTGCCGCTGTTCAACGTCATGTTCGGCCCTGTGCTGAACGAGACATTGGAGTCGAGAAAATCTCCGGGAGCCATCGGCTGAATACCATTGAGCGGAATGAAACCGGGATTCCCGAACGGTGTCGCGTTCACGGGAGGTGCCGGGAGAGGTGCTGACTTCCAGTCGAGATACGCGCCCAGATCACTATCCATAGCCAGCACCCAGAGATGATCGATTTTTGACCAGACAGGATTCGGCGCGGCTTTCAGACCGACCACGATGTCGTTGATTTGCGATTGTCGCGTGCCGCTTGGAGTAAATCCAAGCGCAACCATGTGATCGATAATGGCTTGCGCGTCTGAGTCGAATGGACTTCCGCCGCCGCCCCACGACCGGGGACTGAATGACCGAGATGACCAACTGCGGGCCGAAAAAGCTCTGGCTGAGTGTGTCATAAGTTTTTAGGCGGGTGGCAACGGCTCAATGCCATAGGATGGATACTGCGCGATGATGGCATTCACCTCATCGCGTTCCTCCTGCGTTGCATTATTCGCATCAGCACAGACAGGAAGAGACATGTTGACGGCAACAGCGTTCATGGCCGCAAGACCGGCACAACATGTCGCGTAACAGTTGCTTCCTTCCAGTTTCATGCAGATGCGTTGACCGAGTGTCGTTCCCATGAGGGCATTTGCAAACTCGTTCCAGTTTTGATGTGAGATTAAAGGCATAAGTTTTCCTCCTTACCATTCTTGAACGTCAATCGTGTTCCCACTGCCGCTCGACCAGTAGACCGTGATGTGGCCTGTGTAAATTGGCATTGGAAGTTCGTAAACGTCTCCATCAGCGAGGTCTAAAATATGCTTTGTATTTGAAACCGTCAGGTTTGGGGCATCCTCAAAAAGAAGATAGCATCGTGAGCCGCTATTGTTGGCGATGATTGCCCCGCGGCGATTTGCATTTGCCGCGACAAGTTGTGTCGGGGTCGCCGCAACTCTTGTCACTTGAGTCAGCGTTGCGCTCCCGCTTCCGGCCAATGTAACTTGTGCATCAGTTTGCGCTTTTCCATCCGTTGTCGCCGCTTGAAGTGTGTCGATCATGTTTTTTCTTCCCGTTAAACTTGGGTGAGTTCGGTGATTCTGGCATTGCCGGTCGGCGCAGCCTCCCAGATGCCATCCACGATTCCTGTGTAAATCGGGACGGTCAAGGTGAGCGTCTGGTTGGCGGCGATGATGTAGGTGAAGTCCGTCGCGCTCGCCGTCGCGCCGAATTTCACACGCAGATTCTTGTCCGCGTCATTCACAATCACCAACCCACGCCGTGCGCTGTTCGCGAAAACGAGCGTCACGCTTGAGGCACTCGCGGCGACCGTGCTGGTCGTCCCGGTATTTGCCCGCATGATCGTGTCAACCGACCCGTCGGAGTCGGTCTTGATGAGGCGCATGGTCGTTCCGCCGTTATCCGATCCGAACATGGCCACAGCGTCTTTTGTTTCTTCAAGGTTTCCTTGGTTCACCTTGACCGCGCCGGAATCTTTATCGATCACCATCTCGGCGGCATCTCCGGCCGTGTAAGTCCGAGAGGCTGTCACGTCATCCGCGAACCCGCCGACGAGGATTGGGTTCACCGTCGCGCCCGCATCGTCTGCATCCACGCCAACCTTGCCGTTGAAAACCGAAAGAGTCGATTCCGTTGCCAGTCCCACGTCTTCGCTTGTCAAGTTTACATCAAGCGCGCCGCCCGTCACGCCAATCGGATTTCCGCTCCCATCGCCGAGCGCAACCGAATCTATCGTGTCGTCTAGGTCTCCCTGGTGCGCCAGCAAAATGCCTTTCAGATCGGCTAACAACCGCCGAACATTTCCAGCCGAACCATCCAATGGAAGCGAGGACGGGTTTTGAAGTTCCCCCAGTATTTGAAGCGAATCGGTTTTCGCGACGGCATTCTGAGAATTTGAAACAGCCGTGATAAGGTCTTCAATATCCTGCGTGTTGACGTTGATCGCATCCGCATCAATCGTGATGTCGCCCGTGTCCAGCTTGATATTTTGGATCGCGCTCAAAACCTGCAAGAGAGTCGTTTCTGAGGCGAGCGATGAAACGCCGGCGTTCGTGAGCGCATAAAGGATTCTCCGCAAAGCGAGGTTGTCCTGCATCTGCGGTGCGAGTGGTGTAAGTTCTTGAGTCATGGCGCGTATTCCCTTTCTGCTGCAATTCTGGTGCAGGCTTCAGCCCTGGGCCGTGAGACCCAGGGCTGCTTGTCTGAACCATCCTGCTTCTTTGGGAGGAACACGGGTGGTCCCCTGCAAGGGTTAAATGCCTACAGGCCGGTCACGCTGCTTTCGCAGACGTTGAGGCCGAGGTCGTACTGGCACCGCTGAACGGCGATCGGGATGACGTTCTGCGGACGGATCGGCTGGTATGCACGACTGATCTGGTAGATGTGCTGACCGTAATCGCCGAAGATGTTGCAGTCATTGTCCACGATGTACCGCCAAACAAGCTCGCCCATCGCAAGTTGAGGGTCGAAGCGGAACGTCCCTTCACCGGTGTACTTCTGAGGCACCAAGCGCTTAAAGGAGTTGGCGAAACAGAGGAAACAGATCTCGTATTGGGCGTTGACCCAGGCCGGGTTGCGCCGGGCAGCGACGCCATTCGAGGTCGCCACGCCGATCTCCGGTTCGATGAACACGGGATAATCCCCGCTCATGACATTGAACCGCAGTGGCTGCGGGTCGATACCGAAGGTGATGCCGCGGTACGGACCCATCCAGCGGTAACCCAGGATGGACTCGCTTCCCACGGTGAACTTCCCAGCCGTCAGATAGCGGATGTCCTCTTTGATGTCCAGCTCCTGCCGTAGTCCCTCGACGACGTCCTGTGATCCGATGAACTTTGCGACTGACCCTTGCTCACTCTCCCAAGGTTCTGCCAGCATCTCTTCGGTCTCGAATGTCGCCAGCTTGTACAGCGCTTTGAAGCTGATCGGCGCGTTGGGCAAGATTCCCGAGGCGAACAGCGTGTCGATTTGCTGCATATCGCCGGTCAGGAGCGTGTCGAACGGCTGCCCGGTGGCCGCGACGAACTTCACGCCCGAGCGGCGGCACAGCATGGCGCGCACGTCGGCGTTCATGATCTGGAGGATGCCCTTCTGCAGGGCGATCTGGGCCTGGAGGTACGATCCCTCGAAGGCTGTCCGCCCGTCCTTGATGCATACGCGGGGACCTTTCCCACGGAGGCTTTGAAGGGTGAACGAGTATTCTGTCGAACCGACTTGGTCTTGGGCGCCTTGAACTTGGCACATCTCGTCGTCGTCCGTGAAGACAGGCTCGGCAAGGCTGGCGGCCATGACGGCCCGCTCCTGGACGACCGAACGAACATCGACGGACACGTTCTCAAGGGTTCCGCCCTCGAGGATGTCCACGTAAGGTGATTTTCTGGCAAGGACTGTTGCGATCTTGCCGACGATTCGGTTGACGTCCCGAGCCGCGAAGTCGGTCAGGACTGTAGTATCTACACAATCTCCCATAAACTTATTCTCCTTTTGTTGGAGGCGGGAGGTCGAAATGGGTTGTTTCGAGTCACCCGCCGGGTTTTATGTGATGTCCGGGAATGGAAGCCCGGGATTCGACCCGGCGGAAATCGGTCTACGCCGTTTCTCAGATGACCCCCGAGAAAGCGGGAGGTCCGTAACGCGGACCAATCGGCATGATGCAAGTTATACCAATACCGCTTCTCGTGTCAAGAGAGATCTTCGTTGATGAATACCATGAGGCTCCTGGCGGCGTAGCTTCCGTGATCCGCGAGTCGCCGCAGGATGATGCTCTCACCCTCCTCGTACCTTAATCCGTGCTGGGAGAGGATCCTTTGCCAATAACCGTCGTCCCTCTCGTTGACGTGGTGGTGACCGCCCTGTCCTGGGAGCGCGTGGGTGAGCGCGACGACCCGGCAGCACCGGAACGTCTCTGCGAAATTCGAGATGAACCGCTCCTCGACGTGCTCGACGAACTCAGCGCACCAGCACAGGTCCCGCATCGGCCTGATCCTGAACGGGCCGGAGGTGTAGTCGTGCCGGTGGACGAAAGCCTTGACAGGGCTCGACTTCACGGCTTCCGGGTCGCCCTCGACCCCGAGGACCTTGATCCGACGCTGCTTAAACCAGAGCATCGACCAGCCCTGGCCGCACCCGACATCGACCATGCTCCTGACGCGGTGAATGCGGACGAGCTCCTCCCAGACCGCCGGGCAGATCGAGCCGGGGTTTCCTCCTGGAGTCCAGCCGCCGATGTGTTCGTGGCCTCTCATTTTCCGATATACTCCCTCTGGATGGTCGATGGCATCCCGCCGCCTCCCTGGGTGAGTTGCGTCACGATCTTCGGCCAAGCGCAGTACGGCTTGACCTTCCCGAGGGCATAGGCCCGTTTCGCGTAGCAGATGTCGATCGGTGCCCAGATCTCCCGCGTCGCGTCGAGGAGCGCCTGGACCGCCCGACGCCGGACGAGGATCGCAGCAGTACAGAGCGGGTACTGGACGAACGCCACCCTCGGGGCGACAATCTGAATCGGTTTCCCCTCCGTGCAGCAGTGTTCGAGATGTACGGCGCCCCAATCCGGCGGGACCTGGCGGCGAACCTCGGCGAAGAGATCCGGGAAGTTCCTCGGGACTCGTGCGTCGTCCTCGAAGATGATGAACTCCTCATCTTTGATAAAGTCACGCTCCATGCGGAGGATGAGGTTGTGCGAGAGAATGTTCCCGATGCTGCCTTGGCCGATGTACCACGGCTTCCCTCCATCCGGAACGTCGTCCATGTATGGGATGACCGTCTTGAGCCCCATCGATTGCGCATGGTACCCGTCGACGAACTGGACACGGAGACCGCTTTTTCCGAAGTGCTCCTGCGCCTGACGCTTCCGTTCCGGTAGCTCGGCGAGCGTGCAGACGAACATCCTGGGCAACTTCATAACGCAAATATGCTCTTGGGTCTCTTCGCCTTCCGAGGCTCCGGCCTTTTCTCGTTCTCCACGGTTGGAACATGGTCGGCCTCGGTTTCAGACATGACAGGATGAACTTGGTGACCAGTCGACTCTGGGCCTGCCCGAACAGGCAGTGGATCTGCTTTACCGCGCGCGACCGGACTGATTTCGTCCATCCCGCTCTCGACCTCGTGCCATGTGAACTCCGCTATTTTGCACCGGCAGTCTTGCCAACCGTAACTCGCGTAGAGCATCCCATCATGTTCGAGGAGCCCGCACGGATAAATGACGTTTGGATGCCACGCCGAACCATTGCCACGGAGGTCGTTGGCGGCATCACGCTCAGCGACCATCAGCGGTTTGCGGGACATGCGCGTCAGGCGGAACGGCTTCTGCGCTGTCATGGCCCACGCGCCGACGTAGTAGGTCCGCTGTTCGCTCCGAGTCGGCTTTTCGATCTCCGGTCCCCAAGAGTGGAACAGGCCGATGAACTCCTCCCCGCGCTGGACCATGTTCGTCCCTCCGCACGGGACTCCATGCCGCCACGGGATCCGGGCCGGTTCGGCCCTTGAGACCTCGAGCATCTTCGGGAATAGCCTCTCGCCCGGCTTGCTCTTGTCGATGTTCGGATAGCCGAGGACGACGAGCGGGTTGATCGTATAGACGAAGTGTAGGAGGTTGTTGTAGTTGATGGGCGTCCAGTTCTTCTCAAGTCCAGGTCGGCCATACTCCGGGAAGTTCCACCATTTGCTCGTGCCGCCGCTTCCAACGGCTGTGACGCAAACGCGGGAATACCAAGTCCAGGCTGCCGTCAGCATGGCTTGCGCGTGGACGACGATGAGGTCTCCGTTGATGATGATGAGCCGCGGATCGTCAATCGTGACGACCTTACTCGACCAGCGCGGGATCGAGAGTTTCTTGAATGCGCCGACAGGATGAAAGTGGCGATCGAGGTCGATCAAGGCGATCTCGGTCTCATAGCTCCTGGCTGGCTCATACCGGAACGCCATCACGAATTTGTTCCCAACCTTCGCGATCCCAGGATTGTAACATTTTACGTTTTCCCCGGCGAGGTCACTGTTAGCAATGTCGATGATCCTCATGGATTGAACCGCTCCTTCCACGTGTTGTACCGCTTGATGGTTTTTTCCCCGTTCTTGATAGTGACTACACTGTACGGCAGGTTGCGGGCCTCGAGGAGCCTGTGCTGCTTCCCGCCAAGCTTGACCTTGACTTTCCCCCTCTTGATCGTTGCGTATCGCCTCATGCTCATCGCTTGATCTCCTTCCCGGTATTGTGCGGGCCGTAACAGCTATATCCGACGTGAAGGCATTGGAGCCCCGTGTCGAGCCAGACCTGGTGACCGGCCGCCCTGGCGCGTTCGCAGAAGCTGACGTCTTCTCCTTTCCCCTGCATCGGGAGGAAGAAATCCCAATGATCCTTGGGAGCCTTTGGGGCAAGCTCCGGGAACTTCTTCTGGATATCGAGATAGACCTGCCGATGGACGAGCAGGCATCCTGTCCCGATCCAATCGACGGGGATGATACGGTTATCCATGCGCCTAGCCGATTGATCCTGCGCGGCGTCCCGGAACCCGCTGAACACCGTGCGCCCGGTCGCCTGCCGCCCGAAGTACGTCCCGCCGACGATGCTCTTGCCGTGGCTCATCAGGCGCGTGACAACATGCCGGTTGGCAACCTCATCTGTGTAGTCGTTACCGGTGTTCCCGATCCACTTAAACCACGCCGCCCGCCCGATCGGCGGGATGATGTCGTCATCGATCCAAAGGCTCCAGGTTGCACCAGTTTCGAGAAACCGAGTAGCAAGCTTGTTCCGGGCGTGATAAATCATGGCATCGCCGAGCTCCTGGTCGAACCGCACCTTGTCCCGTCCGAGGTCGAGGGCGATGGCTACCAAGGCCCACGCCGTCGCCGGATTGGTGTACTTGTAGCACGGGAACAGGACGCAGAGGTCGCGCCCTTTCCAGAGTTCTTTGTGACACTCAAGATATCCGTGTTCCTGGACCAACTTCGGCGGCGCCTCCGCTTCGTCGAGAATACCGAGCCCGCTCGTGTCCGGCAGCGGGTCAGGGTCAATCTCCGGATCCTTGACAGCGGTCTTTGAGACGACAGGCTTGAGATCGCCCGCGTCAAGCTTGACGCTCCGCCTGTGCTTGGTGTTCTGCGTGTTCGGTCCGGACTTCCCGGATTGGATGAGAATTTCCCTCGATGCTCCTGGCGACCCCGAGGCGAAGGGATCAACCGTGTTCACCTGCTCGCTGTACGGGATGCCGTCCCGCTCGATTGGCGCACGCCGGAGCGCCCTCTGCCGTTCCGCTTCCATGATAACCTCCTGGTTCACGACCGCATCCGGCCCGTGGTGGTGTCCGGCCGACCAGGCGCGGGCGAAACTGATCTTGCCTGTCGGCCTGTTGCCGACCATGCCACCGGACAAGTAAGGGTTCTCATTCTCTGATTTTCCCTGACGCCGTGCCTCCTGACCCAGCTTGAAAGCCTTGCGGATCGCCGCGTTGCCGCTGGCAAGATAATGCTCGGGTGGTTTCAGCGCGTCTTCGGTTTCGTCTCCCACGTGTTCCTCCCGTTTTTTACGGCTGAAACCTCGCGCTGGCCCTTTTGCCGGCAGGCTTCCATCCGTGCTCGACGGCCCGGAGAAGTCTTGCCTGAGCGAGAGCCTTCGCCTTGGTTGTACCCTTGGCGGTCACCCGTCCTGGGACCGATACTTTGAACTTCCCGTTCTTTTTTTCGATCTTGACTGGCATGTTTCCTCCTATCTGTTATGCCAAGACGCGATGAGTTCGTCGAGGCCTTTCGAGATCGCTTCGGTATCCTTCATCTTGAGCAGATCGTTCATGTCCGTCTTGCCAGACTTCCCGGCCGTCGAGGACATGGGACTCCCCGGTTTCGTCTTTCCGGCTCCCTTGAGCCGGGCATTCTCCTCGCGGAGCGCCGCGATCTGCTGGTCCTTCTCCTTCGTGACCTTCGTCAGCTCTGAGGCGAGAATCTCGTTGTCCTTCCGAAACTTGTGCGCCAGCACGACGGCTGCAGCGACTTGCGCGCGCTCGGTCCCGTTTGCCGGAAACAAGGCCGCGCGGAAAAGGGACTGGTAGTCCCTGGCATCCTTGTTGTGCGCTTCGATCTCCGCCTTCTGCTCCGGCGTCGCGTCCTTCGGGACTTGCCGGATGACGGCGAACGCGGCTTCCGGAATCTTCAGGAACTTATCAGCTTCCGCCTTGACCGCCATCATCTCGTCCTCATAGGCCTTCTTGGCCTTGGCGGCTTTCTCCTCGGCGTAGCTCGTGAACTCCTTGCTCGAGGCCTCGATGGCCTGCTTGCGCTCGACTCCGACCGCGTCAAGTTCGTCGAGGTATTTCTCGATGAGAACCCCGGCCCCGCGCTCGTTCGGATCCTGGCTTTTCTTGAGCGGCTCGATGGCCTGTGCGTGCCACCAATCACGCGGCACAGAGCCGATTCCGACTTCCTTGAGCTTCTTGAGCACTTCCTCCGGCATCCCGTTCTTCTGGCAGATACCGATGATCCTGTCGTTCAAGTCTTTGATCTTCCCGTCGTACTTCGACTGAAAATCGGGGTCAGCCATGATCTCATATTTCGCCCGAAGGGCGCGCGCCTCCTCGATCTCTTTCTTGAGATTTTCCGGGATGGTCTTGCCCGTGATGATGTCCTCGAGTTGGGCCTTCTTCTCGTCGTATGCCTTCTGGGCTGCAGCGAGCTCAGCCTTGTAGTGCTTCGCGGTCTGGCGGAGTTTTGCGAAGTTCGTCTGCGCGGCCGGGCTCATTCCCCGGACGGGCTTGATGGCATCGATCTCCTCATCTGGGAGTTCATTCGGTGGCTCCAGCTCTTTCGGGGGATCGGCAGCCTGCTTGCCTTGCTCGGCGCCTGCTTTTTCGGCTTCTGTGCCATGAGCCACGGCTTCTGCTCCTGCTCCGCCCGTGGGCGTTTCCTTGCCATGTTCCGATGCGGCTACACCCTCCCCTCCTCCCGGCTGTTCCTGGAGTGTTTTAAGCGGTTCCACTTCTTTTTCCTTGCCTTCTTCAGATTGTGGCGGTGGAGGGGTAGTTGATGCATTATTGGGTTTTATTGGAGGTTTCTGCACGTCCTGAGCCCCTCCCTCCGCCAAAGATGTTTTGCCCTGGTCCGGGGCCGAGACCTCCTTGATGAGTTGGTCGAGTCCGGCAGAAATCTCGGCCTGCTCCTCGACAACCGACACGATCGGTTCTGTTTTTTCCGCAACGGATTCTTCAGGTGTCATGGATTGTTCCTCCATTTTACGTTAATGTTTTCCAGTCTCGATGAAGTTGCTCTTCTGTTTTTCCTGTTTCTCAGTTTTTGACGCCTGTACGATCAGATCGAGGGCTGCCGAAAACCCCTCGCGGTATGCCGCCCTTTGTGCAAATTTGGCCGGGTCATCTTTGAGAACGTCGCCGGCACTGATGGACACCGGGCAGGCGTTACGGACCGCCGCAACGATGTTGTGGAACTGCACCGTGTTGAGCGCCTCATGCGCCCAAGTCAGGTCAGCATCGTGAATCTTCATCATCGCTTGTTCCTCCTGTTTTTTATACTTATACTGACGGCGAAAGGTTTATCGGACCTTCAGACAGCGGCTTTGTTCTTGCAGCGACAGCTGCGTTTGGTAAAATTTTGAACGCTTCACGCGCCGCGTCAGTTTTTGTCTGTGCAGCCTGGCGCGTCCCGGCCACAACCTCCTGCTTCGCAGCTTCACCGGCCTGCGACTGCACGGCTCCCTCGACGGGCGACGGCTCAGGGCCTTCCGGAGCCATCCCAGCGATGTTCGCGATGGTCTGCCCGATGCTTCTGGAGAACTCCTCGAACTGTGCAAGGGATTCTTTGGATGCTCCCTTGGCTCTCGCGGCCGCCAGGTGCGCGTCGAAGTGCTGCAGGGTGTTGGCGAACGCAGCGAGGATCTCTGGCTTCGGGCGGATACCGGCTCGCATGGCCATCGCGAGGCCTTTAATGGCCTCGTCGGCCTTCGCCATGATGACTCCCATGTGAACGGCGTCGGCATCCCGCGGGCTCACAGGGATCGGGTCACCGACCATCAGGTTTTGGAGCTCGATGAGCTGCAAGCGCGCGGCCTCGGCCTGCACGGTCTGGTCCTCCTGCGGGATGATGAGTTTCCTGGCGTCGTCTGTGCCGAGTTTATCGGACAGGTCCATCTCCATTAGACGTTGCTGGTTGACTGACGGGTTTCCGGCGTACCTGGCAACGGCGATGTCGATCCTCCGGCTCCTGTCAGCATATAGGTAATCCGTGACAGGCTGGCTCGGGGCCTCGCTCAAAAGGAGTATCTCCTCGACCGTGAGATTCTTCTGCAGGAGCCGGATGATGGCCTCGATGGCCGGGCGGTCGCCGTAGGTCTTGATGGCTTCCGGGATGACATTCGTCGTCGCGTTCGGGAGGATCTTCGCGGCGATCCCGAGCCGGCGTAAAACCTTCGCGATCCGCTGGCTTATGCGCCAGATCCGGTACGTGCCGGATGTATAGATCATCTGCGCCTCGGCGATGTTCTCTTCCGAGTAAATCTTTCTCTGCATCCGGTTGACCAGTGAGTAGAACTGGTCGAGGAACCGCATCAGGGTTCCATTACGAATCTGTTGTTCGATACTCGCCACGTAGTTGACCTCGCTGGCCGTCGGTTTTTCGAGTTGCGGCGAGTCGAAAAGCTGTGTCGGCATGAGGGCCGAGACCTGCATTTCGGCCGTGGTCGTCAGGTGCCGGTCGAGCGCGAAGAATGAGTCAATGTTCGCCGTGATCTTGTTTTCCTGAATTTCCCAGCCTTCGTCCAGAATGGCAACCGGGTGCATGACGGTTAAGGGTGCGCGGCTAGCCGATTTCGTCGTGGTTTTCAGAATGATTAGTCCGGAGAGGTAGAGTTGGTCTGCGATGAGGTTCCGGCTCTGCTCGGCGGCAATGGCCGTGTTGTAGAGGAGTCGTCCTGTCCCGCGCGACCCGTGGAGTTTACCGTTTCCGACTTCGACCGTGAAAAGCTGCAACACGTCGGCCATCGAGTCGAACCGGTCGAACCGCCTGAATAGCTCCTTGCCGTCGCTCTTGCGGACGATGAAGTGCGAGACCATCCCAGAGTGCTCCTTGGCGAAGACGTGGTAGCACGGGACGCTTTTCACGTTTGACTGGAACGTCATGGCGATGTTCGTGTTCCGGAAGGCGTCTGAATATTTCCGCATGTCCTCCTCGGACGTGACGCCAGTCGAGCCACTCTCGGTCGCCGCGTTGAGGCTCTCGAGCACGTTGTCGATATCCCATCCGGCCTGCTTGGACGTTTCCGGGTTTTCGAGCTTTGCCGCGAGTTCATGGAGCCAGAACTCCTGGACGACGACAAAGACCTCGGTGTCATCAGCCGACTGCGGGTTGTTGTTCGGGAACTGCGCCTCGTCCGAGCGCCAGACCTGCGGACGCCAGTCGGACTCGTCCGTCCAGCCGACTGCGCAATGACCGTAAAACGTGTTTTCGAGAACGAGCAGGTGCTTGAAGGTGTTCCACCCTGACCATGAACGGATGAGCCGGGTCGTCTCAAGCTGGAACGACTCGCTCTTCTCCTGGCTTTGTTTGTCGGCCCACTCCTGTAGGGCGGAGTGTGTCAGGACACGGGCCTGATCGACAGCCTGGATGTACGGGATCATCACACGCTTCTGGATCGAGGACAGGAATCCTGTGCTCCGGTTGTGCCGCCAGCCCTGGCCAGAGGCTTCCATCTTCGACTGTTCCCACGGCTGAACATCGTTGAGCCGGTCGGAGATCACGCCGTTGCGGGCGTTCCGTTCCTTATTATCCTGAATGATCCGTTTGGCGACCGAGTAAGCTTGTTCGTGATCATTGATGGCCCGCTTAAAGATGCGGGTCTTCTCGTCAACCACCGGGTCTGACGATGCCATCGGATCGGCGGCCTTCGTGCCGCCCTCGGCGACCTTGATACTGTGCGGATCATCTGTGGCCATTCACTTTTCCCTCCACTTCGGCGGGTTGTGCGGACAACGCTCGTCCGCGAACCTGGCTTTGAATATGACAAAGCACGTGCATATTGCGCACTGACCTCCGTTTAGGTACTCGCACTTGAGGCAAATGTCAATCCTTTCCCGAGCCTGGTCCTGTGTGAGGATCAGCTTTTTCCGTCCGGCAATGAGCCACCTGGCTTTTGACCAGATAGCCCGCGCCGCTGTGATAATCGTATCAATCCTGAACAGCATAAATGGTGTCTCCTGCGTTTCTGTTCACTGATCCAGGACAGCTTTTTCAACCTGGCATACAAGGCTTTAAGAGCCCTCCGCATCCGTTTTGACCTCCTCCTCCCCGAGCATCCGGATGATGGCAGCGACCGTCTCTCGCGCGATCGTGGCCTTCCCGGACCGGTTATCGTAGGTGAAGGTGAACTTCCCGGCCTTCTCCATCTCCATGAGCCGGGTGACCACCTGCTCCTTGTATCGCCGTCGGACCGCGAAGATGCCGACCTGCTCACCGCTGCTTGCCTTCTGGTTCTTGGCTTTGTTGACTAAGATCTCATACTCCTTCATGTCCATGATGACTTGCATCGCTGTGTTCCCCCTGTTTCTTCAGATGTTTTTTTGTTTCGCCCAGCATCTTTCCGGGAGCTCGGTCGCACGGGCCTTCGCCCCGGCGAGCCAGACCGCCGTCCGGTTGTCCCACTTGTTCAGCCTGCACGCCAGGAGTCGATCTTTGTGGTCGGCCTCCTTGCCCCGGCGCAAGATGGAGAATATCCGCCGCGCCTTGTCAACGCACCGCTTGCAGGTCGAGTCCCAGGGGATGTTCTCCCGGCACTGCGCACAGATCGAGGCGCGGGCCGAAGCGATTCCCGGCATCACAAACTCAGCAGACTTCGGCGTGTCGTATAGCTCGAGGCCCCAGATCAACAGGTCATCGATAAGTCGTCTAGCCTTCGGCGGAGCGACGTACTGCGGGCCTCCACGAAGCGCGCCGTCCGTGCGCTGGCAGTTCTGCGGAAACTTTCGGCAGATGTACTCGTCGATGTCAGCCTGGACGTCCCCCACTTCCAAATTGTTATCCAGCCGGTATCTGAGCTCCAAGTCCAGGAGGTCCCGGTAGCTCGAAGCCTTGTATGGCCTCCGCACGCCGGACTCGTCGGCGTAATGCCAGCCGCCCGGCATCACGAGCCCTTCGATGACCTTTCGGCTCATGCCTTACTGCCTCTGGAGCGGGCCGAGAGGCCTCGACCTGTATTCCCCGAGGATCACGATAGCCTTGGCAAGCTCGGTCTCCAAGGCCGCGATCCGGGTTTTCAGTTTCTTGATGGTCTCATCCGGCCGCTCAGGTTCCTGCTCGATCTTCACTATATTTCCGTCTTTCTCGTCCATAAACCGCATCCCTCGCGTTTGATTTAGTTTGTTGGTAAAACCATGCCCGAGCAACCTTTCGGCAACCCCAAGGCCCTCCTGGTGCGATTACTGGCCGCCTTGGACAGCTTGAAGGTGTCCCAGAGCCGGATCATTTGAGGTCGATCCCTCCGTTGACGTACCCGACAGCCATCTCGGTTTCGGCCTCAGTTTCGACGACGGCGACGCCCATAATCTCCTTGCGCCCCCGCTCGACTTTGGCATCGACGACGAAAGGCGTGTTTTTGATGGCGTTCTCGACCCGCTCGACCTCCCGGCGCCCGAGGTAAACGACGTTGAAGGGACGGCCGTCCCTCACGGCCCGCACGAACAGGTCGCTGATCGCCTCGAAAATGGTCTGTCGTCTTGTCATCATGAGGATAGCCGCCGTCATGCCGACAAGGTAATACGACGACGTGGCGAAGTCAACCATAAAACGTCAATCCCTCCGGAAGTCGACGAATTTGAGGGTGTCGACGATCCCGTGCCGCCGCGGTCGCCTGTCCTCCTTCGGCTCCGGGAGCATCCTGGCCTCCAGGAGTCCGCTCATTCTGGCAGCGTGAACCATGAGGCAGAGGGCATCACCGAAGTCCGGGCTTCGTCCGTTCCTGGCCTTGAAATCCGCCTTGCGTTCGAGCCTGACCTTCTTTCCCGTCGTCTGCCTATAGCGCCTGTCTGTCAGGTCGCCACGGACCTCTGACAGGTCAACGACGGGCGAGAAGGCCATGAAGCCGAACTCGAGGAGCTTCCTGACCGCGAAGTGCATCTCCGTCACGACGTTGTCATAGAGGTCAACCGGGGCCGTCCCGTCGTCCGCGAGGATGCGCCTGGTTGTCGCCGATTCGCCGAACATGACGCCGCGCACGAACCCCCCGAGCTTCGCCCGGAGCGCGTCATGGACGCCAGTCCCGTTCCCCGTGCGGTCGACAGCCAAGTGCTCGTCGTCGATGCTGAGGTCCCTGCACGTCATCACGATATCATCCGCGAGGTCGAGCGTGTCCCTCTTCGGGAGCTCGTAGAGGGCTTCGACGACGACGACGGCGCGCGGCTGCGCGAACTTCTCGACCTTTCCGGTCTTGTGCTCCCGGAAGGCCGTGGCGCTACCGACCTTGCCGACGGCGAGCACGACGCGGTCGTCGCCCTCAAAGGCTACGTCCAGCCCGGCGACGGATGTCGTGCGCCCGAACAGCGTGAACGTCCCGACCCTCCCGTCGACGAAGTGCTGGGGGATCGCCGTCGTGTAGATGCCCTGCTCCGGCGGCCAGCCGCGAGCCATCGTCTGGTACTCCGGGGTGCCCGTGCCGAGCTTCGCGTACCGCTGAAAACCGTCCCACGTCATCATGCCCTGGAACACGACCCGGCGCTGGGAGACGTTCTCGGTCTTCGCCCCGTCGATCCGGACGACATCGTATCCGAGGTCTGATTTCCATTCATACGGTCCATCGTCCATCGTTGCACCGACTCCCCATCCGCCAGGAGGCTCGGCACGGCGAAGGACCGCGCTGTTTTTGTCCTTCGGATTCGTCGCCGCGAATACCTTTACATGCTCCCCGTCGTGCTCGGACGACAAGAGGTTATCGACACCCTCCCAGACTCCGACTGGGATGTCCTCAGCCTCGTCGAGGATGGCCCGTACTCGACTGTGCGTCCCGAAGTGGTCATCCGGTTTTCCACGTGGCACAGGGTGAAATCCCCGGAATCTCCCCTTGCCGTCATCGCCCTGCGGGATTGCCAAAAGGTGAATCCCCTGTTGCGGATCATCATTGGCCATGATCGAACTTGAATGCGAATCCCCTGGAAGCGGTATGGCCGAGAGCGCATGAAGCCGTTTGATATGGGCGAACACGTTCCGCTGGGCATGCTCCCTACTGACGGAGATCACTTTGACGCACGTCCAGAATGGGTCCGCGAGCCAATCCAGGAGAAGCCAGACCGCGGCCGTGTAGCTTTTCCCGCAGGCTGCGGCCCCGATGACGATCATCTGGCTAGACGACGGCAAAAGCCGCCAGATTCTTGAGACGCTCTCGGCTTCGGTCGTGAATAGTTCCGGAGCCCAGAGAACGCGGGCCACATCCTGATAATGCCCTTTCTTGAGCCAATGGGCCATGTAAGCCAATAACAGGCCCGTGGCTTCCTGGGCATCGATGCGCTTCTTCCGCTCTGGGTTGATGACGGCCCGCTCGTACACGACGGCTGCTGCCTTGACAATCCCCTCGCTAGTCAGGATGCCACGGAGCTCTTCAGGACTTATCGCGTGGCCCCTGATCCTCGCCCTCCGGCAGATCTCTACCCCGTCAGTTTCCGCCATTGCCTCCTGGGGCGGAGTCATCAAGGTCACGGAACTGGACGACCGCGACCGATGCCGACCTGATGTTGTGGGTTTCTCCATAAATGCTCCGGTAGCCGTCAATCAGTCTCTTGATGGCCTCGCCCTTCCCAGCCGTAGCGTGCATGCTGGCGATGGACCCGGCAGCCCGACGGAGTTCCTGGATGTCCTCGATATCGAGAATCTTGTTTACCCTCCGATTGAGTTTCCGAAGGGTTTGAACCACATCGCTGGCGAGATCACCCTCCTGCTCTTCGAGGCGTTGCCGGACCTCGTTCGCCTTACTGATATCGTACAGGAAGGCCCGTTCCTCCCATCGCCATTTCACGAAAATACGCTTGAATCCGCCTGAGATCGGCTTCTCTGGGCTCGAAAATGCCCGCCAGGCCTTCGTCATGGTCCTACCAGGCCCAGCGTTGAGATAATGCATTACAAACCGGGCGTGCCAGTCCGGGGGCTCGCCTGGGAGGCGGTCCCAGGGGTTCTTGGGTCCGGCCTGAAGAATCGTCTGCTGTTCGAGCTGTTGGTCAGGCATTCAGGTATAATGTAAACGCGGCAGGTGCGCTTCGTCAAGAATGCAATGTGTCGGGTGGATTTTCATCTTGGTCGCATCTGCATAAATAAAACCGTTCATATTATTTCTTCGTTTTTGCGTAATGAACTGCGTGATGAACCGTCGTCCTGTTCTGCCCGAAGGCTTCTGCGATCTGGCGGCAGGAAAATCTCTTCGCCAAGTGCCGAAACATCTTGTGACGTTGCTGGACTACCGGAAAAGACCTGTTGCGGACCAGGAGCGTCCCCCTCGACAGACCGCGCGCCCTGCACCATTTTGAAGCCTCGGCCATGATATGCTCCTTCTCAGTCATCTCGTCCGGTGACGGCGGGAGCTTGATCCCGGCCATGACAGCCGCGAGCCGCTCAAGCGTCTGCTCGATCCGGGCGATCCGTGCTTCAAACTCTGCTTGCTTCATTCTGTTCCTTTCTCCGCCGTGGGCGGGGGTTAGTCACACTTTCTCTTTACCGTATATAAGCAGATTATTGAGCTTCTCTTTCTCGGCCAATAGCCGTTCGCGGAGCTCGAGCGTCTCTTTGTCACCCTTCCCCCACTCGATCCTGTGCTTCACTTTCCCGAGTTCCTCCTCGATCGCCGAGAGCCTCACCTTCGCGTCTCGGACGCTGACCCGCTCGTACAGGACCATCTCTCGTTCCTGCGGGCCTGGGCCGTCAAGGTAAGCGCCCTCAAGAATTTTATCTACGGTTCCAGGGCGGAGGAGGAAGTCGATGTTTGCCCTCCATCCCCTGTCGTTCTCGCCCAGCAGGAACGGGTTTTCCGGTATTTCGCCTATCGCCATCAGAGCGTCGTGCATCCAATCCTCGCTCTCCCGGAGCCTGGCCGCAAGCTGTCTGGTACGACTCCTGTTCATACCTCGGACGATTGGCAGGTCATGCTCGATGGCCATCGTGTTCCAAGAGTCCATCAGCATCTTCGAGGAAGCCGCTAGAATCGTGTTCTCCGGTCGGCGAATAATCTCTTCAAGCTCAGCGAGAGCCGTGAACAGGACTTGTTGCTTGTGCTCCGGCCCCCACCGATTCCTGGCCTCAGCGATCCACGCCGCGATCTCTTCCATACGGTTCATTGCGCCCTCCCTGAAAACTGGATGATGATGTGCCGGGCCATGAGGATTGCATCTGCGGTTTTCAAGGTAGGCCGAAGGTTCGGGTGTGCGGCCGTGGCGACCTCAAGCAGGTGCCGCTTCCACGCTGTCAGTCCGTCGAAATCCGACCTCGTTTTCCCGGTTGCCGTCCTGGTCCAGGCCGACGGCTGGAGGTATTCGAGCCGGAGCTTGAGCGCCGCGACGACTCCCTCGATCCGTCCGAGCCCGCGCCCGAACTTGAAGGACGAGGCGACTCCCTGCGCGGGCATGGAGTGAACATCCTCGACGACGACGACGGTTTCGCCGCCACGGCTGATGTTCGAGAGCTCCTCAGCAAGCTGCGCTGGAACCTGCGGGAGCGGGAACGCCGTCACGATTCCCCAGAGCATCCCGGACGGGTCGCGCTTGGCGAGTGCGACACCTCCGTTTATGCCCGGGTCAATTGCGACGAGGTTCTTGCAGTCTGTCAAAAGAATAGCCATCTTTTACCGCCTCCTTCCAGTTTTCGGTTACGTGCCTGTGGCAGGCCCGGCATAGGGGTATCCACAACGACTCATCAAGCAGGAGCTTCCCAGTCCTTCCGCGCGCGTGGTGAACGTTTGTCGCCCTGATTTTCAAACCCTTCTTGTCGTGACACCGGACGCAGTATTTCCCGGCCAGAAAAGCATTCGATGCGATCTGGTAGAGCCCCTCGGCCGCCATCCTAGCCGGGCGCCGTGGACGGAGCGTTGAGTTCCAGGTACGACCAGGCTTTCTAGTCCTCATGATCCAAGCCCTGCGCCTCATGCCTCCTCCTTCCTGAGCCGGTACTCCCAGAGGCCGGAGGATTTTTCCCCGCGCCGCCTCTTATCAATAATATGCGATCCGAACCGCTCCTTGCGGAGGTGCCGGAGCTGGGCGCTGACGCTCGCTTCTGGGTCTCCAGTCGCAGAAGCAATTTCCGAAAGCGTCATCCACGATCCTTCAGCGAGGCACCTATAGACGCGCAAGATCTGGCCCGTGAGCCGTTTCCTATCGATGGCCCTGTCGTACACCGGTCCGTCGAAGTCCGGGGCAAGCTCAAGCATTCTCTTGAGCCCGCCCCCGAACAAGTCCATCTGTTTTGGCATACCTTTTATCATGCCTCCCTCATGCTGGCCTTGCATTTTTTGTCCTTGAGCCCGGCCAGTTCGTTGAGCTTGAGTTTGGCCGCTTCGTCGCCAAGACCCTTTGCCTTTTTGAGCCATTCGCGGGCTTTGGCAACCGACAGGCTCATCACGGCGAACAGCATGTCAATGCCGTACTCTTTGACGAGGGCGTGATAGGCTTTTTCTTCGTCGGCAAACACCTTGTCGGTGCGTGCGAACAACCGGAAGCCTTCAATGCTCTCCGGGTCGCGCTCAAGCAGTTCTTGGTAGATGCCAAGTTCCCATTCGATGCGCTTCCCGGCCATCTTCAAAGCCCGCACCCGGTCGCCGCGTTCCTCGGGCGTCATGTCGGCAATGGGCTTCGTGCATTTCATGGCCTCGTCAATCCAAAGCAGATATTCCTTGCACTTGCTCTTGGCCTCGCACCATTGGCATTGCTTGCTGCCTGCGCAACGGGGCGCGGTCGGCTGCATGGCGGCGCGGGCAATCTTCACGGCCCACTCCGTCACCTGCGCAATTTCTTCCGGCCCGAACACACACACCTGATATGGCTTGCCAAGGTGCGGGTGGATCAAGGCCGCGATGATGCGCGTGCTGCCGTAGTAGTTGGCGATCAGGGCCACGTTCGACCATACCTGCTTGTTGCTGCGCACGTCGCCAACGCTCGTCCAGCCGCTTTTGTACTCGTTCATCATGGCCTCCGGGCCTTTCTCAAGAACAAGGTCAGGCTGGCCGCTGTAGAGCGGAAGCATTTGCTTGTCATTGAAGAATATCCGTTGTTCTGCATGCTTTTTGGCCCCGTGGAAGTTGTACTCGTCCACAAGCCGCGCCTCGCAATCCATGATTTCATGGGCGGTGCGCTGGTCGCTGTCGGACAACTCCGAAATGGGAATTGCCCCTTCCAGTACGGCGTGAATCTTTGTGCCACGGGTTGCGGCTGCCGTTTTCTCATCCTCAAGCCCTTGGCAAGCAAGATGCCGTCCGGGGCAAAGTTCCAACATGGGGAACGCACTCGCGCTCGGCAGGCCCATACGCGGGTCTGCGGGTTTCTCTTTGGGGGCCGCTTTCGCGGCGGTCTTTTTGGTCGCCATAGTAGTTATTCCTTTCGTTGTTGTACCGCCATCAGGGGCGGGAATTGCGTTATGACTGCACGATGAGTTCTTCACCCATCTGACAGACGGCCCGGTCGAGCATCCAGTCTTGCGCAGACGGGTCGTACTTGCCGCCTTCGGCCTTCGTGGTCACGAACCACTTTTCGTAAAACCACTTTTGCGACTTCTGCTCAATCTCCCCGAGCTTTCTGCCCTTGTGTTTGCCGAAGTGAATGACGACGTTGCGCCAATCCACAACCTTTTTGGCGTGCGGGTTGCCGGGGTGACAGGTGCGCAATGCGCCTTCCTCTGGCGAAGGCTCACCGCCCATCCGATCATCTGCCGCCGGGGGCGGCGGTGCCGGGACGCGCTTTGCGGGCTGGCGTACAGGCGGCGGTTGCTTCGGGAACTCCGTCGGCAACAAATCCTCTTGTTGCTGATAGCTTTCCGCCCACCCGCTCGCAACGACTTCTTTCCAAAGCTCCGCAAGCCGGGATTGCCATTGAGTTGACAGCAGCTTCTTCAAGACGCCGTGCGGGTACAAGTCGAAGCTGTCCTCGCGGCAAACCATCGTCTCTTTGCACTTGCTGACGATGAATGCTTCTGGGATTTGCTGTTCCTCGCACCATTGCCGCAACTGCAAACGCATGTTATCGGCTTCGGCGTCATGTTCATTCATCGGCGGGGCAACCGACTTTGCCTGGGCTTGCGCGGGCAGGTGCGGGGCCGGGGCGGATTTTTGCCCGCCTTCAAACCGTACGTCAACCCTACCGTCAGCCTCTGCATCTGCGCTGTCGCTGACGAAAAACAGCTTCATCAGCGCATACTTGCAACTCATTGTGATGGCTTTCGGCACGGCCTTGTCAGCCGGATCAACGCCTTGGCCGCGCGAGTGAAACGTCAGGGTTGCCCCGGTTGTTGGCTCAAGCAGCGTATGCGCCGTCTGCACGGTCGCCAGCGTTTCTTCGTTGCCTTTGCTGTTCCTGATTTTTGACAGCACGCATTCCTCAACGCTCGTCACGAGCGCGAGGCAGACTTGTTGGAGCGCGGCCTTGCAAAGAGTCGCAATCTGCGCTTCCGTGTAGAACGAATAATTGAAGTACTCGTTCGTTCCTTCCTTGGCGGCAGGCTTGACGATGCCCTGCGCGGCCACCAGTTTTTCGATGAGTGCCTTGCAGTCGCCTTGCATCTTGACGCCGCCGGTTTCCTGTGGTATGTCCATATATTAGTCAGTACCTTTCTCGTTGTTGCCGCCGGGCCGTAAAAGGCTCGGCGGTTTTTTTGGGTTTGGGGTGTTACTTCTTTGTGGCCTTGTGCTCAAGCGCATCAATGAAGTCGTACAGGTCTGCAAGGCGCACCATGATTCGGCTTTTTTTGCCGAGTCCCGTGCGCCTGTGCGTCAGGTTGCGTTCACGGCAGGCAATGTAAATCGCCTCCCGACTGAACGGCCCCTTGACCTGTCGCGCCTTGTCAATGGCACCCTTGAGCGTGTACCATCTTACACTTTTACTGTTTTTCATACTCTCCATATTACTTTTGTCCTTTCTGTTAGGGGTTGATTGTTGGGAAACCTTCCTGCACATCGCCGTCGTTGAGCGTTTCGATATGATCGAGTTTGCGCCGGGCGGCGCGGCACGCCTTTTCTTCGATGGTGTCAGCGGCGTAGATGATGCGCTGCACGCTCGGCGTCTGACCCCCGCCGCGTTGCACGCGGCCAAGGGCCTGTTTCAAGTCTTGCGCCGAATAGGTCGGGCAGATGAGGGAGAGGCGCGGGTGCTGGCCGTGCAGGTCGTGCAGGCTGATGCCCACGCCCCCGGCCTTGATGTTGCAGATGATGACGCGGCTCTCGTCGCGCTGGAAACGCTGCCGGTTCGCCTCGCGTTCCTCAATGGTCTGCCCGCCCCGCACTACGCAGTCGGTTTTGAGCAGTCGGCAAAGGGCTTCCATCGTCTCCTTGAAGTTGACGAAGATTGCCACGCTGTTCCCTTCCTCAATGGCGTCTTCTGTCATTTCAGCAAGGGCCGGGGCTTTGAGTAATTCGGCTTCCTGCCGTGCCCGCAAGATTTCGGTAAGGATGCAGGCGTTGCGGCTGCGGGCGTCCATTTCCTTCTGAGCGTTCAACCGGGCGATCTCTTCGGCCATGCGCTCATAAACCGAGTTGATCTCGCCGTTCAGCTTGTAGGCCTCCGCGCAGATGAGCGTTGCGGGGAAGGCATCGCCAAGGTCAGCGATGCGGGTGCGGTTGCCGTGGTCGGGGAAGATTTCACGGTGAATGCGCTGTATTGTGTGCAACCCGCCGCGAAACTCCATGCCAAACCGACCTTTCATTACGCCGTGATCCAGGCACCACGGGAAGAACATGGAAGGCGGGAACAAACCGATGATGCTGCCGGTAGCCTTCATCTGCATCGGGTTGTCGGCAATCGTGGCCGACAGGCAGATGCAGCGCACCTTCGCATCGCGCACGGCCAGCGCAAGGCGGCAGTTCTGCGTCTTGCTGTCTTTGAGTTTGTGCGCCTCGTCAAAGATGACAACGCAATTCGGAGGCACCGTCCAAGAAAACTCAACGCGCCCGGCCCGGCCTTCAACCGGCGTGCAGTAGGGTGTCTTGCCGAGCTTGTAGGACTCGTAATTGCTGACGTAACCGTTGACGCCGAAATGCGCGAAGGCTTGCTGCCAACTTGGAACAACGGCCAGCGGGCACACGACGAGCGGCGTGTATCCATTCTTTGCGCAAGCCGCAATCGCCATGAAGGTCTTGCCGACGCCCGTATCGCTGGCATCCAAGGCCGCGCCCCGCGTGCGCAAGATATGCGCCAAGTGCCGCGCCCCCGTCAACTGATAGGGGAACAGTTTGGCCGCTATCTGCCCCGGCAGTTCTTCTTCAAACATGGGGACGGGTGATTGTTCAACCGGGGGTTCTGCGCCTTCGGGCCGCATCCAGCGGGCCACACGCCAGCCGCCGTTGTACTCGTCCTTGCCGACGCTGTAGCCAGCGGCTTTCATTGCCGATTTGTTGGCCTTCCAATAGCCGAAGAACAGGTCAAGTTCTTCGCTGGTGGCGGGCTTCCAATTACTCACCAGCATTTCGCCGTTGCGGGTGTTGACACGTTTGGGTTCGCTGAACGGCAGTTTGGCAATGAAGTCTGTCCATGTCGCCGTCATTTTGGCAGCACGTTGCCGATCTTGCGCGGCACGCTTCTGCTCCCAATTATTGTAGCGGTCTGCCCGCCATTGCTGATAGCCTTCGGGTTCGCCGATAGCACGCAAGTCGTGCCCGTAAGCGTCAAGCTGCTCAACGTACTTTTGAAGCAGTTGCCACGCCTTGAACGTCATTTCGTCATTCCAGAACTCGGCGGGTGTCTCACCGAGGAAATGCCCGACCGCCACATCCGACGCGGCAAAGCCGTGCCCGTCAAGCGCAATGGCTCCGTCGCAAACGGCGGCAAGCGCGGCGCAGCAGGCTTGCAGTTGAGTCGTCTTGCTGTTCATGTGATGCCAATGTGCCTCAAACCCGCAAAAAGCGCAAGGACTATTTTGATTATTTTTTTTGCGTTGCAAACAGGGCACTTGCGACCCGTGTTTACGGGCTTTGCGACGATAATGCATTTTCTGCTTGCTTCACTTGGGCCTTGGTTTTTAATGCCCCCACAAAAACAAGGAAGGCCCGCGACCCCGGCGGGTGACTGGCTGGGCCGACGACATCGTTTTCGATGACGGCCCCTTCATTTCCGAGGATCAAGACGCCGCCTGATTGAACAGGACACCGGAGGGGTCTACCCGAAAATGGGGAATTCGGGCAGCTTTCCGCCTTGTTCCCGGTTTCCAGGAGGATTCGGTTTCACCCCCCCGGCGCGCCGGGGGGGTGAAACCATCAAAACCTTGATTTTCCAGCCCTCCCGGAGTACTCTTCCCCCATGATGACGGCTGAAACCCGGCCGCTTGGGAAAACCAATTTCCTATCAGTAAAACCCTTGCGCCCATGTAACAAGGGTTGTAGATTGACGGACAGAGGTGGAGAAATGGCTAGATCATCAACAACGTATTCTCCGAAATGGCGCTGCGGAAAGACTCGCGTAATTCGCGTCCCTGAGCGCATCGCCGACGAAATCCTGGCCATCGCGTGGGCTTTGGACAACAAACGGGGACAGGTGCGCGAGGACAGAGCGGTCTACGTCTTGGAATCGGAGTCGGCAGTCATGGCTCTGAACACGGATAGACCCGTCAACGTCGCAAGCGTCCCGCAACGAAGTCCATTCCGGTATCCTGGCGGCAAGACATGGCTCGTTCCGATTCTTCGAGCATGGTTGCGCAGTCTTCCGCAATCTCCGGGGTTGTTCATTGAACCCTTTGCCGGGGGAGCGATTGCCAGCATGACGGTGGCCTTTGAGAGACTCGCCGGCCACGTCGTGATGGCGGAAACTGACGAGGGTGTCTCTGCAGTGTGGAAGACCATCCTCAACGGGCAGGGCGAATGGCTCGCGCAAAGTATCCTTGGCTTTGAGTTGACAGCGGCAAACGTCCGAAAGGCGTTGGCCGAGGATTCCAACGGCTCCGCCGTCTCCTTGCGGCAACGAGCGTTCTTGACGCTGCTCCGAAATCGTGTTCAGCGTGGAGGGATCATGGCGCCGGGGGCAGGACTGGTGAAGAACGGAGAGAACGGGCGAGGGCTCAGTTCGAGATGGTATCCGGACACGTTGGCCCGTCGAATCCGAGAGATCAGCATGAACCTGGACCGCATCAGTTTTCATGCGGGTGACGGGTTTGCGCTGATTGACGAATACCTCGCCGAAGAAAGCGCAGCCTTCTACGTTGACCCGCCGTACATGAAGGCGGCGCGCAGGTTGTACCGCAACTGGCAAGTGGATCACCGGCGACTTTTCGAGAAGATGGCCTCGGTTTCCGGTTCGTTCTTGATGAGTTACGACAATGACCGCGAGATTCAGGACATGGCGCGGGAGTTCGGCTTCGATTGCCGCCCAGTGCGAATGAAGAACACCCATCACGCCGAAATGACGGAATTGCTTATCAGCAGCGACTTGGGATGGCTCGACGTGAACGGGGCGTATCTGTGGTGGACGGACTCGTACCCAAATCAATTCACCACCAGTTACACGGTCAAGGATGAGGCGGGCTGCCCTCTCCCGTCTTCGGGGAAGTTATACACGGTCGAGAAG